>JAAUYE010190986.1_pt1 | contig 16368 bp, 15 predicted proteins | sample 7278081 | NCBI WGS metagenome assembly JAAUYE01 (sample SAMN14350131, study PRJNA611818) | marine sediment metagenome | isolation source: surface marine sediment (0.6m) | place: French Polynesia: Moorea | collected 2018-08
AGCGACGACACGTCGATGGTGGAGCCGGTGTCGGTGAAGCTCGTGAGGCTCGACAGGTCGACCTCGCTCGCGCCCGCGCTCCCGGCCCCGATCGCGCGGAAGCGCACGCTGCTGTCGGCCAGGCTCACGACGTTCGAGAGATCCACCCGGCCCCCGCTGCTCGCCTCCACCTGGAGCTCGACGTTGAAGTCCGTGCCGCCCGTCAGGCTGGTGACCGCCGACGCGTCGATCAGGCTCGCCACGGACCCGCCGTCCGTGCCGGTCGCCCGCAGCGCGCGCGCCCGGCCGGAGCTGTAGCTCGACGCGCCGATCACGAGCGAGGCGCCGGCCTCCGCGGCGAAGGCGTTGGTGTCGAAGCTCGCGAGCCCCGAGAGGTCGAGGTCCACCCCGGCGCCCCGTACCGTGACGGTGCTGTTGGCGAGGCTCGTGACCTGCGAGGTGTCGAGCGTGCTGGTCATGCCGTCGCGGAGGATCGAGTAGCCGTCGATCGTGGTCGGTGCGTTCGCCAGGTCGACCCTCCCCCCGTCGCGCGCCTCGAGGGCGGAGATGTCCAGGCTCGGGCCGGTGTCCACGAAGGCCGTCAGGCCCGACACGTCGACGCGGCTCCCGGCGCCGTTGGCCCGGAAGCGCGTGCTGCTGTCGGCCAGGCTGGTCGCTCCGGAGAGGTCCACCAGGCCTCCGTCGAGCGCCTCGATCTCGAGCTCCTGGTTCAGGAGCTGGCCCCCCGTGAGGCTGCCGACCCCGGAGAGGTCGACGGTGCTGGGCGTTCCGTTCGAGCCGGTGGCCTGGATCCTGCGAAAGCCGAGCGACGAGTAGGAGGTGGCTGCGGAGACGTCGAGCAGGCCGCCGCCGCTGGCCGAGAGCGCGGCGCCGTCGATCGCGGTGGTGCCGCTGGCCGAGAAGCGCACCCCGCTGCCGGCGACCGACACGCTCGACGTCGGGCCGGAGCTGAAGTCGCCGGTGTCGAGGGTTCCGCCGTCGACCACCAGCGCCTCCTGGTGGACGAGGCTCGCGACGCTGCTGCTGCCCGCGCTGTGGGTGACGGTGGGGTTCTCCGCGCCGCGGTCGATGGTGACGTCGTCGGCCGCCGTCGGCACCCCGGCGTCCCAGTTCCCGGCGTCGTTCCAGTCTCCATCGGCGTCGCTGATCCAGGCGATCGGGGCGCCCTGGCTCGAGCCCGCGGCGAGCAGGGCCAGGACGAGGACGAGCCAGCGGGTCCGCATCGCAAGCCTCCCGGAGACGATCGTGTCCACAGGGGAGGTAGCCCGGACCGGGCTCGAGTGGCGAAGCCGGCGCACTTTTCGCGGCCCGCCCCCGCGGGAAGCGGCGTGGACCGCGTCAGCGGCGCGCCACTACCTCGAAGTAGCGGAAGGGGGGCCGGTCGGCGGGGGGCGTCTCGGGCCAGCCGTACTTGGCGGCGTAGGCGGAATAGGCGGCCTCCAGGTCTGCCGGGTCCTCCAGCGGAGCCAGACGCTGCTCGTAGACGCGACCGCCGATCTCGAGACGCACGTCGGGGTCGCGATCGACGTTGCGGACCCAGCGCTTGCCTTCGGGATTCCGCGCGCCCACGAAGAAGCGCCCGTTCCGTGCGGCGCAGACGATGGTGACCGAGTGGGGCAGGAGCCAGGGCGTGCGCGTCTCGATCGCGATCTCGCGATGCTCGTCGGTGAAGGACCAGTCGCCCCCGCCCTCCTTCACGACCTCTCCGCTCAGGCGCAGCCCCGGACGGCGGTCGGCGGGGTCGATGCAGGCCGCCAGGGCCAGCAGCGGGACGAAGGCGGCGAGGCTGCAGCGCTTCGGGCTCGGCACCCGTGCAGTGTACCGCGCGCTGCGGGCGGGCCCGGGGCCCGTCTGCGATGGTCTCGCCGTGCGTGTCGTCGCCCGCCTCACCGCGATCTGCCTGCTGCTGGCGGCGTGCGAGCGGGCGGGGAAGCCTGCCCTCTCGATCCAGAGCTACGCGTCCTCGGAGACCTCCGCCCGGCTCAACGCGCACCTGATCCTCGGCGAGCGGGACGCCCTGCTCGTGGACGCCACCATGACGCGCGCGGATGCCGAGCAGGTCGCCGACATGGTGGCGCGCTCGGGACGGCGGCTGCGCACGGTGTTCATCACCAACTCGCAGCCCGACAAGTACCTGGGCCTCCCCGTGCTGACCGCGCGCTTCCCCGACGCGCGGGTGGTGTCGACGGCCGAGGTGGTCGGCGACATCGAGGCGCGCGGGCCGGGCTACCTCGAGCGGCTGCGGGCGCGCTACGGCGACGACGTCATCGCCGAGCGACTCGTCGTTCCCGAGACGCTCTCGGCGGACGGCCTCGAGCTCGAGGGCCAGCCGATCCGCGTGGAGCGCTTCACCGGTGGCGAGTGCCCGCACGCGGCCGCCCTCTATGTTCCCGCGCTTCGCGCGCTGCTCCCGGGCGCCATCGTGTTCGAGGGCTCGCACCTCTTCCTCCGCGAGCGCGACATTCCGGGCTGGCGCCGCCACCTGGCGGAGCTCCGCGCGCGCAGCGACGTCGACCGCATCTACCCGGGGCACGGCGCCGCCGCGGGCCCCGAGGTGCTCGACGCCATGGAGCGCTACCTCGACGACTTCGAGAAGGCCGTGGCCCTGGGCGACGCCGACGCGGCCTACGCCTACATGGTGGAGCGTTACCCGAGCCACCGGCTCGAGAGGCTGCTGCGCGAGTACAGCCTGCCCGCGTATCTGGGCTCCCGGCCGAAGCGCCCACCGCAGGGGTGAGGCGGTTCGCCACTCGCGCCGACCCGCCCGGTTCGCCGGGTAGCGAAGCCAGGCGCGAAGAACGAAGCTCTTCGCGCGTGCGGGATCCATCGGGGGCGCGGGGGCGGGCCGGAGGACGGCGATGACCAGCACACACGAGGCCTTCTGGAGCCACGCGAGCTTCGCCTTCGTGGCCCACTCGGCGCGAAAGCCCTTTCCGAAGCTCAGCTACCGCGAGCTCAAGAAGCAGGGCCGCAAGGTCTTCCCGGTGGATCCTTCCGTCGCCGAGGTCGAGGGGGACGCCACCTTCCCCGACCTGGCGTCGCTCCCCGAGAAGGTCGAGGCGGTCGTGCTCGAGTCGCCACGCGAGGAGACGGCCGACTGGGTGCGCCAGGCCGCCGATGCCGGGATCCGAAACGTGTGGATCCACATGAACCGGGACACGCCCGAGGCCCTCGAGGTGGCCCGGGAGCGCGGGCTCGACGTCCACACCGGCACGTGCGCGGTCATGTACGTGAAGCCCGGCTTCTCGTACCACTCACTCCACAAGTGGATCAACCAGGCGTTGGGGAAGTACTGACCGACGCCGCCCCGAGGAGGACGCGATGACGACGACGACGCGACGGCCCAACGACGCCGACGAGCTGCGCGAGCGGGTTCGCGAAGGCTACACCCGGGTGGCGGAGCGGCGCGGAGAGGCAGACGCCGAGCGCGCCGACGCCACGGCACGACGCATCGGCTACAGCGACGAGCAGCTCGAGGCCGTGCCCGAAGGCGCGAACCTCGGCGTCGGCTGTGGGAACCCGACGGCCATCGACCGGCTCCAGCCCGGCGAGACCGTGGTCGACCTCGGCTCCGGCGCGGGCATGGACGCCTTCCTCGCCGCGCGCCAGGTAGGGCCCGGCGGCCACGTGATCGGCGTCGACATGACCGACGCCATGCTGGAGAAGGCCCGCGAGAACGCGCGCAAGACGGGCCTCGCGGACACGGTGGAGTTCCGCAAGGGCAACATCGAGGCGCTCCCCGTCGAGGACGAGAGCGTCGACGCGATCATCTCGAACTGCGTCGTCAACCTCTCGCCGCAGAAGGACCGGGTCTACGCCGAGGCCCATCGCGTGCTGCGGCCCGGGGGGCGGATCATGATCTCCGACGTCGTGCTCGAGCGCCCCCTCCCGGAGGCGGTGCTCCACAGCATCGACGCGTACATCGGCTGCGTGGGGGGCGCGAGCCTGCGCCACGAGTACCTCGAGACCATCGAGAAGGCGGGCTTCCGCGACGTGCGCGTCGAGCGTGAGGCGAGCTTCGTGAACGCCATCTCCTTCGACGACCCGGCGGTGCGCGAGGCCATGGCGCGCCTGGAGATCTCCGAGGAGGAGGCGAAGGGCTACGCCGATTCGGTCACCAGCCTCCACATCTTCGCGCGGAAGTAGCCTCGCCGGCCTCTCTGCCCCGGCGGCGAGCACGGCAGTGGCCGTCCCCGCGACTCCGCAGGCCAGGGGAGCGGAGTCGTAGGAGTCAGCCCTTCACGTTGCCGACCGGGACGAGGTGCGCGACCCGCTTGGAGAGACCGGCCGCCTCGGTGGCGGCGGCCACTTCGTCGACGTCCTTGTAGGCGAAGCCCGCCTCCTCCGCGAGTCCGCGCCAGGAGGCGGAGCGTACGATGATCCCGCGCGCCGCCAGGCGATCCCGGAGCTCGCGTCCGTGCACGAGCTTGCGTGCGCGGGTTCGGCTCATCGTGCGCCCGCTCCCGTGGGCGGTGCTGAAGAACGCCTCGGCGCCGGTCTCGGCGCCGGCCAGCACGTACGAGCCCGTCTCCATGCTGCCCCCGATGATCACGGGCTGGCCCGTCTCGCGGTAGTCGGGCGGAAGCTCCGGGTGACCGGGCGGGAAGGCGCGCGTGGCGCCCTTGCGGTGCACGAGGAGCCTGCGGCGGTCTCGTCCGCTCCCGTGCTCCTCGAGCTTCGCGGTGTTGTGGGCCACGTCGTAGACCTGGCGAATGCCGAGCTTCTCCGGGCCGCGATGGAAGACGTCCGAGAAGACCTCGCGGATGCCGTGGAGGATCAGCTGACGGTTGGCGAAGGACATGTTGGCCGCACAGCACATGGCCGCGTAGTAGTCCTGCCCCTCCCTGGATTCGAAGGGGGCGCAGGCGAGCTCACGGTCGATGACGGGGAGGTGGAACTTCGTCGGCATGGCTCGCAGGAACTCGTGCAGGTAGTCGGTCGCCACCTGATGCCCGAAGCCGCGGCTCCCACAGTGGAACATCACCACGACCTGATCGGGCAGGTCGAGCCCGAAGGCGCGGGCGAGCTTCTCGTCGAAGACGCCCTCCCGGTGCAACACCTGGATCTCGAGGTAGTGGTTGCCGGAGCCCAGGGTGCCGATCTGGCGGTAGCCGCGTTCGATGGCACGTTCGCTCACGCATTCCGGATCCGCGGCGGCGAAGCAGCCACCGGCCTCGGTACGCGCGAGATCGTCGGGGCAGGCGTAACCCCGCCGGGCGGCCCAGCGGGCGCCGTCGCTCAGGACTTCGCGGAACTCGTCGCGGTCGATCCGGACGAAGCCGTGGCGTCCTACGCCCGCGGGCACCCGCATCGCCAGCGCATCGACCAGCTGCTGCAGCCGGGGCTGGACCTCGGTCCAGGTGAGGTCCGTGCGCACGAGGCGCATGCCGCAATTGATGTCGAACCCGATCCCGCCCGGGGAGATGACCCCACTGCGCGGGTCCATGGCCGCCACACCGCCGATGGGAAACCCGTAGCCCCAGTGGGCGTCGGGCATGCAAAGGCTCGCGCCCACGATGCCCGGGAGCGTGGCGACGTTCGCCGCCTGCTCGAAGACCTTCTCGTCCATCGCCGCCAGGAGCTTCTCGCTGGCAAAGATCCGGACCGGAACCCGCATCCCCGGGCGCTGGTCGCCACCCAGCTCCCAGACGCCCGGTCTGACGCAGCGGGTCCCGGCGGGCGCAGCCACGCCGTGCTACGCCCACACCCGGGTGGGCTCGTCGACGGACGGGATTCCTTCCACGACGCCCCCATCCTAGCTCGGGCAGGCGACACGGCGTGTCGGGCGCAGCGCAGGTGGGCTCCGTGGCATTCGGCCCGCGCGCGACGCGCCCGGCCGGGACGACAAGCCCCACGCGGGCCACCCACCCGAGACCGACGCCAGGTGTCCCGACCCCCCATCCGCCACCAACCCGCGGCAGGGCCCTGGCGCCATGGCACTCCCGCCACCTTCGGGCAACGGCACGGCCGTTGCACGGCTTCGAGGGGCGCCCTCGACTCCCGGAGGAAGGACCATGACCGTCGTTTCGTACTGCCGCAGGCCGGCCTGCACCGCGAGCCCGGAGGAGACGCTGCAGCTTGCGGCACAGCGCATGGAGAAGGAAGGGAGCGGGACTCTCGTCGTGACGGAGGGCGAGCGGCTCGTCGGCGTCCTGACCGATCGGGACGTGGCGCTACACGTGGCGGCCGGCGGGCGGGACGCTGCCAGGGCCCGAATCGCCGACGCGATGAGTGCTTCGCCGGCCCTGGTCGACGCCGAGGCCGACCTCGAAGAAGGGCTCGGGATCATGCGTGGCAGGCGGGTGCGCCGCCTTCCGGTGGTGGACCCCCAGGGGCGGGTGGCTGGAGTCCTCTCTGCCGATGATCTGGTGAGACTGCTGGCGCAGGAGATCGGGGGCCTGGGTGAGGTGCTCGTGGCCCAGCTCCCGGCGGGGGCCACGCGCGCCGTGGGTCGCGAGGCTCCCCATGAGCCGCCCTGGGGTGCGGTCGAGCACTACGCCCGCGAGGTCGTGACCGCGCCGGCGTCGTCGCCGATCGCCGAGCTCGCCGGGCAGATGCAGGAAGCATCCATCGGAAGCGTCGTGGTGCTCGATGCGGAAGGGAAGGCGATCGGCCTGGTCACCGACCGCGACATCACGCTGCGGGTCGTGGCAGCGGGGCTCGATCCGGCGACCACGGTGGCCTCGACCATCATGAGCGCCCCGCTCATCGGCGCGGATCCGTCGGATCCTCTCGAGCAGATCGTGGAGCGGATGCGCACCGCCAGCGTGCGGCGCATGCCGATCCTGCGCGACGAGCGGCCGATGGGTATCGTGACCTTCGACGATCTGGTGGTGGCTCTCGGCAGCGAGCTGGAGCAGCTCGGAGCCTGCATCTCGGAAGGGATCCGGAGCGCGCGCACGGCGCAGCGCGCGGGCATCCTGGAAGAGCTGGAGCAGCGCATCGAGGACGCCGCGGCGCAGCTCCGCCACCTGGGCGATCAGACCCTGCGGACCCTGAGCAGCGAGGTCGAGCATGTCGTGAACCGGGTGCTGCAGTCGTTCCCCTGGTCGAGCGCGCGAGCGGGGGAAGACCCGGAGCCCCGGGTGCGGGACTGGATGCAGGCCGACGTGGGGACCTGCACCTCCGACGACGTCCTCAGCACGCCGGCACGGATCATGTGGGAGCGCGACTGCGGCTGCGTTCCGGTCGTGGACGGCAATGGCAGCGCCCAGCTGGTGGGCGTGATCACGGATCGCGACATCTGCATGGCGGCCTACACGAACGGGGCTCGTCTCGCGGAGATCCGGGTGAACGATGCCATGGCCCACGAGGTGCACTCCTGCTCCGTCGACGATTCCGTGGCCGAGGCCGAGCGGCTCATGCGAGCGGCCCAGGTCCGACGGCTGCCCGTGGTCGACCGCGACGGGCGGCTCCGGGGAATCCTCTCCCTGGCCGACCTCGCCGAGGGAGCCGGGGAGCTCCGCGGCTCCGCCAGGGGGGGACGAGAGACGGAGCTGGCCCACACGCTCGAGGCCATCTGTCGCCCCCGCAGCGAGGTCGCCCCGACGACGGCGTGACCCGGTTCCCCATGGCGGATTCCGAGGTGCTGCGGGCGGCGCTCGAGTACGCGGCGCGCAGCTGGAGCGTGGTGGTGGTCGAGCCCCGGGGCAAGCGGCCGCTCGTGCGTTGGGAGGAGTTCCAGCGGCGTCGCCCGGGCGAGGGCGAGCTGCGCAGCTGGCTCGATCGCCACCCCGACGCGAATCTCGCCGTCGTAGCCGGCGCCGTCTCCGGCCTCGTAGTGCTCGACGTCGACCCGCGCCACGGCGGCATTGCGAGCCTCACACGCTGGGAGCGCCAGCATGGCGGGCTGCCGCACACCGTCGAGGCGCAGACGGGCGGTGGCGGACGCCACCTGTACTTCGCGCACCCCGGCGGGGAACTGCGCAACCGCGTCGGCCTCGCGCCGGGGCTCGACCTGCGCGGTGATGGCGGACTCGTGGTGGCGCCGCCGTCCCTTCACTCATCGGGCGGGCGTTACCGCTGGCTTCCGGGTCACTCTCCGCACGAGGCGAGCCTGGCGCCGCTCCCGGCCTGGCTGCTCGAGATTGCCCGGGGCGAGGTCCCGGAAGGCGGCCCGCCGCGCCCGGGCTGGAGCAGCCGCGTGCACGAGACCGTGCCCGAGGGCCAGCGCAACGACGCCATCGCCTCGTTCACCGGGCATCTGCTCTGGCACGGGGTCGACCCCGCCGTCGCCCGGGAGCTGCTGCTCTGCTGGAACCGCGTTCACTGCCAGCCTCCGCTCAGCGACGACGAAGTCGGGCGCACCGTCGAGAGCATCACGCGCACCCACCTCCGCCACCATGGCGGGCGGGAGGCGGACGGCTAGCTCAGTGACCTTCGCTCGCCTGCGGCTCGCCGCGCGGAGGGCGACCCCCGCACTCGCCCTCGCGACTCCAGCTCGGGGAGATGCGGGGCGTTTCGCCCCAGGCGATGCCGGTGCGGTCCAGTTCGCCACAGCCCGCTGATCGTTCAGCGGGGGACGTGCCGTGCAGCCGCGTCGCGGGACGCGGCACGAAGCTTGCTCCGGGAAGACCCTGGGCGCGGCGCCAGACGGAGGGGGCGGATGCTCTATCGGCTCCGCGACAACGGCGAGCTAGCTGATCTGTTCCTTGCGCTCGGCCGCGGGCGCGTGGTCTACGCCCCAGAATCCGGCGCCGACGATCAGCTCCACCTGAGCCGGGCCGAGGAGTGGGACGCGGAACGTCACACCCTCGGTCCGTACCGCCCGGTCGAGCCGCTGAAGGCCCTGTTCTTCCGCCCGCTCGAGGACCTGGGGCCCCTCGACCCCGAGGACGGCGAGAGCCCGACGGGTGCCCTTCCTCCCCGCGTGGTCATCGGCGTCAAGAACTGCGATCTCTCGGCCCTGCGGTTCCACGACCGGGTCTTCGGCGACGCGGACCCCCCGGATCCCTCCTACCTCGAGGCACGCCGGCAGACCCTTCTCGTCTCGTCCGACTGCTCCGACTGCCGCGAGGTGTGCTTCTGCACAGTGGTCGGCGAGCAGCCGCATCCCGAGCGAGGCTTCGACCTGAACGTCTCGCCGACCTCGCTCGGCATCGTCGTCGAGACCGGGAGCGAGCGGGGCGAGGCCGCCCTGCGCGCCGCCGTGCCCGAGCCCGAGCCGGCCCCGAGCGCGCTGCTCGAGGAGCGAGATCGCCGGCGCGCCGAGATGCGCGAGCGCGTCTCGTCCCAGGCGGCGCGCCGGGGACTGGATGCGGGACGAGATCTCCGGCACGCCATCCAGGAGTCCTTCGGGCACCCGCTCTGGGAAGACTTCGCGGCGGATTGCGTCGAGTGCGGGGCGTGCAACTTCATCTGCTGCACCTGTCACTGCTTCCTCCTCGCCGACGGCTTCTGCGAGAGCTCCTGTCCGGCACGGGTGAAGCAGTGGGACTCGTGCCTCTTCGAGAACTTCGCCCGCGTGGCGGGTGGAGCCAATCCGCGTTCCCGACGGTCGGAGCGGCTGCGACACCGCTTCGACAAGAAGTTCGTCTTCGCCCCGGATGTGCTCGGCTTCTACGCCTGTGACGGCTGCGGCCGCTGCACCGAGGCCTGCGTCGGCAGGATCGACATCCGGGAGGTGCTGAAGAGAGCGGTGGACGATGCGCAGTCCGTACATGCCGATTCCAGCTGAGATCGAAGGGGTCGTGGACGAGACGCCCACGATCAAGACCTTCGCCATCCGGCCGGTCGAGCCGATCCGCTTCGAGGCGGGCCAGTTCGTGCAGCTCACGGTGCCCGGCGTCGGGGAGGCTCCCTTCACGCCTTCCTCGTCGCCGTCCGTCGCGGATCGCCTGGACATCACCATCGTGCAGGTGGGGCGGGTCACGGAGGCACTGCACCGGTTGGAGCCGGGCGCGCGCGTGGGTCTGCGCGGACCCCTGGGGCGCCCCTACCCGCTCGAGGCCTTCCGGGGCCGGGACGTCGTGGTCATCGGCGGCGGGTGCGGGGTCGGACCGCTTCGGGCCCTGCTCTTCGCGCTCCTGGAGCACCCCGATCGCTATGGCCGGATCCTCTTCCGCTACGGCGCTCGCACGCCCGAGGACCTCGTCTATCGCGAGGCCTGCGCGAGGAGCTGGGGGCACGACGACCGGGTGGACGTCCTCGTGACGGTGGACGAGGGCGACGCGCGGTGGCACGGCCACGTGGGCGTGGTCACCGAGATCCTCGACGAGAAGTGCTTCGGTGGCGACCCGGCGGAGCGAATCGCCGTGATGTGCGGTCCGCCCGTGATGATGCGGTCCGCCACCCGGAAGCTGCTCGAGGAGGGCTACGCCGCGGAACGCGTCTTCCTCTCGGTGGAGCGGAACATGAGCTGCGGCGTGGGCCTGTGTGGGCACTGCCGCGTCGGCCCCTACTACGTGTGCAGGGACGGCCCGGTATTCCGCTACGCGGAGCTGGCCGGGCTTCCGCGCGTCTGGGACCAGGTGGCGTATGGCTAGGCGGATCGTCATCGATCTCGACAGCTGTCACCAGTGCGCCGAGTGCGTCGTCGAGTGCCGCTACCACCACCGACCGTTGCCCGCGGACCACGGCGTCCGGGGCCTGCGCGAGCGGGCGACCTACCTGTTGGTGTGTCGTCGCTGCGAGGAGCCGAGCTGCATCGCCGCGTGCGCCTTCGACGCCCTCGAGCGGGGCGCCGACGGCGTCCTCGAGCGTCACAACCTGCGCTGCGTCAGCTGCATGATGTGTGCCCATGCCTGCCCCTTCGGCACGATCCTTCCGGACATGCTCCCCTTCTACGAAACCCCTTGCGACTACTGCCTCGACGCCGGAGGCCAAGATCCACCCCCCTGTGTCGCGAGCTGCCGACGCGGAGGCCTGGAGTACCGCGAGGTGGGGCGCGAGGAGAGCTCGGTCCACGTCGTCGACGACCACTTCGCCGCGCGAGCGCGGAGATGGGTGAAGCGCGAGCCGACGGCGACGACGAGGGAAGGCTCCCGATGACGGGCGCGGCCGGCGCGCTCCTCCAGGTGCTCGTCTTCCCCGGGCTCCTCTTCGCCGCCGCCGCCGGGCTCGCGGCGAGCTGGCTGGATCGCAAGCTCACGGCGCGACTCCAGAAGCGGGTCGGGCCGCCGCTCCTCCAGCCGCTCTTCGACGTCTGCAAGCTGATGATCAAGGAGACCTGCGTTCCCGAGGGCGCCTCGCTGACCCTGTTCCTCGGGGCGCCCCTGCTGGGACTGGGGGGAGCGGCGGTCGCATCCGCCATCGTCTGGCGGGCGCTGCTGGCCCCCGAGCAGGCCTTCGTCGGCGACCTGATCGTCGTGCTGTCGCTGCTCACCCTGCCCGCCCTGTCCATCGCCATCGGCGCCTTCGCCTCGCGCAACCCGCTGTCGTCGTTGGGAGGCAGTCGCGAGATCAAGATGATGATGGCCTACGAGCTCCCCCTCGTGCTGGCCGCGTGTGTGCCCATCCTCGCCGCCGGGAGCCTGCGTCTGGGCGACATCGTGCTCGCGCCGGCCGCCGCCGCCGCCCCTTCGGGACTGCTCGCCCTCGGCGTCGCGGTGCTCTGCATGCAGGCCATGCTCGGGCAGGTGCCCTTCGACCTTCCCGAGGCCGAGACGGAGCTCACCGGCGGCGCTCTCATCGAGTACTCCGGACCGCCCCTGGCCCTCTACCGGATCACCCGCGCCATGATGCTCTTCCTGGTGCCCTGCTTCCTGATCGCCCTCTTCCACGCGCCGGCAACGCCCGGCGGCGCCTGGCCCCTGGCGGCTGGGCTCGCCTGGCTGGCGCTCGTCGTGATCGTGATCCTGGTTCGCAACACCGCTCCGCGCGTCCGCGTCGATCAGGCCCTGCGCTTCTTCTGGGGTCCCCTCAGCGCGGTCGCCATCGGCGCCGCCGTGCTCGCGGTCCTGGGCTGGTGACGAGGCCACCGTGAGCTTCGCGAAGCGCATCCTCTCCCGATCCCTCTTCCTCTTCCACATGGGCGGGAGCGCCTGCAACAACTGCGACATCGAGATCCTCGATGCCCTCACCCCGAAGTACGACCTGGAGCGCTTCGGCATCGTGCAGGTCCCGAGCATCCGGCAGGCCGATCTGATCCTCGTCTCCGGCGTCTTCAACAGGAAGGTCGCCGTTCGCGCACGGCGCCTCTACGAGCAGGCCCCGAAGCCGGTCTTCGTGATGGGGATCGGTGGCTGCCCGGCCTCCGGGCTCATCTTCCGCGACTCCTACAACTGGGTCGAGCCCATCGGGAACAGCATTCCGATCGACGCCTACGTGCCGGGCTGTCCGCCGAAGCCCGAGGCGATGATCTCGGCCATCCTGCAGCTGGCTCGCCGGCTGCGAGGCGGATGAGGCGATGACGGCCGAGCGAGGAGCGTTGATCGGGACCCTGCGCGACGGGGTGGGCGAACGCTCGCTCGCCTTCGAGCAGAGATCGGAGCGTCGCGTCTTCCTCGAGATCGCGCCGGACGACCTCCACCCGGTGACGCGCATTCTCGTCGAGAGCCTCGGCGCGCGCTTCCAGACGGCCAGCGGAATCGACACGCGCGAGGGCTTCGAGATCCTCTACCACTGGGCCTTCGATCGCCTGGGCCTGCTGGTCTCGGTGCGGACACTGCTACCGCGCGCAGAGCCGGAGATCGAGTCGATCGCGGGGCTGTGCAGCGCGGCCGAGTGGATCGAGCGCGAGATGTGGGAGCTTCTCGGAATCCGCTTCCGCAATCACCCGGACCTCCGCCACCTGCTCCTCGACGACGACTGGCCCGCGGGACGCCATCCGCTGCGCCGAGACTACGAGCGCCAGGAGCGCTGATGGCTCGCACGATCATTCCCATCGGTCCCTACCACGCCCTCCAGGAAGAGCCGGAGTTCTTCAAGCTCCACGTGGAGGGCGAACGGGTCGTGGGCCTCGACATCGAGCTCGGCTACAACCACCGGGGGATCGAGAAGCTCTCGGAGTCCAGGGACTTCGAGGAGACGATCTTCCTGGTGGAACGGATCTGCGGCATCTGCTCCGCCTCGCACCCCATGGCCTGCGTGCAGGCGATCGAAGACGCCGGCTCCATCGAGGTGCCCGAGCGCGCCCTCTACATCCGCTCCGCCATCGGCGAGCTCGAACGCATTCACTCGCATCTGCTCTGGCTCGGCCTCGCCGGGCACTTCCTCGGCTTCAACACCCTGTGGATGTGGGCCTGGCGGCATCGGGAGGACGTCCTCGACGTCCTCGAGGCGATCACCGGAAACCGGAACCACTACGGCATGATGAAGCCCGGAGGGGTGCATCGGGACATCGAGCGCGACGACCTGCCGGGCATCGCGCGCATGGTGGATGGCCTGCGCCGCCCTCTCGAGCTCTTCCGAGCAGCGGTGATGGAAGACCCGCTGGTGCACGCCCGCACCGAAGGAATCGGCGTGCTCACGCCCGAGCAGGCGCGAGCCCATGGTGCCCTGGGTCCGACCGCGCGCGCATCCGGCATCGACATCGACGTCCGTCGGGACCATCCGCAGTCCGCCTACGGGCTGGTCGACTGGGACGTCGTCGTGCGCGAGGGAGGCGACGTCTTCGACAAGCTCGTGGTCCGCATCCTCGAGATGTTCCAGTCCGTCCGGATCATCGAGCAGTGCCTCGAGCGGCTGAAGTCCGTGCCAGGCCCCATCGACTCGCGGCCGAAGCGGGTGCCTCCCGGGGAGGGGATCGGCCACTACGAGGCTCCGCGCGGGGAGGTGTTCCACTACATCCGCAGCGACGGCAGCAACCGTCCGGTGCGTCACAAGATCCGCGCGCCCAGCTACATGAACGTGCCGACCAATCGGGTCACGGTGCTCGGCCACCGCGTCGCCGATGCCACGATCATCCTCGCCGCCGTCGATCCCTGCTACTGCTGCACCGAGCGTACGGCCGCCGTGGACTCGGTCACGGGGGAGCGTCGCTTCTCCCCGGCCGACCTGATCCGGCTCTCGCGCGAGAAGACGGCGCGGCTGGCACGGAAGCTCGGGCTCGAGGGACCGAAGCTCGAGCCGGGAGACGGAGCGTGACGTCCTGGGCCGCGACGCTCACCATCGTCGTTCCCCTGGCGGCGGCACCGGCCAGCCTCCTCCTGCCGGCCGCGGCGCGGCGCGGACGCGCCCTCCTCGTGTCCGCCGCCCTGCTGGGCACCCTCGGCGTCGCCGCCTGGGCCTTCCGCTTCGGTCCTGCGCCCGCGGGCACCGGGCCGGGCGTCCTGCGGGTCGACGCCCTGGGCGCGACTGCCGCGCTCGCCATCGCCTTCACGGGATTCGTGATCGCGGTCTACTCGGCGGGCTTCATGCGAGAACACGTCCGCCAGCGCGAGTACTGCGCCTGGCTGCTGGCGGCGGTGGGGCTCGGCTGCGCTGCCGTGCTGGCCGCCGACTGGCTGCTCCTGCTCGTGTTCTGGGGCGCGCTCGGCCTTCCGCTCTACCTCCTGGTCGGACTCGCCGGCCCGAGCGCCTCCGCAGCCGCGCAGAGGTCCTTCCTCGTCGTCGGCGGCGCCGACGCGCTCTTCATGCTCGGCGTCGTCCTGGTGTGGATCGATACCGGCACGACGTCCATGAGCGCTGCTGCCGTGGCCGCCGGCCCCCTCGCCGCACCGCTCCCGCTCGCGTGCTTCGTCGTCGCCGCCATGGCCAAGGCGGGTGCGGTGCCCCTCCACGGCTGGGTGCCCGCGTACTGCCGCGAGGCGCCGATTCCGGTGGCTGCGCTGCTCCCCGCCGCGCTGGACAAGATCCTGGCCGCCTACCTGCTCCTCCGGGCCGTGTCCCTCATCGAGCTGGACGGCGCGGCCGGCGACCTGCTGATGCTGCTGGGCGCCCTCGGAATCGTCAGCGCCATGATGCTGGCGCTGGTGCAGCGCGACACGAGGGACCTGCTCGCCTGGTCCACCGTCGGTCAGGCGGGCTACGTCGTTCTCGGCATCGGCTCCGGAACGGCCGTCGGGCTCGCCGGTGCGCTGTTCCACGCCTTCAACAACGCCATCTTCAAGACCTGCCTCTTCCTGGGAGCCGGCAGCGTGGCGCGAGCGTCGGGCGTCACGGACCTGGGCAGCGGAGGCGGGCTGGCGAAGAGGATGCCGATCACGTTCGCGTGCTGCGCCGTGGCCTCCCTGGCCATCGCCGGTGTCCCGCCGCTCTCCGGCTTCGCGTCGAAGTGGATGATCTACCAGGGGGTGATCGAGACCGGCCGCGACGGCTCGCCGCTCTGGATCGCCTGCCTGGTGGCCGCCCTGCTGGGCTCGGCCCTCACCCTCGCGACCTTCCTGAGGCTCCTCCATGCCGTCTTCCTCCGCAGGTCGCCGGCGGACGGAGCACGAGCCGACGCGACGCGCGAGGTGGGCTTCGTGCTGTGGGGGCCGATGGTGCTGCTGGCGGCGCTCTGCCTGGCGTTCGGCATCTTCCCGCACGCCCTGCCGCTGAAGCACCTGGTCTTCCCGAGCCTCGGAGGCCCCGTGGAGCTCCAGGGAGTCTGGTGGGCCGGCGAGGCCACGGCGATGCTCGCGGGCGCGTTCCTGGCCGGGACGGGCCTCTACCTCGTGACCGTCAGCGGCCGGGTCCGTCGCAGCGAGACGTACATCGGCGGGGAGCGGATGGACGAGACCTACGTCCGCGGCGTGGCCCGCGGCGAAGGTCGAGACGTGGAGGTCACCGGTGTGGACTTCTACGACACCGTGCGCGACCTGGGCGCGCTGCGGGGCTTCTATCGCGCTGCCGAAGCGGAGAGCCTGGATCCCTACGCGTGGGCACGGAGAGCGCTCGACCGCCTCACGGCCGTCCTCGGCAGGGCCCATTCCGGCTCCCTGCCCACCTACCTGGCGTGGAGCCTGCTGGGGCTCGTGGCGCTGCTCTATGCGCTCTAGGGGGATCTCCGCATGGCCATCCTGTTGACGACGGTCCTCGCGCTCATGATCGTGGGGGCGCTCATCGCCCTCGAGTCTCGCAGCCTCCTCGCAGCCGTCATCAGCATCGGGGCGGTGGGCTTTCTCGCGGCGATCGCCTTCGTACTGCTCGGAGCACCGGACGTGGCGTTTGCCCAGATCACCGTGGAGATCCTCGGGCTGGTCATCCTGATCCCCGCCACGGTCCAGCGCGACCGCATCGACACCGGCAGTCGGCGGCGGCTCCCGACGCTCGGGGCGCTGGCCGCCGTGTCGCTCGCCGCTGCGGCGAGCTGGCGCTGGCTGGCCGAGATGCCCGCCTTCGGTCTTCCCGTGATGGATCGCTTCGCCGACGCACCCTCCCGGTGGTTCCTCGCCGAAGGTCACGCCGAGACCGGAGCCGCCAACATCGTCACCGCCCTCCTGCTCGACTACCGGGCCTACGACCCCCTCGGAGAGGCCTCCGTGCTCTTCTGCGCCGGTGTGGGAG
>JAAUYE010174816.1_pt1 | contig 16359 bp, 15 predicted proteins | sample 7278081 | NCBI WGS metagenome assembly JAAUYE01 (sample SAMN14350131, study PRJNA611818) | marine sediment metagenome | isolation source: surface marine sediment (0.6m) | place: French Polynesia: Moorea | collected 2018-08
AACAGGCCTGCAATCATCGATGCCAGCCCGAAGGTGCGCAACTGATTGTCACCCAGCCGGACGATCTGCGCCACCATTTGGCGGTAGCGGCCGGGCCCGACGAACGGCAGAATGCCCTCGATCACGAGCACGAGGGCAAGCGCCGTCAGGATCTCCTGCCAGGGCATGCCGCGGGGCTATCGGCCGCCGTCCGCCTGGTTCAGGTAACGGAAGAAGTCGTTGTCCGGGTCGAGGACAAGCAGGTCACCCTCGTTGCCCATCGATTTCCGGTACGCGTCGATGCTGCGATAGAACGCGTAGAACTCGGGATCCTTGTTGTACGCGTTGGCGTATATCTCCGCCGCAAGGGCATCGCCCTCACCGCGAATCTTCTGCCCGTCGCGGTATGCGTCTGCGAGAATTACCGTGCGCTCGCGGTCAGCTTCTGCTCGCATTCTTTCCGCCGTGGCACGCCCTGTCGCCCGGCGCTCGGCCGCGATACGGGCGCGCTCGGCCGCCATTTGCTGGTAAACGGAATCGCGTACTACCGAAATGTACTCGACTTGCTTGACGCGAAAATCGATGAGCTCGACACCGAGATCCTGCGCCGTGCCCGCCGCTGTCTCCAGCATGTCACGCATGAGCTCGGCGCGGCCGACAGAAATTGCCTCGTTTACGGTCCGTTTGCCGAACTCCGTCACGACGGCGTTCTTGATAATCTCGGAGAGTCGGTCCTCGGCGATAAGCTGCAGGCCGCCGGTAGAAATGTAGTATTGCTTCGGATCGACGATGCGATACTTGACGAAGAAGTCGACCTCGAGGGCCTCATTCTCGGCTGTGAACACGCGTTCGGGGCGGTCCGAAATAGTCAGGATACGGTTCGGGAACTTGCGCACGGTGTGGATGACCGGAATCTTCCAGTGCAGGCCCGGCTCGTAATCCTCGGCGACCACCTCACCGAATCGGAGCTTGATGGCCATTTCGCGTTGATCAACCGTGAATGCCGCCAAACCAACGCCCACGAGGACCAGGCCGATAACAAGGATTATTGTGAATCTGCCATTATTCATCTCTGGTCCTCCGCTCTCGAGGGTTCACTGGCTCAATTCGAATATCCGTTCGTTGCTGCTGCGGCGTTGGCGAATCGGCCGACCGATTGACATCGATTGGTGACTGCCGAACGCCCTGTCGCATCAACTGGTCGACGGGAAGGTATAACAGGTTGCCGCTGCCGCTGGAGTCAAGGAACACTTTGTTCGACCGCCCGTACACCTCTTCGATGGCATCGATGTAAAGGCGCTCTCGCGTGACCTCGGGAGCTTTCTGGTACTCGATCAGCAGCGCCTCGAAGCGCGCGGCTTCACCCTCAGCGTCAGCGGTGACACGCTCACGGTAAGCCTCAGCGTCCTGAATTATTCGCGCAGCTTCACCTTCAGCCTTCGGGATAATGTCGCGCGCATATGCGTCGGCCTCGAGCTCGTAGCGATCACTGTCATTACGCGCTTTCTGAGCATCGTCGACCGCCGCTTGCACGGAGTCCGGATAGTTGACGTTCTCGAGCGAAATCGACGTTACGGTAATGCCTGCGCCATAATCATCAAGCGTACGTTGCAGCACTTCACGAGTTCTGGAAGCAATTTCCTCCCGGCGTGCCGCGATCAGCACATCAAGTTCAGTCGTACCGACTACTTCGCGCAACGCACTTTCTGTGACATCTTGCAGAGTCAATTCGGGATCAACAACATTGAAGCTGAAATTGAAAGGATCGGTCCGGCGAAACTGCACAACCATGTCGATGTTCACGTACTGCAGATCTGCAGTCAGCATCTCGGTGCTGTACGGATAGTCCGACACCTCGTTTGCATTCACCTTGCTGACCGACTCGATCGGGAACGGGATGTGCCAGTGGAGACCCGGCATCGTCGTTTCCGTGTACGCGCCGAAGCGCTGCACCACGCCGCGCTCGGCTTCGTCGACACGGTAGAAGCCCGTGATCAGCCAGGCGCCGATGAGCAGCACGAGCAGGAAGATTCCCCCGCCCGATCCCTGGCCGCCGCGGCTGCCGCCACCACCGCCGAGCAGCGCGCTCAGTCGCCGCTGCCAGTTCTGGACGATCTGGTCCAGATCCGTCGGCTCGTTATCATCTCTTTTCCAGGGATCCTTACCGTTCCCCGATTCATTCCAGGACATAGTCTCTCTGTTTCCTCTTCGGCTTACGCCGTCTCTTGCACCGGCAGCGGCTCCAGCAGCCCCGCCGGCAGATTTTCGCGTTTCAGGAAGCGATGTAAGTCCGCTTCCGCCAATTTCAATTCCAGATTCCAGCCGCCATCATCACAAGCCTCTTCGTTGAGGACAGCCCCGAGCTCGAAGAGCATGGCGCGCTGGCGACCCTGCGTCGGGCCGAGGTGCATCATGCCATGCATCATCTTTGGCCGCAGCCGGTCGCCTATGGCGTCAAGTAGCATCGGAATGCCTTCGCCGGTCATGGCCGACAGCCATACGGCGCGGCCCTCGCCATCGCGATTACTGGTGACGCGAGGCTTGCGGTCGAGCTTGTCGATCTTGTTGTAGACCCGTATCTGCGGAATGCGGTCGGCCTCGAGTTCCTTGAGCACCGAGTTCACCTGGCGCACGCGCTGCCAGCGGTTTTCGTCGCTGGCGTCGATCAGGTGCAGGATCAGATCGGCCTCGCGTGCTTCCTGCAAGGTCGACCGGAATGCGGCAATCAGCTCATGCGGAAGATCGCGCACGAATCCCACGGTGTCGGCCAGCACGATGTCGCGGCCATCCGGAAGCTCTACGCGCCGCACGGTCGGGTCGAGCGTCGCGAACAACTGGTCTTCGACGTATACGCTGGCATCAGTCAGCGCATTGAACAGCGTCGACTTGCCGGCGTTGGTGTAACCGACGAGCGCGACGGTCGGCACCTCGGCCCGGATGCGATTCTGGCGGTTCAGCGTGCGGCGCGCGTCAACATGCTCGAGACGTTCCTTGAGCTGCTTGATCCGCGCGCCCACGAGGCGTCGATCGGTCTCGAGCTGGGTTTCACCGGGACCGCGCAGGCCGATACCACCCTTCTGCCTCTCAAGGTGAGTCCAGCCGCGCACGAGGCGCGTGGAGAGGTGCGCCAGCTGCGCCAGTTCGACCTGCAACTTGCCTTCGAAGCTGCGCGCGCGCTGCGCGAAAATGTCCAGAATAAGGCCGGCCCGGTCCAGCACGCGGCATTTCAGCTCGCGTTCGAGGTTGCGCTCCTGGCTGGGCGACAGTGCCGCAGCCGAGATAATGAGCTCGGCGGAGTTCGCTTTGACGCTTTCAGCGAGCTCCTCGAGTTTGCCCCTGCCGACAAAGTTGCGCGGGTCGGGGCGCCGTCGGTTGCTGACGATCTCATCGACCACGACCGCGCCGGCCGACACCGCCAGCTCGCGGAATTCTTCGCGCTCGGAGGCGTCCGGTGCGCCGTCGGCGCCAGCCTGGACGAGGATCGCACGTTCGCCGCTTTGCGGTCGTTCAAACAAACACGAACTCCCGCGGCGATGCCGCTATCAAGTTAGCTGTCTCCGGAATCGTCGTCCGGCAGCGGCAGGCGCACGTTACGCGACGGAACGACCGTCGAGATCGCGTGCTTGTAAACCATCTGGTTGACGCTGTTCTTGAGTAATACGACGAACTGGTCAAATGAATCTACCTGGCCCTGAAGTTTGATGCCGTTAACGAGATATATGGATACTGGGACCTTTTCCTTACGCAGAATGTTCAGAAAAGGGTCTTGCAGTGTTTGCCCTTTAGCCATGATTGGGTCTCCTTATTTTTATGATTCTTTTTTGAACCCCGCACACCGGTGGCGCCGGTTGCCCACGCGAGTTCAGCCTAAGCGTCCAGGAATTCTAACAAAGACCGTGATATTGCGTCGATCACACCGGCTTCAAGGGGGTCGAACCGCGAAATGTCCTGCTCACTGCGCAGCCAGGTGATTTGCCGCTTGGCCAGCTGCCGCGTCGCGTACAGCGCACGCCTGGCAGCCTCGTCCCGGCTGGTCTCGCCAGCGAGGTGCTCCCAGAGCTGCCGGTAACCGACCGATCGCATCGAAGGATGCTCCGCGGTTAGCCCCGGACGCTCATAAAGTGCTTTGACTTCCTCGTAGAACCCATTGTTTAACATGATATTCAGGCGCTGCTCGATGCGTTCATGCAGGATCTGTCGGGTGGCGGGTTCCAGCGAGAACTTGACGAAGTGCAGGCCGCTGCCGGCCTGACTGTCGCTCTGCGAGTGCCAGTCGCTCAGCGTCCGGCCACTGGCGCGGTAGACCTCGAGAGCGCGCTGGATGCGCTGCTTGTCGTTGGGTTTGATGCGCTCGGCGGCGGCCGGATCGACCGCGCGCAACTGCTCGTGCATCGCCGGCCAACCGGATTTTTCCGCGTCACGGTCAATCGCCGCGCGGATCGCCGGGTCCGCCTCGGGCAACTCGGCCATGCCACCGATCAGCGAGCGAAAGTACATCATCGTGCCGCCGACGAGCAGCGGCACCCTGCCTGCCGCAATAATTGCATCGATCTCCCGTCGTGCGTCGCGTACGAAGTCGCCCGCCGAGTAACTCTCTTCAGGGTCCCGAATGTCGATGAGCCGGTGCGGCGCCCGGCGCAGCGTCTCCGCATCGGGTTTGGCCGTGCCGATGTCCATCCCGCGGTAGACCAGCGCCGAGTCCACGCTGATGATATCGAGCGGGAAACGCTTGCACAGGCTGACCGCCGCTTCGGTTTTGCCCGAGGCAGTCGGCCCCATCAGGCAGATAACGTTATTGCCCACGCAGGAACAGTCTGTCGAGCTCGGCCATCGATATGGCGGTCCAGGTCGGCCGGCCGTGATTGCACTGGTCCGCTCGCTCGGTGACCTCCATCTCGCGCAGCAATGCATTCATTTCGTGAATGGTCAGCGTGCGATTGGCGCGCACCGAGTGATGGCACGCCATCGTGGCGAGGAAGTCGTGGCACATGTCCTCGACGCGATTACTGCGGCCCGACTGGGCAAGGTCGGCCAGCACGTCGCGCAGCAGGGCTTCGGCATCCGCGTTGCGCAGCAAGGCCGGCACCTCGCGGATCACGAGACTGGTCGGTCCGGCCCGATCGATGATCAGGCCGAGGTCCTCGAACACACCGGCATTCACCTCGACGAGGTCGGCCTCGTTTTCCGCAACCGCAACGCTGGCCGGAACCAGCAATGGCTGGCGCACGACAGCCTTGTCGTCAAAGCCCTTCTTCAGCTTCTCGTAGAGAATGCGCTCGTGGGCGGCGTGCATGTCCACGATCACCAGGCCGTCGGCGTTCTCCGCAAGCACGTAGACGCCGGCGACCTGGGCCAGCGCGTAGCCGAGCGGCGGGATATCCTGCGACCGCTCTTCGACCTGCAGCGCGGCCGCCTGGCCGTGTCCCGCGAGCGCCTGGTAGCCAACCAGCGATTCTCGCACCGCCCCGGGCAACGGCATCGGCCGCTGGGTCTGGAGCGACGCCGCCGGTGACGGCGCGGCTGCCGTCGCGTGGCCACCGGGTTTGGTGTCACTGAGCGCCGCCTCGACCGCTTGCGAAACGATGCCGTGGATCCGCCGGCCGTCCCGAAAGCGCACCTCGTGCTTGGCGGGATGCGCGTTGGCGTCCACGCCGGCCGGGTCCATCGTGATGGCCAGCACGTAAGCCGGGTAGCGGCCGTGAAACAGCACATCACGGTAGGCGTGGCGGGCCGCATGCGACAACGTCTTGTCGGTAATGCTGCGACCGTTGACGAACCAGAACTGCTGGTCGGGCTGACTGCGATTGTAGGTGGGCAGCGCGATCCAACCGGTCAACGCGATGCCTTCAGCCTCGTGTTCGATATGCACGGATTGCTCGGCAAATGGCTCGCCGCAGATCCTGGCCACGCGTCCCTGCCGTTCGTCCTGCGAGACCGCGGCCGGCAGTGTCAGCACGGTGCGCCGATTATGGGAGAGCGTAAATGCCACGTCCGGCCGCGCCAGGGCGAGCCGCCGCACCCATTTCTCGATGTGCCCGAACTCGGTGCGCTCGGTGCGCAGGAAACGCCGCCGCGCCGGCGTGTTGTAAAACAGATCGTGTACTTCGACGGTGGTCCCGACCGGGTGCGCCGCCGGCCGCGCAGCGGACAGTTCGCCGTTATCCGCTTCGACCTGCCACGCCGTATCTGCGTCGCGGGATCGTGAACACAGAACCATGCGCGCGACCGAAGCAATACTCGGCAGCGCCTCGCCGCGAAAGCCCAGCGACGCCACGGCCTCGAGGTCGTCCAGGCTGGCGATCTTGCTGGTTGCATGGCGAGACAGGGCCAGTTGCAGCTCGTCTTTCGGGATACCGGCGCCGTCGTCGCGGATGCGGATCAGCTTCTGCCCGCCGGCCTGGATGTCGATCTGGATACTATGTGCGCCCGCGTCGAGGCTGTTCTCGACCAGCTCCTTGACGACGGATGCCGGCCGCTCGACCACTTCGCCAGCGGCGATCTGGTTGATGAGATGGCTGGGTAATTGTTGTATGGGCATTCGGGTTACAGGCGCGAGAAAGACCCGCCATTTTTTCAAAATGGCGTCGAAAAGTCTTGTGGCCCTGAATCAGCTGCCCGGGTAAATCGGGATCGACAGCGTCTGGCCGACGCGAATCTTGTCGCCGCTCAGCCGGTTGGCCGAGCGAATCGCGGCAGTGCTCGTGTTGTAGCGCGCCGCGATTTCCGACAGCGTGTCACCCCTCGCGATCACGTGCCGGACCTCGCGCGCCGGGTTGCGGCGGATGTCCATTGCGATCTGGGTGTCAGGTGGAGGGTTGGTGTAGAAGTAACTGCGGATGCCGCCAAGAATGGCTGTTGAGAGTTTGGACTGCTGCGAGGCGTTGCGAAGTCGCTTCTCGTCGGTCGGGTTCGTGATATATCCCAACTCGATCAGGATCGAAGGCATGTCCGGCGAGGTCAATACGACGAAGTTGCCTTGCTCCACGTTCTTTCTGCGCACCTTGACGGCGCCGGCCATCGAACGCACTACGTGTTCACCGACGTCCAGACTGGCGCTCATTGCGGCATTCTGCGACAGGTCCAGCAAGACCTGGGCGAGAACCGGGTCCTTGTCATTCAGCGTTACGCCGCCGACCGTGACTGTCGCATTCTCGCGCTCAGCCAGCAGCCGCGCCTCTTCGCTACTCGCACGACCCAGTGATAATCCGTAAACGGTCGCACCGTTCGCACGCCTGTCCTTGAAGGCATCGGCATGAATCGATATGAACAGGTCAGCATCATGCTTGTGCGCGATCTTTATGCGTTTCAAATGGTCGACGTAGTAGTCGCCGTCACGAACCAGCACGGCCTTCATGCCATGCTCCGCATTGATCTGTGCGGCGAGGCGCCGCGAGACCTGCAGCACGATGTCCTTTTCACGTGTTCGCGACGAGCCGATGGCGCCGGGATCGTGGCCACCGTGACCCGCATCGATGGCGATGACAATATCGCGGCCCGGCTTGTAGGACTCGGAAGCGCGCTTGACCGGTTGCAGACTGCCTGAGCGCTGCAGGTCGATTACCAGGCGGTCGCCGTAGGCGTTATTGGGCCCCGCCGTGAAACTGCGCGAACGGACATCCTGGCTCAAATCCAGGACGACGCGCAGCTTGCCGTCGGCCTTGATGCCGGTGCGTACCGACCTGACTGAGCCTGTCGCGCCCGGCAGGTCCGCCGCGAGCGGCGGCGACAGGCGCCCCTGCTCGAGATCCACGACCAGGCGATCGGGATTGCGCAGGGTGAAGATGTTGTGCTGCGAGGGCCGGCTCAGGTCGAGAACCACACGGGTCTTGCCGCCCTCTGCCCAGATGCGGATGTTTTCCACCGTGGTGCCGGCCTGGGCGCTGATTGAAAACAGCGCCAGTACTACAAACAGGCTGAAACGGCGGACGTGCATCGCGGCTATCGCTCTCAGAGGATTATGTCGGGTGAGTATACCGCCGATTGCACGAAATCCAACAATTTTCTGTGCAAAATTATAGGGATATGGAGGTTATTTAATCCTTGCTTTGAGTATTGGCGAGCGCGTCGACCAGCGCCCGTCCGCGGTCGCTCAGCCCCTCCAGGCTCGCGGCCCTGCCGCTGCCGGCATACTCGAGGCTGAGACGCAGGTCCGCGTTGGCCGCGAGCCCCGGCGCCCGGTCCGGCCATTCGACCAGGCGAAAACCATCCTCGAGGTCGCTCCAGCCCAGGTAACGCAGCTCCTCTTCCTCAACAACTCTATATAAATCAACGTGATAGACGATCCGACCCGACACGTCGTAGGGCTCGACAAGTGTATAAGTCGGGCTCGGGACTGCGCCGTCATGCCCAAAGGAGCGAATCAGCGCGCGGGCGAACGTGGACTTGCCCGCTCCGAGCTCGCCCTCGAGCAACAGCGTCCAGCCGGCGGTATCGGCCGGCAGCACCGCGCCCAACTGCTCGGCAAAGGCGTCGGTCGCCTTCGGATCCGGTAGTTCCTGCTTCATGGATTGATAACCTGGCGCAGTTCCGCCAGCAGGTCCGACGCCATCAGGCCACGTTCGCCCGCCCCGGCAGCGAGGTCGCCGGCCTGCGCGTGTGCAACGACACCGACGGCGGCGGCATCCTCGGGTGTGAGTCCCTGTGCGAGCAGCGCCGCGATCACTCCGGTCAATACGTCACCCATTCCAGGCGCCGCCATGCCCGGGTTTCCGGCTGTGCAGAGCCAGGCTGGCCCGGAGGTGCTCGACACGAGCGTGCCCGAGCCTTTCAGCACAGCTATTCCGCCGTAGCGATCGCGCAGGGCCGCCAGCGATTGACGGCGATCTGCCTGCACGGCGGCCGTATCGCTGCCCAGCAGTCTCGCAGCCTCACCCGGGTGCGGCGTTATGATCCGGCCTTCGACTGCTTGCGGCGCATCGGCCAGCCAGTTGAGCGCATCGGCATCCCAAACCGCGGGGTGGCCGTCGTTCGACAGCTTGTCGTAGATGCCGGCCGCCCAGTCGCTGCTGCCGAGGCCCGGGCCGAAGGCCACAACGTCAGCCTTTTCGAGCAGCGGTTCGAGCTGCACCGCCGACTCGATGCCATGAGACATGAGTTCGGGCCGCGCTGCGACGATCATTGCGGCGTGGTCGGGGTGGGTTGCCAGGGATACAAGCCCCGCTCCGGCTCGCAGCGCGGCTTCGCCGCACAATCGTATGGCTCCCGGCATTCCGGGGCCGCCGCCGACGACGAGCACGTGGCCGAAGTCGCCCTTGTGCGCGGTGCGCCGCCGCGGCGCCAGGGTGCGGCGCATGTAGTCGTCGTCGATGCGCCTGAAGGCGGCTTCGGCAGCCTGGCGGCATTGCGGTGGCACGCCGAGATCGGCAAATGCGACTTTCCCGGAATAATCAGGACCATCACCCAGGAACAGGCCCGCCTTGAGACCGACGAACGTGATAGTCAGGTCCGCCCGCACGGCAAATCCCATGACATTGCCGGAATCCCCGTGGATGCCTGTCGGTATGTCCAGAGCGATAACGTTCGCATCGTGGGAGTTGATTGCGGCAACGGCCAGCGCAAACTCGCCTTCCACGTCACGCTCGAGACCGCTGCCGAGCATGCCATCCAGTACCAGGTCTGCTTCCGGATCGAGCTGCCCGGCCCATACGGCGACCTCTCCGCCTTCTGCCGCGAAATCGCCGTATGCCGTTGCGGCATCACCCTGCAGCTTTTCGGGGTCGACCAGGGCCACGACCGAGACGGTGATGCCCTCCTGTGCGGCCAGGCGAGCGACGACATAGCCGTCGCCGGCGTTATTGCCGGCCCCGCAGACAACCTGCCAGCGTTTCGCATCCGGAAAGGCCGACGTCGCCTCGCTAACGGCGGCTGCGCCGGCGCGTGTCATTAGCGTATAGCCCGGGATGCCCTGGTCTTCGATGGCGGTGCGATCGATTTCCCGAACGCCCGCGACCGAGAAGATGTCAACGGGTAGCGTGGACATGGCCGTGATTATACTGTGTCGCAACGGAGAACCTGCATTGCCACATCCACCTATACATAGCGCCGCAGAGCTCGACGAGATCAAGTCACTCGTCCAGCAGTGGAGCAAACAGCTCGGCTTTCAGCAGGTCGGAGTCAGCGATGTCGACCTGTCGCAGGCCGAGCAGCGACTCACCGAGTGGCTGGGCAAAGACTTCCACGGCGAGATGGGCTACATGCAGAAGCATGGCACCAGGCGCAGCCGTCCTGCCGAGTTGTTGCCAAATACCTGCCGTGTCATCTCCTTGCGCATGGATTACCTGCCCGAGGGGCAGGACAGAGCCATGGATCTGCTTGATCACGAGTCGCGCGGCTACGTGTCACGCTATGCGCTCGGTCGCGACTATCACAAGGTGCTGCGCCGGCGGCTCCAGCAACTCGCCTCTCGCATCGAGGAACATGCCGGGCCATTCGGTTACCGTGCATTTGTCGACAGCGCGCCGGTACTCGAGAAACCGCTCGCGAACAAGGCGGGCCTCGGCTGGATTGGCAAGCACACTAATGTCATTAACAAGGATGCCGGCTCCTGGTTTTTTCTCGGCGAGCTTTATACGGACCTGCCGCTGCCCGTCGACAAACCGGCCAGCGACCATTGCGGAACCTGCCGGGCCTGCATCGAAGTGTGCCCGACCGGCGCCATCGTCGCCCCCTATCAACTCGATGCCCGCCGCTGCATTTCGTACCTGACGATCGAGCTGCGCGGCTCTATCCCGGTCGAGTTTCGCAAGGCGATGGGCAACCGAATATACGGTTGCGACGATTGCCAGCTGTTCTGCCCGTGGAACAAGTTTGCACGTGTCTCGACCGAGGGCGACTTTGCGCCGCGCCATGGCCTCGACGCGGCCGAGCTTACGGAATTGTTCCTGTGGAGCGAAGAAGAGTGGCTCGAACGCACAGCGGGCAGCGCCATTCGCCGGATCGGCTACGAGTCCTGGTTACGCAACATCGCTGTTGCGCTGGGCAATTGCCGCACGACGCCCGACGTCATCGCCGCCCTGCGGCAACGGCTCGACCACCCCTCCCCGCTCGTACAGGAACACGTGCGCTGGGGCCTGCAACAACACGAATAGTGTGGCCCAGTCGATGTTTTTGGCCGGCCAAACCCCTGAAAATTAATGGTTGAACGGAGATTGACGTTGTCGCAGCCACTCGCCATAAATTCGGATTACAAGCGCTCGCTTCTCGAGGGGCTGGAGCTATTCCAGGGCGTGCGCCCGGACGACGTACAGGAACTACTGCAGCGCTGCGACCGCCGGGATCTCGGCAAGGGTGAAATGCTGTTATCTCCGGGCGAAAAGAACGAACACGTCTATATCGTTCTGTCCGGCGCATTGAACGTCCACGTTGGCTCCCCGGAGGCTCCCGTGCTGGTTTCCATGGATGTGGGGGCCTGCGTCGGTGAAATGTCGATTATCGAAGATCGCGACCCCTCGGCCTACGTCATCGGCGCCGAGGACACCCACCTGCTCCTGATCCACCAGTCGGTACTCTGGGAGATGGTCAACGCGTCGCACGAGTTCGCCAAGAACCTGCTGATCATGCTATCCGAGCGCGTGCGCAGCCATAATCACGTCATCGCCGACAGCTACGGTGAATTGCGTAAGTTCGAGCGCCATGCCCGTACCGATGCGCTAACCGGGCTCAGCAACCGGCACACGATGGAAGATTCGTTCGAGCGCGAGATAACGCGCTGCGAGAATGACGGCGACCCGGTATCGCTGATCATGATCGACATCGACAACTTCAAGGTCTTCAACGACCGGTTTGGTCACGTCGCCGGCGACCGCGCCTTGTCCGCCGTCGCATCAATCCTGCGGCATCAGTTCCGGCCGCGAGACCTGATCGTGCGCTTCGGTGGTGATGAATTCGCCATCCTGTTGCCGGAAGTCGATGAAGCCAGCGCGCTGGCTATTGCCGATCGCGTCAGGCTGGCCGTTAGCGGTGATACCGAAGACAGCGACGACTCGCTGATTCAGATACCGGTCAAGATCTCAATGGGCGTCGCGGAGCACAAGCATGGCAAGACCTTGCCATCATTGCTGCGCGCCGCGGATGCGGCCCTTTACCGCGCCAAGCACGCGGGCCGCAACGTCGTCAGTAATTAGATGTCAACCACCAGGTTATCTATGAGGCGCGCCTCGCCGAGGTGCGCGGCGGCAAGGACGACAAACCGGATGCAGTCCTCCCCGGGCTGAGCCAGGTCTTCCGCCCTGCGTATCGCGACGTAATCAGGTTCGAATCCGGCGGCCGCGATCGATTCGGCCGCGGACTGCTCGAGCGCCTCGAACTCCCTGGAACCCTCGCGAAGTTGCTCCTCGATACTACGCAGGGACTCGTGCAGCGCGGGCGCGGACTTGCGCTGTTCTTCATTGAGGTAAGCGTTGCGCGAACTCATCGCCAGTCCGTCCGGTTCGCGCACGGTCGGCACCGTCAGGATCGTGATCGGCAGGTTCAGGTCGTCGACCATGCGGCGAATCACCAGCTGCTGCTGGTAGTCCTTCTGGCCAAACACCGCAACGTCGGGTTGCACGAGCGCAAACAGGCGCGCGACGACCGTCGTCACCCCGTCGAAATGGCCGGGCCGGTGTGACCCGCACAGGTGCTCGGTCAGCCCCGGCACGATAACGCGCGTCGCGTTCTCGATTCCAAACGGGTACATCGTCTCCACGCTGGGCACGAAGACGACGTCAGCCGACGCCTTTTTCAACCGGCGCGTGTCTTTTTCGATGGTACGCGGGTAGCTGTCGAAGTCTTCACCGGCGCCGAATTGCGTCGGGTTAACGAAGACGGTTACGACAACCCGCTCTGCATGCTCTCTCGCCGCGTTGACAAGGCTGATGTGACCGGCATGCAGGTTGCCCATCGTCGGCACGATTGCAATGTGTTCGTGTTCGCGCCGCCATTCCGCGAGTTGCTCGCGCAACTCCTGTTTGTCCGCAATGATTTTCATCGGCTCAGGAGAAGCAGTGCTCCGGCGCCGGGTAGCTGCGGTCCTTGACCGCCTGCACGTAGGCCTGGATCGCGGCGAGGGGCGAATCGTGACCCTGCTGAAAATTCTGCACGAACCGCGGCGTGCGGCCGAGCGTGATGCCCAGCACGTCGTAGAGCACGAGGATCTGTCCGTCGACATGCGGGCCTGCCCCGATGCCGATGACCGGCACGTCAAGCTGGGCAGTCATGGCCTGGCCGAGCTCATTCGGCACGCATTCGAGCAGAATGATGTCGGCGCCGGCATTTTGGAGCTGCATGCCCGCCTCCAGCAGTTCCCGGGCCCGGTCCGGCTCCCTGCCCTGCACCCGGAATCCGCCCAGCTTGTGGACAGATTGCGGCTTGAGACCGAGATGGGCGCATACCGGGATGTCATGGTCAGCAAGGTGCTCGACGATCTCGAGCTGACCGCCGCCGCTCTCCAGCTTGATCATCATTGCGCCGCCTTCCTGCATCAGGCGCACCGAGTTATCCAGCGCCTGTCCCGGGTTCGTGTAGCTCATGAATGGCATGTCCGCGACCAGGAAAGCATGTCGCAGCCCGCGCGCGACGGCACGCGTGTGGTAAACGACGTCATCGACCGTGACGGGCACGGTCGTGTCGTGACCCTGGATCACCATACCCAGCGAATCGCCGACGAGCACCACGTCCGTGCCGGCAGCATCGACCAGCGCCGCGTAGCTGGCATCGTAGGCCGTCAGGCACGCAATAGGCTCGCCATCCTGTTTTTTCTTGCGCAGCGTCGCGATGTTGATGGGGGGCTCGGCCATCCCACGCTGTTCAAGTTGTGTGTACATAGTGCTTATCTCAGGCCAGCGCCGCAGCCACCGGATTGAAGAAATGTCGCCCGCCCGTCGTCCGTTCGATCTGCCGGAACAGCTGATCGTAATCGGCGGCATTGTTGACGGGGTCGATCTGCGACGCGTTGACAATCAGCAGCGGACCGTCATTGTACGCGTGAAAGAACCGCGCGTAAGCGTCCGTCACTTTTTCCAGGTAGCGCCGGTCAATCGCCTGCTCAAACGTGACGCCACGGCGGGCAATGCGTTCCAGCAACGCGTCAACGGTCGACTGCAGGTAAATCACAAGGTCGGGCACGGGGGCCTCGACCTTGAGACTCTCGACCACCTGGTTGTAAAGGCTGAGTTCCTCAGGCGCCAGCGTCAGCTCTGCGAACAGCTGATCCTTGGCAAACAGGTAGTCCGAAACCCGGACGTTCGCAAACAGATCGGCCTGCCGCATATCTTCGATCTGGCGCGCCCGAGCAAACAGGAAGAACATCTGGGCCGGCAGAGCCGCTGACTGGCCGTCCTGGTAATAACGTTCGAGAAACGGGTTCGAGTAGACCTCTTCCAGCACCAGGTCGGCATCGAGGCTTTCCGCCAGCTTCCGCGCGAGGCTCGTCTTACCGACGCCGATCGGCCCTTCGATGACAATGTATCGTGAGTTGTCGGCGCTGCGATGCATTGGGCTGACGGTCAAGCTGGGTCCTGTTCAATCAATTCGCGAAATACGCGGCTCGTCCGTATCGACCGCGATATCTGCAACCGTGCCGAGGCCGGGAATCACCAGGTCGGGCGCGATTTCCTGAAGAGGCAACAATACAAAATTTCGCTCGGCGATGCCCGGGTGGGGCACCGAGAGCGCGTCAGTATCGATGACCTGGTCCGCGAACACGAGGAGATCGAGATCGATGACGCGCGGCCCCCAGCGCTCACCGCGGAGGCGGCCATGCCGCCGCTCGATGGCCTGCAGGTGCTGCAACAATTCCACGGCATCGAGCTTCGTCTCCAGGTACGCCACGGCGTTGACGAAATCCGGCTGCTCTACGGGGCCGAACGGCGCCGACCGGAACAGTGAGGACCGCGCTGTCAGAGCCGTACGCGGCAGCTTCTCGAGGGCCCTGAAGGCCCTGTCGACTTGCTTCGCAGGGTCGTCCTGGTTGCTACCGATTCCGACGTACGCCTGCCGGACCGGATCGCCGCCAGTCACGATGACGACTTGGCCTTTGCAGGCCGACGCCGCCGGCGACGCCGCCGCCGGCCCTTCTTCGACGCCGTGATCTGGAAACTCGCAGCCCGCTGCTCGGCCGACTCGGTCTGCACCCGGGTCCAGAATTTCGCCGTCTCCTCGTCGAACTGGCCGACGCTGGCCAGCAACACCATGAAGTCGTAGGCCGCGCGGAAGCGCCGGTGTTGCAGGAGATTGAGCGCACGTTTGCCGCGCGTCTGTGTGAAGCGCGGCTGCAGCGCGAGCATTTCTCGCATGGGCACCGTGAACCGGCGCGGAATGGCGATACGCCGCTGCTGCTGTCCGCTGAGTTCGTAAGCCGCCAGGCTAAGCGACTGCGACTCCGACATCTTCTCCTTCGATCGCAACCTGGCGGCATGCTCTCTCACGGGATTCCAGAGGAATACGCCAATTAGGAACATCGGCGTAACCGACTGGTTCGACCGGACGCGCTTGTCGGTGTTGCGCAACGCAGCGAGAACGAACTCCAGGAAATCCTCGTCCCTGTCCAGTTCCTTGTCGGTCGCCGGGAACAGCAGGCGGAACAGGTCATGCTCGCGAAGAAGATTGAACGTCTGCTCCGCGTGGCCGGACTGGAACATCTTGAGGAACTCGTCGAACAATCGCGCCGCCGGCACGTTGGCCAGCAGCGGGCGGTCCTGGCGAATGGCCTCGACCACCGTGTCGTCGATCGTGAAATCGAGTTTCGCCGCGAACCGGACCGCACGCAGCATGCGAACCGGGTCTTCCCGCAGGCGTTTGTCGGGATCGCCGATCAGGACGATGTGGCGTTGCTTGATATCGTCGACGCCGCCCGTGTAGTCCCAGATGCTGAAGTCAGCAATGTTGTAGTACAGCGAGTTGCACGTGAAGTCGCGGCGCCACACGTCTTCGTCGATGCTGCCATAGACGTTGTCACGCACGATGCGGCCCGCATCATCATGTGCGTGGTCGTCATCGGCGTGATTGGCGGCTGCCCTGAACGTTGCCACCTCGATTATCTCGCGGCCGAAACGCACGTGCGCCAGCCGGAAGCGCCGGCCAATCAGACGGCAGTTGGAGAACAGCGCACGAACTTCTTCAGGCGTCGCGTTGGTCGCGACGTCGAAGTCCTTCGGGTGCAGGCCGAGCATGGCATCACGCACGCAGCCGCCCACGAGAAAAGACTGGTAGCCGGCTTTGTGCAGCCGGTAGAGCACCTTCAACGCGCTTTTCGAGAATTCGTCCCTGGATACGGTATGGGCGGCACGGGGGATAATTTTCGGAGAGCTGGGCTTCTTGGTCCCGCTGTTTTTCAATCGAAATTCCGCTTGAGCATTGGCTATGCGGCCGTATAATAGCAGCCCCCGCAAAACCGGGGCAGGC
>JAAUYE010090521.1_pt1 | contig 16343 bp, 17 predicted proteins | sample 7278081 | NCBI WGS metagenome assembly JAAUYE01 (sample SAMN14350131, study PRJNA611818) | marine sediment metagenome | isolation source: surface marine sediment (0.6m) | place: French Polynesia: Moorea | collected 2018-08
CCAACTTCTTCAGCCTGGTTAGCGCAGAGGAATATTTATTCCAAGCCTTCTGGTCGGCCGCAAGGGTGGTCATTTCATCACCTATACCATCTGAAATATCTGGTAGGTCGGCGACCTCCTGTTCTAGGGTACTTCGTAGACGCTCCGATTCCACTGCGGAATCGATTTTACAACGCAATTGGCTAATTTCCCTTTCCAGTCTAGTTTTATCTTTCTCCACCGCGCGCTCGTCGCATTGGTCACCAGTCATTCTTTCTAGCGCCATGTCTTCCAATATCCGTTCCATGGTGGACCTTTCGCGCATATATCCATTCAACACATCTTTCCTCTCCCCCACAAGTTCGCGACATTTTTTAACAACGCTTTCTATATTCACACCACCATATGCAATTCCCTCTATAAACTTGAGCTTCTCGGCGGGTGACATATAAATAAAGGATTTATGTAACCGTTGTGGTACATACCCAAGATGAGCATGTGGGAGGGTGGAGTCTATAACGGCCTGTGCCTCTCCATCTTCGTAACACACACCCTCTTTCACAACCAGAAGCCTGCAAGGCCCCTTTGTCCTGGTGATATGCAAACCCTTTATCACTAGTTCAACCTTACACGATTTTTTCCCAAACATTGTAACCTTCTTTCCCTCTCCGGTTAGCGCAAACATGATACCCATGAATATGGATGTTTTACCCACACCGGACGGACCCGAGATGAGACAAAGCGCGTCATCTAACACAACCGTTTTATTTACGAATGTGCGGAAGTTATGCAGTGCTATCTTCATGATTCTTTGGGAAATTGTCTATGCTGCGCCATAAATTTTCAATATATTTCTGAGTAAGAAATATATTTACATGGTTGTATTCTCATTATACACCACTGTTGTCGGAAACATGTTAAATTTACAGTTTTCAGTATATGATGCGGAATGCATCGCCTGTTTATATTGAGTCTCGCTCATATTGCCACCAAACTTTGACAACATGGAATAATGTGGTGACGGAGTGATGTTAACCGGACCATCTGTGCCAGTCATAATCGAGTACATCTTGCTCAGGAGCATTAAACTATGTCTGTATTGAGCATCATACTTCTTGTCATTTATGAACGATTTGATACAGTTTACCGAACAGAAGATTCCATATGTTATGAAATCAGTTGATGGTTCTCGTTGAACAGTCCTAACTGGCTCGGTATTATCTCTCAGGTACACCAGCTGTTCTTTCAGCACGGTTTTGGTACCCGTTGGGCACCCAATGGGTGACCCAGTCAACTGCAGCGTGCACCACATACAGTGGTAATTTTTTTTGGGTGCAATGACGGGTGTAATACCAACACACTGCACCGGCTTCCTATTTTCTGAAAGAATAACGGTGGTGCCCAATGGTGTAACACGTTTCTGTTTCTTCTGCGCCATCATGATTGATAAGTTGTACAACCAGGCTGTCTGAAATCAATTTAATTAACCCAGTCTCCAAAACTCAACATATGCCACCCTAGAAGAGTCTGTTGCAAAATCACCACTTCCAGCAGTCACTTTGATGGTGTATACAGTCTCACTTGGAACAATTAAAGCAGCACTGGCGCCAGATGGTGGGGATGTAGTCCCACCCGATCCAATCGGTGTAAGGTCATCAGCACGTGTCACCGCGAAGATAATATCATCACCTTCTATGCCGGAAAACGCGTTAACAACGAAAATTCCTGGAGGGAGTGTAAAAGTGGTGTCGGTGGTTGTGATACCATGACCTCCGAATGATACATCGGTTGTTTCAAATACAACACTGTCACCCACCTCAACATCAACTTGAGTAACATCTTTTGTTTTTCGTAGATAGCCGACCAACGCCCCGGGCGATCCTCCAGGGCCTGTACTACCCGTCGGCCCAGTAGAACCCTTATCACCAGTTGCGCCAGCCACCCCGGTTGGACCAGTCTCTCCTTCAATACCAGTTGGACCAGTCTCTCCTTCGGGTCCGGTTGGACCAGTCTCTCCTTCGGGTCCGGTTGGACCAGTTGGACCACCATCTGGCCCAGTTGGTCCCTCGGCTCCAGTTGGACCAGTTTCACCCTCACCCGCAACTCCGGTTGGACCAGTTTGTCCAGTTGGGCCGGTTGGTCCCGTTCTACCAACCGGACCAGTCGGTCCAGTACATCCACTGGCACCATCTTCAAACTCCCATGAGTTTTCACCCTTAATTAAGCATTGCCCAAGTTTTGGCTCGCCAGACTGAATAGGGATATCATTAATATAAATAGCGTTCCCCCGTTCCATTTTTAAGTTACTAGAAAAATAACTAATACTTTTATGTTTGGCTAAGCCAAACATAAAATTAAAACAAAATTATAGAAGTGGGTTACCCTTTTCCTCTCCCTCGCTCTCCTGTTTACAAGTTTTCCCAACCCAATATTTATTGTCAACGAGATCTCCCCACTTTGTAAGGAAATGCTTCTTCACAACCGTCCTCGTTGGAAGAACTTGCCCAGGACATTCCTCGCGGAACCACTCCTTGAAGTGATTGTATAGGGCAACAACCGTAAGTTTGACCTTCGGGTTGTCAAACACACATTGTGTTTCAAACTGCTTGAAAATATCGTTCTCACGCATGTAGCACTCGGTGGCTAGTTTCACCTTATCTGGTTCAACCCTCTCCATTTTGCTCACGGTTCTCCATCTATGGATGAGATACCAGGCAAGGGGTTGAGTCAGCCCAGGAATCTTGTCGGTGAAATGTTTATCCATGGGGAATTTCTTCTCGGCGATTTGGTCGTCGAGAAGTTTTGGGCATTCATTCTCTGGAAGAAATGTTGCCTCAAAAGGAATAACCCTAATTCTGTTCCAGGTGGCTTTGTCAGAATCCTTCATCGCTGGAAGCTTGTTACAAATCATATGTAACTTGAACATGGGGCAGATTTCCTTCGTCGCCTTTCCTGTTTGAAAAAGATCTCTGGCCCAATAGGAGTCATTTCCTGTCAACCCCTTCAATGCTCCGGCGCTCAAGACCTCATCCGGGTTTGGCTCCTCCATAACTGCCCAGCGAACACCATCGCCAGCGCGGGCCATTTCTGGATTGGCTACACCAGTCTGTGTCTTCTTTCCCGTGATTAAAGTGGTGCTGAACTTGATTGCCAAGTTCCCCAACATTTTCTCAAAAAGTGTCTGTGTGACGGTTTTACCATTGTTTCCCTCTCCAGTCCAGAACAAAATCACCTTGTCATGGTTTCCGCCCACGAAGACCTGACAGACTTGATCCAGAAAATAGTCCCTGATGTCACTATCGGGAAACACCTTCCTGAAAAAGTTGTCCACCTCGACCACCTTGGGGTGGTCGATCGACCTGAAGTCGTTATATTCTATGGGTAGCGAGTTGGACAAATAGTCTTCCGGCTTCCCATCCCTGAATATATCATTTGAGAAATCGTATACCCCATTCTGAAAAGCAACCAGATATGGGTTCTTGTTTAGGAGGCTGTTAAATTCGGGGTTGTAAAACACCTCCTGACATTCTGTCATGACGTTGTTTTTGTAAGGCGCCGCCTTACAGTTTCTGATGACATCTGAAAGTTTCTTGATTCTGGTTTGGACATCCTTCGTGTCCTTGTTCGGGTCACCCAGTTCAGAAACCATGGCGCGTATCGAATCCGTGAGTTGTTTAATCACTACACCGTTTTCGCATGAAATGCGCTCTCGAAGGAACACTCCTTTGTCTGCATCTTTCCAAGTATGTCCCTTGAATTGAAACCAGGCCCGGTTTCCGAACGATGTGCATACAAACTCGTTTCCATATTCGTTGTACAACACTTTGGCTATGTCGTTATGGCAACCATTTACGGCCTCTTTAAGAAGCGCCGAACCCTGCTGCTTCATAATCTCACCATACTTCTCGGGGTTGTCGTTTCGTGCGTAAAACTTCAACGTACCGATTGTGTACGTGTTGGCACGCATTGTACTCCATATCGAAATACATTCTACCTCATCGAACTTGTCAGATTGTTCTGAGAACTGAAGCCATAATGATAGCCCGTCTTCATCGCCATCTGTAATGTTCCAAAGACAAAACCCGACCGAAAGCCAGTCTGACCTGTCGTCCGCACGCGATGGTGAAATGATTGACAGCAACTTTTCAGCTTGAGCAAGAGATTGATCAACAGTGAGTTGGTCATATTCTTTCCTGTTTGTTTTGATGAGCTCATAAGTCTCCAACAGTGGGGTATTTACACTAGGCTTTGGCCTATAGTAATACTCCCGCTCGCGCCCGTACAGGGCGATGGAAAGAATCCTTGGCAACATTAGTTCAATGTCTTCCGCGCAACTGGGAATGCTTTTCTCTCCGCGAGCCCTTGCGACTTTATAGTCGCCCAGACCGCGTGCTAATGTCACCTCTTTACAGTTGGCGAGAAAACATGCCGTGGCCGTATAGGGTTCATGGTCTGGCTTGCTAGAGCCATACATTAACCAATGGACATTTGGCGCGTTACTGTCGATAAAGTCTGACACCTGAAGATTGTCAAACAGACCGGTCAAGAGTTTCTTGACAATGGGTATTAAATACACATCCTGAACTTTTCGATCCAAGAAAAGTTTGGGGAAGTGGAGATGGAACCCATTCTTCACATATTTCTCACCATTGATAACTTGCTCATAGTGCCGTTTCTCCAACAGCACACAGGTTAGAGCCTCCTGTTTTAAATCCACCACGATTTTCTCAAGCGTGTTTTGAAAAGCCTCAACCACGGCGGTTACCTGTTCACGTGTGTAAAGGTGGTCACCCACGCCTAGATCTGTAACCAGATTCGATTTACGCGTTCTCAGGTCGATATCGACTAAAACTGGACTTTCTTTACCGGGATTTTCGGCTACGTATAGCGGCTTATTCAGAGAATAAGCATTGCTATATCTAGTCCAGAAATCGGCCATTCTTGACCCCACCGAATACCTACCAAACGGGCTTCCCAAGAGAACATGAGTATGTTCCGAGGAATTTGTCCTCACCTCTCGTAATAGTTCACTCAAACTTGTATCGAAACTCATGGCTGTGTTGCTTTTCTAATTTAGGAGAAGTCATATTTCATTTTTCATAGCCCGTAGAAGGACCCTAATCTGGTCCCTTTTAGGTGGTGAAACGTTCCTTTCCGAATCATAGTATTTTTAATGTTAATTAGGAGCTGTGCGGCGATCTGGGGCTTCTGCAGGATTTTGTTCATGACGACGTCACTATCAATCGTGGCAGGGTTTACGGCATATTCTGGTATACAATTACGTCCAACCCAGTGTGACTGGTATGGTGATGATGGATTGATTGGGTTGAACGCCTCCGTTTTCAAAGAACAATTATGCATGGCTATCCTATATTTCTCCAACGCGGTGTTTCTGAGCAGAATTTCGCCGGGGGTTAAATCAATCACCTCATAGTTGCCGGCGTACATTGTATCAGCTCTTGAAGCATATTCATTGTTTGCCGCATGGCTACTGGCATATTCACAAATTCCGTCCCATTTTTTAGCACATCGTTTTGCCAAGAATACCTGGCACGGGGCACTGTTCTGACCATAAATATCTGAGTTGCTTCCATGGTTAAACCTTTGAGACATGTTATTCCCGATACAATATGTAAGGGGGTCGTTGTTAAATACTGGCAGTGCGTTTGCCGGGCTCGCACCAAATGTGGCTAGTTTTGCATACATTTTAAGTTGTGGAATTTTATTATGACTGCATTTCACAGTCATAATAACATAAATCTTATTGATCTTCATGCTCCGATCGCTCTCGTGAAAACCTCCAATAGTCATCACATCCAAATTTAAACTCTTCTGAGATAATAGGCGCCTTGTAGTAGAACACACAGTCCTCCCATTTATTAGACTGTGTTTGATTATCAATGTAGATGCACGTGTAGTCGGTTGTTACCTCATCCATGATTTTACAAAACAGTTGGTAAGTTGGAATGATGCTGGCAAAATTTTTATAAATTTTCTCGCGATTGGCCTGGTTAGGCTCTCTGAATATGAACACGCCATCGATATTTGTCCTAATAACTGGTCTGAAATCGAACACATACTGATTTGCAAAAATGGACAGCATGTTCCAATGGCGAGAGTTTTTAAACAGCCCCACCATAAGTGGATCGGTAAATATTTTTACGTCATCCATACAATCATCCATGATCAAAACCGTCCACGCGTTTGGCAGGTTCTCTTTCGCGAGCTTCTGTCTAGATATAATTTTCTCGATAACTGCCTTCTCATACTTCTCATAGATAAATAAATCTGGAAACATGTCTGAATAAAACTTGTTACTATCTTCTGATCCGGAGATTACCACGCCCGTGGGAATGATATGCCTTTTAGCGTGAAGAAGTGCCTTTATCAAAACCGATTTACCAGAACCGGGCTTTCCGATAATCGTAATTTTAGATCCACCTTTTGTGGTTTTTACACTTTCGGCATTTGGTCTTATCATATTCAGGTCCAGCTCTTTCAATTCAAGCCGCATTTTTTCCAAGGTGTTTGAAAATTTTAAGGAAGAATTGAAAAATGTTATAGGGTATATATAAACAAACAAACGCTACAATGGCACTCACCTTTGAAACCTTCAATGTTGACAATATTGTTTTCCAACCAATCAGGGTAAACAAGAAGTTCCAGTTCAGCCGTATACCAATCCAATACAGATATGATACTGGGAAATGTGACAAGCTGTCAATTGAGACTCCGGAGCTGTTTTCATGGGGAGTTCAAGAAAACAGCAACCCAAGCAAGAAGGATGAAAAACAGGTTGATTCCTACACAATGTCGTTTGTGATGTACAATCAGAAAGATGGCCCAACCGAACAGGAGGAGAAGGCGATTAGGCTGTTTGAGACCGTTCTCGAAGCCATCAAAACGTACCTTAAAACACCTGAGGTGAAACACGAACTTGGTAAGTCTACAAACCGTGTCTATGATGCATTTGTAGATAGCCTGGACCTGTTTTACCGCAAGAAAGATAAAACTAAAGGGGGCTTGGTTGAGGGCGCACCACCAACCATGTACCCCAAGCTTCTCACAAAGTATGATGAAACCAGACCAGCTGATAAAGCACCTGAAATTATCACAGGGTTTTACGACCCCGAGGACAACCCACTCGACCCGCTCAGCCTGGTGGGCAGCAGGTGCAAAGCAATGGGAGACATTGTTATCGATAACATCTACATTGGCAGCAACATTTCAGTACAGTGCAAGTTACATGACGTTATCGTCATTGAGAAAATGGCCAGCCCGAGAAGGTTGTTTAGGCAACGGGCGGATAAACCAGCTAAACAAACAAAGTCAATGTTCGACTCTGACGACGAAGACGAGGCCGGTTGTTCATCAACCGAGCCCCAAAAGGTTTTGGTAAGAAGGCGCTAAATAACTAACTTTTTTTAATCTTTATACATTTTTATGTATAAAGATTTAGTTTGGATCGTGTAAATCATGGATAGATTTAGGATGAAGTTGAACGACTTTATTATTCAGTTACTGCTGTTATTTGAGCATAATAAAGTCATATATGAACGGCTTTTTTACGCCAGACATTTTTTACGAGTTTCAGAGATTAACATTGGTGGATTTAATATCGAAATGCTCCGCGCATCTCTAGAAACACGCGATTTGGAATTGTTAAAGTCCAGTCTTCATAATCACCACGTCTGTGAATTGGCTGACCTGATCTGGGCCATTTGTTCCACAGAAAATAAAGTAATCATATGGAAATGGTTGGTCTCGCTGCTCACTCTGGTAGAGGATCTTGCATATAGTCCATGAACCCACCCATAGATGCGTCATCTGGAATGTTAGCCTTACGCCTACTTTCCATATATCTATCCATATATTGTTCCTCAAACTCGGGGTTCTCGGCCTTTGCCTCTTTCAACCAGGAAATACATTTATCAAGTAGTTCTTCACACTCTTCCCGCTTCTTCTTATGTTCCGCAATAACGAATTTGAGGTTGGCCAACTTAACGCGGTTGGTTATATAGTCTTCCTGGGGATCGGGACCGGCGGAAACATCGGCCTTCAAAGCCTCCTCCCGATCTCTAATCTCATCCATTTCCTTTTGATCCTGCACACGCTTAGCCCTAACATTATCAGAAATGGTTTGTTCAGTCTTCTTGCGGATATCTACCTCATCCACCTCTTCATAATCTCCCCGAGTTGAACACACGGGTATGGGTAGCCCAACCTTACATGTAAAAATGGAGTTTGTCGAGTCAACATCCCTGATAATGTCCTGAGCTCTATCCTTTGCAGCATCTGGAGTTGTATAACACCCACGAATTTTTGCAAACCCAAAAAACCCATGCTCATCTGGTTTGGCCCCCTTAGTTGGGATGAATGAAAATAGGGCAAATTGTGGCTCTCCTGTAACTGGTGGATCTATAAACCGCCTATTCACTTTGGGATGTTTGGCATTTACTGAAAGCTCTTGGACAGCGCTCTCTAACTCTGAATCGGTGAGTGGCGCTGTGTTACTTTTAGTATTTGGTCCCCAATATTCCATATTTTTTACCATTATATTTCTTTTTTAAAAGATGTCAATGAACTTGATGCAGCGTTTAAAACCGGCTCGTGGTCGTGGCGCGCGCAAACCTACAACTAAAAAGAAGGCTAAAAAACAACAAGAATATAAACGCAACCCATACGCAATTTTCACACAATACACTCCCGAGGAAATGTATGCTGGTTTGGCTCATTATGTACAAACACTAGATCCAGCTACCAACCTTGAGGAAATCCGCATATTTAATATGTTAATGACCAAAATTCCATGGGCCTTAGTTAGGCTATTTTTTATCCCGTTCCTCCAAAATCCAGATCTTAATTTATTCAAGGCGTTCGATGAGTTTCTCAAGAAACATCGCGACAAGTTATCAGAATCTGGTCATTATCTGAAAACACGAGAGGCGACCCCACTAGGCCACGTTCCAGTATACCGTCAGGAAATACCCAAAAGGAAACAAATCCAACTTCTTCAAGGAGGGTTTCCTGGTAAACAAGAAGTCCCCACGAAAGCCTGTGTGGCCCCGTGGAGTATAAACATGGTAAGCAAGAAACCAATTAAAGCTATTTTAATGCGGCGCTCCAAGTGGACCACCGATGAAGAGCCCGTTCCCGGTTGGTTCAAAGTAAAATCCACCTGGTACCCACATGTATGTAAACATGGTAGAGACTTTGAACCATCAGTTGCTTATTTGACCAGCGATGGTGGACTCATAGTGGAAACCAGGGCCATGTTCCATTTGGCGGGGTGGTCAAAAAAGAACATTGCCGAAAAATCTTACTTTGGGGGAGCCGAGATTCCAGATGTGTGTGTTTCCGAATATAAAACGGCTTCCTGGATGAAGGAGTTCTCGCCACGACCAATTAAGGGAATTGTGATAAAACAGGCGGCGTGGGCAACTGATGAACAAGTAGCCCCAGGGTGGTATAAACCCAAACGTACATGGTTTGAGTATGTATGTAAAAATGGAAGAGTGTTCGTTACTAACAGTGTTGGTTATATCACAGATTTGGGTGAAGTGATTGTTGAGACAGAGGAAATGTATAATGCTTCTAAATTAGATAATACCACGTCAATTGTGGCGCTAGAAAAAGCGAATGACCAGAGTTTTGCCGCCGCCAAATCAATGCTTCAGGCGAACGAAATTATTCCGGATAAGTATATTACTGATATCCTCAGCCACTTGCCCGATGATACGAATGCTGATATGGCCAAAAGCCTCGCGAATTTCCTGGTGTTCACATATCCACTCATTAAAACTCCACAGGTATTTATAGAGCGAATCAGGCGCGGTCTTTATAAACCAGGAACGGTGCTGGATCTAACGAAGGCTGAAAAACTTCCGGAAATTTACAAAAATCCAACCGCCAACCGAGATCAGATGGACACCATCATAAGAAATAAAGCGAGTAGGTTTGTTGATGATTTCATGAAGAGAATCCAAATAGATTTGGGCGCTCGCGTATATGCGGCACCTGTTAAACCAGAAGCATTTCCTAGACCCGCCGTTCAAACAGCTTCATGTCCACAAACCCCGAACATTATCTACTATAATGAGGGTGGTGAAATGTATTGTTTTGATCTCGAAAAGGTTAAAAATAAGACCAAGAATCCAGTTACTGGTGTAAAATTTACCAAGGCGTTCAAGAATGAGATGAAGAAATTGGAAATTGTTTATACAGACATTCTCCCAGATTTGACGACAACAGAGGAGGAGGTTGAGGAGGTTGAAGACCTGGCTCCGGGCCTCTTTGAAAGATTGCGTGAAGAAATCCTGCTCCTCAAACCGGTTTACTGTAGCTCCTGTGGTAAAACAGTGGCGGTTCCAGAATTTAAAAGCGTTAAAGGGTCGGAAGTGGTTAAATTTTGCGACAGTAAATGTTTCGAACGATTTAGATTCTAAAGAATGTCCGCGGGTTTTAAAATGTCTCTCTGGGATGACCCAACGTTCAAAAGCGCGTACGCCAACCTATCTCCCGAAGAAAAATATAAATACGAACAGATAGGACAACATATGTATAACACCATAGACTATGTTGACCCCAAATCGGTTGAGTTTGAATTGGTAACACAGATCGAGCTCATGTTAAGAGATGGTTTGGATGTGAGTATGTTAACAGACGACGAAAAGCGGATATTGGTCGAGGTTAGAGGTGAAGGCGTGCTGTCTAAGTATTAAATATTTTTCCGAAAAATATTTAATAATACGCAAACTGGGATGATTTTGCCGTCTTCGATTTTGACATCATGAGAATCAGAATTACAACGATGATAATGCCTATGACGATCCCACCTATAATCAGCGGGCTGCCGAGCTGTTCATCGAATGAGTAGCTAGCGGTTTTGCTATAACCTCCATCATAATTACTGTACGGGGCGGCTTCTTTGTAGTACATTCTTTTACATTATGCACAGAAAAATTTATTCGCAGAAAAGCGAGTAGTCTACTTTTCGCGTATACCCTTGTATGGCTAGGGCATCCAACGCCTCTTTTGATGCGGCCTGCTCCTGTGCGGCCTTCGTACGCCCAGATCCCCGCCCCATTAGTGTTTTCACACCATCCTTCTCACGAAACACCAATATCTGGTTAGCAACATCCGGGTCTGGTGTGTATTTAAGTTTTCCTAGCACGGATTGGTTAACATCAAACAACTCCTTCAGTCGAGTTTTTGCGTCATATAGATCCTCATACTGAAGTGATATATACATATCATCAAAGATGGATGTGAGAAGTTGGTTAACGATTGCGTATCCGGCACCAACTTGAAAGAAGTCATCTAGAATCATTTCGGTTGCTCCTAGGAATGCCTCGAAAACGTCCTCCAGCAACGACTTTTTATCCTGAGCTTTGTGATCCTCTGAAGCTTTAATATGTGGCCAAAATCCCAATGATTCCGATATTTTAGCAAAGGAGGCTTTTGAAGCATAGTTAATTTTCAACCTGGCAATCACCTTAACCCCGGTAGGGCAGTTCAGTTGGGGGAATCTTCTGAAGAAGTACCACGCCAGAAACTTGTTTGCTGACGCATCTCCTAAAAGTTCCATTATCTCATAATTCTTCTTGTTGTCCGCGGATGCGGCCGTAAATGCTTGTTTGTAGACATCCATCCGATCCGTTAGAACTTGCATGTATTTTGGATTGATTTGGGCCCGCCACATAAGGCTCTCAATCAGGCCCTGTAATGAGCCACTAGATGCCCGTCGGATAGGATATTCGTACGGTCCGGACCAAACAGATGCTTGGTAAAACGACTCCTGTAAGTAATCCAAAATACTATCCATCTTGAGATATTCGAGGTAGAAAGTATATGCGCGATCGGCGATCGCCGCACATTCTTCATCGTTCTCAAAACACCATAGAATCTGATCAGATAGATTTGAAAGATCTCCATTCACGGGCACATAGTGGACCCACGGTTTCAGAAATTTGGAATACCACGAGTTCAAGGAGGGTGCTACCAACAAAATCGTGGATCCAGACGACAACTCATATCCTAAGGTTCCACCATCTTGTGCAATGATGTACTTATAACCACTTTGTTGCTGTAAATTTGTGGTGGGTATCACCATCCCAGAATCTATATATCGCTTGAGGCGCGCAGCATCATTCGCGGAGGCTTTCGGAATTTTGGCTGCCCAGTTAATTCGCTGTATAGGCGAATAGCTGCGGCACCTGGTGGGCATTACCATACCGGTTTCCTCAAATACAGACCGCGCCCAATCATCACGCGTCGGCAGTAAAATGTCGACAGAATCATCGTTTGTATATTCTGAAAAGATGGGAGAAAATTTAGAAACATCCTTTTTCATAACGAGCTTATCACCCACGTTTAAGAACAGTTCAATGTCGGACACTTTCCGCCTGGAACAAAGCGTTGATAGCATATCGTACATTACAGCGGCGTCAGTGATACCACCACCTGAAGAGAATGGTAGAAATGTGACTAGTTGGTTATTTGCAATTTTGACAAAAATCGCCTTCTTGATTTTGGTGAACATGTAATTGAACGTTGACGTGACATCGTCAGAGGTTAGTTTCTGGGACTTATTCCAATTCTGAACAAGTTGTTCACCTTTAAACTGGTTAATTTGAGGTGGTATCGCCGGAGCTTTGCGAACCGGCTGATATGTTCTCATTTCGAAAAATTGCTCGGCGCTAGACGCCGTGTAAATCTTTGGGCGTGATGATTTACACGATTCCACGGAAGAATATCTGAATTGCATGGTTTTTAAATATCCCTTCTTACTTTTTAGATTTCTCAAAATATATATTCCCACAGAAGAATATATATTTTTCTATCTTAATTATTCTGGGACCACTTTGTCTTACATTTTGTACACTGTGCAACCGTTGTCATGGGCTCATCCGCCGCGCGCGTTTGTATCGTTGCAGAAATTACCTTTTTACTACCACACGCCACACAGTCTATAACACCCTCCTCTACTTCAAATGGATTCAGGATATAATCATCCTGCTCTTGCTGCTTTCTAGAATATACTTCAAACATGGGATGTTTCCATCCGTATAACCCTTTCTGAAGGCGCTGGTCGATGTATTCGTCCTTGGTCATAGTCTCTAGATCATCAGTGGCCTGGGCCAATATCCAATCGACCTCTTCGGGATCCACCATGTTCATGATTAAGTTTTTAAGTTCAGAATCCATGGTTTTTGCTAACCGGTGGTGGAGGGTATATCAAAGTCAAAAGTTCGGAATAAGTCATTTCCCCAATAGTTGGGCCGATGGACCATTTTAAATTTCAGAAACATAAAATGGCTGAAATGTTCGTGGAGGAAATGGTCTTCTCTGGGGACACCATTAATCACGTTAAAATCGCTTCAGATTTTGCCGGGGTTGACGTGTCACTATACACGCATGAAAACAATCTTTTAGCGTTTAGTCTGGATGAAATAATAGCTGCTTATCCGGAACTAATATGTGGGGGACATATTGTATTCACATCCTCAGATATTGAACATGTTGGAAAGAGAAAGTTATATCTAGCACTTAAGCACGGATTTTTGAAATAGTTAGTCGTGCACGGGATATTTCTTAAATCAACATGTACAACATTATTGAGGCGTATGACGGGGATTTCTTCCCGCGTGGGTATAAAAACACTTTAGAAGATGCTAAAATGGTTGCAATGATGTTGTGCAATAACTATAAAAATAGATATCCACAACATCTAGTATTGAGTGAAGGTGAACGAGTAATAAGCTTATACACACAGGGACGGCCAATTTACAGAGTGTATATCGCTGAAGACTAATTTAAATTTATCAGGTGATCACCTGATAAATTTATTAAACTCTAAAGCTAGTTACAAAAAATCAGAATGATTAAAACACGTCCTATTACTAGAAGCTCGCAGGGCGTTCAAGCGTTTGTTGGGATGTGTGAATACCTAGGAGAAGAGGCTGTTTATAAATATTCCCGCCAAATTGATTATGTTATAGAGCTGGAGTATAGCACAACCCGCGCGTTGGAAAGCCTTAAACTACCACATTTCAGCAAGGTGTTAGGGATGCGGACTAAAGAAGATGGACGACCGTGCTTATTTATGAAATATATTCCACATGGGTCTCTAGCTCAGTTCATTCTACGGCCCGAGACCCCGAGATGTGCCATACTGCCCCAGATATATCAATCTCTGGCAGCCATTTGTATGTACACAGAGATTCTGGGGATAACACATTACGACCCCCATTCTGATAATGTAATGATGGATAAAACACCATATGATATCCATGCATACAAGTTTCCAGATGGGGAAGTATATGCGTTCAACACCCATGGTTGGTGCCCGGTTATCATAGATATGGGGCTTTCATACCTACCCGGGTCTCCCACGATGGCACCAATTTCATTTTCACATCATGGTTTTACACCGTTTTGCGCGGATAAGCTGGTGGATACACGACTATTACTACGTTCAGCATTAAACGATATGGATGACTGTCCTGGTACGAAACCAAAAATGTTCGCCGCCTACCGCAAGGCTTTCAACAAAATTTTTAATGGTTTAGACATGGATGAATGTGGGTGGTTTCCCAGCGACACATTCTGTGATGTGAAGTTGGCTATTTCACAGGGGTTGCCATTAGAGAAAAGTGGAGTTAGGGCATCCAGCATATTTGACGAATACACGCTGGAGTATACACTGGAAATTCTTTTGAGTGAGATGGTCCCACCATTCAGGTATCGTGAGGCCACTTTGGAGAAAGATTTCATGCTATTTTACGCAGAGTGGATCGAGATTGAGAACACCATACGGAATGGTCGCAAAGAACTACAGTTTCTAAAAGATGTTCTAGCTGGGCGACGGTGTGGGGAAAAGCTAAAACATCACTTAAATAGGGTAATAATGGGTATTGAGAATCTAATGGTGGGCGTCGCCAATAACACTGAGGAAAAGCGAAGAAGTATCTATAAAAAGCTAAGTGTTTCACAGCCCAGGGATGTGTTGAGGATGCTTCCAATTCAGAAACCAAAATATACCAAGGGTGCGCGGATAAAACTCTTCGATGGAACAAAAACATATGAGGTAGTTTTAACTGATGCTCAAGCTAAGCGTCTCAAACGAGGCGATATTTCAGTTGATATGTTGTTTTAAAACAAATTAGCGAGTTTTAAAACATGAAACGACATAATGCACATGTTGTTGAGTTCCTAAAGAAATGGGGACACCCCGAGTTGATAGATCACTGGTTTTCAAAAGAGAACCAGGAAAGGTGGCGATCTCTGCGGATAACGGACCCAACCAAACCAAAAAGGCCTTGCACCAGTTTCATTTTATTCTGTATGGAAAATAGGCGAAGAGTGGTTGAAAACAATCCATATTTTCCACCAAGTCGAATTTCATCGCTTTTGGGTCAGGAGTGGCGCGAACATAAGGCTGCAAACGATGAGGTTTATAACAAGTTTAAATCAATGTATGCACAACAAGTATTTTTCAAGCGACATCGTCACGCGTTTGAGGCAAAATATCCTCATTTCACACACGATGAAATAACCAAACTGTTAACCAAAATCTATGAGAATTCTAATTTAAACTAAACCCGTCTTAATTACTTAAAATATGTACTGTGACTGTGGCTATGAAACTCAGACGAAAAAGGGACTTCTTAACCATCAGAAATATTGCTTGTTTGATGAGGTTATATCATGTAAGGAACTCCTCAAACAAAAAAATAGAGATCTTGAGTCATGCCGAGACCAGCTCCACCGATATAGGCAGTTGCTAATCGAGAACGAAAAGCGGTTGGCGGTGGCTGAAAGTAGATTGGAGTCATCCACCCAAATCCAATCTTTCATGAAGGAGATTACGATGAAAACTATCGATAGTAAGTATAAAAAATCCAAAGTAGAACATTTACTACCCCTCACGGATGATTATATTTCATCATGTGCGAAACATTTCGATGAACAATATACATTGGATGGGGCGCTAGGGTACGCCAAGTTTGCTCTGGAATACCCATTCAAGGATAGGTTGATCTGTACCAATCGCCAATCAAAAACATTAAAATACAAGGATGAACATGGTGGAGAAGGAACATCCGGGAAGCACATCATTGATGTTTTCATCGACTCGATCAGAATGAAGAATCGGGAAATTATATCGCCGAGAGTTGAAGAGCTTGTATCCAGTTTAGCTGGATTGGACGGCGCATTAATTTCATCAACCTCTGAAAAGATATGTGCCTTGGGGGAGCAAATGCACCTCAAAGACGGGTTCGTTGATAATATCCATAAACATATATGCACGCTATTGTCATAATATATATCCTAAAAAGGATATGTATTACTTACTTTACAAA
>JAAUYE010101720.1_pt1 | contig 16342 bp, 17 predicted proteins | sample 7278081 | NCBI WGS metagenome assembly JAAUYE01 (sample SAMN14350131, study PRJNA611818) | marine sediment metagenome | isolation source: surface marine sediment (0.6m) | place: French Polynesia: Moorea | collected 2018-08
ATCCTGCGCAAGACCCTGCGCGCGATGGTCGACGGCGACGAATACGTGGTGCCGTCGACGATCGAGGACCCGGCGGCGCTCGACGAAATCAAGGCCCTGCTCTAAACCCCAACGGTTATCATCGCGCGCGGCCCCGCTAGCGAAAACCGGGATATTCCCTGGAAACCGTGAGCTGAATTCCGGCTTCGCTCGATCGTCGGCTCGAGTGGGTAAGGCTGAGCTTCGGCGTATTATTCAGCGTCTGCAACACGACGCGGTAATGACGGTTTCAATCTGACTGGTCTTTGCGAGGCACAACGTGCCGAAGCAATCTCCCTGTTGCCTCGAGATTACTTCGCTGCGCTCGCAGTGACACCAGGTTTGGCCACTGGCGTCCTGACTTACCTGAGGATCGGGCGCAGGTCCTCGAGTTTATCGAAAAGGTGCCAGATATAGTCGCCGGTGCCGTTTTCGCGATGGGGATGCAGATCGGCGAGCCCGGGGTCGTTGCAATAATGCTCGAATGCGTCCCGGGAATCCCACTCGACCACGATCATGACGCCGCGTGGCTCGATTTCACCGGCGGCGGCTTCGCGAAACTTGCCGAGCGCGACCACGCGGCCGCCGTGGGTGGCGACTTCGCGGGCCGAGCGGCGCGAATAGGCGAGGTACTCCTCGCGATCGGTCACGTTGAACAAATTGAGCGCATAGACGGGCCGGGACATCGCTTTTTCCTGGTTGTACTGATCGAGCGGTTAAGTTAAGCGCTCGAGCCCGCCCAATCAACCCATGACCCGAGCGAAATACGGAATCCAGTAAAGCAGCGAAAGCGCGATCATCGCGAGTTCGATGCGCGCGATGACCCGGTAGCGGCGGCTGACCTCGCCTTCCGCGTCCGCGGCACGCACCCGCGACATGATGTAATCGAACAGCAGCACGACGGCATACAGCGGCGCCATCACCGGCGTAACGTATACCGCGATTATCGCCCACATCGAGGGTCCGTCCTGCGCCGGGTCCGATCCGACGAACAGCACGTCGAGCAAGGATATACCGATGTTCAACAGCGTCAGCGCGATCAGCGACAGGCGCAGGAAACCGAACGCGGTAACCCAGGATGTAGAGGCGGAAGTCATCGTGGCAAATATGGGGATGCAGCAGAAAAAAGCGAGAGTTTACCCGAATCGCGAAAGCGGTGTGCAAAAAACGAAATGCGTCGCGCGGATAATCGATTGGCGCCCCGGGACAACGCGATTCCCGGGTTCGACCCCATACTCGGTGTATCTCCAATTTACCGTGCCAGAGGGTGCAAATGAAACCAACGACAGGCATTCGCGTCTCCGCTCCAATTCGCTGGGCTTTACGTGTCAGCGCCTTCCTGTTTATCGCGCTGGCCTACGGCGCCAACCGTTCTCAACCGGCGGGCGGGATCGAGCCGGGCCTGTCCGCAGCGCTGGTCGAAGGTCTTGTCGTGGCGGCCTACCTGTACCTGCTGTTTTACGGCCTGGTGTTGTCGATTCACTGGTTCGTCGGTCGATATTCCGGCCGCGGCCGGCTTGCCGAATAAGATTATCCTTGCCGCCGCCAGCCGCGCCTGCGGCGTCAAACCATCCAGACCCCGTTGGTGAGCTGGCAGTCGAAGGAATCCAGCCCCATGTGCAAAACCAGGCCAAGACCGATAAAGCGGGTCGCGGGAACGAAACAAAGCCCGAGGTAAACCGGGAATAACAGGGGCTCGTGCAGCGGATGGAAACCGATGCTGCAGCGCCCCGGGTCGTAAATCGGGTCGGCCAGCAGGTGATCCGCGTCGACCGCCATCGTCGCCATCATCAGCAGATAAGCCTTTTGCCAGACCGACCTGAAAAACAGGCCGGTCGCCAGCGCCGGCAACGCGAAATGCAATACGATATGCAGCATGTCAGCGAATCAGTCTCGGGGAATTACTGGCCGCGGTTTGCGCGATAGTCGTCCGCGATCAATCGACGATCGCAATCGCGAGATCCATGACGTTGGTATTCGTCGGGCCGGTTACGAACAGGCTGCCTGCGCTTTCGAGATAGTTACCGGCATCCGCCGCGCGCAACGCGGCTGCCGCCGCTTCCGCGTCGGCCCAGGTCGCGCCATCGACGATGCCGCCGGCGGCGTCGGTCGGGCCGTCGGTGCCATCGGTACCGGCCACCAGCAGCGTAATATCCTCTCTGCCGGCAATATGCTCGGCCAGCGCCAGCGCGAGGCTCTGGTTGCGCCCGCCGCGGCCGGGATTTTCGGGTAACACGACGGTGGGTTCCCCGCCCCGGATGTAAACGCCGGATACCGCGCTTTGCAGCTTCTCGCCGATATCAGCCGCGAGTTCGAACACGTCGCCGTACAGCGATTCCTCGTTCAGATTCACCGCCAGGCCGAGCTCCCGCGCGCGCAGCGCCGCCTGCTCCCTGGCGAGCGTATTCGACGCGATGATGCTCGAACTCGCCCGGGTTTCGGCCAGGCTGCAGTCACCCAGACCCGAACCGATGGTTTCGATACTGTCACCCTCGACATCCGAAATCGCGTAGACGCGGATCTCCTTGCCGTAGAACTGCTCGATTAGCTTGCCGTCCTTGATCAGCGAGGTTTGCTTGCGCCGCGCATTGATTTCGGCAATGGTTTTGCCGCCGGCGATCATTTCGTCGGTTATCGCCTGTAAATCGGCAAGGCTCATGCCCTCGGGCAAGGCCTCGGCCAGCGCCGATGCGCCGCCCGAAACCAGCATCAATACGCGGCTGTCCCCGGGCATCGAACACATCCGCTCGAGCAGCGCCCTGCCCGCCGCCAGCGAATTCTGATCCGGAATCGGGTGCGCGGACTCGATGATCTGCACATTCTCACGGGCGCTCAACTCAGGATCGGTGTGATCGTACTTGGTCACGACCAGCGCGGAGCAGCCCGGAAAACGATCGAGCGCGCCGAGACACATGCCGGATGCGGCCTTGCCGACCGCGACGATCAGATCGGGGGCGAACGGGCTGTCGGCTTCGATCGCATTGATCACGGCCTGGCGGCCGGACACGGCGTCGATCGCGGCCTGCCAGATTTCGGTTATTGCCTGTCGGCGGGTTTCACCTGCCATTGTCGTTTAGCCTTTGGTCAAGTTCGGGGGCATTTCACGCAAGCCTGCAATGCTGATTGTTTGCGCCGGATTTGTCCAGCCGCCGTGATTAAAGCTATGATGGCGCGCCACCATAATCCCCGAGGAGGAGGACTCGACATGAGCGCATCCGCTACCACGAGACTTAACGACGTCGACATCGAAGCCGTTGCCGGACTGGCCGGGAAAATCCAGGAAGCACCGGACGTCGCCGCGACCAAATGGAGTGCCCGGGTCAACTGGCAGGGCGGTTTTCGCTCCGCCGCCAGCGTGCGTGAATTCGCGCCGATCGCGTCCGACGAACCCGCCGCGCTCGGCGGCACCGATACCGGGCCCAACCCGGTCGAACAGGTACTGGCCGCGCTCGGTAACTGCCTCGCGGTCGGCTATGCCGCGAACGCCACCGCGGCCGGAATCGAAATCAGGGACATCAGCATCGAACTCGAGGGCGATCTCGATTTGCATACCTTTCTCGGCCTCGCGCCCGACGGCAATGCCGGTTACGACAGTATCTCGGTCAAGGTGCATATCGACAGCGACGCGCCGACGGCCGATATCGAGGCCCTGCATCAAAAGGTGGTGGGCACCTCGCCGGTCGGGCATACGCTGCAGCGCCCGGTGCCGGTCAAAATCGATCTGGCCTGAGCTATCAGCTAGTCGCGGTAGAACACGAACGCGCGGGTCTCGATACTCTCGCGCGGGCGGGCGTTTGCCGGCGCGTCGGGCAGGTGGATCGCGGTGTGGATGCTGCAGGGTTCGCTGCCGCCGTTGATCGAGTCGAAGGTGCGAAACAGCAAAACCTCGTCGGGGCGCATTGCCGAATAATAAAACCAGCGCTGCGCCGGGTCGTGCACCGCGAGCTGAATTTCGCCGATGTGATTCGGCGCGCGGCGCTCGGTATCGACGATGTGATCGGGCGACAGGCTGCGCGCATCGACCAGCGCCAGCGGGAAATCCTCGACCGGGTCGTTCAGCGGGCGCCAGACGTTGACGATCTGGAAACGGCCGCGTTCGAGCTCTGCGGCCTCGGCGCCCAGCTGCTCGCGTAAACAGACGAAGCCGGATTTCGACGTGTAATCGTTGTGCACCAGGGTCGACGGCTCGCGCACGTTTTTCCGTTCGCGCAGGTCGGGATCCGATGCGCGCACGGTGTGGTCGAAGATGAAAGCGCGGTAGCAGCCGGTCACCCTTTGCAGGAAATCGATGATTTCGGGTTCGTAAACCGATTCGATCGCGTTCTCGTCGAGAAAGTCGTCGACGCGGGTTACGAAGCGGTGCAGGTCGAAGCCCGACGGGTGCTGGCCGAACTCGCGCGCCGCATCCGCGTCGGCGCGTTCGCGCGCATCCTCGATCTCGACCTTGACGATATTCATCGGCTGATCGATTTCGTGGGCGGCATTGCGTCCCGCGGTAGACGCATAGTAAATCGGGCGCTCGCTGCGCTGCGCCAGGAATTCGACCTCGGCCCGGATCGTCATGACTTACCTCTTTTCGATAATTTTCAAATGTTAGCGGTTGAACGCGAAAGCGTCTTCCGTTCCAGCCTTTGCGCCGCATTTTAACATGGAGCGCGGCGGGCCGATTTAAAGTCCCGGCGCAGGTTTCAATCGAGCGTTTCGAGAAACGCGCCGATGCGCGCGCAGGCTTCCCTGAGCTCGTCGTCGGGCACCGTCACCGAGACGCGCACGTGCCCCGCCGCGCTGGCGCCGAAGGCGGTGGCGTCGAGCACCGATACCCCGGCGGTGTCGTACAGGCGCTGGCAGAACTCCGGCACTTCGAGCCCGGTGCCGCGCACGTCGACCAGCATGAACATGCCGGCATCCGGCCGATGCGGCGCCAACCCCGGCATCGCGCTGAACTGCTGGTACAGGTAATCGAGGCGCGCCTGGTATATTTCGCACATGCGGTCGCGATCCCCGGCGCAATGGTCGATAGCGTACTTACCCGCCTGCATGATGAACCCCGGCAGCCCGTAGAGCATGCACAGGGCCAGCTTGTCGATGTTGGCGATCAGCTCGGTCGGCGCTATCGCCCAGCCGAGGCGCCAGCCCGACATCGCATAGGACTTGGACATGCTGCCGATGGTGACGGCGCGGTCTTCCATGCCCGGCTCGGAGGCCACATGGTGGAAATGTCCGTTGAACACGAAATCCGCGTAAACCTCGTCGGCCACGACCCACAGGTCGTGCCGGCGCGCCATATCGGCGATCATTTGCACTTCGTCGTGATTGAGGGCAACACCGGTGGGATTGCTCGGCGACGCGTAAAAGATTGCGCGCGTGCGTTCGCTGATCGCGTTGCGCAGGCGGTCCGGGTCGAGGCGGAACTCGGTATCGGCATCGAGCACCACCGGCACCAGGGTTGCGCCCGGCGCCTGGATCGTGGCCTCGTAGGTGACGTACATCGGCTGTAAAACGATCGCCTCGTCGCCATGGTCGAGCAGGCACATCGAGGTCGCGAACAGCGCGTTTTGCGCGCCCGAGGTCAGAATGACGTTTTCCGCGCCGACCGCCTGCCCGCTCGAGGCCGCATGTTTTGCCGCGATCGTCGCGCGCAGATCTTCGTGCCCGCAGATTTGGGTGTAGTGGGTATCGCCGTCGCGCATCGCCTCGCAGGCCTTGTCGATGATCGCCGGCGGCGTGGCGAAATCGGGATCGCCGACCGAGAGCACGATGACGTCATCGCCGCGCTCGCGCGCCAGCTTGGCGAGGTAGTGCAAATCCCAGGCGTCGGCGGCGCCGCCCTTGACCCTGTCGGTTAAAGTGGAGAACTTCATTGCTTTACTTCCAGCCGGGTTTCAATTCGTCGAGCAGCGGCACGATCCAGGGTTTCGACGCCAGCATTTCGTCACGCTCGATCCCGGTCAACTCATAGGGCAGGACAAGCCAGTCCCCGGTGCGGTGCAGATAATAATCGGGTCCCGGACTTTCGCCGCCGGAACCCGGTCGGTAGTAAAGCGCGGCGACCCGGGTATCCCGCGGCATGTTGCGCCTCGCGGTCGCGCGCAGGCGCTCGACTACCGCGGTGACATTGCGCCCGGTACTGTAAACGTCGTCGACGATGAGCAGGTTATCGTCGGCGTTCAGATTTTCGAACAGGTACTGCAACCCGTGGACGCGTATGCGACCGCCGCGCTCGAGCTGACGGAAATAATCGTCGCGTCCGCGATAAGAGGTTCGAATCGCAATGTGGTCGGTTTCGACCCCGAGATACTGCAGGCATTCCTGCACGTAAATGCCAACCGTCGAGCCGCCGCGCCAGACGCCGGCGATAAAGTCGGGACGGAAGCCGCTGTCGAAGATCTGTACCGCGAGACGATAGGAATCCTCGAGCAAACCCTGCTCCTCGACAAAGCGTTTTTGCATCGGCCCCGCGCCCTTTTATCCAGTTATGATAATCTTGCGAAGCCTATCAACAGACCCCCGGGAATGCACGCCCGATGACGCAAAAACGATATCTTTCGGCACAGCAATTACTCGAGGATTCGTTTCGCCTGGGCGCCAGTATCATCGACGACGGTTTCGCACCGACAATCATGATCGCGATCTGGCGCGGCGGCGTGCCGATGGGTATCGCGATCCAGGAATTATGCGCCTGGTACGGCATCGAAACCGACCACATCGCGATTCGCACATCATCGTATAGCGGCATCGACGGCCAGTCCCATGAAATCCGCGTCCACGGCATGAACTACCTGGTCAGGAAATGCACTCACGAGGACCGGCTGCTGATCGTCGACGACGTTTTCGATACGGGATTGACGATCGAGGCCGTGATCGCGCAGCTCGAGGCGAAGGCGCGCCTGAATACGCCGCGGGACATTCGCGTCGCGGTGCCCTACTACAAACCCTCGCGCAACCGGACCGATCGGGTGCCGGATTATTACCTGCATGAAACCGCCGACTGGCTCAAGTACCCGCACTCGCTCGAGGGACTCAGCGTCGAGGAGGTGGCGCAAAACCGGCCTGAACTCTACGCGATCATCAGGGATCGGCTGGACTCGCCACCTGCGAAATAACGGCGTGCCCTTGCGGCGCCGGCATCGGTTTGAGGCTCAGGAACAGGCAGATCGCGAGCGACGTCAGCGCCAGGCCAGCGGCCATGACGAAGGCGTAACTGAGCTCGAACTCGCCGATCAGACCCGCCAGCAGCGCGCCGAACATGCCGACCCCGTCGAGTACCGTGAACACGATACCGAGCGTGGTTGCCTCGGATTTGCCGGAGAACTCGACCGCGGCGGCCAGGAAAACCGGCCGAATCGCGGTCAGAATCGCGACCGACGGCAGCAGGCCGAGCAGCGCCCAGTAGAGACTGTCGGCCAGGCCCGCGAACAGCGCGAAAAAACTTGCGCCGAACAGCACCAGCAGGATCAGCGGCTTGCGCCCGCGGCTGTCGCTGTATTTGCCGAACAGCGGCTGGAACACGGTTCCGATCAGCAGGATCGCGGCAAATATCAGCCCGGCGTGAAACGGCGACAGTCCGTGCTCCTGCTGGAAATACAGCGGCGCCATCGCCAGCTGCGCCATCAGCGCCATGTTGTACAGGACCAGAACCAGCATCAGCGCAACGCCGGCCGGCCTGAACCACTGCCGCGCGAGGCCGCGAAAATCGATGTGGCTGATTTCGCCCGGATTGTCGCGGCTGATGCGCGCGGCCATCGGGATGAACAGCAAACCCATCAATACCGCCGGCAGAACCAGGATTTGCAGCGTTGTCTGCCAGCTGAAATAACCCAGCAGGAAGCCGGTCGACAGCGGCGCCAGCACCTCGGCGCCGATACTGCCGCCGACTGCGTGAATCCCGAGCGCCTGCGCGCGCCGCCCGGGCAGTTCCTTGACCAGCACGCCGGTCGCGATCGGGTGCCAGAAGGCGTCGCCCATGACCCCGACCGCGAGCAGCAGGGTAACCGCCCAGAAGCCCGGCACCAGGGTCGCGCTCAGATAACCGATCGCAACCCACCAGAAACTCAACAGCATCAGGAATCCCGGCCGGGTCGAGCGGTCCGATATCACCCCCGCCGGGATATAGGCGAGCCCGGCACCGATGCCGTTGAGCGTCAGGATCAGGCCGACCTCGGCCGGACCCAGCCCCATGCTCGCCGCGATCGCCGGCGCCAGCAGCCACAGCGTGCCGGCGACCCAGTCATTGGTCAAATGCCCCAGCGCCAGCGCGCCGAGCAGAAACCGGTGCTGTTTATCCAGCGCTTTCACGTCCGAGACCGAAGGCGCGCAGGCGCTCGTAAAAGGGTTGATGCAGGGCGAGATAATCGCGCAGCTGCGGTGCCTCGAGGCACACTTGGTCGAATTCCGCGCGCGCACGGCCGCCGTCGTTCGCGGCCAGCGGACGAATACCGCGTGACGCGCTCACGCTGCCGTGCCATCCCTGCACGTACTCCCAGTCCCGCGGCACCTCGGCCCGCTCCCAGCTGAGCGCCTGCGCGCGAAAATCGAGTCCGAGCGCCTGCCACCACTGGCGCATCAGGCCCGCGCTATCGCGCTGCACCGCCTCGGCCTCGACCACGAGGCTGTCGTCGATCCCGAGCTCGCGCAGTCCGTCGAACTGGCGCCACTGCGCCTCGAACCCGATTTCGTAAGCCGGCACCTCCGCATCGAGCCGGTAATAGGACAGGATCGAGCGCAGCGGATTGCGGATCAAAAAGCAGTGGCGCAGCCGCCGGCAAAATTCCATGTCGTCGAGTATTTCGGGCATAACGTAATAACTCATATCCTTGGCGAACACGGGCGCTTTTTGCGCACGCTCGAGGATCATGTCGCGCGTCCCGGCGTAGCTGCTCGGGTGTTCGCTGGCGGCTTCGAAATGCGGCAGCGCCCTGTCGCTGCGCTGGCTGTAGTAATAATGCAAAAACGGTTCGTGCAGGCAGTCGAAATCGCCGCGTTCGCGCATGATGCGTTCGATCGCGGTCGACATCGAGCGCGGATGCGCCCACAAAAAAATAATCGGATTCATACCCTCGACCGCCGGCTGGTCTCTATCGCCCTCTCGACTCCCGGAAAATAGAATAACAGCGAGGCCGCGCGGATCAACATCAGAAACATCAGGCCGAGGAACAGGCCGTGATTGCCGAAAGCCGGAATCGACCACTGCAGCAAGGCCAGGTAGGCCAGCATCGAAACAATCATCGCGTTGCGCATTTCGCGGGTGTGCCCGGTGCCGATGAAGATGCCGTCGAGCTGGAAGCTCCACACCGACAGGATCGGCGCGATGATCATCCATGGCAAATAGCGGTTCGCGGCGGCGGCAACGTTGTCGATACTCGTGAACAACCCGATAATGGCTTCGCCGAAAAGCAGGTAAACAAGCCCGGTGAGCAGCGCCGTCACCGCGCCCCAGAAGCTGGTCAACAGCACCGCGCGCCGGAACAACGCCCGTCTGCCCGCACCGTAGGCGCTGCCGGCCAGCGCCTCGACCGCGTGCGCGAACCCGTCGAGACCGTAGGCCATGATGCTGTTCAAATGCAGCAGGATCGCGTTAGCCGCGAGAATCACTTCACCCTGCCTGGCGCCCATCGCGGTGAAATAACTGAAGGCGAACAGCAGACACAGGGTACGGATAAAAATATTCAGGTTGGCATGAAACAATTGCAGCAGCGCAGCGCGTTCGAACAGACGCGTCCGATCGTAATGTTCGAGCGCGGTCCCGAGCGGCAGCCGCAGCAGGTAAAAACCGTACAGCATCGCGGCATATTCGGCGATCAGCGACGCCAGCGCGACGCCCTCCACGCCCCAGCCGAACCCGAGCACGAACACGAGATCGAGCAGCATGTTGGTCAGGTTCAACAACAGCTGCAGCAAAAACGCCGCACGCGTATTGTGCATGCCGATAAACACGCCGGTGAACACGTATACGCATAAAACCGCGGGCGCGCTCCAGATACGGATATGCGCATAATCGGCCGTCAGTGCCTCGACCGCGGCGCTGCTGTCGATCAGGTAGAGCGCGAAATCGATCAGCGGCCAGCCGATAATGATGGCCAGCAGGCCCAGCGCGACGGCCAGCAGCAAAACGCGGATCAGGGTCGCGGAAAGCTCGCGCCAGTCACCCGCGCCGTAGGCCCGGGCGACGAATCCGGTCGTGCCCATGCGCAAAAAGCCGAAACCCCAGTAGAGAAAACTGAATATCAGCGCGCCCAGCGCGACCGCGCCGATGGATTGCGGTTCCGGCAGGTGACCGACCACGGCGGTATCGACCGCGCCCACCAGCGGCACCGAAATGTTCGACAGGATGATCGGGCCGGCCAGCGTCCACACCTTGCGATGGTTGACGACCAGGCCCCCGTGAATTGTGCTCATGCGGGATTACCGCCCGTTTTTATCGACCTGGTTTTCGCTTTCATCCGCATCGATATCGAGCAGCGTAACATGCTCCGGCGCTTCGTCGTGGGCGGACAGGTACAGTTCGCCCGAGGTGGTCTGGGTCGCTGGCACCGCGACGAACGGCTTGCGCCGGTCGGGACTGCCGGCGCGGCGGCGCCGGGTCAGGATCGCGAAACTCGACAACAGCAGGTTGACCAGGACGAAATAAAGAAACAGCCCCTGCGGACCGAGCAGGCCCATGAACTGGCCCGCGATGATCGGGCCGCTGACGGCGCCGGCGCCATAGGTGATCAGCAGCGCGCCGGCCACCTGCACGCGCTGGTTCGACGAGACCATGTCGTTGGCGGTTGCCGCGGCCAGCGAATACAGGGTGAACACGAACATGCCGAACACGCCGACCCCGGCCAGGATCGGTACGAAACCCTCGGCATAGAGTTGCCAGGAAGCGGCCAGCGCGACGATAACCGGGATCACGACCAGCAGCGGCCCGCGGCCGATACGGTCGGACAGGTGGCCCATAGGCCACTGCAGGAACAGCCCGCTCATGATCAACGCCGCCATGAAGGTCGAAATCTGCGCCTGCGAGAATCCCATGTTGGTTGCGTATACCGGGCCGAGGCCGTTAATGCTCGAATTGACCAGCCCGCAGCAAAATACGCCGACCACGCCGAGCGGCGCGATCCGGTACAGGGTCCATACATGCATTCGCTGCGAATGCACCGGCACCGGCGCCCGCGCGCGGGTCAGCAGTACCGGCACCAGCGCCAGCGAGAAAATGATCGAGGCCAGGCTGAACAGCTGAAACTCCGAGGGGTCGCCCGCGGTGAGCAGAAACTGCCCGCAGCCGGCGGCGAAATAATTGACGATCATGTAGATCGACAGCACCTGGCCGCGGGTCTGGTTGCTGGCGCTCTCGTTGAGCCAGCTTTCGGTAACGATAACCATGCCCGCCATGCAGAAGCCGGCGACCAGGCGCAATCCCATCCAGCCATAAGCCGAGACGAAAATCGGATGCAGCAGCGCCGACGCCGACATTAGCGACGCGAATACCGCAAACGAACGAATATGCCCGACGCGGATGACGACGCGGCTGGCGAAGAGCCCGCCGAGCAGCAGGCCGCTGAAATAAGAGGCCACGATGAAACCGACCAGGGTCGAGGAAAAGCCCTCGACCTGGGTGCGCACGCCGAGCAGGGTCGAGAACAGCCCGTTGGCAAGCAGCAGCAGGCCGTAGCTGAGCAAAATCGAGATGACGGTGCCGAGGGTTTTGAACAAGTGGAATCAATCGCCCGTGACGATGGCTGGTTGCGGCTACTTTATCCCAAATACAGGGGGATAGCACTTGTTGCAGGCAAATAGTTTTTCCATTCGTGAAACACTTCTTCATCATCAGGTTTTTCGATCCGGTTAATTGATTTTGACAATGCCATCCGCTGGCTTTAACCTATAGCCCAATAGTGATAGATGCCCGTTGTAAGCCCTTAATTTCGCAGGTGCAATAACGCAAAATCGCGGATTAAGCCGATGTTCATCAGTCATCCGTAAAATAACGAAAGACATCCAACCCGAGGAGTGAAAATGAAAGAGGTAAAATCCCCCAAATCCGAGCTAGATTTCAAGGATTTGTCGCAAGCTGATCGCGACCTGGTAGATAAAATGGTCAAGGGCGGCAGCGGGAAGGTAACCCGGCGTGATGCGCTGAAGCTGGCGATGGTCACCGGCGTATCGCTGACCGTGGCCGAGCACCTGCTGACCGACGGCAAGGCGGTACTCGCCGCGACCCCGAAAAAAGGCGGCTCCCTGCGCATGGCATCTAACCTGCACGGACCCGACGACCAGCTCGACCCGATCGTGTTCACGTCGACCATCGATTACACCCGCGGCCGCGCGACCTATAACAGCCTGACCCAGATCGGCGAAGGTCTGGTGCCGAATCCGGATCTGGCCGAATCTTTCGAACCCAACAACGACGCCACCGAGTGGACTTTCAAGATCCGCAAGGGCGTGACCTGGCACGACGGCAAGCCGCTGACCGCGGACGACGTGGTTTACAGCATGAAGCGCCACCAGGGCGAAAATTCGAAGTCGGTTATCAAGTCGGTGCTGGCTTCGATCGGCGAATGGAAGAAAACCGGCCCGATGGAAGTCAAGGCGGTCATGAATACGCCGAACGCCGACCTGCCGGTACTTCTGGGACTGTTCCAGTCCAAGATCGTACAGGACGGCACCGACGGCGGCGGCATCGGCACCGGCCCGTTCGTCATGGAATCGTTCGAGCCCGGGGTTAAATCAATCCATACGCGTAACAAGAACTACTTCCGCGAAGGTGCTAACCTCGACCAGATCGAAATTACCGCGATCACCGACCCGGTAGCGCGTGTCAACGCGTTGCTCGCCGGCGACATGCAAATGGTCACGCAGATCGATCCGAAGGCCTTCCGCCAGGTCGAGGGCGCCAGTGGCGTAACCCTGCTGTCGACCCCGGCCGCGCTGCAGCTCGGCATTTGCTGCCTGAAAAACGCCAAGCCGGGCGAAAGCGACGATTTCGTCAAGGGCCTGCAGTACATCCAGGACCGCAAGCGTATCGTCAAGCGCGTCCTCAAAGGCAAGGGCACGCTCGGCAACGACACCCCGATCTCGGCCGCGCACGGCGCGGATTTCTGCAGCGAGCTGCCGCAGCGCGAATACGACCCGGACAAGGCCAAGTTTCACTTCAAGAAGTCCGGCGTCAGCAGCGCCGAGGTTTTTGTCGCTCCGGTCACGCCTGGCATCGAGGATACCGTGCTGCTGGCCCAGGCCAACTGCGCCAAGATCGGTTTCGACCTGCAGATCAAGAAAGTCCCGACCGACGGCTACTGGGGCGCGGTCTGGATGAAAGAGCCGATCAACGTCGTGACCTGGAACATGCGTCCTACCGCGAACTCGCAGATGGCAATCCAGTTCGGTCCCGGCGCCGCCTGGAACGACACCTACTGGAACAACGACCGCATGGGCGAGCTGCTGAGCCTGTCGCTGGCGGAAACCGATCCGGCCAAGCGCCATGCCTACTACTGCGAGATGCAGGAGTTGATCCACAACGGCAGCGGCATGGTCATCCCGGCGTTCTCCAATATCAACGACGGTATTGCCGACAGCGTCAAGGGCGTGCCCAACATCCCGCTGGGCCAGCTGGGCGCCAACGAGTGGCCCGAGTTCGTATGGCTGGCGTAAGCGAGTAAAAAAGGAAGTACTGAACGAGGCCTGTATAAATTTCGATTTATACAGGCCTCTTTAGTTTAGGGAATTCAAAAACCCCGCCCTGGAACGGTGCGGGAAGAAACTTAAAACGGAATTGATAAAAGATAAAAATCGAGGGGGTAGTTCATCATGATGCTGCGAATGGTGTGGCAACGGATCGGCATCGGGCTGGCCACGTTATGGGTGGTTTCCGTAATCGTATTTATAATGACCAGCGTTTTGCCGGGCGACGTCGCGCAAATCGTGCTCGGCCAGAGCGCAACGCCGGAAACGCTGGCCGCGCTGCGCGCGGAACTGGGCCTGGATCAGCCATGGTATGTGCGTTACTTCGGCTGGCTCGGCGACATGCTTACCGGTGACCTCGGTACTTCCAAGGCCGGCGGCGCCGCGATATCGGACCTGATCGGTGGCCGCCTCGGCAACACGCTGGCAATGGCGGGCCTGGTCGCGCTGATATCGATCCCGATTTCGATTGCACTCGGTTTGTGGGCGGCGATGCATCCCGCGACGTTGCTCGACCGCAGCGTGACCTTCGGCACCCTGAGCACGATTTCGGTACCCGAATTTTTCATCGCCACGATCCTGATCCTGCTGCTCGCGGTCGAATGGGGCGTGCTGCCGTCGACCGCCTACCTCACCGGCGACGAGAGCTTCGGCCAGTATTTACGCGCACTGGCAATGCCGTTGATCACATTGGTTATCGTGGTCTCTGCGCAAATGATAAGAATGACCCGCGCCGGTATTCTCAACGTCATGAGTTCACCCTATATCGAGATGGCGATCCTGAAGGGCGTGCCGCGGCGGCGCATCATTCTGCGCCATGCCTTTTTCAACGCGATCGGCCCGATCGTCAACGTCATCGCGCTGAATCTCGCCTACCTCGTCAGCGGCGTGGTCATCGTCGAAACCATCTTCGCCTATCCCGGCCTCGCCAAGCTGATGATCGACGGCGTGCAGACGCGCGACCTGCCGCTGGTGCAGGCCTGCGCGATGATTTTCTGCGGTACTTATGTCGTTTTGATACTGCTCGCGGATATCGGCTCGATCGTTTCCAACCCGCGCCTGCGCAGTCCCAAATAGGTGGAGGATAAAACAATGACTGAAGAAACAGCGACCAAAAAAGAAGAAGAAGTCCTTGCCGAAATCGATTCCTTCGCGGAACTGCCCGACGCGCCGCCGAAACGAAAATTCCGGCTGTCCTGGGTCGGCTACTGCGCCACCGGCGTGGTCTTGTTCTGGCTGCTGATTTGCATCATCGGCCCTGCCCTCGCACCTTTCCATGAAATGGACATCGAGGGCGACGACAGTTTCCTCGATGCCTATACCAGCGAGGAAGGTTACGGCACCTTTCACCTCGGCACCGATTACCTCGGCCGCGATACCTACTCGCGTATTCTCTACGGCGCGCGCAATACGATCGGTATTTCGCTCGCGGCCACGCTGCTGGCCTACCTGATCGGGATTACGCTGGGCATTCTCGCCGCGGTCAAGGGCGGCTGGATCGATATGATCATCAGCCGGATCAACGACTCGATCCTGGCGCTGCCATCGATCATGCTCGGCCTGATCGTGGTCGCCGCGCTCGGGACATCGATTCCGAACCTGATCGGAATCGCGGCGATCATCTACGCCAGCAGCGTATTTCGAATAGCGCGCGCGCTCGGGCTCGACATCATGGTGCAGGACTTCGTCGAGGCGGCGCAAACCCGGGGCGAAGGCATCTGGTGGATCATCAAGTCCGAAATTCTGCCCAACGCGGCGATGCCTTTGGCAACCGACTTCGGCCTGCGCCTGGTCTTCGTCGTGCTGTTCATCTCGAGTATGAGTTTCCTCGGCCTGGGCGTGCCGCCACCGGCTTCCGACTGGGGCAGCATGGTGCGCGAAAACCTGCAGGGTCTGACCTATGGCTCCTGGGCCGCGATCTGGCCCGCGCTCGCAATCGCGTCGTTTACGATCGCGGTCAACCTGATCGTGGACGATATTTCCGCCAAGTCCGGCGGCAGCCTGGCGAAGAAAATGGTGTAATCCGATGGATAAAGAAAAACTATTCGAAGTCAAAGACCTGCGCATCAGCGCCAAAAACGATGAAGGCGAAGAGGTCAAGATCGTCAAAGGAGTAACCTTCGACATTCACAAGGGTGAAGTCGTCGCGCTGATCGGCGAATCGGGTTCGGGAAAAACCACGATCTCGCTGGCGACGCTGGCCTACACCAAGCCCGGCCTGTACTTTTCCGGCGGCGAGTGCTGCCTGTTCGGCAAGGACGTATTGACGATGGATCCGCTGGGGCAGCGTGATTTACGCGGCGGCAACGTCGCCTATCTCGCGCAAAGCGCGGCGGCGACCTTCAATCCGGCAATCACGATCAACGAGCAGGTTACCGAGGCCGCGGTGCTGCACGGGCGGCTGAACCAGGCCGAGGCCAACGAGCGCGCGATCGAGCTGTATCACGCGCTGGAACTGCCCGACGCCGATCGCATCGGCCACCGCTATCCGCACCAGGTGTCGGGCGGCCAGCTGCAGCGCTTGATGGCGGCGATGGCGCTGTGCGGCAAACCCGACCTGATGGTGCTCGACGAGCCGACCACGGCCCTCGACGTAACCACCCAGATCGAAGTACTCAAAGCGTTCAAGAAAGTCATACGCGAACAGAACTCGGCCGCTATCTAC
>JAAUYE010030961.1_pt1 | contig 16295 bp, 21 predicted proteins | sample 7278081 | NCBI WGS metagenome assembly JAAUYE01 (sample SAMN14350131, study PRJNA611818) | marine sediment metagenome | isolation source: surface marine sediment (0.6m) | place: French Polynesia: Moorea | collected 2018-08
TCCAAAGTGGTATGGAAAAGGAAGACGCTCATCCTCGACATGCTCAGGTTGGTCTCGCTCAAGTTTTCCCAGTGCCCAGACTTTAGAAGAAGCGCAATCAAGCACCTCATTGAAGAGGAGAGGATCCCAATGGAAGCCACCACAAGCCCATTCTGGGGTATCGGCAGGGACATTACTGATATCCCCCCCGACTTTAAGATCGAAAGCATCCAGAAGGCTAACAACATCCTGGGATGGATTATCCTCTTTGTGACCACCAACCATGTGGAGTGTCCAAAATTGGCAATGCCAGCCTGCCGCGATCCCATGTCCCCCACGTGCTTAGACAGAACAATGATGCATATGAAACTCAAGTACATCGCTACTGACAACACTTTCTTTCGAGGCAATCCTCCCCCACCCATCGTGAAAGGTCTCCAACTTTTGTTGGAAACCATTGCCCAGGACATTCATGAAGTAGCCGTTTATGCAGTACAAGAAGCGGTCGAGGAAGAAGAACTCGCGAGAAAGAAGCAGACGCCAGAATCCCTTCGAAACAAGAAGAGATCAAATCCCCTGCCACCTGGGTTTGAAGCCAAGAATGCGAGATTCATGACACCACCACCCGCCATGTCCTACCCTCAACCAGGAGCTCCATACTACAACCAACCGCTCATGCCAGCGGCGCCAGGCGTTAGTTTGTTTAACTACCCCCCACCAGTCATGCTCTCTCTCCCCCCTCGCCCACCACCACCGCCACCGCCGCCGCCGCCAAGACATGAGGAAGAACGCAAGGTCAGCAGTACTGTCAGCAGGCCCCCCGCTGCAGCAATCAAACCAAACCCGAGCACATCCAAGACGATGAGGCCTCCTACACCTGCAACAGCCTTCAAATCCGAGTTCCCAACAATGAAGGCCTACTGTTTTCAGGCTGTTGTTCCCCAACCACCACCACCACAGCAGCCAACCCACGCCCTTCCCCCCTCACCCAGGCAAGGAACACTCCCACCCAACGTGCAACATGACCTGGAAGAAGAGATGGGCGGGGAGGGGGAGGAGGAGGAGGAGGAGGAGGAAGAGTACGAGTACGACGACGAGGAAGAAGACACTCATGGCGTCGTCGAAGAAGGGCCAGGCGCGGCGGGGCAGCAGCAGCAGCAGCAGCAGCAGCAAAGCCGTGGCACAGACGCACGTCTCTGACTCTGACTCTCGCTCTCGCTCTCACGAGAGCGCGTGCGTGCTCGCTCGCGAGCACGCACGCGTACATACGGGCGGCGCGCGTTTTGAAAAAAGAAAAAACTTTTTGAAAAGGAGTTTTTGAAAACAGCTTTCCCCCCCGGAGCCCCCTCAAAAAACAAAAAGGGGGGCTCCGGGGGGGAAAGCTTGCGTTTTGAAAAGTGGAAGACATGTACATATGTTGTTGGTTAGAAATTGTGCTGTGTGTTTGGGCACTTGTGCCTTCTCGTCCTTCCTGTCTTTGGGATAAATTTCTAGATATGGCTTATTCAAATAAATATGTTGAGGAACTTGATTCATTCTATGTATTTCTCCCGAGCGATGGGGATACTCTGGGTTATCATAAAGAGAACCGAAATACGTCTTATACAATAGGCCTAAAGGAAGCTTTGAAACTGGACAGTAGGAAGTGGATGGTCGGTATTTCTGAAATAGTCATCCCGCAGGTGGGGTACAATGTTATCCAACCTATGAACATCTTTAAAGTGATGAATAGATATGGGCGCAATTACTTGAGAATTGCACCGGGCATTTACACACCCGATTCGTTCAGCAAAGCTTGCAATGCGGCGATAGCGGACAGTAAAGAGATGGTGCCGTGGACAGAGCGATATTTGGATGGGGAATCGGTTGAGGAATACATCACTGACATGAGGAATTGTTTCGGCATGCTTTGGAAACCTGAAGACAAGCCTGCCGGGACTGAGTTTCTTGAAGTTCGAGGTGGCTTGCCATTACCAGAGAATCGGTTTCCTTACGACGTCACAAGAATTCGTATGGAGTCCTGCCTGCTTTGTGGCGAAACATACGCCCGCGAGAGAGATGGGCGTTCTATGCTAGAACATTACCAGAGCGAGCATCCTACTTTTTACAATGTGTGGCAAAACACATTAAAAGTACATGGGCCGGGTGGGTTGCCACCAGATTTGTACGCCCAGTTGCGAGCGAGATATCCCATGTTTTCATTTAATATGCACATCGAGCATCCTGACATCGTGCTCGAGCTACCTCCTTATGAGGATGAAGAGAAGAAAGAGGAGGAGAAGAAGGAGGAGGAGGAGAAGAAGAGCGGCACACGTCAGAAATTGTCCTTGGATGAGATAGCTGAATCATTGAGGAGAATGCGTGAAGTGGAGACACTCGGACGGCGAAGTAAAGTGCGCGAGGCGCGACGAAGCGAGTATGGAGACCTTCCCATGCCTCCCAGCTTTTCCAGAGGGGAGAGTGTCGAGTCAGAGCCCACTCGTGAGGAACGAGTCAAGAGCAAAATCTTTGGAGGGAAAGTGTTTTTTGATGAGGCTTCAAAGAAGTTGTACTTTGAATTGGATGCAAATGGTGAAAACATGCGTTTCTACAATGATAAGATGCGAGAAATGATGGGGTTTGACGCGAGTAGTCAGGGTCTTGTGAGCGCTGGTGGGCACAGGATACCTTACTTTCCCGCTGAAAAGGATCAAGGCTTGGTCAGATTGGCACATCCGGCAGAATTTGATTTATTCAATCGTTTGATGTACGTCTACTCAAACATCGTGAGAAGGTCAGCTATTGGCTCTCACAATGCACCACTTTTGCGCATTGTCAGTCTCAACATGAGCAATCGCTCTATCGAGAGTTCTGTCATTCACCATACTTATGACCCCCCTCATTATTATTCTCTTGCTGAAGACAGCATTAAAGACATAAACATTCAGCTGAGAGATTTCATGGGGGATGAGATACCTTTGCAAACTGGAAAGGTTGTTGTTGTGCTACAGTTCAAAAAGAGAACAGAATCATAAAGGTGCTGAGTGAATGGCAAGAAGGCACTCCATGCAGAGAGAGAGGGAGGTCTCTTTAAAAAAAAAAAAAGACAATGGCCAAGGCAAAGAAAGGAAGAAAGAGGAAAAAATCAAAACATTTAAGCAAAAGCTCGATAAGAGCTCTGAATCGAAAAAACCGAGCTCTTTGGGAACTCATTGGACCTCATAACAGAAATGACAAGCAACGAGTGTCTGTGATCAAAAAGATGAACAAGTCTCAGTTTAATGACATTGCTAAATTGCTCAGTGCTTTCATGAGTGGTCTATTCCCCGTGAGCGATAGTGTGGTCTCAAAGTTGAAAAGAGACAAGAAATATCTTTATGCTTTAGTTTCAAAAGGAACGCCTTTGAACGTGAAAAGGAAAGTGCTGCATCAGAGGGGTGGTTTCTTGCCATTACTAGCGGCAGCCTTGGCTCCTGCATTAGGTGCACTACCAGACGTTATTGGTGGAATAGTTAGAGCTGTAAAAAAATGAAATTTGACAAGTTGAGTTTTCAATGTAAAAAACGGAAAAACAAAGCCGTTACTGAATTGACAGGCATGGCAATATCACTGAATGAAGAACAGCTTGGGCACTTGAGATTGTGGTTGACAGGCTTTGTGAGTGGGCTAGCCAATTCTCCTGCTGCAAAATTGAAGTTGTCGAATGTGAATGAATACGCGAAAAGGAAGCTACAAAAGAGGGTGTTAACGGTTCTTACGCGCTCAAACATTGGAAAGATTCAGAAAGATTCAAAGCCGTGCTGAACATGGATGTGTTACGTTTCATGGGAGACAAGAAGACGAATCGTCGACAAAAACTTGCCATGATCAGAGACTTAAATGAAAGTCAGATGCGGAGCATATCACAGATCATAGAAAACATTTTGAAATCCCACACACCGGTGAAGAAAACTCATCGCACTTTCCTCCGAAAACCTTTGAAGCGCTTAAAAGAACTCACCTCTGATTTGAGCATTGATAAGAAAAGGAGAATACTGGCTTCATTAGATGAAAAAGTATGGCGAATTCTTGTTCAATACACTTGAGTAGAACACCCCGCATCATGTAATCCTTGTTGTTGTTGTTGTTGAAATAATAAAAACCAATTATGATCAAGTACAAAGAGAGTTATCTCATTCCCAAACGGGTTGCCGAAAAAATGTCAAATCAACATGCGCTTAAAACGGGTCAAGCGGGCAATGGCGGTACAACGTCACTTTCCAAATTAGCAAAAATATTGAAGCAAAATTCTGCGCGAGATCAGGTGGCAAAAAACAGGCAAGAGGCTGCGCAAAGTTACAAAGGTCTAGACACAACTAGGGCCTCCAAGATTGAAATGATTTTGGATTTCTTTCCTCCAGCTATCAAAAGTAAAGTCTTCAATTTTTTCACACATCTGAAAGGTATGGTGAAGAATCGTGCAACTTGGTCAGATTCTGATCGTGCGCTAATACTGGATGGGGTGAGATACCCACATACTGACATGCTGGATATTGTCAAGTATTTGTTTGGCCAAGGCTCATATTATGGCACGGCAGTGCCCGGGGTATTGTATAGAGATTCATATTATGACACTGAGAGATTCAGCATTCCCCGTGGAACATTAGAATTCTATTCATTTATAAGCCAGTTGACCGGGCAAAAGGTGTCCTTTATCTTTGGATTTGAGAGGGAGAGGATGCGTGCATTAATAGACTATTCTCACAGCCAGCCAAATAGAGGGTTGCGTCTTGATGATGAAGATCCTGAAGGTGAACTCACGGATAAGAATGCTGGTGTTTGGACAGATACTGGCAAAGGTTTTAAAGAACTTGTAGCGAAGAAGAAGAAGAAAATTTTCCCAGACTCAGATGGGAGTGCTCCCGCTACACCCAGCCCTCCCCTTGCTCCTAGTACACCTGGATCCGCGCTGAGTTTACAACCTGTGAGACAGATCGCACAAGCTAAAAGACGAACGAGTCTTCCGGCGGGAGCGAGCCCTGCAGGAGCTGCAGCTCCTGCCCGCCCTGCTACGCCTCTTCCTGCTGGACCAACGTGGCATTTGAACCTACCCCCCCTTCCTTCATCTTCTGATGAAGAAGATGATGACGAATTTGAAGAAGATATGGAGGAAGATGATGACGAATTTGAAGAAGCACAAACGGATACAGATACTCCTTCTGCGTTTCCTCAGGCGAGCGTTGGGAAAGTTGAGGTTCCCAGCCCTGCGCCGAGGGTTAAAGTAGAAGCTTCCCAGTCTCCAATCGCTTCAGCTTCAAATGGGAGGGGAACAAAACCCATTCAGCAACCTGAATCTAAAAAGAATGAGAAAGGAGCAGCTTCATCAACTAATGTGCACAAAGAACAACAACCAACATTTGCAGAACAGGTAGAAACCCCCGTGGTCCGAGCATCCTCACGTGTGAGAAACCCACCCAAAAGATATGCAGATGAGCAATATTAAAAACTAGAGGGTGTGTTAAAATGATGGTAATCATTCTGTGATAACCTCTTGACATAGAAAGAGTGAAAATATCAATAATGGGGAAACTTAGAAAAAAGATCAGCAAGGATACATATGTTCGAGCCTTTTCCTTGCACGGGCAGAAAGGGGGGACATTTAATTATCCCATCTATCGGGGAAGGTTGCGCGGAGGTTCTTTTGTGACAAGAATGTTTGCTCCTGTATTCAGACCATTACGTAATTTGGCATATGGTGGTGGGTTGAAACGCATTAGAGATCGAACCTTCAATGTGATCAAGAAAAATGCAAAAAAGCGTGCTTTGAAAGCTATACCGTCTATGATAACTGGAAAGGGGAGCATCACATCTTTTGCAAAAAAGAATGTTCCTGGTATAGCTTTTGATTTAGCCAAGAAGATGCCGGGAATCCTCAAGGATGAGCTTTTCAGAAAACCACCTGCGAAAAAGAAGTCAAAAAAGAAGAAAAAGAAGGGTATAAGTAAAGGTAAAACGGGCAAAAAGGGTGCTCAAAAAGGCGCTGGTATGCATGCGCTCGCACGAAGTAGTGGTGGATTAATGAAACGCTCCGGTGCACGCAATATCTTTGGTGACGATTGGAGCTGAGCGAAGAGATGGAGGGATAAAAGTTGCTGGAGACATTGGCAAGTTTCAAACATGAGTGAAACAGATGATGGTTTTATAACTGGTGGCTTGCCACCTGGCACTGGTGAGGTTTTGCCTGAAAATCTGGGCATGCACACCTCTCTACCTACCCAAGTTGGGGTAGTGAAAACACCACGTTGGCGATTAATCAATCCCATCAATAGCTTGACCAATGCGAGAACGATTGAGTTTCAAGTCTCTTCACATCATAGTGACCTCATCGATCCGGGAAGAACATACCTTTACCTCGTGTGCAAGGTTACTGATGAGGAAGGGAAGCCGATACCCAAGAAGTTAAATAATGCGGCCAACCCCAAGCATAATGTTATTCCTGTGAACGGGCTCAGCTATTGTCTCTTCAAGAGTTGTGAAGTCAGGCTCAATGATCAGCCCATCCATGGAGGAGACAGTTTATATGCCTACAAGGGAGACTTCGAATCTCGCCTCATGTGGCCCAAGGATGTTAAAAAGGGAATGATGAGAATAATGGGTTTTGATGAGGAACCGTACGCGTTTGAGACGGTAGGAAAAGACGGTGTGCCTGGTTTTGATGCTACAGCCTTTACGGAATATGATGGGCCAAATCATAAAGCCTTACAAAGACGTGCCAAAAAAGCGTCGGAAGGAAAAGAATTTTCCTGTCTTGGCAAAATACACAGTGAAATCTTTGATCAAAGCAGATTGCTCCCTCCTGGGAGCAGACTTCATGTCACCTTTCACCGCACAGATTTTGATTCATTTTCTGTCTTATGCAATGATGGACAGCCCAAGATCGCCATTGTCAAGGCACAATTGATGGTGCTTGATGTTCCTGTTGATCCTGACATCGTGATAGAAATGGCGGGAGAAACTGCAAAAGGGCGCAATACAATCATTCCCCTCAGACGTGTTGAAATGAACTATTACACCAAAATGAACAACACAACCGATTTCTCACATCCCAATTTGTTCCATGATGGGGAGACATTGCCACGGCGAATTTTTATCGCCTTTGTGGATGGGAGAGCATTCAGGGGGCATACCAAAAGGGACCCATTCAATTACCTAGACATTGGAATAGCTCATTACGCCCTCAAAATCGGAGGGGAATTTGTGCCCTATCCTGAGATCCAGGTTGGTGCGAATGAGAAAACTTTGCAATTCTTCACTCTCTTGGATGCGACTGGAACAGCTTTTGATGAAGATGAGCTGGGGATTAACATAGACAACTATAAGCATAGAAACAATTTCCTGGCATTCGACCTCACAAACAGCAAAACACGCGCTGGAGCAAGTTATGAATTGCCTTGTACAAAAAGTTGCGATCTGGAAATTACGCTCCGAAATGCGTTGACTGATCCTGTTACCATGATTGTTTATGCTGAGTATGATGCAGAATTAGAGATCAACCAGTTGGGCCAGGTGAAAAAGAAACAATTTGGCTCAGCTGCGTAGACACTGATTAAAAAAATGGACAGCTCGGACATCTATGACATCCTACAGGAACATGAGGCTTCTCGGAAATGTTTGGGAGGGATCCTACCATCAGATAAATTACCACCACGCCCAAAACGTGTCAATATGAATGGACCCGTTTATTTTGTTGTGAATCTGGATCCATCTGATAAGCCTGGATCTCATTGGGTTGTGTGTTTTCTAAAAAAAAGTGGTTTCAACATTTACTTTGATAGCTATGGTTTTCCTCCTGTCATTGATTCGATAAAAGATTTCATGGGAACAAACTTTGTGTACAACAAGAAGCAAGTACAACACCCCTTGTCTACAGCTTGTGGACAGTGGTGCATTTTCTTCATCCTACATCAATTGTTAAAATCTCGACTGGCTGATGGGATTCTGAGCTTTAGCGAACGATTTGGTGAAAACAACTTGCTGCGCAATGATCATGAGATCAACCACTGGATAAATAAGTGCTTTGGCACACGGCACAAAGTGATTCAGCATGACTTTCTGCACAGTCAAATTGCGAAGGCTATGATACAAAACCGATCTGAACTCGAGCACTTGTATGAGTGAGTATACATTTTGGGGCTGTGTGGGGCTAAAAAAGTGTGAGAATTCATCCCCTCGCCTCAGACATGGCTGAGCCTGAGAATATGCCCCCATCTCCTCCTGCTATTGTGTTGTTTGAAGATGAAAATAGCTCTTATGATTTTCCTGAAAGTTACGTAGAAGGAAAAGGGGAGAAAACAGAAGAGAAGGGGGCTTTAGAAGAAGGAGAGATCGAGGTGGACAATGATTCTCCTCCTCCTTCTTCTTCAAATGAAAACATTGTGGTCAAATTTATACAAAAGAGACCGAGGGCACGCAAGCCTGAACGTGCGCACAAACACAGCGCGGCTTACGATTTATTCTATGCCGGCAACAGAAGGATTTTGATCAGGCCGGGAGAGTACTCACCTGCGCTTTCCCTTGGATTTGCAATGCAAATGCCTGAAGGCTACTATGCTCTCATCGTTTCTCGGTCTGGATGGGCTGTAAAAGCGGGGGTTGAAGTTGTTGGGGCACCTGCTGTCATTGACCAGGATTTCAGAGGCACGGTTGCTGTCTTTCTCCGCAACTTTGGAAGGAGACCTCGTTCTATTCGACCAAATGCTGCCATTGCTCAGATGCTTTTCTGCAAGAACATCAATGCAGACTTTCAGATGGTCGATAAGTTGGACCCGAGTGATAGAGGGATAGGAGGATTCGGGAGTACAGGTAAGCAATGCATCAGAGTCTCCCCCTTGTGATGAAAACTGATACTAACAGCGCTAAATGTGGATCTCTGATTTGTTTGCAGGAGGAATGGGTGGAGAAGGAGACGATGATAAAACGATTGACTTGGTGGTGTGATGTGTCGATTTCCTTATTTGCTGTAAATAGCGTGTACTTTGTGTTCTTTTCTCCTTGGTTGTGTATTTAAAAATAAAACAGCTTTCCTGTTGGGGTGCACTGAATCTTCTGTTTCTCTGTCTTCTTTGCGGATCATCCATGGCTCCAACCATGCAAGAAATGAACAGTATGAAATTTGAAATAGACTTGATCAAAATATGGTGTAAAACAAATGCGTTTCTGGATGAGATTTTTGCCAAGGAAGAGGCAAAGCGTTTTAAATTGAACGAAGATCAGCGCTTCATACAGAAACGTCTCCAGCTAGTTGCCGAGCAGGTAAGTCAGGCCTCACAGCTCCAGTGCGCATTGTTCATTCTGAGGCGGGATGGAGAGGGCGAACGCTTCTGAAACACCTCTTTACCTTCCCTTCACACAAGTGCCGCATGAGAACAAAATTGAATGTTCAAGTTACAAGTTTGCAAAGCAATTGCAAGCGGAGGCTGTCTCTCAGAATCTGCCCAATGTGCCTCAGATTTGGCAATGTGCAAGCGTGGTCATTACTTTGGAAGAATCGCTGCATCACATTTACAAGTGTAAAGAATTTGTGTTGGATAGACACAGGCAGTTGTGTGTACAAGAAAACCAGGTTGAACTGGAGTTGAATACGGCTTTTGCTGATTTGATAACACTTTGCAACCTAGGCAAGGTGAGTGCGATTACTATGGGGTGGGTGGTCAAAGATGTTTTTGTACTTCTGTCAAATGCAATATTTAATTCTCATGTTTTTTTTTGGTTGTTGCAACAGATGGGGCGTCACGTGAACTCGATGGAGGGTCGAATGTTTCAGGCTGCGCTGCAAGACAAGGATCTTCAGCGGCTTTTGAAGAGTACTAAGACGCGAGGAGAGGATCGTTGGGATCGTTCAGTAAAGCGACTCGAGCCTTCTTCCAGGGAAGAAATCAGACAAGCTTTGGCAGCGCCTCCAGCGTCGACAAATGGTGAAAGGAAAATCTGCGCACCGACAGTAATCCCACCAATGGAAGTGGATGAAAGTTGTGGTATGAAACTTCTTTACACTGTTGAGAGTGAGGTCGATGGAAAAAAGTGACATGTCAATTTGTTGGCTCAGAGACTTGTTGCAGTTGCCAGGCACAAAAGTTGAGTAGACATAGAAAAATCCTGTGTGAATTTTTTTCTTCCCTTTGTGTAAATATGTCCCTATAAGCATTTTGAAATGGAAACGCCATATTTTGTATTTCAAGACTCTTCTCTCTTCAGGCATTTTCATGGCTTAAAAAGTGAGTGGCAAATAGAATTTGGTCATTATCCGTTGCAGTGTGTATTGTCTGTACAACAGCCAAGTCCTTTTCTCAAGGGCATGGAATTGGTTTGTTATTTCATGAGAGAGGGCAAACTCAGAATGATCAAAACGACTTTCACTGCGGACATTGTAAGCTGGGGTTGCCTTTGGTTGGGCTGCGAACTACTTTTTAAAAGCATCCGCGCAGACCCCGAAGATAAAACACGCATCAGTGAGGATTGGATCATTGAAAACTTTATCCAAAGGAGTGAGAAGGTGGTAGAAGTTATTTACAGCTTCAGGGGAGAAGTCGAGGATGGACTTTTCCCCCCAGAGTACCTAGGGATTGAAGAGGTAAGCGACAAATTTTTTCTTTCATACATGCTGTGTGGGAGGGAGTTGAAAGTATGGCGAGAGCAATGTATCGCAGTTGGAACCCCATTCGCTACAAATATTACGAGCGCCCGAGATATTTCTGGCCTCGTGAGCTGGTGTATATCTATGAGCATGACAAAGAGGCACTAAAAAGATTGTTTCAGATCAGACAATCATGCATTAACAATTTTATTGGGCTAAGACGATCAAAACGCATCGCAATTGAGAGAATGCAGAAGAAAATGTCACCACTTTTTCAAGAACGTGCTTTGAAGATGGAAAAGTTCAAAGCAAAACACAGTCTGATTTCAGATTGGGGAGCGCCATCCCGCAGGTTTGCCATCCGAGGAAGAAGAAGTCTTGAAACTCCGATAAAGGAAGGTGAGCACGTTCCAGAAAATGACGCCAACACTCTGATCAAGGACGCAAGTCACATACATGTGCAAGTTGTGAACAATCAGCGACGACGACGACTTTTGACAGAACCTGTTCCTGGAGGACGAAGCATCGGTGATCTCTGGTTGGCATGTGACAAACTTGTGCGAAGGTTGATCGATCTTCTGCAAGCGAGGGAGAAGTCGCCTGTGCTGCCAATAGACCACACCTTCACGGTGATAGGATTTGAACTATTGGAGGGAGACTGGCATGCAGTAATCCGTGTGGAAGAGATTCCAAGATATTCGAACATGGGACCGTACTTTATTGATTATTTGGATAATTACAAGGGTGTGAGAGTTTACATGTCTCAGAGATATGCGCGCATAGGTGAAAAAGGAGTGCAGCATTCAAAGTACTAGTTATGTCACTGTTGTATTTTTGGCCATTGTATATCAATGATCTGAGTGGTGAAAAATTATCGCACGTTCTCAGCTTGCGCCAAATCTGTTTGGAACACAAGTATGATTGTGGGCGTAGACGTTCTTTGAGACGGAGGCGCGCTCCCTGTCGTCTGGGAATCCCTGTTGATGATGACACTGATAATGATACACTTCTCTTGCGAGAAGAAGCAAAAGCGTTTGCAAATGAAAACGATTTGTTAACAACCTGGAATGTGGAAAACTGTTGTCTTCGCGAAGCTGCAGATAACTTGTTGCTTGAGGGTGATTCGATCTATGTCCTGGGCGTTGATAAAATGTATGATTGCAAGATCGTGGGGAAACCGAATGATTGGAAAGATGTGTGGCTTACTTGTGAAAAACTTGTGCGAAATATTCTCACAGATCTGCAAAAAAGAGGGAGATCTATACCTCTCAATACAGAATTTGAAATCGGTCACCTTACACAGGTTAGGTGGAGAAGAATTTGGCAAGTACATGTGTGCGTCAACCTTGGATCGTGTTCTGGCACTTGCTCACTTGCCATGTATGATGGTGAAAAATCGTTTGGCAGAAAGAGTTGCCTTCTCGAGCAATAAAATGAAGTGTGTTTTTTGACTTTGCAACAGAGTTGCATCTTTTATTTGTACACATGTCGGGTGAAAATTTACATTGTAACAGAAGGAAAAAAGTCTCATTATGAATCTGCGAGCGTGCGCACTTGTTGATGGACGTGTGAGAGAGGCTCCGCCTTTCTTCCTGCTGAACTGCTACTGTTTCGACCACTGCTTCTGCTTCTGTTGATGAGCGGCTAATGATCGGAACAGACTTCACCTTCCCAAAAGTTGTACATCAAGTATTTTTTGACAGTTTGTGGAAGTTCCATACCATCCCTCAATTTGAGTTGGTTGAGCAGATAAAACACATTCTCATCATGCGTTTCTCTATAATAACCTTGCTCGTCTGCGCCTTTACATGCCTGCAAGATACATCGCATGATGACCTTACGTGTGCGGTCCTTTAGCTTGTAAAGCTCCCAGCCAAATAATCTGGGTCGGTAGCAATACAGTGGGATGACGTTGAGGGCAAACATGCTGTAGTTAAAGTTGTTTGAGTAACCAACGAAAGCAACGATAGAAGTAGTTACTTCATCAAATGCCAATACATCGCCAAATTTTGGGCCATGTTTCATGCAGTACAGGACAATTCGATTCCTGTAACACTTGGGTGGGTTGAGAAGAGCTGTGTCAAGGCGAGGTACGATCCAAAATGGCCAGTGCATTGTGCGACGCCCGTATTCATCATAAGTTGTCCTTCTCGTGTTCAACTCATGAAGATCAAACAACCACTCTTCTGGGCCCTGGGTGTAATCACGACTTTCATCCCATTCAACTTCGGCACCGTGCTGGACAAATTCTTTGACGAAATCTAGGTCTAGCTCTGAGTATTCGTCGTAAGCTTTGCGAATGAGTGGTCCATCGAAATGAACAAAGATTGAATGAAATGGTGACATGATGTGCATCGAACCTTGATGGAGAAAGCTAACTTTGACAGAACGATTTGGATCTGCACCGTACTTGAGAAGCAATCTGGCAAGTTTTATGCTCCTGTATTGCACAGACAACATCAAAGGATTGGCATGCGTGTGATACAACTTCTCTGTGAGAGATTCCTCTCTTGTTCGTGGACCTGTGTAGTAATCCAGCCCATTAGGATCAAGAGATTCTTTTTTGAAAAGAGCGTCCAAGAAGTCTAAAACGTCAATGTTTCTTCGATCCAATCCCTCGACAGTGGGTGGTGAAATGAGCAGAGAATACAGAAGTTTTTTTGCGCACGCGGCATCCAGGAGTTTAGCAGCCATTCTTCAGCTTCTTGTTAAAACCAACAAAAGGACAACAAATTAGGGTGAAAGCGAAAGAGAAAGGAAAAAAAGCAAGACAAAAAATACCTGTTAGGCTTAAGAGTGCTAAAGGACGAAAGAACGGTGAGTGGGGTAAATTGTCTACTTGGGTACATGCACAGCTTTTACAACAGATGTCATCACTTGCCTGTGATCAGCTGACCTCTCCTGGTGGAGAATACCCAGTGTGCGCTCGTGATGCACCGAAACCGGATCCGAAACCCTTCAGAATCCCTCGCAAAAAGACATACAAATACCCCTCACAGAATTCAGAAAGAATCAGATCAAGCAAGCAAGATGGATGATACTGAATCCGGCTATGCTATTGTTGTGCAGATCGCAGCTTGGGTATTCATCTGTACTGTTGGATTTGCAATCCTCTGTGTCATTTGTTATCTTGCTGGACAGTGTGTGTTGAATTTGTGCGAAATTCATGTCAATCGTGAGTACATTTTTTTCACTTATCTCTCATCAGATTTTCTTATTCTTCTTCTCCTCCTCAAAATTCAAATGTGCTCTGTTCTTTTTTAAGTGCGAGCTTGGAGCAGTTTTGAAGATGAATTGAGTCGCATTCAATCAGATATCAGATGGCTCAGGCTGAACGTGAGGGAACTGCAAGGAACTGTCTACCCTACGAGGTGAGACAAATTCTCTCTTTACAGACCTTTCTTTTTGTGTCTCATTTTTTGAAATCTACTTTCTTCTTGTTGTTTCTTTTTTCTAGGGATTCTCGTTCGGGCATCTCTCCTTCAGAGCAGTCGAGGACGCTGGCTGAGAGCGTTGTTGTTGTTGACGAAACGAGTCCGCTCATCTCAAACGTGGATTAGATCAGACAACATTCTTCAGGACAAAAAGACAGACTTTCTTTATTCACAAGACAAATTTTGGTTGAGAAATCAAATGTACAAAATTTTTACATTTTAGAGCAATAAATGCATCATCTCATTTAAAAATGGTTGACTCCACAGTCACAAGTAAGTCTTCTTTGTGATGGATAAAATTCAGGCACCGTTTGGTCCTCGATTGGAAAGCGATTAGATGGAGGCGAAAACTTGTCATCATCCAGCATGCGTCTGAGAAGTGGAGATTTCTGAGATGGCACTGTTTGCTGCTCCTCTGGGATGTAAGACGGAACTGGGAATCTCTCGTCACGCATCTGTCTAAAAAAGAGAAGTGGGAGGGTGGGAATGAGTGATGATGAACAGAAACAGAAACACTCTGTTTTCTTCAAGTCGAGTTTTGAAAGTAGATCAAACTTACGTGAGTTGATTTGTCGTTTCCCTCCTCAATTGTCTCAGGTATCGTTTCTTACGTTCTTCATGTCGTTCCAAACTTGAGTCTGAAGGAAAAAAAGAGGCCTTGAACGTTAAACGCCTGATATCTTTTGACTTATTTGTCCTCTCCTTTGGAGTTGAAAAAAAGTGGTGAGTGACTGATATGAAACCCAGATGGTTGAGGGCGCGTGTTATTCTACTTGCAAACATGGCGCAACGAACAGATCCTGCTCTGCACCAGATAAACATTCTGAATACGAAATTTTTTGATGTGGCATTTTTAAACAATCCTGGAGCATTCATACGTTTTAGATCGAGCGAAGCAAGGGGAAAAAAGGTCATGATTGTAGAATCTGACCTAAGACATCACATCAAAGATGAATTCTGGATTCACACAGGACAGCAACATGTCATTTCTCCACAAACCGATGAATTGATGAAAAGTGCGAAAAGCAGCTTGTTTGAGCGTTGGGGTGTTGAAAAGCCAAAGAGCATCGTGTTTGTTGAACTGGGAATTCGAAACACCGAGGACAGAGAGAGGTAAATAATGATCAAACTTGTGTTTGGCGATCTGCTTTCAATGTCTTTCAGACACTTTAACATTGGCATTGTTTTTTTGCTTGACAGACTGAGACTTTGTTCGTTGGTAGACAGTGTTGTGATACCAGAAGGCACGTTTTGGATCCGAAGCTGTCCATACTGCGATAGCATCGTGTATCGAATGCTGGATTCGCATTTTGATGGTGAGGAAAATTACTTTCTTGAGAATTCAGATCCTCTTAAAAACAATACACGACTCAAGCTCAAAAAAGATTTCTTTCCCCCCACAGATGCTGGCGGCTTCCTGCATTTCAAACAACTTGGATCAAATTTTTGTTCTTGTTGCCTGTACATCCCAAACAACAACATGCTTAACGGTCGAACATGGGATTGGAACTTTACACCGACTGCAGGGTTGTCTGCAATGTATGCGAATGAAGACACACTCAGCGTGCAAACAAGCTAAAAAAACTGATGCTTACTTTCGATCTCTTCTCTCCAAATGTTGATGATGCTTAGGACGAGGTAGATGATGATGATGACACAGGCTGCAACAAAATATTCCATATTGAAATACATTGTTTCTTTCGGAACTCCGCAACAAAGTGAACAAGGCAGAATGACTTCCGAACTTTGGATCTGGCACCAGTGATTTATGACTTTTTTCCTCTTTATTGCTAGATTGAGTGCGAGAACAGACTTTTTTCTCCTCGGGCGCTATTGTTATTCTCAAATGGCAAAAAATAAATAGTTGTACTCGCCTCGTTGTCTTCCAGCAGGTCCGGATTCGCCAACCAGTACAGCTCCTGGATGAGACTGGTTGCTACTTCCTTGAAAGAATCAAAATCGTTGATGAAGAATTCAGTTCTTTTCAAGATTTTCCTGGTGTCGTCTTGTCCTAGGGTCCACCAAATGATTTTGGCGTGAACTGGAAAACTTCCCGGGCAAATATGTGTGAAAAGATGTAGGTTTGGGGGTTTGAGCTCATTGGCTTTTTTTGAAAAATGTTCCATAAGAATTCTAAGGTTTGCTTCATAACAGGCCATTTTTCAAACTGCGACGCATGGATACAGAGCTGTGTTTTCTGGATCGAAGCCCTTTCCAAAACAAGATAAAAAGTTCACCTTGGGTTATCATGTTCTTTGAGATATTGTGCGAGTACGGGAGCATTATAACAA
>JAAUYE010076298.1_pt1 | contig 16281 bp, 18 predicted proteins | sample 7278081 | NCBI WGS metagenome assembly JAAUYE01 (sample SAMN14350131, study PRJNA611818) | marine sediment metagenome | isolation source: surface marine sediment (0.6m) | place: French Polynesia: Moorea | collected 2018-08
GATCGATAATCGCGATGCTGCTCACCTGGCAGCTGCCGCTCCGCCAACCGGATTGACCCCCTCGACAGGGATCAGGGAAAGTTATATCCGCGCCTCCGCGAGAGACTCGATCCGCTCGGATTCGGAGACCTCACCCGCCTGGCAGCGATACCCGGAGAGTATGGCGAGTCACAAGGTCCCCGCCTGCGCGGGGACGGGGCTCAGGTCTCGCGCAGGCGCGGCATCAGCTCGACCAGGTTGCACGGGCGCGTGCGGTAATCGAGCTGCATTTCGATCAGCCTGGTCCAGGCGTCCTTGCACGCGCCGGACGACCCCGGCAGGCAAAAAATATAGGTGCCGTTGGCGACGCCGGCAACCGCGCGCGATTGCAGCGTCGAGGTGCCGATGGTCTGGTAGGACAGGTTGCGAAAGGTTTCGCCGAAGCCGTCGATGACCTTGTCGAGCAGCGGCGTCACCGCCTCCGGGGTGCCATCGCGGCCGGTAACCCCGGTGCCGCCGGTGGTCAGCACGACCTGCAGTTCTTCGTCGACGATCCAGCGCGAAATCACTTCGCGGATGCGGTACTTGTCGTCCGGCACGATCGCCTTGTCGGCGAGCCGGTGACCGGCATCGGTCAGCATCCCGACCAGCAGCGGACCGGACTTGTCGGTGGATTCGTCGCGCGAATCGGAGACCGTCAGCACCGCGATGTTCAGCGGGATGAATTCGCGGGTTTCACTCATGATCTTCAGTACTTGATTTCGTCTTCGATCGACAACGCATCGTCGATCAGGTCGCACTCGAGCGTTATCTTGACCCGCACCGGGTTGCCGTCGAGCCGGCCCTCGCTGTTGGCGAGATCCACCGCGCGCTCGATTTCGCGCTGCGACGTAATACCGACCTTTTTCAGAAACTTGCGAATCGACATGTTCAACGCTTCTTCGTCCATTACTGTCCTCGTTAACTGGTCTAAAACCCGCAGTTTACCTTTTTTGCTTTTTAGCCCCAATCGATATCGACCTGCTTCGAAGCCTGTTGTTACAATCCCCTCCCTTTTTCGACGCCAGCGGGGCCGCGTTCGCATGTTACGCAAAACCTTAGCGGTACTGGCCGCACTGTTCTTTTGCGCGCCGGTTTTTGCCCAGGAATCGCTGCTGCGCCTCGCGACGACGACGACAACCGCCAACTCCGGCCTGATGGATTACCTGATCGGGGAATTCAGCCGCGACACCGGCATCGACGTGCACGTCATCGCGGTCGGCACCGGCATGGCGCTGCGCCTCGGTCGCGAAGGCGACGTCGACGTGCTCCTGGTGCATGCGCGCGAGGCCGAGGAACGTTTCGTTATCGACGGCTACGGCATCGACCGCCGCGAGGTCATGCACAACCACTTCGTCATCGTCGGGCCTCGCTCGGACCCGGCGGGGGTCGCCGGCAGCCCGGCCGCGGCCGAGGCCCTGCGCCGGATCCACGATAGCCAGGCAACGTTTATTTCGCGCGGTGACGATTCCGGCACCCACCGGCGCGAACTGCTGCTGTGGCGGGACGCGGGCCGCAGGCCGGGCGGCCGCTGGTACCGCGAAGTCGGCCAGGGCATGGGCAAAACGCTGCAAATCGCGAATGAAATCGACGCCTACACCATGACTGACCGCGGCACCTGGCTCGCTTATCGCGCCCGGCTGGAGATAAACCTGCTTTACGCAAACGACAACGAGCTGTTTAACCCCTACGGCATTATCGCGGTGAACCCGAAGCGCCATCCGGACGTAAACTATGCAGCGGCCCGCCGCCTGATCCGCTGGATCACGGCGCCGCCGGCGCAAAAATTAATCGACGACTTCCGCGTTCAGGGGCAGACTCTGTTCGTTCCAGCATCGACCGACGCGGGGTAAGATCAGGATGGACGTTTTAATCGATAGCACTCTCGAAGCCTTGCGCCTGTTGTTCTCGGGCAACCCGGAGATCTGGGAGATCGTCGGTATTTCGTTCCGCGTGTCCACGCTTGCGATCGCGCTGGCGGTGCCGCCGGCGCTGGTCTTCGCGTTTTTGCTCGCCTTCGGCCAGTTCCCGGGACGTCGCCTGCTGATCTCGTTTTTCAACACTTTCCTGTCGGTGCCGGCGGTGGTTATCGGCCTGACCCTGTTCGTGCTGCTGTCGCGGCAGGGTCCGATGGGCGATTTCAAACTGCTGTTCACCCAGAGCGCAATGGTCATCGGCCAGTTTTTCCTGTGCCTGCCGATCCTGGTTTGCATGTCCCACGTCGCGCTGCAGTCCGCCGACCGCGCCGCCTGGGAAACCGCGCGCACGCTAGGCGCCAACCCGCTGGTGGCCTTTTTTACCGTGTTGTACGAATTCCGCTTCGGCCTGATGGCGGCGCTGCTCGCGGCCTATGGCCGCATTATTTCCGAGGTCGGCGCATCGATGATGCTCGGCGGTAATATCGCCCACTACACGCGCAACATCCCGACCGCGATCGCGCTCGAAACCAGCAGGGGCGCCTTCGCCGAGGGTATCGCGCTCGGCGCGGTACTCCTGTTTCTGGCTTTCGTGCTCAACGCGCTGTTGCAGTATGTGCAGGGTAAAGGCAGTATCCACCCATGATCGCACCGTTTCGCATCGACTATCGCGCCATCGACAAGAGCTTCGCCAAGAACCGGGTGCTCGAAAACATCGCGCTGACGCTGAAAAACCGCGAATGTATCGTCGTTACCGGCGACAACGGCGCCGGCAAGACCACGCTGCTGCGGATTCTCGCCGGTCTCGAAAAACCCGGCCGCGGCGACGTTGCCTTCGATCACAGCCGCGCCGAATCATGGCGCCGGCAGCGCCAGCGGCTGCTGAAAAACCTGATGTACCTGCACCAGCAGCCCTACATGCTCGGCGGCAGCCTGCGGCGCAATCTCGAGTATACCGCGCGGCTCAACCCGGCCATCGACGACCGCGCCGCCGCGGTCGAACGCGCGATCGGCTGGGCCGACCTGCAGCGGCTGGAGCAGCAAACCGCGGCGAGCCTGTCGGGCGGGCAAAAACAGCGCGTGGCGCTGGCGCGCGCGCGCCTGCGTAATCCGCGGGTCTTGCTACTCGACGAACCGACCGCCAATCTCGACCGCAACAGCCGCGAACGCACGCTGCAGATGCTGCGCGAATTTCGCGACGGCGGCACCGCCATCGTCATCGTCACCCACGATCCGGCCAGTTTCGCCGGCCTCGCCACCGAGTACCTGCAGCTGCATGACCGGCGCCTGCTGCCGGAAGCCGCCAGGGCCGACGGCGTGATCGACATCGACTCGCGGCGGCAGGCCCGGCAGCGATGAACCTTTCGGTCGCGGACGTCACCGCCGTGGTTCTTGCGGGCGGTCAGGGCCGGCGTATGGGCGGACAGGACAAGGGCCTGATCGAGTTCGACGGCCAGCCGCTGATCGCGGTCCTGGTCGAGCAGCTCGAAGCGCAAATGGTCGATATCGTGATCAACGCCAACCGCAATCTCGAAACTTACGCCGCCTTCGGTTACGAGGTCATCAGCGATCGGCTGGAAAATTACCAGGGACCGCTGGCCGGCTTTGCCAGCGTCATGCAGCGGGTCGGCACCGATTTCATTCTGACCCTGCCCTGCGACGGCCCGTTTCTGGCCGAGGATTACGTCGTGCGCTTCGTCGAGCAGCAGCGCGCGAGCGACCGCCCGATCGTGGTCGCCCACGACGGCGAACGGCTGCAGCCGGTGCACGCCCTGATCAGCACAGGTTTGCTCGGCAGCCTCGAAAATTTCCTCGCCACCGGCGATCGCAAGATCGACCGCTGGTACGCTTTACACGATTACGCAACCGTCGACTTTTCCGACAGCAAAAACATGTTTCGCAATATCAATACCCCGTCCGACCGCGATGAGCTCGAGACACAGGCATGAACGCACCGATTCTCGGTTTCAGCGCCTGGAGCGGCACCGGCAAGACCACGCTGCTGCGCCAGCTGATTCCGGCGCTCAAAAATCGCGGCCTGCGCGTGTCCGTGATCAAACACGCGCATCACCATTTCGATCTCGATTTCCCGGGCAAGGACAGTTACGAGCTGCGCAAGGCAGGCGCCACGCAGACCGTGATTTGCACGGCCACGCGGATGGCGATGATTTCAGAGTTCGACGACCCGGCCGAGGAGCCGGAGCTGCACGAGATCGTCGCCTCGCTCGACACCGGCAAGGTCGACCTGGTGCTGGTCGAGGGCTACAAGGATGAAAAATTCCCGAAGGTCGAACTGCACCGTGCCGAGCTCGGCAAGCCCTACCTGCATCCCGAGGATGCCAACGTAATCGCGATTGCCTGCGATGCAGATCCGGGCACCGGCACCGGGATCCCGGTACTCGACATCAACGACATCGAAGCGATCGCGCAATTTATCTGCGACGAATTCCTCGGCGATAGCTGAAGCGGGCCGAATCATGCGGCAGCCTTTATTTCGACGAGGTCGCTGCTTCCGGTATCCGAATGCTCGATATCCCCGACGGACCTCGTCATCGGCCCCGGCTAAAACGTCAATAAATATATTCAATCAAAAGGCATGATCCATAGCCGGGATTGCGGCGTATAACGCGCTATCTCCGTGGCTCGCGCATTGCGCTATAATGCGCGGTCCAAAACTATAACTAAACCTGGAGGACTCTAATGATACCCCCGTCGTTCGAATATCACGCGCCGGGCTCGGTCGATGACGCTATCGCATTGCTGAGCCAGTACGGCGACGAAGCCAAGATCCTGGCCGGTGGGCACAGCCTGCTGCCGATGATGAAACTGCGGTTCGCCGAACCCGAGCATCTCGTCGATATCAACAACATCGCCGACCTCAAAGGCGTTTGCGAAGACGGCGACAGCGTCGTCATCGGCTCGATGACAACCGAAAACGAACTCATCGCCTCGGAAATCCTGCAGCAGAAATGCCCGCTGCTGCCCGAGGCGGCGCGCCTGATCGCCGATCCGCAGGTGCGCAACCGCGGCACCATCGGCGGCGATATCGCCCACGGCGATCCCGGCAACGATCACCCGGCACTGATGCTTGCGCTCGACGCGGTTTTTACCCTGGTCGGACCCAACGGCTCGCGCGAGGTCGCTGCAGCCGATTTCTTCCTCGGTACCTTTTTCACCGCCCTCGAGGCTGACGAAATCCTGACCACGATCCGGATCAAGGCCCAGGCCGCCAACACCGGCGCCAGTTATAAAAAACTGAAGCGTAAAACCGGCGACTATGCCACCGCCGCGGCGGCCGCGGTGATCACGCTCTCGGGCGACACCTGCCAGAGCGCCCGCATCAGCCTGACCAACCTCGGCGCCACCGCGCTGCGCGCGACCGAGGCCGAGGCGGTGCTGGTCGGCCAGAAAATCGACGAGGCGTTGATCGAACAGGCCGCGCAAAAGGCGATGGCGATTTGCGAGCCGTCCGAGGACCTGCGCGGCGACGCCGCCTACAAGACTGCCATGGGCGGCGAAATGACCCGCCGGGCCATTCGCGAAGCCGTACAACGTGCCGGAGGAAACTGATCATGGCCAAGACACATCTGAGTTTTAATCTGAACGGCCAGGACGTCGACGTGCTGGTAGAGCCGCGCGAGCTGTTGATCCACGTTCTGCGCGAACAATTGCAGCAAACCGGCGCCCACATCGGCTGCGAAACCAGCCACTGCGGCGCGTGCACGGTCGATATCGACGGCAAGTCGGTCAAGTCCTGCACCATGCTCGCGATCCAGGCGCAGGGCTCGGCCGTGATGACCGTCGAAGGCCTCGCCGCCGGCGGCGAACTGCACCCGGTGCAGCAGGCGTTCATGGACGAGCACGGACTGCAGTGCGGTTTCTGCACCCCGGGCATGCTAATGCGCGGCTATCGCTTCCTGCAGGAAAATCCGAACCCGAGCGAGGAAGACATTCGCCTGGGAATGGCCGGTAACCTGTGCCGCTGCACCGGTTACCAGAATATCGTCAAATCAATCCAGGCCGCGGCCGCCGCCATGCAGGCGGACGCCGGCCAGGCCGAGTAATCCGGGGGGGGAATCATTATGTCAGCAGCACCAGAAACTCTGGAACGGCAGGACCAACTGCAGGGCATCGGATGCTCGCGCAAGCGCAAGGAAGACCCGCGCTTCATTCAGGGCAAGGGCAACTACGTCGACGACGTCAAGCTGCCCGGCATGCTGTTCGGCGCGGTTGTCCGCAGCCCGTTCGCGCATGCCAAAATCGTATCCATCAACAAGGAAAAGGCGCTTGCGCTGCCCGGCGTGCACGCGGTTCTGACCGCCGACGACCTCAAACCGCTGGGCCTGCACTGGATGCCGACGCTCGCCGGCGACACCCAGGCGGTCCTGGCCGATGAAAAGGTCGGTTTCCAGATGCAGGAAGTCGCCATGGTCATCGCCGACGACCGCTACATCGCCGCCGACGGCGCCGAGCTGGTCGAGGTCGAATACGAAGCGCTGCCGGCGCTGGTCGATCCGCACAAGGCGATGGACGACGATGCGCCGATCGTGCGCGACGACCTCGTCGGCAAGGACGAGGCCGGCCAGGGCAAACGCACCCACAACAATCACATCTTCACCTGGGACGCCGGCGACAAGGAAGCTACCGACCGCGTTTTCGACGAAGCCGAGGTTACCGTGCGCGAGGAAATCCTGAACCCGCGCGTGCACCCGAGCCCGCTCGAGACCTGCGGCTGCGTCGCCTCCTTCGACAAGGTCAAGGGCGACCTGATCGTGTACATTACGTCGCAGGCGCCGCATATCGTGCGCACCGTCGTCACCCTGCTGTCAGGCATCCCGGAAAGCAAGGTACGCGTGATTTCGCCCGACATCGGCGGCGGCTTCGGCAACAAGGTCGGCGTCTACCCGGGCTACGTTTGCGCGATCGTCGCGTCGATCGTGCTCGGCCGCCCGGTCAAGTGGATCGAAAACCGCATCGACAACCTGTCGACCACCGCCTTCGCACGCGATTACCACGGCGTCGGTGAACTGGCGGCGGACAAGGACGGCCGCATCAAGGCGCTGCGTTTTTACGCGCTGGCCGATCATGGCGCGTTCAATGCGCACGCGCAGCCGACCAAGTGGCCGGCGGGGCTGTTCAGCATTTGCACCGGCTCTTACGATATTCCTACCGCCTATTGCCGCGTCGACGGGGTATACACCAACAAGGCGCCGGGCGGCGTGGCCTACCGCTGCTCGTTCCGCGTGACCGAGGCGGTATACCTGATCGAGCGCATGATCGACGTCCTCGCGCAAAAACTCGATATCGACAAGGCCGAAATCCGCCGGCGTAATTTCATCCAGGCCGACCAGTTCCCCTACACCTCGGCGCTCGGCTGGGAGTACGACAGCGGCAACTACGGCCCGGCGCTGGAGAAGGTGCTCGAGGCCTGCGACTACGAGGGACTGCGCAGGGAGCAGGCGGAAAAGCGCGCCAGGGGCGAGCTGATGGGCATCGGCCTGTGCACTTTCACCGAGATCGTCGGCGCCGGCCCCAGCAAGGCCTGCGACGTGCTCGGGGTCGGCATGTTCGACAGCTGCGAGATCCGCGTACACCCGACCGGCAGCGCGATTGCGCGCATGGGCACGATCACTCAGGGGCAGGGACACCAGACCACCTACGCGCAAATCATCGCTACCGAGCTGGGCCTGTCGTCCGACGAGATCCAGATCGAGGAAGGCGATACCGATACCGCCCCTTACGGGCTCGGTACCTACGGTTCGCGCAGCACCCCGGTCGGCGGCGCGGCCACCGCGATGGCGGCGCGCAGCATTCGCGCCAAGGCGCAGAAGATTGCCGCGCACCTGCTCGAGGTGAGCCCGGAAGACGTCGAATGGGACGTCGACCGCTTTGTCGTCAAGGGTAATCCGGAAGCGGCCAAGACGATGAAGGAAGTCGCCTGGGCGGCGTACAACAACGTGCCCGAAGGCATGGAGATGGGGCTCGAAACGGTCAATTATTACGACCCGCCGAACTTTACCTATCCCTTCGGCATTTACCTATGTGTCGTCGACATCGATCGCCACACCGGCGAGACCGGCATCCGCCGTTTCTACGCGCTCGACGATTGCGGTACGCGGATCAACCCGATGATCATCGATGGGCAAATCCATGGCGGCCTCAACGAGGCCTTCGCGGTGGCGATGGGCCAGCTGATCGGTTTCGACGAGGACGGTAACCTGCAGGGTAATACGCTGATGGATTATTTCATCCCGACCTTCGTCGAGACCCCGCACTGGGAAACCGACCACACGGTAACGCCGTCGCCGCATCACCCGCTGGGCGCCAAGGGCGTGGCGGAATCACCGCACGTCGGCGGTATCCCTTGTTTCACCAATGCGATCGTCGACGCCTTCGCGCACAAGGGCGTCACCCACATGGACATGCCGCACACGGCGTTCAACGTGTGGAAGACGATCCACGAACTCGGGCTCGACAGCTGAGCCCGCTCCCAAACGGCGGCAATCGGGGTTGCCGCCGTATTTTTTAACCACGGTATTTACTATGAAAGTCACTCTCAACAAGGTTTTCCCTCTCGACGGTTCGGTCGACGACGCCTGGGCGATCCTGCAGGATATCGAACAGGTCGCCGGCTGCATGCCCGGCGCCGAAATCACCGAAACCGTCGACGAGAACCATTACAAGGGCAGCGTCAAGGTCAAGATCGGGCCGATGAACATGGCGTTCAGCGGTGAAATCACCGTAGAGTCGATCGACGCCGGCGAAAAAATGGTCCATCTGATCGCCAAGGGTAAGGACGCCAAGGGTACGTCGAGCGCCGAGATGGATTTGACCGCGCGCATCGAGGCTGGCGAGTCCGGCGGCAGCGAGCTCAAGGGCGACGCCGACGTCAACGTCAGCGGCAAGCTGGCCAACTTCGGCGGCCGCATGATGACCCAGGTCTCCGATCAGATCCTCGGCCAGTTCGCCGACAACTTTCGCGACCGCCTGCAGACCAGCGCCGCGCCTGCAGAAAGTGCCAGCGAAGAAGCCGAAGCGGAGGCGCCGGCCAGGGCCGAGAGCAACGAAATCAATGGCCTCAAGTTTGCCTGGCAGGTTATCGTCGGCTTCATCAAAAGTTTCTTCGTACGCAAGGCGGCCTAGATGCAGGCGGCACTCGAGCAACTGCGGCAGCGCGTTTCGGCCTGCGGATATATCGCCGACCAGGCGCTGCTGACCAGCCTGTGGCTGATGCACGAGCTCGGCCGGCCGCTGCTGCTCGAGGGTGACGCCGGCGTCGGCAAGACCCAGGTCGGCAAGACGCTGGCCGAAATATACCAGCGTAAACTAATTCGGCTGCAGTGTTACGAGGGCCTCGACGTCAACAGCGCGGTTTACGAGTGGAATTACCAGCACCAGCTGCTGACGATACGGCGCCAGGAAATCCTGCAGGAGGACGTCAGCGAGGAACAGCTGTTCAGCCACGATTACCTGCTGAAACGGCCGCTGCTGCAGTCGATCAGCGACAGCGAACCGACGGTGCTGCTGATCGACGAAATCGACCGCGCCGATGAAGAATTCGAGGCTTACCTGCTGGAAGTCTTATCCGACTTCCAGGTCAGCATTCCCGAGCTCGGTACGATCGAGGCTAGCAGCGTCCCGCTCGTAATCCTGACCTCGAACGGCACCCGCGAACTCTCCGACGCGCTGCGCCGCCGCTGCCTGTACCACTACATCGATTACCCGGATTACGACAAGGAACTGCGCATCGTCCTGTCCCGCGTGCCGGACATCAGCCAGCAGCTCGCGGCGCAAATCGTCGACTTCGTGCAGCGCCTGCGGCGCGAGGACCTGCGCAAGATCCCCGGGGTCGCGGAGACCCTGGACTGGGCCGGCGCGCTGCTGCAGCTGGAACTGAAGGCACTGGCCGATAATCCCGAAGCGGTACTGGCCACGCTCGGCTGCCTGCTCAAGACCCGCGAGGACCAGGAAGCCGTGCCCGCGGAAACGGTGAACCAGTTTATCGCCCGGGCGTCGTGAAGATCGAAACCACGGCCGGGGCGGCGCTCGACCACCGGCTGGTGGCGCAACTCACCGGTTTTACCCGCTTTGCCCGCGAGCAGCGTTTCAACGTCGGTATCGACGAAACCCTGGATTCGCAGCGTCTTGCCGGCCTCGTCGGCATCACCAACAAGCGCCAGCTGCAGCAGGGCCTGAAATCGCTGCTGTGTTCCTCGCCCGGCGAATGGGAACGCTTCGACGCGCTGTTCGACAGTTACTGGCGGCGCGATCAACCGAAACAGCAAACCGTGTCCAGCATCGGCGGCCGCGCGCCGCGCCTGCGCGTGCTGGCGCAAACCGGCGGCAACAGCGAAAACGGCCAGTTCGACATTCCCGAGGCCGACGCCCAGGATGCAACCGGCGCCGGCAAGGCTGGCCTGAGTCACGGCGGCGCCAGCGCGGGCGAGGCCATCGGCTCGAAAAATTTCTCCCAGCTCGCCGATGCGGCCGAACTGCGCAGGATGGAAGATCTCGCCGAAGGCCTGGCCAGACGCATCCGCCAGCGCCTGCTGCGCCGGCAGCGCATCGACCGTCGCGGCGAACGGGTAGATCTCAGGCGCACGCTGCGCTCCAGCCTGCGCTACGGCGGCCTGCCGCTGCAGCTGCAACGGCGCCAGCGCCGGCGGCAAACGCCGAAGCTGGTCTTACTGCTCGACGTCAGCCGCTCGATGAGCGTTTACTCTTACCTGTTTCTGCGCTTCGCGCGCGGCATCCTGGGCGCGTTCAAGGGCGCCGACGCGTTTGCTTTCCATACCCGCCTGGTACACATCGGCGAAACCATGCGCGAGCCGAGCCGGCGCCGCCTGCGTGAAAAGATGGCGCTGATCTCGACCGGATTCGACGGCGGTACGCGTTTCGACAGCTCGCTGGAGACCTTCAATCGCCACTATGCGCGCAACATCCTCGGCTCGCGCAGTATCGTCATTATCGTCAGCGACGGTTACGATACCGGCGAACCCGAGGACCTGGTCAGGCAGCTGACCCGAATAAAACGCCGCGCGCGGCGCCTGGTCTGGCTCAACCCGCTGCTCGGGCAGGCCAGCTACAGCCCCAGCACGCGGTGTATAATGGCGGCTTTGCCGCTGCTCGACGTATTTGCGCCGGCGCACAACCTCGAAAGCCTGGCCGCGCTGGAACAGCACCTGGCCGGCATCTGAGACTAGCGATGAACGAGCATCTGAGACTAGCGATGAACGAATTGATCAAGGCATTGAAACAAAAAAGCATCGACGGCTGTTTTGCCGGCCTGCAGCGCGAAGACGGGCCGGTGGCGCTCGCCACCGTGGTGCAGGCGATATCGCCGACCTCGGGCAAGGCCGGCGACAAGGCGCTGGTGAGCGCGGATGCGATCATCGAGGGCTGGATCGGCGGCGGCTGCGCGCAGCCGGCGGTAATCGAAGCCGCGCGCAGCAGCATCGAATCGGGCCAGTCGAAGCTGATTCGGGTCGGCCCAAAGGGCGAATGGGAACCGCTGGCGGGAGTCGAGGACTTTGCCTCGGGCTGCCTCAGCGGCGGTACGCTGCTGATCTTCGTCGAACCAATGATCCAGCAGCCGCTATTGTCGATTCTGGGCAATTCCCCGGCGGCGTTCAGCCTGTCGCGCCTCGCCGCCGAGCTCGGTTTTGCCGTAAGCCTGGCCTATCCGGACCCGGTTTCTGCCAAAGCGGCGGATAACGTCCAGCTGCTCGATAGCTTCGACGATATCGGCGCTGACTACGTCGTCATCGCAACCCAGGGCAAGTACGACCGCGACGCGATGAAGGCCGCGCTCGAGACCTCCGCGCGCCATATTGCGATGATCGCGAGCACGAAAAAAATCGCCGGGCTCAAGGCCAGCCTGGGCAGGGCCGGCATTAGCCCGGATCAACTGGAGCGCATTCACAGCCCGGCCGGCATCGAGATCGGCGCCAAAACGCCGGCCGAGATCGCGCTGTCGGTACTCGCCGAGCTGGTTCGGGTTCGCCGCGGTATCGAGGTTGAACAAGAAGACCCGAACAGGGTCGCAGCCGAGCCGCAGGCCGAGCCCGCGCTCAGCGACAGCGGCGGGAGCTGTTGCGGTGGCTGAGCCGAGAGCCCGTATCGCCGCGGTGGTGCTCGCCGCCGGTTCGTCGCAGCGCATGGGTTCGGCCAACAAGCTGCACCTGCCGATCGGTGGCGAACCGCTGCTCAGGCGCAGCCTGCGCACGCTGCTCGATTCCGGCATCGACAGCATCGTCGTCGTACTCGGTTACGAACACGAGGCAACCCGAAAGTTAATTCAGGATTTCCCGGTGCATACCGTGTACAACGAGGCGCACGAACGGGGGCAGATGACGTCGGTACACCGCGGGCTCGAGGCCCTGGGCGAGGAATACGACGGTATCTTCATCGCGCTCGGCGATCAGCCCGCGCTGCGAAGCGTTGACATCGATTTACTCATCGACGCCTTCCTGCAGCGCGACGGCGGCGAGGTTGTCGTGCCGACCCACGAGGGCGAACGCGGCAACCCGATTATCATCAGCAACCGCTGCCGCCGGGATATTCTCGCCGGCACGCGCAACCTCGGCTGCCGCAGGTTCATCGACAAGAACCCGGAGCTGGTGCGCAAGATCGAGATGACGAATCCGGCGGTCGTCATCGATCTGGACACGCCCGAAGAATACGCCCGCTTTGCCGCATCGCTATCCTTCGGCGAAAACGAACAATTGAAGCAAAAGGTCAGTTAATCATGGCACAGGAATTTCTCGATCACCTGCTCGCGATCCGCGAACAAAACGTCCCCTACGCGGTGGCCACGGTCATCGACGTGGTCGGCTCGACCTCGGCCAAAACCGGGTCCAAGGCGCTGATCGACCAGCACGGCAAGGTCGTGACCGGCTGGGTCGGCGGCGGCTGCGCCGAATCGACCGCGTGCCATGCCGCGCTGGACAGCATCGAAAGCGGCGACACCCGGATCATCGACATCGACCTCGACGACGAGGTGCTCGGCGTCGGTATGCCCTGCGGCGGACACATGCGGGTATACATCGAGCCGTCGATTCCGAAGCCCTGCGTCTGGATCATGGGTCACGGCGAGGTTGCCGAGCACATCTGCCAGTTCGCCGATACCCTGGGTTTTGCCGTCATCGTCAACGACCCGATGGCGACGCCCGACAAGTTTCCCGACGCGATCAGCCTGATCACCGACGACATCGATTACACCGAGCTCGATCCGAAGCCCGGTGATTATGTCGTCATCGCGACCCAGCACAAGGGCGATCACGAATCCATGTCGCGCGCGCTGAAGTCGCAGGCCCGTTACATCGCGCTGATCGCGAGCCGCAAGCGCTCGCGCCTGGTGATGGATTATCTGCGCAACAAGAACTTTTCCGAAGACGATATCGGGCGCGTAATGGCGCCCTGCGGTATCGATATCGGCGCGCGCACCCCGGCGGAAATCGCGCTCAGCGTGATCAGCGAAATCGTGCTGGTTCGCCGCGGCGCCAGCGGGGAGCGTATGCGAGATACGCTGCACCGCGAGGTTCCATCGCCGAAGGTCGTCGCCCGTGGCACAGAGTCAGCTTAAGGCCGATTCGATCGCGGCCGCCGATCCCGCGCGCTGGCGCGCGGATTTTCCGATATTCCGCCAGCAGCCGGGGCTGCATTACCTCGATTCGGCCGCCAGCGCGCAAAAACCCGACTGCGTGGTCGAGGCGATCGCCGCCTGTTATCGCGAGGGCTATGCGCCGGTGCATCGCGGCCTGTACCCGCTGGCGGAGATGGCCAGCGAAAACTACGAAAACGCGCGCCAAACGATTGCTGGTTTCATCGGCGCCGATAGCGCGGAGCAGCTCGTGTTCACCCGCTCGGCGACCGAAGCGATCAACCTGGTGGCGCAGGGCTGGGCCGCCGCCCGCCTGCAGCCGGGCGATGAAATATGGGTCAGCGAAATGGAGCATCACGCCAATTTTCTGCCCTGGCAGCGCATCTGCAGCGACAGCCAGGCCCGTTTGCGCATCATCCCGCTGAATAATCACGGTGAACTCGATCTCGAAAATACGCCGGAGCTTTACGGCGCAAAAACGCGCCTGATCGCGATTTCCCAGGTGTCGAACGTGCTGGGCACGATCAACCCGGTAAAGGAAATCGCCGCGGCCGCCCGCGAACGGCACATCCCGGTGCTGGTCGATGCCGCGCAGTCGGTCGGCCATATGCCGGTGGACGTGGCCGACCTCGACTGCGATTTCCTGGTCGCATCCGCGCACAAGCTCGGCGGCCCGACCGGAATCGGTTTCCTCTACGGCAAGGCGAAACGCCTGGAGGAGACCGAACCGCTGCTGCTCGGCGGCGGCATGGTCGACACGGTCGGCCTCGAGGCCAGCAGCTGGGCCGAGGTGCCGGCGCGCTTCGAAGCCGGCTCGCCCAACCTTGCAGGCGCGATCGGGTTTGCCGCGGCGGTGGAATATCTGGGGCGTATCGGTATCGATCGTATCGAGCAGCATGTCGCCGCCTTGACCCGCGAAGCCTGCGACGCGATCACGGCCATCGACGGGGTCAGGCTATACGGTCCCGGCGTCGACAGCCAACGCGGCGGCATCCTGTCCTTTGCCATCGACGGCATCCATCCTCACGACATTGCCCAGGTTGCCGCCGAACACGGCGTCGCGATTCGAGCCGGCCATCACTGCTGCCAGCCGCTGATGTCCCGGCTCGGGGTAACCGCTACCTCGCGCGCGAGTTTCCACCTCTACAATACGCGGCAGGATATCGACGCGCTCAATCGGGCCATCGAAGCCGCGATCGAAACCTTTGGCCGCCGATGAACGACCAGAGTCTCTACAAGGCGGTCCTGCTCGACCATTTCCACAACCCGCGCAACAAGGGCGATCTCGACGCGATGCAACAGGTGGCGCGCGGCAGCAACCCGCGCTGCGGCGACGAAATCGAGGTCGGCATCGACCGCAGCGGGGACACTCTCGAGGCGGTGCGATTTCGCGGCCGCGGCTGTTCGATCTGCCTCGCCTCGGCGTCGATGATGACCGAGAGCGCCCGCGGGCTGGCCGTGGCGGACGCGCGCAACCTGATCGACAATATGAAAACCTGGTTCGACGACCGCGCCGACACGCCGGCACCCGTCGAACAGTTGGCCGCGCTCGGCCCGGTAAAACAGCATCCCGCGCGCAAGAAATGCGTCATGCTCGCGTGGCAGGCGCTGCAGGAAACGCTGGACCGGTCGGAGAACCCGCAGCGGGGCGAAGACAGCTAAACCGTATCGATTTCACTTCGCGTTATCCAAACAGGCGCCCAAACCTGTTAGGCTCGGCCCATGGACGAAACTCTTAAGATCGCCGAAGACGCGCCGCGGCTGCCGCCGTCGCCGGGCCGTTTCGCGGTATATTTTTATCTGAAATCGCGATACACGCTGCTGGGTATTTTCATTTTCGAAGCCGCGCAGGCCGCGTGCACGATCCTGCTGCCCTACGCGATCAAGGAAATTATCGACGCCGTTACCCTGGCGCAGGAAACCGGCGCCGACGTCTTCGCCACCACCACGGATGCGCTAATCCTGTTCGCGCTGCTGAATCTCGGTATCGTCCTGTTCAGCCGCGCCAGCGGCGCGATGCTGGTAATGACCGGCCCATACCTGCGCAAGGAAATCCGCAAATCCCTGTTTAGCTACCTGCAGCATCATTCGCACCGCTACTTCATTTCGCATTTCGCCGGCTCGCTGGCCAACCGGATTGCCGAGGTGTCGATGAGCAGCATGCACGCGCTGTGGACCATCACCTTCGACTTTTACCCGCTGATCATCAAGTCCGTGGTCGCCCTGATCATCCTGTTCAGCGCCAGCCCCGAACTGGCCCTGGTGCTAAGCCTGTGGCTGGGCATTTATATCTACGTCTCCTACCTGCTGGCGAAACGCTGCCGGGTTTACGCCCGCGATTTCGCCGAGGCGCGCTCGCTGGTGACCGGCAAGGTGGTCGATTCGGTCACCAACGTCATGAACGCCAAGATGTTCGCGCGGCGCAAGTTCGAGGAAGACTACCTGACCGACTACCTGAACCACGAGGTCGACCACGCGCTGCGCACCTTCTGGTACATGGAGAAATTGCGCTGGTTCCAGTTTACCGCCGCGATGGTGTTGATGGTGGCCATGGTCGGCTATGCGCTCAAGATCTGGGCCGATGGCAATCTCACGGTGGGCGAGTTCTCCATGGTCGCGGGGCTCGCCATCATGCTGATCGAGGCGGCGCGGGGATTGAGCCGCAGCTTTCTCGAATTTTTCGAATACCTCGGCAACATCAGCGACGGGGTGTCGATCTTCGTGCAGTCGCACGAAATCGTCGAC
>JAAUYE010146403.1_pt1 | contig 16254 bp, 14 predicted proteins | sample 7278081 | NCBI WGS metagenome assembly JAAUYE01 (sample SAMN14350131, study PRJNA611818) | marine sediment metagenome | isolation source: surface marine sediment (0.6m) | place: French Polynesia: Moorea | collected 2018-08
CACGCCGAGCTGGCGCAGGCCCTGCAGCGTATCGATCTCTGCGCGGCGCCGCCTCGGGAATTCGCCGTCGCCGATCTCGAGTTCGATGCAGCCGGGATCGAGCATGGTCTCTTCGAGCGACTTCGCGACCGCATCGACCAGGCGCCGGTGCATGAGTTGCTGGCGCGACAGGTTGATGGCGACCGACAGGTCGGGCAGCTCGAAGCGCCGCTGCCAGCCTGCAAGCTGTCGGCATGCGGTCGCGATAACCCATTCGCCCGCCGAGTGGATCAGACCGCTGGATTCGAGTATCGGCAGGAAACGCCCGGGCGGCAGCAAACCGAATCGCGGATGCTGCCAGCGCAGCAGCGCCTCCAGCCCGATGAGGCGGCCGGTCGCCAGGTCGATCCGCGGCTGGTAGTGCAGCGCGAACTCGTCGCGGACCAGCGCGTGTCGCAGGCCGACCTCGAGTTCCTCGCGCTGCTCGAGGCGCGCGTTGAGCGCCGTCGAATAATAATGAAAACGCCCGCCGCCGTGTTTCTTCGCCTCGTACATCGCAATGTCGGCGGCCTTGATCAGGCGTTCGGCGTTGTTGCCCGACTCGGGATAGATCGCGATGCCGATCGACGGCGTCGCGTAGACTTCGCTGTGCCCCACCTGGTATTTCTCGGACAACACCAGCAGCAACTTCTGCGCGGCGGCGCCCGCATCGCTCATCTCGCCGAAGTCCTCGAGGCAGACGACGAACTCGTCGCCGCCCCAGCGGCCGGAGAAGTCGCCGATGCGCAGGTTGTCGCGCAGGCGTTCGGCCACCTGCCGCAGCAGGCTGTCGCCCACGTCGTGCCCCAGCGTGTCGTTCACGGACTTGAAGCGGTCGAGATCGACGAACAGCACGGCGAGCTGGGCATTCTTGCGCTCGGCGCGGCCGATCGCCCGCGACAGGTGGTCCGTGAACACGCCGCGGTTCGGTAACCCCGTCAATTCGTCGTACTGTGCGCGCTTCTCGAGCTCCGTCGTGCGGATCGTCGCGTCGGTCATGTCGCGGAACGTAATCACGCCGCCGACCAGTTCGCGGTTGCCGTCGTATAGCCCCTGGCCGCTGATGCTCAGGTAGATGTCGGGCTGCTCCGGCGCGCGATAGATGGCCACCTGGCCCGAGAACTTCGCGCCGCTGCGCGCCCGGACCAGCGGCAGGTCCGCGGAGTTCCTGTAGCTTTCGCCGCGCTCGTCGATGCAGCAGAACGTCTGTTCCCAGCTGGCGTCTGGCTGCCACCGGGGGCCCAGGCCGAGGATCGTGCGCGCCGCCGGGTTGATGTCCAGGATGCTGCCGTCGCGATCGACCACGATCACGCCGTCGTTGATGCTGGTCAGCACCGACAGGACCGAGACGTCGGTGTCGGACAGGCGCTGCTGCAGCCGATGCCGTTTCACGGCATGTTCGAAGACCGCTTCCTGGCCTTCGACCGTGACGTCATCGATGCAGATATAGCCCTGCGCGCCCGCACGAACCGCCGCGATGCCGCGGTGCTCGTGTTCCTTGTGTGTGATGGCGACGACCGGGTACTCGTGCAGTGAGTGGATCAGCGCGGACAGCGATTGCCCCGACTGCGCGATGAGGGGGCTCGCTTCCAGCAGCACGATATCCAGCAGCTCGTGGTTGTCCACCGGGACTTTCAGCTCGGCCGAACGCGCCAGCATCGTGCAGCACGGCAAGGTCTCGAGCTCTGCCAGGTACTCGGACGCAAAGTCACCGCGTCCCAGGTAGAGAATCGAATGCCCCGTCATAGATTGTTTTGTTTCTTCTATTCCCCAGAGGATGGCCAGCATCGACGCGGGCCAGAGGCATGATACCAGAATCGCGATAAATCACAGGCGCTTGAGCGGGTTTTTGCTGCCGCTAGCCACCCGTATTTAAACCATTGCCCCGGTGGAGGCATCCAAGCTACAGGAATAGGGGAGATTTTGCGGATGGTCGCGCTTTTGACGGTGGAAACCGGCGACAATAGGCACAGCATGGTTTCCAGTACAGCGACAGCGTTGACCAGCGAGGCAGCATTGATTGCCCGCGCACGCGGCGGCGACAGCCGGGCGTTCGAGGCGCTCTACCGGGAGCACGTCGACCGCGTCTATGGCCTTTGCCTGCGCATGACGGGCAACGTCGGTGAGGCGGAGGATTGCACCCAGGAAGCATTCATCAAGGCCTGGGACAAGCTCGGCAAGTTCCGCGGCGACAGCGCCTTCGGAACCTGGATGCATCGCATCGCCGTGAACGCGGTATTGGGCCGGATCCGGAAGTCGAAGCGCGAACAGGACCGCATCCAGGTCGTGGCGGAGACGACGACGTCTCCCGCGTCGATCGGCGACAGCGGCGAACTTCGCGACCTGTCCGACGCGATCGACCGGCTCCCCGAGGGCGCGCGGCACGTATTCGTGCTGAACGCCGTCTACGGCTACAGCCACGAAGAGTCGAGCAACATGCTCGGCATCGCGGTAGGCACGACCAAGGCACAGCTGCATCGCGCCAGGCGCCTGCTGGCCCAGCAGCTGAAGGAACAGGGGTTCGAAGCATGAACGAACTACGTGACGACAAACTGGCGAGGGCCGCAAGGCAGCTTGCGACCGAGATCGAACCGCAGCGGGACCTGTGGCCCGGTATCGAACGCGCGATTACCGAGCCGGCGCCGCGCCGCTCGCGCTGGACGCCCGCGTTCGCGCAGGCCGCGGCGATCGTGTTGCTGGTCGGCGCGTCCTCCGGGCTGACCTACCTCGCAATGAAGGACGATGCAACCGCGGTGGTTCAGCAGGTAGCGCCGGAGTATGCGTTCGAACGTACCGCGTTCGGCAGCAGCTACACGCTCGGTAGCGATTACCTGGACACGCGTGCCGATGTCGCGGCGCGCTTCGAGCGGGAACTCGAACGGCTTTCGCCCGAAGAACGGCAGGACGTCGAGCAGAGCCTCGAGGTCATCCGCGGGGCAATCGACGACATTAACTTGGCGCTGCAGCAGGATCCCGACAACGCGCTGCTGCAGGATTTGCTGATGAAGACGTATCACGAGGAACTGAACGTGATGCGCAAGGTGGGTGGCGTGACGCAGAGCGTCATGTCGCGCCGTGATATTTGATGCGCCGTCGGATGCGGCACATGACGCAAGTGAGTGAAGCGATGAACAGACTGATACTAGTGGCTACAGCGGTGTTGCTCGCAGTACCGGCCAGTGCGGAAGAGATCAACCAGACGCTCGATGCCAGCGCCGACGGCGATGTGAACATCTACAACACGTCCGGCTCGGTGACCATCGAAGGCTGGTCGCGGAACGAGGTCGAGGTGACCGGCACGCTCGGCGAGGAGGTCGAGGAGTTCATCTTCGAGCGCAAGCGCGACACCGTTGTCGTGAAGGTGAAACCGAAAAAAAACCAGCGCAGCGGCGGACGTTCGACGTCCAGCCATATCACCGTGCGTTTGCCCGAAGGTAGCGACATCGACGTCACGACCATCAGCGCGGAGATCGATGTCGAGGGCGTCACCGGTGAGCAGGAGCTGCAGTCGGTAAGCGGCGCTATTTCGACGCAGGCCTTCGCCGCCGAGATCGAGGTCGAGACGGTGAGTGGCCACATCGACGTCGTCGGCAGCGGCGAGGACATCGAGGCCGAACTGACGACGGTGTCCGGCGGCATCGCGGTGCGGGACCTGTCCGGCGTGATCGACCTGGAATCGGTTAACGGCAAGCTTGCGCTCGGCGGAGGCTCGTTCTCGGACGTGGCAATGGAAACCGTCAACGGCAGGATCGACTTCAAGTCGAACCTCCGCGAGGGTGGCGATCTCGAAATCGAGACCATCAACGGCAAGGTCGTCGTCAATTTTATCGGCAGCGTGTCCGCGGAGATCGACATCAACACCTTCAACGGCCGCATCAAGAACTGCTTCGGTCCGAAACCGGAGCGGACCAGCAAGTACGCGCCTGGCTGGGCGGTCAGCTTCATCGAGGGCGGCGGCGACGGCAGCGTGAACATATCCACGCTCAACGGCGGCGTCACGATGTGCAAGGAGTGACGCCGGCGCCCCGGCAGGGACCCTGGAAAAAGGCCGCGCGAGCGGCCTTTTTCATGTGAGCCGGCACGCCCGGAAACGCGGCAATTTGATACTCTAGTGTTCTTTCCGATCAGTTCGCCTGCATTCAGAACCGATGAAAGCAGGCGAGCTGATCGGACAGGACACCAGGCAGCCCCCGATTACAGGACCCCGTTCATGAGCCGCGCACTCAGGATTCTCGGCATCATCGTCATCACGGTGGTCGCGGTAGCTATTTTCGCCGCGATCGTCTTCGTGCTGGTCTTCGACCCGAACGACTACAAGGACAAGATCTCGGACGGTGTCAGGAAAGCCACCGGCCGCGAGCTCGTGATCGAAGGCGACCTCCACCTGAGCCTCTTCCCATGGCTCGCGATCGAGATGGGCAGGACCGAACTCGGCAACGCGCCGGGCTTCGACGACACGCCTTTCGCGAGCTTCGAGTCCGCGCGGCTCAGCGTCCGCGTGATGCCGCTGATCTTGCAGCGCCAGGTCGTCGTCGGCACGGCCGCGCTCGACAGCCTGCGCATCAACCTGCAGGTGAGGAAGGACGGCACGGGCAACTGGGAAGACCTCGGCGCAGGCGATGAGCCCGCAGCCGAGGCGCCGGCGCCCGAGGAGGGCGCCGCGCCCCCGACGGTGGACGTCGCGAGCATCGCGGTTACCGATGCGGCGCTCAGCTACAGCGACGCGAGCACGGGAGACCGTATCGAGCTGACCGACGTCGAGCTCACCTCGGGGCGGATTGCGGCCGGTGAGGCCGTGCCGCTCGACGGCGGCCTGTCCTTCAGCCTCGAGCCTGCAGGTCTCGCTGGAAGGGTCGACATCGACCTCGTCGTCGCGTTCGACGCAGACGCCGGTACGGTCGCGATCAGTGACCTGGACGTCGATGGCCGGGTGGAGGGCGCCATGGAAGTGCCGGCAACGGTCCGCTTCAGTGCCCCGTCGATCCAGCTCGACACCAGGGCGCAGGACGCCAACCTCGGCGAGGTGAACCTGCAGCTCATGAGCGTGGACCTGCAGGCCGACGTGGAGCCGTTCTCCTACGCCGGCGATCCGCAGCCGGCCGCCACGATCAGTATTGCCGCGTTCTCGCCGCGGACCCTGATGCAGGAACTCGCGATCGAGGCGCCGCCGACAGCGGACCCGGACGTGCTGGGCAAGCTGATCGTCGATGCGAAGGCCAAAGTCGGTGCGAACGCGATCACGCTCTCCGACCTCAGGCTCGTGATCGACGACACCACGTTCACCGGCCAGCTGACCGTGCCGAAGAGCGCGGACGGAACGTTTGCACTGGATCTCGCCGGCGACCGCATCGACATCGCGCGCTACATGGCGCCCGCGAGCGAGGAGGCAGCCGCGGACGAAGCCGCCGGCGGAACCGTCGAGATCCCGGTGGAACTGATCCGCGCATTGAACGCCCGCGGCAACCTGAGCATCGCCAGCGCGAGCCTCGGCAATATCCTGTTCGAGAAGGTGACGCTCGGCGTCAACTCGGCGAACGGCAAGCTGCGCATCCACCCGATCGCGGCCGACTTCTTCGACGGCGGCTACCGCGGTGACGTGAACATCGACGCATCGGGCAACGTGCCATCGATCGCCGTCGACGAGAAGATCGCTAACGTCAGCCTGCAGCCGATGATGAAGGCCATGTACGAGGTCGAGAACGTCACCGGTACCGTCAACGGCACGTTCAGGCTGGGCGGCAAGGGCGCCGACATGGACGCCATCCGCCGCGACCTCGACGGCACGATGTCCGTCGAGTTGCTGGACGGCGCCTGGGAGGGCACGGACGTCTGGTACGAGCTGCGCAAGGCACGTGCGCTGATCAGGGGCGAGGCCGCGCCGGAGGCACCCGCGAAGCCGCGTACGCAAATCAGCTCGATGAAAGCGAGCGGCAAGGTGACCGACGGCGTGATGCAAAGCGACGACTTCTTCGCGCAGCTGCCGTTCATGCAGGTCACCGGCAAGGGCTCGGTGAATTTCGTGGAAGCGACGGTCGACTACACCGTGACCGGCCGTTTCCTCGAGAAGCCGGAGTTCGTGACCGACGTCAGCCAGGAAGAAATCGACGACTTCACGAAGGCGGTGGTCCCGCTCCGCATCACCGGGCCGCTCGCCGACCCGAGTATCAAGCCGGACCTCGAGAGGATGCTAAGGGGTCGTGCCGAGGAGGAAGCAAAGAAGGCGCTGATGGACAAGCTGCTCGGCGACGAGGAGGAACCGCCGCCCGAGGGCGAAGAGCCGCAGGAAGAAAAGGACGTCGAGGACCAGCTCAAGGACGAGGCGAAGAAACGCCTCAGGGACCTGCTGGGCGGCGACTGAGTATGCGGGCACTGCTCCTCGTCGTATGCGCGTTGCCGGCTGTCGCCGGCGGCGCAACCCTGCGCGACATTACCGTGGATCACATCGACGGCGCCTACGTCATGCGCTCGGAAGTGTGGTTCGACGTCGGCATCGAGAGGATCTACGGGCTGCTGCTCGACTGGGACGAGTCGCCGAAGTTCTCGAGCGTCATCGTCGAATCGCGCAATCTCGAGCCCGGCCCGGACGGTCGTGCGCGTTACTACAGCCGCACCGAGGGCTGCCTGTGGTTCTTCTGCAAGTCCTTCGAGCGCTACGGCTATGTCGAACACGAGCCGTTCAGGTACATCGAGGCGAGTGCAGACCCGGCAACGAGCGATTTCGAGTTCAGCGACGAGCGCTGGGACTTCCGCGAGGAAGCCGACGGCACCGTCGTTATCTACGCGTTCCGGATGAAACCCAAGTTCTTTATCCCGCCTTTGATCGGCCCGGCCATCCTGAAGTCCAAGCTGAAGAACGGCGGCACCAACGCGATCCAGCGCATCGAGGCACTGGCGCGGGACTACGCCCCTTATGACGACTGATTTCGCGGCGCGCGTGCTGCACTGGTTCGACCGTCACGGGCGCAAGGACCTGCCGTGGCAGGACACCGGCGATGCCTACCGGGTCTGGGTCTCCGAGATAATGCTGCAGCAGACGCAGGTGCAGACGGTGATCCCCTATTACCAGCGATTCCTGCATCGCTTTCCCGACGTCATCAGCCTGGCCGACGCCGGGCTCGACGAGGTCCTGCAGCACTGGTCCGGGCTCGGCTATTACGCCCGCGCGCGCAACCTGCATCGCGCCGCCGAGATCATCCGCGACGAACACGACGGCCGTTTCCCGACGGCCATCGAGGCCGTCTCCGAGCTGCCTGGGATCGGCCGCTCGACCGCCGGCGCGATACTCGCGCTGACGTTCGGCCAGCGGCACGCGATCCTGGACGGCAACGTGAAGCGCGTGCTCGCGCGGCATGCCGCGGTCGAAGGTTGGCCAGGCAAGACAGCCGTGACGAAGGAACTCTGGGAGATCGCCGAGGCGCGCACGCCAGCGGAGCGCGTCGGCGACTACACCCAGGCGATGATGGACCTCGGCGCGACGCTGTGTACGAGATCGAGCCCACGCTGCGCGATGTGCCCGGTGCACGGGGACTGCGTGGCCCTGTCACGGGGCGAGGTCGAGCGGTTTCCCGGGCGCAAGCCGAAAAAGGAGAAGCCGCGGCGCACGACGACGATGGTGCTGGCGGTGGCCGACGGCGCGGTCTACCTGGAACGCCGGCCCGCGGCGGGCATCTGGGGCGGACTCTGGAGCCTGCCGGAAGTCAGCGACGTCGGCGACTGGTGTGCAGAGCGACTCGAGGCGGAAGCTGTCGAGGTGGAGAGCTGGGATACGCTGCGCCACAGCTTCAGTCACTACGACCTCGACATCGCGCCGGTCGTTGTGCGAATCGCCTCGGCGTCGAGTAAAGTAGCCGACCACGACGACTCGACCTGGTATCGGCCCGGCGACGTGCCGCCCGGCGGCATTGCGGCGCCGGTCATGAAACTGATCGAGTCACTCGGCAACATGGATGAAATGAGGAATCATGGCTAGAACCGTAAATTGCGTCATCCTCGGCAAAGAAGCCGAGGGCCTCGACTGGGCCCCGTACCCGGGAGAGCTGGGCCAGAGGATCTACGACAACGTGTCCAAGGAGGCCTGGCAGCGCTGGCTGTCACACCAGACGATGCTGATCAACGAGTATCGCCTGACGCCGATCGAGCCGGACGCGCGCAAGTTCCTGGAAACCGAGATGGAGAAATTTTTCTTCGGCGGCGGTTCGGCGCGGCCGGAGGAGTTCGTGCCGCCGGAGAGCTAGATCGCGGTTCGAGAACCGCTCCTACAGTATTGTTCAGCGTATCCGTAGGAGCGCGCCTCGGCGCGCGATCGGGATTCCGCGATGTTGAGCGTATCCGTAGGAGCGCGCCTCGGCGCGCGATCGGGGTCCGAAAACCGCGCCCTCAGTCCCGCACGAGGTACTGCACGCTGAACAGCCGCCCCGCGTCCATCCATACCTGTGCCACCCGGAACCCGGTGGCCTCCGCCATCGCCGCGAAACCCTCCAGCGTGTACTTGTGTGAATACTCGGTGAGGATGGCCTCGTCCTTGCCGATCGAGAAGGACTCGTCGCCGAGCGTGAACTCCTGGTCCTGTTCACTGACCAGGCGTATCTCGATGCGGCCCTCTTCCTCGTTGTACTCGGCGCTGTGGCTGAACGCGTCGAGATCGAAGTCGGCGTCGAACTCGCGGTTCAGGTGCCGCAGCATATTGCGGTTGAACTCGGCGGTCACGCCGGCGCTGTCGTTGTAAGCCCGCTCGATGATCGCCGGGTCCTTCTGCAGGTCGACGCCGATCAGCAGCGCGCCGTCCTCGCCCGCCTCTCCGTGCATGACGCGCAGCAAATCGAGCGCGGCCTCGTGGGTGAAGTTGCCGATCGTCGAGCCGGGGAAGTAGACGACGTTGCGTACCGGCATGATTTTCGGCGACGGTAGCTGGAACGGCCGCGTAAAATCGGCGACCACCGGTAACACGTCGAGCTGCGGGAACTCGTCGCGGATCTGCTGCGCCGACTCGAGCAGGTGATCTTCCGAAATGTCGACCGGCACGTAGGCGGCGAGCTCGTCGAGATGTTCGAGCAGGACGCGGGTCTTCAGGCTGGAGCCGCTGCCGAACTCGATCAGGCTGGCCTGCTTGCCGACGAGGCGGGCGATCTCGGCGACGTTGTCGCGCATGATGCCGAGCTCCGTCTCGGTGGGGTAGTACTCCGGCAGGCGCGTGATCTCCTCGAAGAGCTGTGAGCCGCGCTCGTCGTAGAAGTACTTCGGCGAGATCATCATCTCCGGCTGCCGCAGCCCGTCGATCAGCTGGTCGAGCTCGTCGTCCGCCGCGAGTTCCTGCGCTGCGTGCTCAGCCATGTCCGTCCTTCGCCAGCCTGATGCCGAAGAACTGCCAGCGTTGCTGCGGGTAGAAGAAGTTGCGATACGTCGCCCGGGCGTGGTCCTGCGACGTGACGCAGGACGCGCCGCGCGCCGTCACCTGGTTGCACATGAACTTGCCGTTGTACTCGCCGAGCGATCCGGCCAGCGGCACGAAACCGGGGTAGGGCGCGTAGGACGACGACGTCCATTCCCACACGTCGCCGAAAAACTGCGCGGCGTCTCCTCCCGCTGCGGGATGGAGATAGCCGGCCTCGAGCAGGTTGCCCTCCACCGGCCGGCCGGCGGCAACCGTTTCCCACTCGAACTCCGTCGGCAGCCGGGCACCGGCCCATCGCGCAAAGGCGTCTGCCTCGTAGAAACTCACGTGGGTGACGGGCGCGTTGTCGTCGATGTCGCGGAGGCCGCCAAGCGTGAATTCCTGCGCCAGGTCCTCGCTCCAGTAAAGCGGCCGGCACCATTGTTCCTGGTTGACCGTGGCCCAGCCATCGGACAGCCACAGCGTCGATTCGGCGTAGCCACCGTCCTTTACGAATTCGCGGAACTCGCCGTTGGTGACGAGGCGCGAGCCGATGCGGTGTTCGTGCAGGAGCGCATCGTGGCGTGGCGTCTCGTTGTCGAAACAGAAGCCGTCGCCTGCGGCGCCGACCCGGTGTATGCCGCTTACGCCCTTTTCGAATAAGTACTCAGGGACCGGCCGTGACGGTGCGACGGGCAGCGCCGGGTCGTAGGCCGGCAGCAGCGGGTTCTGCGCCAGCACGTGCTTGATGTCGGTGAGCAGCAGCTCCTGGTGCTGTTGTTCGTGGTTCAGCCCGAGGGTGACCACCGTCTCGAGCTCGGCATCCCCGGCATGTTCCTCGAGCAATCGCTGCATGTGTTCATCGACGTGCGCGCGGTAGGCGAGCACCTCGGTAAGCGTCGGCCGTGATAGGAGCCCGCGCCGCGGCCGGGCGTGCATCTGGCCGGCCGTGTAGTAATAGGAGTTGAACAGGTAGTCGTAGTCGTCGTTGAGGCGCCGGTAGCCGGATGCGAAGGGCTCCAGCACGAAACGCTCGAAGAACCAGGTTACGTGAGCCAGGTGCCACTTGGTCGGGCTCACGTCGGGCATCGACTGCACGACCGTGTCCTCGGGCGCGAGCGGTTCGGCCAGCGCGACGCTCAGCGCGCGCACCCGCGAGTACCGCGCCGACAGCGAGTCGACGGAATCGCGACTGACAGAACCTGCAGAAGCGGCCATCACTGTTACCTGGGGGCTTGGGATCACAAACACCGTACCGTATCTGCGGGGAGCCTTCCACCGCGTGGGTTCTTACCTCCAATTGCTGCGCAGCAACGCTACGCCAGCAAGGTAAGGGCGCCGGGGTGCTTATTCGAGGAAGTAAAGCGCAGCGCAGCGAGCCATGACGAGAATAAGCACCTCGCGCCCGCCACCCTGGGGTTAGTCAGCGCAGCGGCAATTCCGTCTTCTTCTGAACGGTACGGATCGCGACGCTGGAATTGACCCGTGCGACGCCGGGCAGCCGCGTGAGCGCTTCCTTGTGCAGGCGCTCGAAGTCCGCCATGTCGGCGACGACGACGCGCAGCAGGTAGTCGAACTCGCCCGTCATCAGGTAGCACTCCATGACCTCCGGGATGTTGCGCACGGCCGCCTCGAACGCGGCGAGCTCGCTTTGCTCCTCGCGATGGAGGCCGATGTGGACGAGCACGTTGCCACCGAGGCCCACGCGCGACTGGTTGACGAGCGCCACGTAGCGGTCGATGTACCCGGCTTCCTCGAGCGCGCGGACGCGCCGCAGGCAGGCCGACTCCGACAGGTTCACCCGGGTCGCGAGTTGCACGTTGCTGATGCGACCGTCCTGTTGCAGGGCGGCGAGGATCGCCCTGTCGTATTTGTCCATTTGCATAACAGAAAATTGCGCAAAAATGGTTTAGATGCGCAGAAATTGCCACAAATGCTGCGTTTTGTCATGCACATCGCAACCAAATGGCGCGTTCGTCGCGGTATCGTGTTCGTCACAATCGAAACCGTGGGCACGGGAGAGATAACAATGAAGGTAGGGGTACCCAAAGAGATTAAGACGCTCGAGTTCCGCGTCGGCATGACGCCGGCGGGGGTACGCGAGCTGGTGCACGATGGCCACGAGGTCGTCGTGGAAACCAATGCCGGCATCGGTATCGGCATGACGGACGCGGACTACGAAGCGGCCGGGGCGAAGGTCGTCGCGACGGCGGAAGAAGTGTTTGCCGCCGCCGAGATGATCGTGAAGGTCAAGGAGCCGCAGCTGAACGAATGCGCGATGCTGCGTGAAGACCAGGTGCTGTTCACCTACCTGCACCTCGCCGCGGATCCGAAGCAAACGGAAGCGCTGGTCAGGTCCGGAACGACCGCGATCGCGTACGAGACCGTCACGGCGAAGGATGGATCCCTGCCGCTGCTGACCCCGATGTCGGAAGTTGCGGGGCGCCTGTCTATCCAGGCAGGCGCTTTCGCGCTGCAGAAGGCCAACGGCGGCCGCGGCGTGCTGCTCGGCGGCGTGCCGGGCGTGAAACCGGGCAAGGTCGTCATCATCGGCGGCGGTGTATCGGGCACGAATGCGGCCGACATGGCTATCGGTCTCGGCGCCGAGGTCACCATCCTCGATCGCTCGCTGCCGCGCCTGCGTGAAATCGACGATATCTGGGGCGGCCGCATTCACACGGTCTACTCGACCAAGCACGCCATCGACGAGCTGGTTCCGGATGCGGACCTGGTCGTTGGCGCGGTGCTGATCGCCGGTGCGGCGGCGCCGAAGCTCGTGTCCGAGCAGAACGTCAAGGACATGCACGGCGGCGCGGTGCTCGTCGACATCTCCATCGACCAGGGCGGCTGCTTCGAAACCAGCCGGCCGACCACGCATGCCGAGCCGACCTACGTCGTGCACGACAGCGTCCACTACTGCGTTACGAATATGCCGGGTGCCGTGCCGCGCACGAGCACTTTCGCGCTGACGCACGCGACGCTGCCTTTCGTGAAGGACCTCGCGAACCTGGGCTGGCGCGACGCGCTGCGTCGGGATCCGCACCTCGCGAACGGACTGAACGTTCATGCAGGGCACGTCAATCATGAAGCGGTTGCCCACGATCTCGGTTACGAGTATCTCTCCGCTGACGATGCCCTCGAGACTGCCTGACCCCAGGAGCATGGAGCTCTAATCCCCCACAGGATCAGGCAATTCTCGGGCCGGGCTTCATGCCCGGCCTTTTTCTTAATCGAACCGCGATTTGAGATCGATCGCGCGCCGAGGCGCGCTCCTACGGCTCAGTTCGGCAAATCCGCAGGCGCGCTCCTACGGAAACGTTTGGCGTATCTGTAGGAGCGGTTCTCGAACCGCGATTCGGGCCCCATACCTGCGCATTACCCCGAATTTCTCGCCTTACTTCCCGGGAACCGGCCGCGCACCCTCTGCGCATGGACCACGCCTCACCAACGACACGCACAGGCCATCGTTCCTTACGCGATGGCAGGAATTCAAAACCCGGGCAGTACTATCACATCATCACCTGCACAGCGGGCAGGCGCCGCGTCTTCGCAAATCTGGCCTGCGGCCGAGAAGTCGTGCGATCGCTGAAGCGGCTCCAGGACGAGGACATCGGCAGGTCGCTGGCATTCGTCGTAATGCCGGATCACGTGCACTGGCTGATGCAACTGGGGGAGGCGAAGAGCCTGCCTGTATGTGTCGGCAGCATGAAGTCGTATGCGGCCAGACGCATCGCTGCAAACGGTCTTCGGGCGCAGCCGATCTGGCAAAGAGGCTACATGGACCGGGCGATCCGTCGTGAAAAGGATCTCGTCAGGGTTGCGCGATATATCGTGGCGAACCCGTTGCGGGCGGGCATCGTGGAAGATGTCGGGCAGTATCCACTGTGGGATTCGGTATGGATGGATGATCCGGGGGCAGCGGTTTGGGCTTGATCGCGCGCCAAGGCGCGCTCCTACGGAAATGTTTGACGTATCTGTAGGAGCGGTTCTCGAACCGCGATTCGGGCTTGATCGCGCGCCGAGGCGCGCTCCTACGGAAATGTTTGACGTATCTGTAGGAGCGGTTCTTGAACCGCGATCTGAGATCGATCGCGCGCCGAGGCGCGCTCCTACGGCCCAGTTCGGCATATCCGCAGGCGCGCTCCTACGGCTCGGTTCGGCAAATCCGCAGGCGCGCTCCTACAAATTCTTCTTGAGCAGGAATGGCGAGACCAGCCAGCTGAACAGGAGCGCCGTGATCGCGAGGCTCCACACCACGATCGCACCGGCGGGCAGGTCCCAGCCCACGGACAGCACCAGCCCCGCGAGGCAGCCGACGGTGCCGACGCCGTAGCCGCAGATCACCCGCCACCAGCGATGCTCGATGTGGCGTGTAGCCAGCGCCGGGATGATCAAGGCGGCGAAGACCAGGTAGACGCCGACGAGCTGCACCGACGCGGTTACGGCGAACGCGAACAGGGCGTAGAAGCCGAGACCGTGCAGGTGCTCTCGCTTCCAGAACCAGGCGGCAACCACCAGCACGCTGATGATGAACACCGGCCACAACTGGTCGATGTTGACCCACAGCACCTGCCCGACGAGCAGCTCCTTCAGGTGCTCGCCGCCGTGCGGGTTACCGGCGAGGATCAGGATGCCGGCGGTGGCCGCGAGGATGAACGAAACGCCGATAATCGCCTCCTGGATCTGCGGCCAGCGCCGGTCCGTCCAGTGCAGGATCCCGGCAGCGACGAGCGCGGCCGAGACCGCCGCGAACTGCACCATCCAGCCGCGCGCCTCCCAGCCCATCGTGTCCGCGGCGATCACACCGAGGCCCGCAACCTGCGCAATCGCGAGATCGATGAAGATGATGCCGCGGCGCAGGACCTCGGTGCCGAGCGGGACGTGGGTGCTGAGCACCAGCAGACACGCGATGAACGCGGGAAAGACGATGCTCAGCTCGAACTCGCTCATTCGCGGTATTTCTCCAGCGTCGCGATAGTCTGCTCGTAGAGCTCGAACAGGTCTGTCGCTTCGTCGTTGCCGCCGACGGTGAACGCCATCTCGATAACCGGAATACTAAGCCGGTCCGACAACCAGTGCGCGGGTTTTTCGTTCTCGAACGGCGCGCGGATGATGCCGGCCGGCGGCGCGGGCGTCAGCTGCTCGAGGAGACGCGACAGGTGTGCGCCGCTCGCCGGTATGCCTGGTTTGGGTTCGAGCGTGGCGACGATATCGAGGTCCAGCCAGTCCGCAAGGTAGCTGAAGCTGCGGTGGTGCGAGACCAGGCGCATGCCGGCGAGCGGTGCCGCCCGATCTTCCCAGCGGTCGCGCGCAGCGCTCCAGCGCTCGAGGAAGTCCTGGGCGTTCGCGCTGTAGCTCGCGGCATTGGCCGGGTCGAGCCGGGCCAGCCTCTCGGCCAGCGCCTCTGCAACCCGCTCAATGTTCCGCGGGTGCAGGTGGATGTGCGGGTTGCCCTGCGGGTGCACGTCACCCTGCGAACGATCGACGTTGGCCGGTATCTCGATGCGGCGCACGTAGTCGGCCGCCATGAAATGGCCGGGGTTGCCCGGCTGGATGTCGGGGTTGCCGGAACGCCTGAGCAGGAGCGGCAGCCAGCCGATCTCGAGGTCGGCGCCGGTGCAGACCAGCAGGTCCGCCGAGCGCGCACCCGCGATCAGGCTCGGCCGCGCCTGCAGCATGTGCGGGTCCTGGAAGGCCGTCGTTGCGAGCGTGATCTCGACGTTGTCGCCCGCCAGCTCCTCGACGAGCGCGGCCCATTCGGGCTCGCAGCTGAATACGTTCAAAGCATGCGCCGATAACGGCAGGCACAGCGCGAGGACTAGAAGAAATACTCTGGTCATGATCGTACTCCTAGAACTTGTGGGCGCCGTGCGCGCCGATGCCCATGATGTACTGCAGGTACCAGACGCTGTCCGATTCCTCGAGCACCCGGTCGTCGGTGTACTGCAGCCGCAGCCGGCTGAACTCGCTCGGCGACCAGTCGAGCATCACGCTCGAGCGGCGCGAGCTGCGGCCCGGGTCTTCCAGCTCCGTGCCTTCGAGGCCCGGGCCGTTGTCGGCATCGACCGTGTCGTGCCTCAGGCCCACGCGCCACATCGGCGCGAACTGCCACACGCCCTGCAGGTACCAGCCTTCCTGGTCGCCGTCATAAGGCAGGTCGGCAAACGTGCCGTCCTCCGAGCGCGTGAAGTACTCGCCCTGCAGCTTGAAGTTGTTCACGTTCGGGTTGCCGAGCGGCGCCCACTTCCAGACGAAGTCGACAATCGTGAGATCGCTGTTGCCGGTGAACGCGCCGCCTTCCTCTTCGCCTTCGTGGCCGCCGGCGCGGTCGATCGCGTCAGCGCTCACGTGCGAGAGGCCGACCAGCCAGCTGTTGCTGTCGCCCACGTCGCCGCCGAGGCGTGTGAAGAACGTGTACGCACCGGGCGAACTCTCTGCGTTGGAAGTGTTGGGGAAACTGCCTGCCCAGTTGAGTTCGGTGCCGATCTCGAACAGCAGGGAGGTCGGAGCGAGCCAGCGCGCCTGGATACCGTCGACCGTGTAACGGCCGCCGTAGAACGCCTGGTAGGGCAGCGGCCGGTCGACGAAGTCGTCGGCGTGGAAATGGAAGTCGTTGAGGTAGCCGGCTTCAGAGAAGAAGCGGCCGCCCATGACGGTGAAACCGGCGGGCAGTGCCGTCGTCTGCACCCCGGCCTCTTCGAACTCAAGCTCGACTTCGCCTTCTTCCTCGACGATCGCGAACGTGGTGTTGCCGAAGAAGCGCGTGTCGACGTTCGCGTTCAGGTTGATCTCCACCTCGCCGGGCGAGAAGCCGGTCTCGCCGGTGCCGATCTCACCGGCGGGCGGGAAGCCGGGTATCTCCTCCC
>JAAUYE010029953.1_pt1 | contig 16233 bp, 17 predicted proteins | sample 7278081 | NCBI WGS metagenome assembly JAAUYE01 (sample SAMN14350131, study PRJNA611818) | marine sediment metagenome | isolation source: surface marine sediment (0.6m) | place: French Polynesia: Moorea | collected 2018-08
AAAGGCACCCTGGTCCCGATAGGACCAGAAATACAGTTTCAGCGCCTTGAGCTCTAGGCAAGCCTGATCGGGTACGTAGTCGATCTCGATATTGGCGAAGTCCGGTTGACCGGTGACCGGGCACAGGCAGGTGAATTCCGGCGTATCGATGTGAATGGTGTAATCCCGTTCCGGATTCGGATTGGGAAAAGTATCCAGGGCAGTGGATGGCTGGGTGCTCATATTTCGCTTCTCGAGTTTATCGGATTCGGCCTGTGCAAGCGGCCGCGGCGCGTCATTATATAGCGGCTTGCGGAATAGGCAATTAATTGCAGGGTTTTACTGCTGCCAGAGAATGCAGGTGATATACTCTGGGCGCAAAAATTTTACCCTGGAATTTCACGCTCGAATGCGTCTGAGTCAAATCAAGATAGCCGGCTTCAAGTCGTTTGTCGATCCGACCAAAATTGCCTTTCCGGCCAATATTACCGGTATCGTGGGGCCCAACGGCTGCGGCAAGTCCAACGTGATCGACGCCGTGCGCTGGGTCATGGGCGAGTCGTCGGCGCGCAACCTGCGCGGCGAATCGATGGAGGATGTCATTTTCAGCGGATCGTCCAGCCGCCAGCCGGTGGGCCAGGCTTCGGTCGAGCTGGTTTTCGACAATTCCGACGGCCGGGTCAAGGGCGAGTACGCCAAGTACAATGAAATCTCGGTCAAACGCCTGGCCGACCGCAGCGGAAAATCCAAGTATTTCCTCAACAATACGCGCTGCCGCCGGCGCGACATCGCCGACATATTCCTCGGTACCGGCCTCGGTCCGCGCAGCTACTCGATTATCGAGCAGGGCATGGTCAGCCGCGTTATCGACGCCAAACCCGAAGAGCTCAGGGTTTACCTCGAGGAGGCGGCGGGGATCTCGAAGTACAAGGAGCGCCGCCGTGAAACCGAGAACCGCATCCGCCACACGCGGGAAAACCTGGAGCGCCTGACCGACCTGATCGAGGAAATCGACAAGCAGCTGGCGCGCCTCGATCGGCAGTCGAAAACCGCGGAAAAGTACAAGAAACTGAAACAGGAGCAGCGCCGCCTCGAAGCCGAATGCCTGCTGCTGCAAAAGCGTATTTTCGATCACGAGGTCGAGGCCCAGCAGCAAAAACTGGGCAGTGCCGAAACCGAGATGGAAAAGCGTACCGCGGCGCTGCGCGAGACCGAGCGTGAAATCGAACAGGTCAGGCAGCAGCTGCACGAGGCCAGCGAAGCGCACAACCAGGTACAGGGGCGCTACTACCAGCTCGGCTCGGACATTTCCGGCAAGGAACAGGCGATAGAACACCAGAAAAACCTGCGCCAGCTCAACCGCCAGGAACTCGAAAATCTGGAACAGTCGCTCAAGGAGGCCAACGACAACCTGGCCGCCGACGAAAAGCGGCTCGGGGAATTGCGCCAGCGTCTCGACGAGCTCGCGCCGGGGCTGGAAACCAGCAACGAGTCGCTGCAGCAACAACAGCAGCAGCTCGAGCAGGCGGAAACCAAAATGCATGAATGGCAGGAGCTGTGGGATCAGTTCCGCCGGGAATTCCACAGCGTGCACGAGGCCGCGCAAATCGAGAACCGCGGCATCGAGCATATCGAGCGCCAGGTGCAGCGCACCGAGCAGCAGCGCGCGCGGCTGCAGCAGGAGCTCGACAGCCTCGATGCCGAGGCCGCGGTGCGCGAGATCGACGAACTTCAGGCCAGCGCCAATGCGAGCAGCGAGGAGTACGCGGCCACGCTGGAGCGCGCGCAGCAGCACGCCGATGAAATCCAGCAGCTGCGCGGCAGCTGCGAGCAAATGGCGCTCGAACTCGACGAAAAACGCAACCTGGCGCAAACCCTGCGCGGGCGTCTGAGTTCGCTCGAGGCCCTGCAGCAGCCGGTACTGGCCGAAAGCAGCGACGAAATCAAAAACTGGCTGCAGCGCAACAATATCGATTCGGCCAGGCGGCTGACCGGATTGCTCAGGACCAAGGGCAAGATCGAAAAGGCGGTGGAAGTCGTGCTGTCGCCGTTTCTGGCGGCTTACTGCGTCAGGCCCGGCGAGGCGATACCGGATGCTTTCGTGCCCAATCACAATGTCGTGGTGTTCGATTGCGAGCCGGTGCGCGCGCAGGCGCCGAAGCGCAACTGGCCGCGGCTCAAGGACTTCATCGACTGCGAGGTCGATTTGTCCGCGATTCTCGAGGGTATCTACCTGTGCCAGGACCTGGCCGACCTGCGCAGCAAACGCCCCGAGCTGGAATCCGGCGAAAGCCTGGTAACGCCGCAGGGCCTGTGGGCCGGCGGCAACTGGATCCTGCAGCTGGGCGACGAGGATTTACACGCCGGCATGCTGTCGCGGGCGCAGGAGATCGAACAGATCCAGGCGCAGCTGAACGAAATTACGCCGGCGGCGATGGCGGTGAAGTCGCGTTACGATGCCGACCGCGAGCGGCTGCGCCAGCTGGAACAGGCCTGGGACGAGGATCAGCGGGCGCTGGCGGGACTGCAGCAGCAAATCTCCGAATTCCGCCAGCGGCTCGGCAGCAGCCAGAACCAGGCGGAGCAAATGCAGAAACGCCGCGCGCAGCTGCATCATGAAATCGCGGAACTCGAATCCCTGAGCCAGGGCCATGCCAGCGAACTGCAGTCGAATAGCCAGAAACGCAACGACTTTCTCGACCAGATCGCGCAGATGAGCGAACTCGAAACCGCGCTGCTGGAGCAGAAAACCGAGCGCCAGCAGCGTCTCGCCGACGGCCGCGAGGCGCTGCAGCGGGCACAGGAAGAGACGCACCGGCGGCAAATCGAACACCAGTCGCTGGAATCCGAGCGGCGCGCCACCGAGTCGAATATCGAGCGCGTGCGCCAGCAGGGCGAACAGGTCGGCCTGCGCATGCGGGAACTCGACAGCGCGCTTAGCAATGCCGAGGATCCGATCGAGAAGCTCGAGGCCGAATTACAGGAGTTGCTGGGGCTGCGCAGCGACCGGGAGCAGGAGCTGACCCGCTCCCAGCAGACGGTCGGCGAACTCGACAACCGCCAGCGCGAACTCGAAAGCGAGCGCAACCGGCGCCAGCATCAGGTCGACGAGGAGCGCAGCGGGCTCGAGCAGCAGCGCCTGCAGCTGCAGGAGGCGAGGATACGCGGCAAGACCATCGAGGAACAGCTCGAAAAGTCGGGCCAGGATCTCGTCCAGCTCGCCGACGAACTCGACGATGCGGCCGAACTCGAAACCTGGAACCAGCGTCTGGACAAGGTGACCAGGCATATCGACCGCCTGGGACCGATCAACCTGGCCGCGATCGACGAGTACCAGGAACAATCCGAGCGCAAGCAGTATCTCGACGCGCAGCACGAGGACCTGGTGACCGCACTGGAAACCCTGGAAGGCGCGATCCGCAAGATCGACCGCGAGACCAAGGATCGCTTCAAGGAAACTTTCGAGCAGGTCAACACGCGGCTCGGCGAACGTTTCCCGAAACTCTTCGGCGGCGGCGAGGCGCACCTGGAGATGACCGAAAACGACTTGCTCAATACCGGCGTGTTGATCATGGCGCGCCCGCCGGGCAAGCGCATAACCAATCTGCAGCTGATGTCCGGCGGCGAAAAGGCGCTCACCGCGGTGGCCCTGATCTTTGCCATTTTCGAACTCAACCCGTCGCCGTTTTGCATGCTCGACGAGGTCGATGCGCCGCTCGACGATGCCAACGTCGGCCGTTTTTGCAGCATGGTCGCGGAAATGTCGGAACAGGTGCAGTTCATCATGATCACGCATAACAAGATCACGATGGAGACCGCGCAGAACCTGAACGGGGTTACGATGCACGAGCCCGGCGTTTCGCGCCTGGTGTCGGTGGACGTTGGCGAAGCGGTGGCGCTGGCCGAGGCGAATTAATGGACGCCGCCGCGTTTCGATGGGTGCTGGTCATCATCGCGGTGATACTTGCGATCGCGATTTACTTTTTCGGTCAGCACCAGGCGCGCCTGCGCAAGCGCAGCGCGATGGAAAGCTTTACCCGCGAGGAGATCGATTCCGCGTTCATCGAGGACGAGCAGCTGCGCTTCGAGCTCAACAACCTGAACCAGATTCTGCGCGAAAACGAGGTCGACGAAAATCTCGATGAAATCCAGATCAACCCGGCGGCGGACTCGCCGACGACCCCGTTCGCGCTGCCCGATCCCGAAATTTTCGTGCCGCCCGCGATCGCCGGCAAGGACGACGACCGAATCATCAGCTATCACCTGCGGCACGACGACTTTCGCCTGATTACCGGCGAGGAGGCGAGCGAAGCCGTGCGCCTGACCGGGCTGCTTGTCGACGAAGCGGGGCAGCTCGAGTACCGCGAAGAGGGGGAGCTCGCGTTCCAGGTCGCGAACCTGATCGAGCCCGGCGATTTCCGGCGTCTCGACGAACTCGAGTTCACGACCCTCGGTTTCAACTGTTACATCGACCTGGATGTTTGCCCGAATCCGCGCCTGGGTTACGAGGCGATGCTGAAAAAAATCGATGAACTGGTGCGCACGCTCAACGTCAAGGTATACAAGCCGACCCAGGAATTGCTGACGATTAGCGACGTCACCGAAATTCGCCAGAAGCTGGCCGCCGCGGTGGATTGAAGTTGACGACGAAGGTGCCCGAATCCAGCCGCGAGGAAGCCGCCGCGCTCAGGCGTGAAATCGACCGGCATAATTACCAGTATTACGTACTCGACGCGCCGCTGATTACCGATCAGGATTACGATCGCCTGTTTCGGCGGCTGCAGCAGCTCGAGCAGGAGCACCCGGAACTGCTGACCCCGGATTCGCCTACCCGGCGCGTCGGCTCGGCGCCGGCCAACCACTTCGAAACCGTCGAGCACGAGGTGGCGATGCTGTCGCTCGACAATGCCTTCGATCGCGACGAAATGCTGGCCTTCGACAAGCGCCTGCGCGACAAGCTCGACCACGAGGGCGAACTGGCCTATACCGCCGAACCCAAGCTTGACGGGCTCGCGATAAGCCTGCTCTACGAAAGCGGGGCGCTGGTGCGCGCGGCAACCCGCGGTGACGGCCGCAGCGGCGAAAACATCACCGCCAACGCGCGCACCGTGGCATCGATACCGCTGCGGCTGCTTGGCCAGGAGCTGCCGTCCCGCATCGAGGTGCGCGGCGAAGTCTACATCGAACTCGAGGGTTTTCGCGCGCTCAATCAAAGCCAGGCGCAAAGCGGCGGCAAGGTCTTCGCCAATCCGCGCAACGCCGCCGCCGGCAGCCTGCGCCTGCTGGATTCGCGCATCACCGCGAGCCGGCCGCTGACGTTTTGCAGTTACGGTGTCGGCCTGATCGAGGGCGGACAACTGCCCGATGGGCAGTACGCGCAGATGATGTACCTGCGCGACCTCGGTATTCCGATCAGCCGGCAGATCGAGCGGCTGGATTCTATCGATGGCTGTCTCGACTATTACCAGCGCATGCTCGAGCGGCGCGATACGCTCGGTTTCGACATCGACGGCGTCGTGTTCAAGCTCGATGATACCGGGCTGCAGCGGCAGGCCGGGTTCGTTTCGCGCGCGCCGCGCTGGGCCATCGCCTACAAGTTCCCGGCGCAGGAAGTGAGCACGCGGCTGCTCGACGTCGACTTCCAGGTCGGCCGTACCGGCGCCCTGACCCCGGTGGCCCGGCTCGAGCCGGTCGCGGTCGGCGGCGTCGTCGTCAGTAATGCAACCCTGCACAACATGGATGAAATCGAGCGCAAGGATATCCGCATTGGCGACATGGTCATCGTACGGCGCGCCGGCGACGTCATCCCGGAGGTGGTCGCGCCGATCGTCGATCAGCGCAGCAGTAAACCGCGGCGGCCGCGCATGCCTCGACGCTGCCCGGTGTGCGACTCGGAAGTCATCCAGCAGCCGGGGCAGGCGGCTTATCGCTGTACCGGCGGTCTCGCCTGTGCCGCCCAGCGCAAGGAATCGATCAAACATTACGCTTCGCGCAAGGCGATGGATATCGAGGGCCTCGGCGACAAGCTGGTCGAGCAGCTGGTCGAACTCGGGCTGATCGATTCCGTCGACGATCTTTATCACCTCGAGCTGGATACCCTGGCCGGGCTCGAGCGCATGGCGGAAAAGTCGGCGCGCAACCTGCTCGAGGCGCTGGAGAAAAGCAAGGCGACCACGCTGGCGCGTTTTATTTACGCGCTCGGAATCCGCGAGGTCGGCGAATCCACCGCGGAATCGCTGGCGGCGCATTTCGGCGAACTCGAACAGCTGATGGATGCCGATCTCGACAGCCTGCAGGCGGTCGAGGACGTCGGCCCGGTAGTGGCGGAAAATATTCGCCACTTCTTCGACCAGGTAAAAAACAGGGACGTAGTCGAGAAACTGGTTGCCTCCGGCCTGCATTGGCCGGCAATCGAAACGGCCCGGCACGAACAGACGCTCGAGGGCAAGACCTTTGTTATCACCGGCACGCTGGATGGATACAGCCGCGACCAGGCGGCCAGCCTGTTGAAGGCGCGCGGCGCGAAGGTCAGCGGCAGCGTGTCGAAGAAAACCAGCGCGGTGATCAGCGGTGAAAACCCGGGCTCGAAAGTGAGCAAGGCCGAGGCGCTGGGCGTGGAAATTCTGGGGCAGGCGGATTTCGAGCGCCTGGTCGGAGGCGGCGCATGAAATTCGACACCGAGCAGCAGGCCGAACTGAAAAAGTACACTTACACGGTGTACATCCTGCAGGCGCTTGCCTTCGTGACCGTGATTACCGCGGTTCTCGGTCTCATTATCAACTACATCAAGGCTGACGACGTGCGCGGTTTGTGGCTGGAGTCGCATTTCCGCTGGCAAAAGGCTACCTTCTGGTACGGCCTGCTGTGGACCGCGCTCGGCGTGCTGACGACACCGCTGCTGATCGGATACGCGGTGTTGCCCGTAGTAAGCATATGGCTGATCTACCGCATTGCCCGCGGCTGGATTTATCTATACGACGGCAAGGAAATGTACCCAACGGCTGCGGCGGAAAAACGGGAATGGACCCCGGACGAACACGAGCAGCGGAATTCAGGAGACAAGCATGAATGACGACCAACAGTGGCGCGACAGGCTCAGCGCCGAAGAGTACCGCGTATGCCGCGAAAAAGGCACCGAGCCGCCGTTCAGCGGCGAGTATTACCACAACCATGAGACCGGCAAATACCTGTGCAAGTGCTGTGGCGAAACCCTGTTCGATTCCACCGACAAGTACGATTCGGGTTCCGGATGGCCGTCCTTCGACCGTCCCGCGAGCGACCGGGTCATCCGTTACGAGGAAGATAACAGCCTCGGTATGCACCGCGTCGAAGTCATGTGCGAGCGCTGCGGCAGCCATCTCGGCCACGTTTTCGACGACGGCCCGCGCGAGAGTACCGGCAAGCGTTACTGCATCAATTCGCTGTCGCTGAATTTCGAGGCCGGCGGCGATGAATGAATCCGATTTCGACCAACTTGCCGAGGACACGCTGATCGCGATCGAGGAGGCGGTCGAGGAATGCGGCGCCGATATCGATTTCGATTCGGCCGGCGGCATCCTGACCCTGGAGTTCGCCAACGGCAGCCAGATCATCGTCAACAAGCAGGCGCCGCTTAAGCAAATCTGGGTAGCGGCGCGCAGCGGCGGATACCATTTCGACTACGACGACGGCAGCGCGAGCTGGCGCCTGCAGGGGCAGGGCGATGAACTGTTCGAAGCGCTGGGGCGCTACTGCAGCGAGCAGGCCGGCGAAGAGGTTAGCCTGGAGCGATAAATTCCGGTCGGATTGACGGCAAAGCCGATTCCACGACGCCTCGGTGCCGACCAGGGACGACAGCGGGGCGACGACATCCATGACAAATCTGCTGATTCCGGGATTATTCGAACAAGTTATGGCGCGGCTGAATTTAGAGCATATCGAGGATCATCCGATCCTGAAGAAACCGCCCGGCAAACATCGCTTCGGGGGCAATACCGCGCTCGGCCAGGGCTTCGATACGGCGCGCGAGGCGGGGTATTTCGATCGGCGCATCTACGATATGTTGGCCAACCGGATCGCCGAGGTCGCGGCCCGCGGCGGCACCCCGCGGCACTGCGTGCGTTGAGGCATGGGCGAACCGGGCCGTAAACGTCTCGAACAGCTGTTTCGCTATTTCGTCATCGTTTTCGCGACAGCGCTGGTTTACGTGCTGCTGGATTTCGCCATCGACCTGCGGCCGGCGACGGTGCAGGATTCCTACCAGTTCAGGCTGCCCCGGCTCGAATTCGACAGCCCCGAGATTCTGCGCCGGGACAATCTCGCGATCCTGGTGATTCGGCGCTCGGCGCAAACCCGGAAGAACCTTGCCGCTGCCACCGACGGATTGCAGGACGCCGCCTCCGCGCGCAGCCGCCAGCCCGCCTATGCGCGTAATCCGCTGCGGTCGAGGGATCCCGAGTATTTCGTTGCCTACGCGCTCGGCACCGACTACGGCTGCCCGCTGGTGGTGGAGGCGGGGCGGCTCAGGGAAAGCTGCGGCAGCGCGGCCTATGACTTTGCCGGCCGGGCGCTGATCGCGGAAAGCCGCTTTCAGAATCTGCCGATTCCGGATTATACTTTCGATCCCGAGCATACCCGCTTAACCGTAAGACCCTGAACAGGAATCCGCCATGCCTTCTTTCGACGTCGTCTCCGAAGTGGATCACCATGAGCTCGCTAATGCGCTCGACCAGGCCAATCGCGAGATCGGCACGCGTTACGATTTCAAGGGCTCCAACGCCAGGATCGAACAGTCCGGCAACAGCCTGACGCTGGAAGCCGAGTCCGAGTTTCAAATCAAGCAGATGCAGCCGATCCTGAAAGAAAAACTGTCCAAGCGCGGCATAGACGTGCAGTGCCTGGAATTTGCCGACATCGTCGAAATGAACAAACGCGCGCGGCAGCCGGTCACGGTGAAGGAGGGCCTGGACAGCGATCTCGCGCGTAAAATGGTCAAAATGATCAAGGACAGGAAGCTCAAGGTGCAGGCCGCGGTGCAGGGCGAACAACTCCGCGTCAGCGGCAAGAAACGCGACGATCTGCAGCAGGTGATCCAGATGCTGAAAGGCGCCGGCCTCGGTATTCCGCTGCAGTTCAACAACTTCCGCGACTGACGCGGCCTGCACTGGGCCGCTGCCTGGTCGTCATTCCCGCCGGGTGCGGAACACTAGGCGGGAATCTTACTGTAATTTGATCGCCCACGACCCGAAGCGCATGAGTCTGTATGCGGCTCTGCGCGAAATCTCGTCAGGTCAGGTAAACGTCGAAGCGAATGGTTTTTTCGCGGTAAACCATGTCGGGTTCGACCTCGCCGAGCCGAGCCGCGCGCAACGGCCGCTTGACCACGACCCGATTGCCCGCCCGCGGCAAAGCCATGTCGAAACATTTGTCGATGTCCGCGTTGGTGGTCATGTGCTGCAGGATCTGCATTTCCTTGCCCGGCTTGGCTCCTGACTTGTGCGGCGGGAACATCGGGTCCAGGTAAATGCAGTCGAATCGAGACTCCGTCGTCGCCTCCAGATAAGCCACGGCATCGGTGTGCTCGACCTCGATACGCTCGGCGATTGCCGCTGTCGCGTCGTTTTCCGCCATCGATGCGCGCGCATAGTCGAGGATTGCGAACAGCACCGGGTTGCGCTCGAGCAGGGTTACATTTTGGCCATGGCAAGCCAGGGTCAGGCTGTCGGCGCCCCAGCCCGCGGTCAGGTCGAGCACCGTGTCGATATTACGCTGCCGGTTCTGGCAGGCTTTCAGCAGCGCCTGCGACGATTGCCGCGCGCGCCGGGCCAGGCTGCCCGAGATGAAGCTGTGATGAAAATGCAAATACGGTTGCTGCAGCGTGACTCCGACCCCATCATCTTCGATGGTCAATTCGATCTCGTCGGGGCAGTCCAGCCGAAGCAGGCGCGCGCGGGCCTGTTGCAGGGTCGCGGGCATTAATAATGCGGCGGTTTTTCGTTAGCCGGATCGATATCGCCGGCGCCATCGTTTTTCAGTGTTTGAACCTGGTTTTTGAGCTGTTCCAGATCCCGCTGCAGGCGCGTTATTTCCCGGTCCTGGCGGGCGATGGTGTCACTCAGGCTCTGGATCGTAAACTCCTGCTCACTGTACAGCATTTCGAGCTGCTGCAGGCGCGTTTGCGTCGAATCGTTCAATGCGCGATATCCCGAAAATCAGACCAGTTTAACAAACTATACCGGCCAGACCATATATGATGGTTTACCGCAGGCGAATTCATTTGCATAATATGCGCATCGCAGCCCGGCCGGCCATGGCGGGCGGAGTACGAGAGAGGTTACCCGTGAGCGATTCCCAGATCGAAAAAATAGCTCAGATAGCAGAACGCATCTCGGCCGAGGAAAACCGGCGCACGAGACAAACGCAAACGATCAACTCGTTGCTCGAGGAGCGGCAGCAGGTGCTGGTGTCCATGTGCGCCCTGGCCGAGCTCGAGACCGGCGAAGTGCCGACCGAAACGGTGATCCACAATTTGCGCAGTTTCAATCAGCAGCTGGTGGATTATACCGCGCTCGGCCATTTCGAAATTTACGAGCGCATCGTCGCCGGCAAGGAACGCCGCGGCAACATCAAGCTCGTCGCCGATCGGGTTTACCCGTCGATATCGGATACCACGCAGCTGTTCGTCGATTTCAACGACAAATACGAAGGCGCCGACGAAGCCGAAAGCCTGGTCGATTTATACCGCGACCTGTCGAGTATCGGTGAAGCCATGGCGGAACGCATCGAATGCGAGGATATGCTGCTGCGGGAAATCAGCGATAACCTCGAAAGCCCCTCCAAGTTCCTCTAGGCGATAAGCGTACTAAAGACTTTTCTCGCAGGGACGCAGGGAACGCGGCGGGCGCAGGGATGGTTAGAGTAATTCGAGTAATCGGTAATTGAGTTGAATTAACTGCACCCGCTTTTAACGGTGGTTGTTTCGCAATAGTAATTCAACTTCGGTAGATCTTGCTTCTTTTTACACCTCAGCACGAAACCTGTCTCAGGCAGCTTACGCGGCTGGCGCCCAATTACTGAAGTTGATATTCGAGATTACACCAGATTTGTTTGTAGCCTCGGCTAGTTGAAACACCTCTCCCTTCGCTGCGATCCCCGCGTTCCCCGCGCCCCCGCGAGAAACGAATTTCGAACAATATCGGCAATTAGTTTACGGCAGGACTTTTTTGAAGGGTTTGACCGATACCGATGCGTTGGCGCCGGACTTGATGTAAGGATCCTCATCGGCCCAGGCCTGGGCCGCCTGTAGCGACTCGAACTCGGCAATGATGATGCTGCCCGAAAAGCCGGCCTCGCCCGGATCTTCGCTGTCGATCGCCGGATTGGGCCCGGCGATGATCAGCCTGCCTTCCTGCTTCAGCGCTTCGAGCCGGGCGACGTGATCGGGGCGTGCGGAAATCCTTGCTTCGAGACTGTTTTCGCGGTCGATGCCGACAATACTGTACAACATTAGCTGGTTTCCTCGTCAGTGCCCGGCATGTAGCGGGCGAGATAAATCGCCTGGGCGACGACAAACGCGATGGTCATGCCCATCAGGCCGAATAGCTTGAAGTCGACCCAGGTGTCTTCGCTGAACTGCAGCCCGAGCGGATCGATTTCCGGCGCGACGATCATGTTGGCTACCCCGGCGACGACAAAAAAAGCGACCCAGGCCAGGTTGAGCTGAACCCACACGCGCTGCTCGCTGATTTCGATTGCGTGGCCCATCATGCGCTGCACCAGGGGTTTGTCGCCGATCAGGTGGCTGCCGAGAAAAACCAGCCCGAACAGCCAGTTGATCGCGGTCGGCTTCCACTGGATGAAAACGGGGTCCTTGAGCGCCAGCGTCGCGCCGCCGAAAACCACCAGCAGCGCCAGCGTGATGATCGGCATTTTTTCGATTTTTTTGACCACGATGGCGGCGCCGACCACCTGCAGCAGCGTAACCACGATAGCCGCCAGCGTGGCCAGGTAAATCGCATCCGAGGATTCTCCCGGGGTCAGCTGCATCAGCGGCATCCACGCGTTGATCGCGAGGATTAATTCATCCGGCAGGTCCAGGTAAAACTTGTACAGGATGAAAAACAGCAGGATCGGGAAAAAATCGAATAATTGTTTCATTCGGGTCGGGGTCAATTACCGCAGCGCGCATTCTAACCCAAAACTGGCGCCGCGGGTGACTATTGCGGAACGCGATGCTAAGCTCGCCACTGGTTTTTTCAGCTTGCACTCGCCGTGGAATCGAAGACGTTTTTTTACCTGGCCGGCCTGCCGCGTACCGCGAGCACGGTGCTGGGCGAAATTCTCAATCAGAACGAAAACATCCACGTAACCCCGGCGTCGCCGCTGTCCGAGATCGTCAGCGAGGTGATCGCCAAGTGGAAGTCGAACACGGTGACGCTGCGCGCGTACAAGCATCCCGAGCAGCTGCCCAACGTCTGGCGCGGTATCCGCGACGGCATGTACCGGCACCGCAGCGAGCCGATCGTCATCGACAAATCCTGGGCCTGGCACATGAACGACGCGATCGATTCGGCGCGGAAAATCCTGGGCGAGGAAATGAAGGTGATCTGCCCGGTCGACACGATCACCGACTGCCTGGCCTCGTTCATCATGCTGATCCGCGGCAATCCCGATTACGTTTCCTTCATCGACGAGTTCCTGCGCAATCAGCGGGTCGAGCTCAACGACGCCAACCGCTGCGCGGCGATGATGGATCCGAACATACCGACCAGCGTCGGCTGGTGTTACCACAATTTGAAACAGACCTGGCAGGGTAAAAACCGCGCCAACCTGCTGCTGATCGAGCGCGCCGAACTGGTGGCCGAACCGGAGAAGGTGCTCGACGATATCTACGCATTTCTCGGTATCCCGGAGCTCGCGACCTGGGGCGACGGGCAGACGCATTATTTCGACCGGATCGAAAAGGAGATCACCGAGGACGACGGTACCGCTTACGGTATTCCCAACCTGCACCGGCTTGCGCCGAAACTGCGCGACCGCAGCTGGAACGCGAAGGACGTGCTCGGCAACCAGCTTTATTTCAAGTACAAGCGGCTCGAATTCTGGCGGCCGAAGGGCGGGGGGCGTAAACGCGGCCGCTAGCGGATCGAAGCGCCGTCGGCGCGGCGCGAATCCGGGGCGCGTCTAAAAAAGCCTCGGGCAGACAGGCAAAAGAAAAGGGCTCCCGAGGGAGCCCTTTCCGGTACTGCTTTTACAACTTCGGTAATTACTCGATGTCGTACTTCAGAACCGCGCGAACAGCAGTCAGATCGTCGTCCGAGTTGCCGCTGTCGGCGTCGTTGCTGACAACTTCGTACCAGGCGGTAGTCTTACGACCGAGCGACTGGGTGTAGCTGAGGGTGATGCCCAGCGGATCCTGGTCTGCTTCGTCGAGCATTGCCTGTTCGATGTGAACCAGGATGTTGCCGATGGTCCAGTCGATAACGAGCGCATCGTCTTCGTCATCGGTCTGGAAACCAATACCCAGGCTGGTGTCACCGATGCCGATGCCGTGCAGAACAACACCAATGACGCCGTCAGACTCGTCCTTGGACGTAGCCGGATCGTCGAAGTAGTCCGCGAACTGGCGCGTACCGATACCCAGGGTCATGTCACCGATGCCGAAGCTGACCGCGACTTCGGTCACGTCCGGAGACTCTTCCTCGTCGTCACCGAAGAAGTGAGCGGTGATACCGTAGTTGACCATGCCTGCGCCGCCGGCCCAGGTGACACCGTTGTCGGTACGACCCGGTGACGGGTAGAAGTAACCAGAACCCCACCACGGGCTATCGGTCGGACCGTAAACCAGGTTGTAGTAGGTGTGGTAGGTCTGACCGAGGGTCAGGCTGCCGGCGTCGGTCTTGATACCGACATAACGGTGACGGGCGCTAACGCCGCTGCCGCCGCCCGCGCCGCAGTTATCGCCGTCGGGATCGGGGTTGTTGGCAACGAAACGGCCAGCGTAGCCGCTGCTGGTAGTTGAGCAGTTCTGCATGTCGACGTCCCACTCGTAACGGCCGAAACCGGTCATGCCGTTGCCGAGATCAGTCTCGCTGCGTACACCGAAGCGCGAAGCGAAGCTGGAAACGTTCAGGTCGGAACGGTCGCCGACGTCGACGTTTTCAATACCGACGCGCGCCGAGGCGTACAGATCGGCTTGTGCAGCCATCGGAGTAGCAATGGTGCCCGCTACTGCCAATGCAATTGCTGAAGATTTAAAGTTCATGAGTAATTACCCTTAAGTCAGTTATATATTGTGCTTAGGATATAAGTCGTTCGAAGCTTGGATTCGATCACGCAGAATCGGGATCGGCCGACTTATGCGCAAGCATAATAGTCAAAAACACCGCAATAGCAACCCATTTTTCACAAAAAAAACAACAAATCCCGAATTTGTTGCATAAATGTCACAGAATTGCCCCCAATTCCTCCGGTAACACTGAATTTATCCGGCTAATTTATTGATTTGGATAATATTTTGATCCGTTGTTTTATTCCAAACAAAATCCTGTATGATCGCGTGCCGGAATAATCCCGTTTCAATATGGCGCAGTTTTTCGAAATACATCCGGACAATCCGCAGCGGCGTCTGATCCAGCAGGCGGTGGCAATCATCGACCGCGGCGGTCTCGTGATTTACCCGACCGATTCGAGTTACGCGCTGGGCTGCCACATCGGCGACAAGGCTGCGATGGAACGCATCCAGCGCATCCGTCGCACCGACAGCAGGCACCACTTTACCCTGGTCTGCAGCGACCTGTCCGAAATCGGCACCTATGCCAAGGTCAGTAACTCGGACTACCGCCTGATGAAGAACCTGACACCGGGGCCCTACACTTTTTTGCTCAAGGCGACCTCGGTGGTGCCGCGCCGCCTGATGAATCCGAAACGCAAGACCATCGGCGTGCGCGTGCCCGATAACAATATCGTGCGCGCAATGCTGCTCGAACTCGGCCAGCCGTTCATGAGCAGCACGCTGATTCCGCCCGGCTCGGTGCAGGCGCTCGACGACGCGGTCGAAATTCGCGAAATCTACCAGCACGAGGTCGACCTGGTCATCGACGGCGGTTTTTGCGGGGTCGAGCCGACCACCGTGATCAGTCTCATCGACGGGCATCCGGAAATCCTGCGCCATGGCCGCGGCGACGTTTCATTCCTCGAATAGATAGCGTACTGCGGCCGTTTCTCGCGGGGACGCGGGGAACGCAGGGGCCGCAGCGGTTTCTTGTGATCAGGCCAATATCCGCAGCGTGCTCTGAAATCGATTATCTTCCCTGATTCGATACCGGGTTTCGCGCGGAGACGCCGAGGCGCAGAGGACGCGGAGAGTTTCAGGCGGGTTCCCTTGTCCGATTTTACGGCTCACTAATTTTTAGGGACCTTGCAAAACAGCAAACAGAATCCAGGGAACCCCACAGCACACGTCACTGGAATCAAAAAGCCCGTCAGAATGGAACAGCGGCGAGCCGAACAGGGGCACCAAAACAAAAAACTCTGCGTTCTCTGCGTCTCCGCGCCTCCGCGCGCAACTAAAACGCTCGCTGGAGGAAGCCATCGATTACCTGGTAAAACGATCGGCCTGTTAATCATCACAGACAACCCTGCGAGCCCCGCGTCCCCCGCGCCCCCGCGAGAAACGAATCTGGAATAATGCCCGCTTAAATTGGGGTGGTTTGTGCCGAAATCGCTAGTATAATCCGTTGCAGAACTCTTATCCGCCGGGCCGTCATTATTGAATACCATTAGTCAAAACAACCGCGTGCTGTCGGGCATGCGTCCTACCGGGTTGTTGCATTTAGGCCATTACCATGGCGTTCTGAAAAACTGGATCGAGTTACAGCATAGCTACGAGTGTTTTTACTTCGTCGCCGACTGGCATGCGCTGACCACGCATTACGAGGATCCGTCGATCATCGGCGAAAGCACGCGCGACATGGTCATCGACTGGCTGGCCGCGGGCGTCAATCCCGGCAATTCGACGCTGTTCGTGCAGTCGCGCATCCCCGAGCATGCCGAGCTGCATACCCTGTTGTCGATGATCACGCCGCTGGGCTGGCTCGAGCGCGTGCCGAGTTACAAGGACCAGCAGGAAAAGATCAAGGACAGGGATCTCGCCACCTACGGCTTTCTCGGATACCCGCTGCTGCTAAGCGCCGATATTTTAATGTACAAGGCCGGCTTCGTCCCGGTCGGAGAAGACCAGGTCGCCCACGTCGAACTAACCCGCGAAGTCGCGCG
>JAAUYE010040443.1_pt1 | contig 16219 bp, 15 predicted proteins | sample 7278081 | NCBI WGS metagenome assembly JAAUYE01 (sample SAMN14350131, study PRJNA611818) | marine sediment metagenome | isolation source: surface marine sediment (0.6m) | place: French Polynesia: Moorea | collected 2018-08
CACGGTGGCGTCATCTTCGTCGACCTGCGCGACCGCGAGGGCCTGCTGCAGGTCGTCTTCGATCCGGACCGGGCCGAGATTTTCGCGGAGGCCGAGCGCATTCGCGGCGAGTACGTCCTCAAGGTCAAAGGCCTCGTACGCAACCGGCCGGAAGGCTTGGTTAACCCGAAGATGCGCACCGGGCACGTCGAGGTGCTGGCGCACGAGCTCGAGGTGCTCAATCGCGCCGAGACGCCGCCGTTCCACCACGACGAGCAGGCGAACGAAGAGCTGCGCCTCAAGTACCGTTACCTGGACCTGCGTCGCGAAGACATGCTCGGCAACCTGCGTCTCCGGCACCAGGTGACGATGGCGATGCGCGAGTTCCTCGACGGCGACGGTTTCGTCGATGTCGAGACGCCGATGCTGACGCGGGCGACGCCGGAAGGCGCGCGCGACTACATCGTTCCGAGCCGCACGCACCAGGGCAAGTTTTTCGCGTTGCCGCAGTCGCCGCAGATCTTCAAGCAGCTGCTGATGATGTCGGGCCTCGACCGCTACTACCAGATCGTGCGCTGCTTCCGCGACGAGGACCTGCGCGCCGATCGCCAGCCCGAGTTCACCCAGCTCGATATCGAGATGAGCTTCGTGGACGAGGCCGACGTCACGGGCGAGATGGAAGGCATGGTGCGGCACCTGTTCAAGCGCGTGCTCGACGTCGACCTGCCGAACCCGTTCCCGCGCATGAGCTATGCCGAGGCCATGCAGCGTTACGGCTCGGACAAGCCGGACCTGCGCATCGACCTCGAACTGATCGAGCTCTCGGATCTCCTGGAGTCGGTCGACTTCAAGGTGTTTGCGGGGCCTGCCTCCGACCCCGAGGGCCGCGTCGCGGCGCTGTGTGTGCCGCAAGGCAACGAGCTCACGCGCAAGCAGATCGACGATTACTCTGACTACGTCGGACGCTTTGGCGCCAAGGGCCTGGCCTATATCAAGGTAAACGATGTCGATGCCGGCCGCGAGGGCCTGCAGTCGCCAATCCTCAAGTTCCTGCCCGACGATGCTGTCAGCGGCATCATCGAACGCACGGGCGCCAAAACGGGTGACCTGATTTTCTTCGGCGCCGACAAAGCGACCGTTGTGAACGATGCGCTTGGTGCTCTGCGTGTGAAGGTTGGCGAAGACCGCGGCCTCGTGGCCGAGGGCTGGCAGCCGCTCTGGGTGGTCGATTTCCCGATGTTCGAGAGAGACCCGACCGGCAAGCGCTGGATGGCGCTGCACCATCCGTTCACGGCGCCCGCCGTCAACGACGCCGAGGTGTTGCGCAAGGATCCCGCCAACGCGCTGTCCCGCGCCTATGACATGGTGCTCAACGGTTCCGAGATCGGCGGCGGCTCCATTCGTATCCACGACCAGGAAATCCAGGCAGCGGCTTTCGAACTCCTGGGCATCAGCGACGAAGAGGCCGAGGAGAAGTTCGGCTTCCTGCTGCGCGCGCTCGAGTACGGCTGCCCGCCGCATGGCGGCATCGCCTTCGGTCTGGACCGCATCGTCATGCTCATGGCCGGCGCCGAGAGCATTCGTGACGTGATCGCATTTCCGAAGACGCAATCGGCGCATTGCCCGCTCACCAACGCCCCTGGCGAAGTGTCTGCGGAGCAGCTCAAGGAGGCCGGCATCCGGCTCCGCGCGCCGCGCACCGAATGAAGCCCGCCGACTCCGTCATCCTGGTCCACGGGATCTGGGCGCACGGCGTCACCATGGTGATGATGAAGTACCGTCTCCAGAAGGAGTACGGGCTTGATGTGCACCTCTTCAACTATCCCTCGGTTACCGGGTCGCTTGACGACAACGCGCAGCGGCTTTCTGACTTTATTCGCGACCTGGGTCTCGATGCGACGCACGTCATTGGGCACAGCCTTGGCGGCGTTATCGCGCTGCGCATGTATGCGATCGACGAAGATGCGGTTCCGGGCCGGGTCGTGTGCATGGGCTCGCCGCTGACAGGATCACGCGCTGCCGAGTTTCTCAGCACACAGAACTGGGCCGAGCCAATACTGGGGGAGTCGCTGCCGGCCGGCGTCGTGCACGAGGCCGCCAACGAGTGGGCGTCCCACGTCTGCGAAAAACGCGATGTCGGCTCGATCGCCGGGACGACGCCCATGGGTGTCGGCCGGCTGATAACGTCGTTTGACGGCGATAACGATGGCACGGTCGCCGTTGCGGAGACCCGTCTCGAAGGCGCCAAAGACCACATCTGCATGCCGGTCAGCCACACCAACATGCTGCTGTCGAGCGACGTCGTCGACCAGGCGGTCGCGTTTCTCAAGCGCGGCCAGTTCCTGCGCGACAGCTGAGCCCGCTGTACAATCCTGAGGCCGCTAACTATGATGGCGCCGTTTCCGGGGCCGCGAAATGAGTTGTGACTGACCAGGAAGTCCCTTTGATCGCCGATCGCATCGTCTCGATGCTGCAATGCCCGCGCACCGGCGAGGCGCTCCGGCTCGACGGCCAGCTACTCACCAACCAGTCAGGCTCTGCCAGTTACCGCATTGGTGACGACGGCATGCCGCTGTTTGCCGAGGAGTTCCTGTCTCCCGAAGCCGCGGTGCAGCAGGAGCACTACGACGACATTGCCGAGGCCTACGCCGCGAATCTCGGCTACCCGCACACCCAGGAGTACATGGACTACCTCGACCGCGTATTGCGCGAGGAGGTTGGCGCGGGCCGGTTAGGGCTTTGCGGGGAGTTCTGCTGTGGCACGGGCGAGGCGTTCGCGCTGTTCCAGGATTCTGTGGACACCGGCGTCGGTGTCGACGTGTCGTCGTCGATGCTGTCCAAGGCGCGGCAGGGCTTCGCCGACGAACGCTTCACGTTCGTGCAGGGCGACGCAACCCGGTTGCCGCTCGCAGACGACCTGTTCGACACCGTGATCATGCTGGGCGGCATTCACCACGTACCCGATCGCGACGCGCTGTTCACGCAGGTTTATCGCGTGCTCAAGCCCGGTGGTCGATTCATCTACCGCGAGCCCGTCAGCGATTTCTGGCTCTGGAAAGGGCTGCGCGCGCTGATCTACCGGCTGTCGCCGATGCTCGACCACGAAACCGAGCGGCCGCTGCTGCACGCGGAAACGGTGCCGGTACTCGAGAAGGCCGGTTTCACCGACATCACCTGGCGTACCTGCGGATTTCTCGGGTTTTGCCTGTTCATGAACAGCGACGTGCTGTTCGTCAATCGCGCGTTTCGGTTTATCCCCGGAATCCGCGGCATCACGCGCGCGTTCGCGCGTTTCGACGACTGGTGCACGCGCCGGTCACTGTTCCGCCGGGCAGGGCTGCAGGTCGTAGGCACCGCCCGTAAGCCGGCCCAAGACTGATACAGGGGAAGCTGAGATCATGAGTGGCAATCTTGTTGTTAACGGCATCCTGATTCTGGCGAGCATGAGTTGCACGGTGATTGGCAACCTTTTGTTGAAAACCGGTGTACAGCATCCGGGCGTCGCCGGGGTATGGCCACTTACGTTGCTGAATGGCCGAACGCTGCTCGGCGCCTTGTCGTTCTGCTGCGCAATGGTGTTCTACATGATGGTGCTGAAGCGCACGACACTGAACCTCGCGCAGTCGATATTTGCCCTGCAGTTCGTGCTCGTGATCATCGCGGCGAACGTCATCCTCAACGAGCCGATCGGCTTGCAGCGGTGGGTCGGCATCGGCCTGATCGCTTCGGGCCTGTTCGTGATCTCGCTGACGTCGCCGACAAGCCTGCAGTAAGTCGAGATGGCCGACGCCCAACGAGAACAGCTGGGATCCCCCGAGCGCTTCGGGCACTCGTGGGATATCTTCAGCGAGATTCTTCCGGTTCACGAGGAGCAGTTCCTGCGCTGGACCACAGGCCTGGAAAAGGCGGACTGGGCCGGCAAGCAGTTCCTGGATGTCGGCTGCGGCATCGGCCGCAATTCCTACTGGCCGCTGACTTACGGCGCGGCGGGTTGCTTGAGCATCGACATCGACGAACGCACGATTGCCGCGGCCCGCGAGAATCTCGCGGACTACGACAACGCGACCGTGGACAATCGCAGTGCTTACGAGATCAACGAGGCGGACCGCTTCGATATCGCATTCAGCATCGGCGTTATCCACCACCTCGACGACCAGCCCGCCGCGGTTCGGCAGATGGTAAATGCCGTGAAGCCCGGTGGCACGGTGCTGGTCTGGCTTTACGGCTACGAAAACAACGAATGGCTGGTGCGTTTTTTCGATCCGCTGCGCCGGGCGCTGTTCAGCAAGCTGCCGCTGGGGCTGGTGTATGCCCTGTCGCTGCCCGCGACGGCGCTGCTGTGGCTGTTGTTGCGACTGGGGCTCGGGCGCACGGAGTACATGCGGCTGATTCGCACATTCTCGTTTCGCCATCTGCGGGCGATCGTCTATGACCACATGATCCCGAAGATTGCGAAGTACTACCGCAAGGACGAGGCGCGCGAGTTGCTCGAGGGGGCAGGGCTCGAAAACGTACGCGTCCACTGGGTCAATGAAATGTCCTGGACCGTCATCGGCGACAAGCCGGGCTAGCCATGTGCGGTCTGGTTGGATTCACGACAGCCGGCGGTGCGCCTGACGCGCATCGCGAGACAGCAATGCGGATGCTCGACAGCATCGCGTATCGCGGACCCGACGAGCACGGCACGACACAGCAAGGCGAGGTCGTGCTGGGTCACAACCGTCTCACGATCATGGAGCCGCAGGGCGGCCGGCAGCCGCGCATCGACGAGGAAAGCGGCAGCGCGCTGATCTACAACGGCGAAATCTACGGGCATCGCCGGTTCGATGCCGAGATCGACGAAGCCCAGGGCCAGCTGCGCGATCACTGCGATACCGAGACCTTGTTCTGGCTGTTGCAGCAGCGCGGAGTCGAGCAAACGCTGCAGGCCATCGATGGCATGTTCGCGTTCGCCTGGCTTGATGGGCGCGCCGATACGCTGTACCTGGCGCGCGACCGCTTCGGCCAGAAACCGCTGTTCTACAGCATTGTCGCCGGCCAGTTGATATTTGCCTCCGAGATCAAGGCCCTGCGGCAGCACCCGGCGCTCGCCGAGGTGCAGCCCGACGTCGACGCACTGGCTCTGTACCTGATGATGGAGTACGTACCCGGCGCGGCGACCGGCATTGCAGGGATTTACGCGCTCCCTGCCGGGCACCTGCTCGAGTGGCGCGATGGTGCGGCATCGGTTCGGGCGTGGTGGCGGCCGGATATATCGAGCCGCTTCGACGCAAACCAACCGGGGCTGGAGGGCACACTGGAGCAAACGCTCGTCGATGCTGTTGGCGAGCAGCTTGTCGCGGACGTTCCGGTCGGCGTTTTTCTGTCCGGCGGTCTCGACTCGTCGCTTGTAGCTGCAATGGCAAAGCAGCATAAGCAAGACGTGGCGACATTCACGGTCAAGTTTCCGTTTGCGAGTTTCGACGAATCGGCGCACGCCGAGCAGGTTGCGGCACACATCGGCACGGAGCACTCGACGATCGAGCTCGGGCGGCAGAACTGCATCGACGGCATCGAGACACTGCTGAACAACCTCGACCAGCCGTTCTCGGATTCGTCGTTCCTGCCGAGTTACCTGCTGTGCCAGGCAACAAAGAAACACGTCACCGTTGCGCTCGGCGGCGACGGCGCCGACGAGCTGTTCCTCGGCTATCCCAACTTCGGCCTGCTGGGCTGGTCGCCATTGATGGCTTTGCTGCCGCAGGCGACCGGCGGACTGCTGCGGGGCGTTGCCCGCCTGATGCCCGCGTCCGACGACTACATGAACACAGCGTTCCTGCTGCGCCAGCTCAGCTACGGCATCGGCCGGCCGGCCGAGTTGCAGAGCCCTCACTGGATGTCGGCGGTACCTGCTGTCGACCAATCCCGGCTGTGGGGCGGCCGCGCCGACATCGAATCGGTGATCGCCGGTCAGCTACGCGAGCAGCTACCGGGATCGGGCGACGTATCGCTGCTGGATCAGTGCCAGCAACATTTCATCGAGGCGTATCTCGCGCATGACATCCTGACCAAGATGGATCGGGCATCGATGTACGTGAGCCTCGAGGTGCGCAGCCCGTTCCTGGCGAACGACGTTGCAGACCACGCGCTGCGTTTGCCGCACGATTCACTGCTGCGCCGGCGCAAGGGCAAACTGATCTTGCGGCAGCTCGCTACGCGTTATCTTCCGGAAACGACGATCGCGCGCAGGAAGCACGGCTTTGCGCTGCCGGTTGCGGCGCTCCTGCGCGGCGACCTCAAAGAGCTGGCAGCCGGTATCCTGCTCGACGCGGCGAACCCGATGTATCAGCTCGTTAGTCGCGAGACGGTCGAGACCTGGTGGCGGGCGCACGCGGATGGCGGCAGGGATCACGGCAAGCGTTTGTGGGCCCTGCTGATGCTGGCCGCGTTTTGCCGCAACCAGCTGACCTGATCGAGTCGCTTCAGAACGGGCTGCAGGTCCTGCCCTGGCAGATCGCCTGGATTTCGACGGCAATGACGTCGAGGTAGTCGCTGTCTGCATCGGCGCCGAAGATGCGTTGTGCCGAGGCGGCGTCGAGTCGCCCGGCGGCAATCGCCGGCATCTGTGGCCCGACCGGTGCGGCCGGGACGAACACCAGGTAACTGCCGTCGTTGTTCTCGCGCGCAAAACCGCCGTCCACGGCGTTGAGTCGCACGTTGATCGCGTTCCCTGCGATCAGCAGGAACTGGTCCATGCCATTGGGCTCGTTGGCGGCATTCCACGGCGGGTTGCGGACCAGCGTGTTGTTGGAGTAGTAAACCCGATCGCCCGGCTCGATGCCGGCGAGACCCAGGGCCCTCGGGTCTGCGATGCCGGTGACGTCGGTCGAACCTTCGTTGAGCCGTTCGATCATCTCCGGCGTCAGGTGATAGATGCCGTGGTAGCGATCGCGCGCCAACGGGCTTGCCGCCACGTACGCGAAACTGAGCACCTTTGACGAGACAACGCGGTTGTCGCCGCTCGCGGCGTTGTAAAACGCCATGACCTCGAACGTCCTCGCAGTCGCCAGCTGCCCGGCGGCCAGCGACAGGCCGCGGAACTGATCAAACGCCAGGATAGCCACGAGCATCGCGACCGCGGCCCGGTGCCGGAACGCGAGGTCGACGACCGGCACGATGAGCATGGCCGTGAGCGGCGCGAGGAACCCGAGGTAGCGCGCCTCGCGAAAGCCGATCGCCTGGATTGCGACCGCGCTGACGATCCAGCAGACCGCGATGGCACGCAGTCGCGCATCCGTGCCGCGAAGCGCCAGGAATACACCCGGCAGGACGAGCAGCATCGCGGCAATGCCGTAGTTGGGAAGGTTGCGGAAGTACAGGTCGGTGGCGAACGCGCTCGCCATGTCGTCCCCGTACTGCGAGGCGATGGCGCCGATCAGCACCAGCGGGCGGGCGAGGAACGCACTGTCCGGCGCAAGGTCGCCGACGTGCGCGGCATAACTCAGCCAGCTGATCACGGCGCTAGCCGCCGCCATGCCCAGCAGCAGGCCCAGCTTGCGAACGTCGACGCGGCCGTTATCCCAGCGCAGGGCAAATGACAGCAGCGCGGATACGATGACGGCGATCCAGAACAGCGCATAGGTCTGCTTGATTAGCGTGACCGCCGCGCCCAGCAAGATCAGCAGAACGGCGTCGCGCGCGCTGCCGCTGTCGATCCAGCGGTGGGCAAGGAAGATCATGACGGCGAACAGCAGGCCCGGTAGCAAGTCGTGGCTGAGATAGGGCGCGTAGGCGTAGAAGATCACGGTCAGGATCGCGGCGCCGAATGCAAAGAGGCGGGCGTAACCACTTCCGCTGACCCGGCGCAGGCACCACCAGCTGCCGGCGAGGTACAGGCTATGCAGCGCGGCGCTCAGGAAATGATGCGGCCGGACATCGAGTGGGTCTGCGCCTGCCAGGCCGGCGATGACCTCGACCGGCCAGAGCACGATCGCGGGCAGCGGTCCACGCTGGACGTAGAACGCGGTGCTGTCGCCGAAAATGTAGCGGGCATTGGCGATCGTCTGGTAGCCGTCGCCGTATTCACCCTGAACCAGGAACGCGCAGACCAGTAGCCAGGCCGTGAGCAGGAACCACGCGAGTTTGAACAACTTGTCGGCGGACATTTACTCGCTGCCGTCGTCGAAGTTGACGGTGCGGCCGACGATATAGGTGGGTTTGTCCTGTGACTCGTGGTACGTGCGCACGACGAGTTCGGCGATGAGCCCGAGGAGCATCGACATGAAGCCCATCAGGATAAACAGCGCGGCAAGGGTCGGCAGCGGCGTCTCGATGAAGGATTTGCCGCCCCAGAACTTGAAGTAGAGCATCAGCACGAAGGTCAGCAGCGCCAGGGCGTGGTTGAGCATGCCGAACCCACCAAAGACGTAAATAGGTTTCTGCGAGTAGTCGCCGAGGAACTTGACGACCAGCAGGTCGAGCGGGACCTTGACGACCCGCTTCAGGCCGTACTTGGAACGGCCGGCCGTGCGTGCATGGTGCTTGACGGGCAGCTCGGTTGTACGCGCGCCTGACCACGAGGCGTAGACGGGCAGGAAGCGGTGCATTTCTCCATAGAGGCGGATGTCCTCGACGATCGAGCGCCGGTAAGCCTTCAGCGTGCAGCCGTAGTCATGCAATCTGACGCCGGAAATTCTCGAGATGATCCGATTGGCGATCCAGCTGGGCAAGTTGCGGCTTAGCGCATCGTCCTTCCGGTCCTTGCGCCAGCCCGAGACGACGTCGAAGCCCTCGTCCAGGCGCTCGAGCAGCCGGGGAATGTCGGCGGGATCGTTCTGCAGGTCCGCATCGATTGGAATGATGATGTCGCCCGACGCGTGATCCAGGCCGGCCATCATTGCCGACGTCTGGCCAAAATTGCGCTTGAAGTGCACAACCCGGATACGCGCATCGCCGGCTGCAAGTTCGTCGAGGATGTCGGCCGAACCGTCCGTCGAGCCGTCGTTGATGAAGATGATCTCGAATTCCCGGCCGAGGTCCTTCAGCGTGTCGAGCAACTTGCCCGTCAGAGGGCCGAGGTTATGCTCCTCGTCATAGACCGGAACGACGATGGACAGCGTTTCTGCGGTGTCAGTCACGGTCGGCGAGGTCGGCTTTGAGTTTGTAGATCAAGTCGAGTGCGTCTCGTGGCGACAATGCGTCGGGGTCGATCTGATCGATACGCTCGCGCAACGCATCCCGATCAGCGTCGCCCGATGATACCTCAAGCGGCAGCTGCGCCTGCGGGTTTTCGAGCTGTTCGGCCTGCATGGACTCGAGCGTCGCAAGGTAGCGGCGCGCGCGCTGAATAACGTCGCGCGGCACGCCCGCCAGCGCCGCGACTTGCAGGCCGTAGCTCTGGTTGGCCGGGCCGGGCTTGACCGCGTGCAGGAACACGAGCTCGCCGGCATGCTCCGTGGCGTCGAGATGCACGTTCTCGCAGGCCGGAATTTCCTGGGCCAGCGCAGTCAGTTCGAAGTAGTGGGTCGCGAACAACGTAAACGCGGCGGCGGTCTCGCCCATGTAGTGCGCAGCGGCCCACGCGAGCGAGAGGCCGTCAAAGGTGCTCGTGCCGCGGCCGATCTCGTCCATCAGAACAAGGCTCTGCTCGGTGGCGTTGTGCAGGATTGTCGCGGTCTCCGTCATTTCGACCATGAATGTCGAACGCCCGCCTGCCAGGTCGTCCGAGGCGCCTATGCGCGTGAAGATGCGGTCGACAGGCCCGATGCGCAGGCTGTCTGCCGGCACGTAGCTGCCGATGTGCGCGAGGATCGCGATGAGCGCGGTCTGGCGCATGTAGGTGGACTTGCCGCCCATGTTGGGCCCGGTGACGACGAGCAGACGGCGCTCGGCATTCATCGCCACGTCATTGGCCACGAACGGCGTGTCGATGACCTGCTCGACGACGAGGTGCCGGCCACCCACGACCTCAATGCAGGGCTCGTCCGCAATCTCGGGTTTGCAGAGGCGCAGCGTCACGGCGCGCTCGGTGAGGCAGGTAAGAACATCGAGTTCGGCGAGACGATGCGCCGTGAGCTGCAACTCGCCGAGCACTTCGTGCAGCTGGTCGAGCAGTCCTTCGTAGAGATGCTTCTCGCGCGCAAGCGCTCGCTCGCGGGCCCCGAGCACCTTGTCCTCGAACTCCTTGAGCTCGGGCGTGATGTAGCGCTCGGCCGACTTCAATGTTTGCCGGCGCACGTACTCGACCGGCGCCTTGTCAGCCTGGCCCTTGCTGATTTCGATGTAATAGCCGTGCACACGGTTGTAGCCGAGCTTGAGCGTGGCGATGCCGGTCCGATCCCGCTCGCGAGCCTCGAGGTCGAGCAGGTACTGATCCGCGTTGGCCGCGATGGCGCGCAGGTCATCGAGTTCGTCGTCATAGCCGTCGGCGATGACACCACCGTCGCGGATCAGCATGGGCGGGCTGTCGATGATGGCCTTTGCGAGCAAGTCATGTTGCTGCCGGTGTTCGGCGATCTCGTCGCGAAGTTCTTCGAGCAGCGGCGACTCGAGTACAGCCAGCTGCTTGCGCAGCTCGGGAAGTCTCGACAACGCCTCGCCGAGCTGGCGCAGGTCGCGCGGCCGCGCGGAGCGCAGGGCCACGCGCGACAGGATGCGTTCGACGTCGCCGATACCGTCGATACGCGACTGCAAGTCATCCACCGCGCCGCCGGTCAGCAGTGCGTCGATGGCCTGGTAGCGGGCTCGCAACGTTTCGGGGTTGCGCAGCGGGCGCTGGATCCAGCGGCGCAGCAGGCGCGAGCCCATCGGGCTCTGGCAGCGGTCCATGACGCCCGCCAGCGTGTGCTCATGATGGCCCGACAGCGAGCGCTCCAGTTCGAGGTTGCGCCGGGTCGGCCCGTCCATGATGACCGCGTCTTCGCGGCGCTCCACCGACAGCGACTGCAGGTGCGGCATGGCTGCCTTCTGCGTGTCGCTGACGTATTGCAGCAGTGCGCCGGCAGCCGCGACTCCGCGCGGGAAGCCGTCGCAGCCGAAGCCGCTGAGGTCGCGCGTGCCGAACTGGGCGCACAGCAAGCGCCGGGCGCTGTCGAGTTCGAAGTGCCACGGGGGCCGCCGGGTAACGCGCAGGTCGTCCCGGAGCTCCGCCTCGAACGGCTGGTCCTCGTCGACGATCAGCTCGGCAGGCCGCAGGCGCTCGATCTCGGCGCGCATGGCCTCGGCCGATGGCACTTCGGTCAGCTGGAAGCGGCCGCCCGCAAGGTCGAGCCACGCGATGCCGATCGTGCCGCCATCCGCGAATACGGCCGCGACCAGGTTGTCGCGCGTTTCGGCGAGCAGCGCCTCGTCGGTGAGCGTGCCCGGCGTCACGATGCGCGTGACCTTGCGCTCGACGGGACCCTTGCTCGTGGCCGGGTCGCCGACCTGCTCGCAGATCGCCACCGACTCGCCCTTGCGCACGAGCTTGGCCAGGTAGCCCTCGACGGCGTGATAGGGCACGCCCGCCATCGGGATCGGGTTGCCGGCCGACTTGCCGCGCGCCGTCAAGGTAATGTCGAGCAGCGAGGCGGCGCGTTTCGCATCGTCGTAGAAGAGTTCGTAGAAGTCCCCCATGCGATAGAACACGAGCATGTCCGGGTACTCCGCCTTGATGGCGAGGTACTGCCGCATCATGGGCGTGTGAATCGCTGCGGGTTCGGAACTCATACATTCAAGCCTAGTCGAGTTGAGGCAAGGCTTCGAGCACGAGATGGTAGTAGCTGATCATGCCGACGACTTTGTGATCCTCGATGACCGGGGCGCGGCGGATACCGAACTTGCGGAACAGTCTCGCGCAGTAGCGGATATCCATCGTGGGGTTCACCGCTATCACGGGTTTGCTCATAATCTCGAAGACATGCACACGGTCCGGCGCGCGGTCCTTCGCAATGACGTGCTTGGCGATGTCGGACAGGGTCAACAGGCCGTATTCGTCATGGTCATCACGCTTCTCCACGACGAGGCTTGTGCACTCGCCGTCGCGCATGGCCCGCAGGGCGTCGAGTACGTTCTTGCGGCCGTCGATAAATGTCACATCTTCGCGCATGGCCTTGCGCACCGATATGCGATGGGGTTTGTTCATAGTTGTTCCTCCACAATTTCGACCAGTGCTTCCGCCTGGCTCAATGCGCCGACCGCGTCTTCCACGTCGATCTGGATGGCTAGCCCGGTGCCGGGCTTGTCATCGAATTCGCCTATCTCACCGATGTGCTCGAGAATCTCCCGACTCAGGTGTTCCTCCACGAGCAGCAAAACCACGTCGCGCTGCGTCGTCAGGGCGAGTCCGAAAAAGCTCGACGGCGCCTCTTTACCCTCGCCGCGGGCGTTGCTGACGACCGTGCAACCGGTAGCGCCGGCCTCGCGCGCCGCCTTGAGCACGTCGTCAGTCTTTTCGTCTTCGACAAAGACAATCAATAATTTGAAATGCATCAGCTTTCCTCCACGGGAGCAGCTTCACTTTGCTCCTTTTTCATTCGTTGTTTTCTTCTTCTTGATTCCTTGAGTTCTGTCAATTGCGCATAGGTCAGCACAGAGATAATCGGGAACAATGCGGTTATCGCGACCAGGCCGAAACCATCCAGCAGCGGATTACGACCCGGAATCGACTCGGCAAGACCCAGGCCGAGCGCCGCAATCAACGGCACTGTGACCGTGGACGTCGTCACACCGCCCGAATCGTAGGCAAGAGGTATGATCAGTCTTGGCGCCATGATGGTCTGCACAACGACCACGACATAGCCCGCCATGATGAAGTATTCAAGGGGCAGTCCTGCGACGATGCGAAACGTCCCGAGGGCGACGCCCAGGGCGGCGCCCAGGGCGACCGCGACTCGCAGGCCCCAAACACTGATCGCGCCACCCGACACTTCGTGCGCTTTCATGGAGACGGCGAGCAGCGCGGGTTCCGCAATTGCGGCGGAGAATCCAACGGAAGCCGCAAATGCATAGACCCAGAGGTACGCGCGCCAGTCACCGACGAGGCCCGTTAGCGCCTCGGTTGACGTCAGTTGCTCCGCCATTTCCCGGCCCAGCGGGAACAACGCCATCTCGAGGCCGATCAGGAACAGCCCGAGGCCGAGGATGACGAAGCCCAGGCCCGCGAGCAGGCGCTTGAAGTGGGGCAGCGGCTTGCGCAGCACCAGGACCTGGAAGCCGAAGATGAACAGCACGATCGGCAACACGTCCATCGCCGTGTAGAGGATCGTCATGATGGCGTCGACGATCACAGCCACTCGATTATCCCTCCGTACGCCATAACGAAGATCATCGGTGTGAGCGAGGCGAAAGCGATCAGGCCGAAGCCGTCGGTCATCGGATTGCGGTCGCGCAGTGACGAAGCAAGGCCCACGCCCAGTGCGGTCACCAGAGGTACCGTGACCGTCGATGTCGTGACGCCGCCGGAATCATAGGCAATGCCGACGATGTCGGACGGCGCCAGCGCGGTCATTCCGACGACCAGCATGTAGCCAGAGATAATCATAAGCGGCAGCGACCAGCCAAAAATAATGCGCAGCACGCCAAGGATCAGTGCCGTGCCCACGGACAGCGCCACCGTGATTCGCAAGCCGAGCATGTAGTTGCGTCGAGCGTCTTCGGTGTTGGCGATAGCGCCGGCGTCGGCGGCGACGTCTGCGGCTTCATTCGCAATCGCCGTCAGCGATGGTTCGGCAATCGTTGTGCCAAAGCCGAGCAGAAACGCAAATAGCAGCAGCAGCAGGACGCTGCCCTGTCTCGCAAGCGCGACCGCGAGCGCGTCGCCAATGGGGAACAAAGCGAGTTCGAGTCCGTAGATGAAGAATGTCAGTCCAAACACAACGACAACGATGCCTACAGCAATGCCGAACAGGCCGTCCGGTACCTGTTGCAATACGACGAACTGGAAGAACAGGATCACGGTCACGATCGGTGCCAGATCGCGCATGCTGCCTTTGGCGTGCGTAAGAAATGCTGTCAGATTTTGGGTCATGATCGAGCTATGATGGCTCGCAGGCAGTTCTTCTTCTTGGAACGATGAAAATACTGCATGTTGAGACCGGGCGCCATCTCTACGGCGGGCCGCAGCAGGTGATCTACCTGATCCGGGCGCTGGCCGAGCGCGGCCACGAGTCGATCCTCGTGTGCCCACCCGCATCGGGTATCGACAATGCCGCCCGCGCGGAGGGTATCCGGGTGCAGAACCTGTTCTGCGCCGGCGATCTCGACCTGCCGTTCGCTTATCGCCTCACCCAGTACCTGAAGGAGCTCAAGCCTGACCTCGTGCATTGCCACAGCCGCCGCGGGGCGGACATGCTCGGTGGCATGGCGGCCAGCTTCGCCGACGTACCGGCCGTGGTGTCGCGCCGCGTGGACAACGCGGAGATGCGCCTGATGGCGGCGCTGCGTTACCGGCCGTTTCGCAAGATCATCGCGATCTCCGAAACGATCGCGCGAGTCCTGCGCGAACACGATGTCGATGACGATCGCATCGAAGTCATCCGCAGTGCCGTGGACACCGAGCAGCTGGCCCGTAAGGCTGATTGCAGCAAGGTGCGCGCCGAGTTTGCCGTTCCGGAAGAGGCCTGCGTGGTTGCCGCGGCCGGGCAGCTGATCCCGCGCAAGGGCCACCGCTATCTGTTGCAGGCGGTCGCCGACCTGCACCATCGGTATCCGCAACTGCGCCTGGTCATTTTCGGCGAGGGTTACCTCAACAACCAGCTGCGGGCCCAGGCCGCGTCGCTGGGGCTTGGCGATATCGTCCAGTTCGCCGGCTTCCGCGACAACCTCGACGATTTCATGGGCTGCATCGACATCTTCGCCCACCCGGCGCTCGCCGAGGGCCTTGGCGTCGCGACGCTCAAAGCGGCAGCTGCCGCGGTGCCGGTTGTCGGCTTTGCCGCGGGTGGTCTGCCCGAGGCGGTCGTCGACGGCGAAACCGGGCTGCTCGTGCCGCCCGAGGACACCGATGCGCTGGCGCAGGCGCTCGCATCGTTGGTCGACGACGCGGACCGGCGCAAAGCACTGGGTGCGGCCGGCCAGGACAGGATGCAAAAAGAGTTCTCGATCGCTACGATGGCGGATAAGCACGTTAATCTGTATGAAACGATTCTGAATGGCTGACCACGAGTCGATCCGCAAACTCGCCAAAGCCGTCGTCAACGACATGACGGCGGCCGGCAAGGCCGTGTCCACGGCCGAATCCTGCACCGGGGGTTGGGTTGCCAAGGCCCTCACCGACATTCCCGGTTCGTCGGCCGTCTTTCACTATGGTGTGGTGAGCTACTCCAACGGCGCCAAGGAACATATCCTCGGCGTGAAGAACGACACCCTCGAGCAACACGGTTCGGTCAGCGAGCCGGTCGTGGAGGAGATGGCTGAGGGGGTGCTCAATCTCAGCGGTTCGGATATCGCTGTCGCCGTCAGTGGCATCGCGGGGCCGGATGGTGGCACAAAGGAGAAACCGGTAGGCACGGTCTGGTTCTCGTGGGCGATCCGCGATGGTGGCAAGATACGTAACGAGACGCACCAGGCGCATTTCGACGGCGACCGCGAGCTGATTCGCGAGCTAACCGTCGTGCATGCGCTGCAGGGAGTCCTCGACCGCTTATGAACACCAAGCGCATATTCTTCGCTTTGTGGCCGGATCATCGGCAGCGCGAGCGGCTGCGAGAGATGATCAGCCCGTTGGCCAAGCAGGTGGAAGGGCGCGCTGTCGACCGCCGCGACTGGCACGTGACGCTGGCCTTTATCGGCGATCTGGACGTGCGGTTCATCCCGGAACTCATGGAGTCCGCGCGGCAAATCGAAATGGTGCCGTTCCGGCTGCGGCTCGACCGGCTGGAATTCTGGCCGCGGCCGAAGATTGCCGCCGTCGTTCCGCCGCGAGTGCCGCCCGACATGGAGGCCCTCGTGGACCAGCTGAACGGGCTGATGCTGAGCGCGGGCGTCGAGCCGCCGCAGCGCGTGTACCGGCCGCACATCACTGCCGTGCGTGCCGCGCGCCACTTCGAGCCGCTGAAGTTGCCGCAGTCTGCGGAGATCGAGTGGTCGACGTTCGAGTTGCTCGAATCGGTCAGTGAGCATGGCCGAACCTGGTACCGCCCGCTGCTCAATGACTTCTGAGCGTTTCTTCAGAAACGCCCGACATTGGGATTCTTGATACTGTAGTTATGTACAGTTGTTTGTGGAATAATACCGCATCTTCGTTAACCCCCACCGGATGGCAATAAACAATGGATGACAATCG
>JAAUYE010031095.1_pt1 | contig 16193 bp, 22 predicted proteins | sample 7278081 | NCBI WGS metagenome assembly JAAUYE01 (sample SAMN14350131, study PRJNA611818) | marine sediment metagenome | isolation source: surface marine sediment (0.6m) | place: French Polynesia: Moorea | collected 2018-08
AGCTGAGTGTCCCTTCGGTTATGAATATCGTCAGGAGAAAGGAATCATGAGAGAGGAAGGCAGGGTGCCGTATAACGTCGAGATGCAGCGGCAGTTGCGAGAGCGGCGTAAGCGGGCACCTGTAAACATACAGGAAGCCCCGGGAAATGACGAATACCGAAGAGACTTGCGTCGGCGCAGGCAGATCTACCAGATGCTGCGGGACAGGAGTTACCGCGAGAGACATTAGTCACCATGCGTCTCCGTATGTCATCGTGGTTACGACAGCGCTTGTTACCTTACTGGTGGCTGTTCTCGGATGGATGCTGCTTGAGATGCGGGATGTCCGAGAAAATCGGGAGCTTGTTGCGGTAGCGGAACAAAGAGCCGAAACAGCAGCTGCCATAGCTCAAGATCTGCAAAATCAGATCGAGGCGCTGAGGCGGGAGCAGGACCTTCAGAACGAGGTGCTACAACAGTCGAGAGATTGGGCGAGTTTGAGGATGATGCAATGAACTACAGTGAAGAGTATTTGAAGGGTTGGTCTGATGCCTATATCCAGTGGGTAAGGACTAATAAGGTTCCCAACAATCCTCCTGAGCCTGTGCGAGCACAGGAGGCGGCGCCGGCCAAGAAAGCCGCGCCTCGCAAGAAGACTGGAGGTGCATGATGGCTGAAATTGCGAATCCGAACTATGCAACCCACTACCTGGGCACCACCCGGGCGGCAGAGGTGACGGGAGCTGACTGGGCGGGTGGCGTCAACAAAGGCGCCTCGAATTCCCCGGGCATCGGTATCAACACCGGGGACTATAGCCCCAAGGCTTCTGATTGGTCCGAGGAGGCTCGTGATCCTCAGAACGGGCAGCAGATGGGGGAGGTCGCCGGGCCCATCATCACGACTCCCGATGGGGTCAACGATCAGGCCTCGTTTGTCCAGGCTATCGCGGATACAGCGCCGGATGCTCAGGTCGGCGTCACCGGAGTATTCAATCGCACGGGCAAGACGGTGCCGAATGGCTCCTGGTTCTGGGGCCATAAGCCGATAGCCTGATGTCTGGGATCTTCCAAGGTTACACGAACTCGAATGGGCGAGTTCGTGCTGCAGTTGTCACCAAGGTGCCGGCAGGGTCAGCCAATGACCGGGGGATGGTTGTCGCCGGTAACCGGGTGATCCCTTACATGCTTGACTCCGGGCAGCCCCGTACTCTCCACGACGGTATCGCTTTTGATAGTGCTACCGGGATGCTGCTTGCGGCGGAAACCCCCTTCGGTCCTACCAATATCTCCATGGGTGGTCTGCTCGTAGACTCCCGTGGCGCGGTGATGCTGACCAACGGGAATCCACAGGTTATCCACCAGGGGGTGGGGCTCCAGAACAATGGGCGCCTGAGCATCGAGTCTGAGCCTATTGCAACGTTCATTGCCCATCTCAGCAACAATGTTGCTTCGACTACAGGACCGGGCGCATTCACAAGAAACTCAGATGGGCTTTACTTAGGTGCTGATGGGAACTGGCGAGTAGCGGGGCCGAATGAACCCCGGTTCGAAGATAACCAGCTCCTGATGGAGCCTGCTAGTACAAATGTATTTTGGAATTCAGAGGCTCCAGTCACACAGACACGAACGCTCAATACGACGGGAGAATGGACTATCTCCTGTTATGGTTCCGGTAATATTACAAGCGCTAATGGTACTGGAGTTGCAACCGGACATGGGACTGCTACGGAAGGCAATCCTGTTACCATCAACGTTACGACAATAGGAACTTTTACGTTTACGGTCACTGGTTCTCTTGACCTAGCTCAAGTTGAAAATCAACCTGTTGTCACATCGCCAATCATCACACAGGGCGCGTCGGCGAGTCGGGCGGCGGATGCTTTACGTTGGTTGGATTCTCCGACTTTCTTTAACCAAGCCCAAGGCATGCTAGTAGTCGGGTTCCGGCCGCGTATTGCTTCGGCTGATATGATTACTTCGCCATTGAACCGTGCGCTGGTTACATTGAATCAAGGCGACGTAGCTCTGACATACTATGAGAATGTAAGTTTCCGCGCTTTTGATGGCACTACTGCAAGTTCGGTTGCACACGGGGGTTTTGTTCCTAATGACTTTTTCTTGGTCGGGTTAAGATGGTCCGGAGTGACAATGCAGATTGGTCGCAAGAAAAACGGTGGTGCCTGGGTTTGGGATACCGAACGTGCGTATGACGGGGCGTGGCCAACAGAGAGTTCTAATTTGTACCTGCTTTGGAGCATACGTGAGCCCATTCTTTGTAGCGATTTAGTGATTTACGAGGAAGATAAAGGAACGGCTTGGATAGAAGCTAATCATCCTTAGGGAGAAAGAAAGATGAAACATTTGTCAGTGATTCTTGTCCTTTTTGCACTATCTTTTGGCGTCTTTGCGGATGCCCGAATCGAGGTAACCGACAACTTCTGTCATGCTCCTTGGGACGAGACAAACGTCGATAACGAATTCTATATCAGCGGGTGCCAGGGGGTTATTAACGTCACCAATGGCGCGGCGAGGGGTTGGGCAAATGTGAAGCATACCCAGGTATCGGCTTCCATGGTGCCGGCAGTCATTGATCCCCGCGATACCGATGAGTACCCAACTGGGCGAGCCGGTGTTTCGGTTTCCGGAGCGACAACGGGGGCAACATGTGTCATGGTGGATAGCAACGGGACAACCTACGTTTCCAATACTTGGGACGTGGTGAACACCGCAAAACGAGAACAAGAAAGATGGCTGGTGGCGGTGGAGCACCGCATCGAGTGTTATGGGGGCGTGGCGCAAGCCAATTAGCTATGAACACGAACGCCTGGGTCCGTATCACTGAGACGCTCGCACAGACATGGCGGACCTGGGCGTTGTGGTATCAGGGTGATCGAGTCGACCCAGAGCCGCCTCTGCACCAGTTTGCAAAGGACATCCTGCAGCATGCGGTAGATTGGCCTTATGCTTTCAATGCCTACAAGCTGGCTACCATCGACGCCAAAGAATGGAGACTTGGGAGCATCCACCACATATCGGAAGCACAGTTGCAGGAAGGTTACACGGTCTATCCTAACGAATGGAAGGTGGTTGGGGCATGGTACTGGGCCAGTGGTGATTTGGTATGCAGGCGCACAGCTGGGTATCCATGGGACTCCGCGGAAGCCCTCCTGTTCATGCCCGATGAATGTGCAGATCCGCCGGAGTGCACGAACATGGTTCCGGCGACCGAAGTAAGGGATGTGAGCTTGCTTGCAGGCCAGCCTCCCCGAGAACTTAACTAGGAGAAAAAGACGATGCCGCTAGAAGAAGCTGATTATGGAATGACGGACATGGCCATGAACCCGAACCCCCGGTACGCCGGGGATGATCGGTTGTGGGTGCAGTTCCATGTCCTGCCGATGGTCGATGACGCCAAGTCCGCCGAGGAAGGGCGCCCCATCTACCGGGACGTGGAGCATGTCCGCATTCTGACCCCGGGAAACAAGGACTCCATTGTGGACCGCCCGGTCACAGAGATGGATGTTGCCCGGTTCCGCAAGCAGTACGACACCTGGAAGACCCAGGAGAAGGAAATCGTCGAGGGCACTCTGCTCACGAGTGTAGCCCGGGATCCGCTGCTGCGGCTGACACCTTCTCAAATTGAGGAGCTTCGGTACTTCAACATCCGTACGGTGGAGCAACTGGCTAACGTGGCCGATGTGCACGCCCAGAAGTTCATGGGTGTCGCGATGCTGAAGAAGAACGCCGTAGCCTACCTGGCGGCTTCCAAGGAGAAGGCAGCCACTACCCGATTGGAAGCGGAGCTGGAATCCAGGGACAACAAGATTGCCTCGCTCGAGCAGGCGCTCGCAGGGCTCCAGGAGCAGCTCAAGGCTGTCCAGGAGAGCTCGGCGCCGAAGCGGGGCCCCGGTAAACCTCCGAAGGTCGCGTAGGAGCCGTCATGTCCCGTTTTGAGACTGCCAAGGATGCCATAGACGCCGCACTGGCGGAGTGTGGTATCAACCCTCCTCAGGACCCCTTTACGTCCCAGGATGACGCTGTGCGGCAGATAACGGTGCTGCTCACCAGTGCCGGTCGCCAGCTCAATAAGCTTTACGACTGGCAGTCTCAGCAGAAGGAACATGTGATCGTCACCGCGGAGAACGATACAGGGAAGTACGATCTCCCGGACGATTTCGGGCGCATGATGGACCAGACCGGATGGAGCCGGGACCAGCGGGTGCCGCTCCCGGGCTCGGTGAACGCTCAGACCTGGCAGTACTTGAAGGGGCGCAACCTGGTCTCCAGCACCATCTACATGATCTTTCGGAACGTGGAGAACCAGTTCTGGGTCTACCCGCAGCCGCCGGATGCCCCGGTGCCTTATCCGTTGACCTTGGCTTTCGAGTATATGTCTCGCAACTGGGTAGTCGAGGCGGCTACCGTGGGCACGCAGAACCCGGTCTATACGGACAAGGTGACGGCATCGGGAGATCTGATTCTTTTCGATCCCATCCTGATTAGCCGTTTCCTGAAGCTCCGGTTTCGGGAGGCCCGGGGCATGGAGACCCAGGGAGCTCAGAATGAGTTCCTGCAGATGTTTGCGCAGGCCACCGGTCAGGATGTGGCAGGCGACAACCTGAACGTGGCCAACATGAGCCAGCCCTATCCCTATCTCGACATGTGGAGGAATAGCCCGGATTCCGGCTATGGAGCGGGATGAGAGCAGCCCTGTACACTGCACGTCCACAACCTGAGGTTGCTATTCCCTGGGATGATGTGGCGCCTGTGCGGGGCATGGACGGCACGGTGCCTATTCACAACATGCCCCCAGGCACCGCGGTCTTCCTCTACAACCTCTATCCGGCAGAGTACGGGTGTGTGACTCGCCCGGGGACTGCGGACTGGGCGCAGAACCTGGCAGGGCTCGATGGTGTTCGGACGCTGATTCCTTTTCTGGGGCAACTGGGGGATTTTTCCCAGCTACGGCTGTTCGCGGCTACGACCACCGGCATCTATGATGTCACCTCCCAGGGGACCGATAACCCAACACCAGTACAACCTTTTGCAGTGCAGACCGGGAATGCGGGGCGCTGCATAGCGCTGCACTTCACCGATCCCAACGGCAACCAGCAACTGCTCGTAGCAGACGGTGCCAATGGGCTCTACGAATACAACCCTGTTGGCTCGGTGTGGACCAAGTACACGAACCAGATAACCTGGCCGGATTCCACTACGGCCAACGACATCGACTTCATCATGACCCATAAGGGGCGGGTCTGGTTCATTGCCCGGGACAAGGCGGATGCCTACTACCTGCCTGTAGGATCTAAGAACGGTCAAGCCACCAAGTTCCAGTTTGGCTCCAAGATGCAGCATGGCGGCTATCTGGTGGGCCTATGGAACTGGTCAGTTGATGGGGGCAACGGGCTAGATGATTACCTTGTCGGGGTGGGCAAGGGGGGTGATGCCATCATCTACCAGGGCACCGATCCTGCATCGGCCAGCACCTGGTCCATGGTGGGCACCTGGTACATCGGATCGCCACCCGCAGGGCGCAAGGTGGCTGTTGAAGTCGGATCTGATTTGTTGCTTCTTTCTTCTGTTGGGGTGACCAGCACCTCGGCGTTGATGTCGGGCATCGATCCAACCCGGGTGGAGCGGAATGTCACCGGTAAAATTGCTCGCCTGGTTCGGGATGCCGTCACTTCAAAGTCCAACCTCTATGGCTGGGAGCTGAGTTTACTTCCTGAGGAAGGGCTGCTTGCCCTCAATACACCGAAGAATGTCAACGAGCGGCATATCCAGTTCATGCTCAATCTCAACAAAGTGTCTGAGGACAGCGGCGGGGGCTGGGGCATGTGGCGCGATGTGCCGGCTACTGGGTTTGCCAGCTTCGGTGGAGAGATTTTCTGTGGGACTGCAGACGGTCGCGTGCTTCAGCTGAGAGGATCGCTGGACGGCGTAGACATCAATGGGGCCGGGGGCACGCCTGTAGACTTCTCAGGGCTGATGCGTTTTACCCATTTCGACGCCCCCGCGCTCTACAAGCAGATCCAGTTCATCCGTCCCACATTCATCACGGGCAATGTGATCGCTTTATCCAGCAAAGCAGTCTACGACTACAATCTGAACGAACAGAACCTTATTCCCGCGGCGCGGGAGAGGGGCGGTGCGTTGTGGGATGTAGCGAAGTGGGACAACGCACTATGGTCGGGCACCTTTTCGGAGTCGGTACTCAGTGGTGGCTCAGGGTACGGTACGGAGGCCGGGATATACATCCAGGGCAACACGGTGGCTCGGGCGACGTTGGCCAACATTGAAGGGACCTACACCCGATGGAAGTTCCTGTAACCGTTGTGCCACTGGCGGGGGAGCATTGGGAATGGATCCAACGTCGCGCTTCGCCTGTCTTGTGCAAGGACACCACGGGACTGGTGGCAATGCGTGGAGATCGGATTGTTGGGGCTGTCGTGTTCGACAGCTTCTCGTACAACTCTTGTCTCTCACATATCGCTATAGAAGACCCCCGGGTGGTCCGGCGGCTAGTGAGGATGGGGTGTGAGTTCGTGTTCGAGCACTCAGACCGGGGAGTCCTTACCGGGCTGACTCCTGCGGATAATGAGGAAGCCTTGCGGCTAAACAAAGGACTCGGGTTCAGAGAAATCTGTCGAATTCGGGATGGTTACAGGGTCGGCGTAGACTATGTGTTACAAGAGATGCGCCGAGAGACTTGCCGGTGGATAGAGCCGGCCTTACGAAAGGCAGCATGACATGGGCGGCAAAGACGCACCGGATACTCCGAGCACCAACGACTATATGCGAGTGGCTCGGCAGCAGGCAAATCTGGGTCGGGATCTGATTCGGGAAACAACGGCAGCTAATCGCCCGAACCAGTACACGCCTTATGGGAGTTCTGTTTGGCAAGACCTGGGGGATAACCGGTGGCAGCAAACGGTCGAGCTGCCAGAGACCCAGCAAGCCGCGTTGGAGTCCCAGCAGCGAGTGGGGCTTGGCCGAAGTGAACTTGCTGAGAGTCTCCTGGGGCGCACGAGTGATGAGTTTGGTGCTCCCATTCAATGGGAAGCCATGGAGACCAATGAGCTTGGCACCGGAGCGGATGCTCGTCAGGCTGCCGAGGATGCCCTCTATGGCCGCACGACTTCTCGACTGGATCCGATGTGGGAGCAGCGGGAGGAGCAAACCTACAACCGGCTCTGGAACCAGGGGCTACGCCCGGGTGACGAGGCCTGGGACACTGCGATGGCCAATATGGGCCGGCAGCGTACCGATGCCTACCAGACTGCAGCAAGAGAAGCTGCCATCTATGGGGGTCGCGAAGCTGAACGACAGTTCGGCATGGACTTCAAGCGGCGGCAGCAAGCTATCGCTGAACAACTCCAGCGCCGCGGGGCAAGTCTAAATGAGATCAATGCTATCTTGACCGGGCAGCAGGTGGCTGCACCCGGGATGCCTACGTTCCAGCGGGCGGGCACTCCGGCACCTCCTGACTTGATGGGTGCCATGAATATGGGCTACCAGAGTGAGTTGGATCGCTACAATGCCCAAAACATGCAAGACCAGGGACTTATGTCGGGGCTACTGGGTATTGCGAACGCAGGTGCGGCCTGGGCACCATTCATGTTTTCTGATCGGCGCCTGAAGGCAGATATTCGGCACATCGGGCATACCTTGGGTAGGCAGCCGGTATACAGCTACATCATGTTTGGGCACCGTATGATTGGTGTCATGGCAGATGAGTCGCCACCGGATGCCGTGATCGAACATCCGAGTGGCTATCTGATGGTGGACTACTCGAGGATCGGGTGATGAATGACATCTACGACATTCTGGTTGAAGAGTACGGGATGACTCCCGCACAGGTGGATGAACTGATGGCGCTTGGGGTCCTTGCCGGGCAGCAGGAAAGCATTGTTCCCCGGCAGCAGGCCTACGCCAAGGAATTACGACAAGTTGAGACACCTCGGGGTCGAAGGTACGAGGGTGTCTACAAGGAAGCCCATCCGCTGGAGTTCGTGGGCGCCGGCCTCCAGAGCGCTGCCGGACACTATGGCGAATGGAAAGCCCGGCAGCGGCAGGAAGAGATCCTGAAAGAGCAGGCAGCCCGTCGGGCAGCCTATCTCCGCGGGATGCGTAGACCTCAGACCTCGGGGCTGCCGGCACCAGGTACGCCTCAGCAGCAGCCTCCTGCGCAGCCTGCGGCGTCCTTCGCAGTCAATCTGCCCCAGGGGACGCCTTATGACCAGTGGGAGCCTTACATCGGTCCTCAGCCCCTGAACACGAGAAGGTGACATGGACTACTTCGACGCCTTGCTTACCGGCGGCACCAATGACCCGGAGCGGATGAAAGAGACTGCTCGGCAGCTCCGCCGGCAGCAGGCTTATGGAACCCTGGGTGCTCTCACAGGAGACAAAGTTTTAAGTCAGATTGGCACCGGTATGGTGGAACGTGCCGGGGAGCGAGCCAGTGTGCTCCAGAGAGCCCGTCAGGCGGGCACCACGGCACGAGCGTTGGGTGGATGCTCCTATGAGCAGGGCGGTGTCATCAAAGAAATCCCTGGGTGCCAGGAGGCCCGTAGAGAGGGTTTCCAGAACAAGCTCCTGCTCCAGGCGCTAAAGAGCCAAGGGAAGGAAACCGAAGATTACCAGCGGATGCCCAGGTGGGCCATGGATGAGATGACGGCTCAGGCGACGAGCATCGACCAGATAACTCAGCTCATGGAAGGTTTCAAGCCTGAGTACACTCAGATCTATGGGCCGGGTCCGCAGAGTGAACTCCCCAACATAGGTGCTCGACATGGGGTAACCTTACCGGGTGCACCACAAGCCAAAGAAGCGCAGGAGTGGTGGGCAAAATTCCGAAGGTTGAAGACCCTGCCAGACAGGAATAAGACCTTTGGGGCGACTTTGGCACCCAATGAAAAGAAGTCTTGGCAGGAAATCGACATCAATCCAATGATGGATGCTGAGCAAATCAAGACTCGGATGCAGATGCTTTTGGACATCGCCAATGCTGCAGCCAAGCGGTCACGAGCAAAGTTCACTGCAGAGGGTTACCGTCCAGCAACCATGGACGCCATCTACGGTAAAGAGGGTCCTGATGGGACTTCTTGGGAATCGGCTGATGCTGTCCGGGATGCTTTTCAAAACGGAGAGCTGACAGAGACAGAAGCGGCTGACATTCTGCGAAACGAATTCGGAATGGAGTGATGAAAGCACTCGACTTCCTCACCGAAGGTCTGGGCCCCGGTACACCTGAACAGGCGGCCAAGCGGCTCGAGAAGCCCAAGGCAATGGAATTCCTTCGTGGAGGAACACCAGGAGCACCTTTGACGCCGGAGGAGCAGGATGTCGTTGCAGAGCGAGAACGCCAAGCCGCGCTGGAGGCCCAGTATGTGTCAGGACCACAGCGATTCGGAGCCGGTATGGCTCGGCCAGTTGTTGAGCTCTATCGAGGTGTTGCAGAGCTACTCGGACGTGAGTCCACCCCTGAGGAACGGCAGCAACTGGATTATCTTCGGGCAGCCCGGGGACCGGCGGCCACCGCAGGAGAACTGGTCAGCGAGCTAGGACTGCTGGCAGCGCCAGGAGGTGCCGTGGTGCGAGGAGCACGGGCAGCAATTCCTGAAATGAAAATGGCAGGCGGACATTTAGTTCGTCGTCCTCGTCTAGGCCTCAAGCGTGCCTTGGCCACCATCGGAGGGGAGTCTGCCCTGGTGGGCGGCTACGAAGCGGCCAAGCTGCCCACTGAGGATCTGACCCGGGGTGAGCGGGGTGCTTTGGGTGCCGCATTTACCGCAGGCACTGGTGGCCTTCTGATGGGCGCGGGGCGTGTGGGCAAAAGCGCTGTGCTTCCTCGCCGGTTCCCGAAGGCCAGGGAAGCCTACCGGGTGCAGGCAGCCCGGAGAGCACAGGGGGAGGATGAATTTATCCCATTGTTCCGAGCTTTGGGGGAGCGTCCCCAAGGCCTTCAGGCGTCCCTGACGCAGGGGATCCAGCGCAGGTTGATGCCTACGGTGCCTATTCTGTCGGAAGCTTTGGAGAAAGGTGTCAGGGAGTCTGACACCGCCATGCGGGACGCCATGTTCAAGCGGTCGCTGCCTGATGACGCTAACATCCCGTTAACCCGGGGGCGAGAGGGCACCACCACCCCGGTGGGGGACACCGTGAGGGATGTGCAGAACTTCTACCGTTCTGAGTACCAGCGGATCCTTGAGCCCTACGCTTTTCCCATCAGCGGCAACAGGTTCCAGCGCATCGTCTCCCAAGCGCCCAAGAAGGCGCGTAAGAAGCTGCTCGCCTTGCTTGACGGTGCCAGAGATGGGGACACCATTCCCGGAGAGAACGTTAAGAACGTGCAGCGGGAACTTCGGGAGTATGCTCGGACAGCCAAGCTGGACACCGAGAAGCGGGCTTTCTGGGCCTACGATGACGCACTGGAAGATGTGCTGCAGCGGCGCATTGGGTGGCAAGACCCCCAGCTGCTGGCCGACTATAAGAGACTTGCTCGTCCATACCGAAACTTCCTGGTAGTGCAGGACGCGGCAAGAGCAAAGGCCAAGCAGGGTGGGGAGTTTACTGCAGAGGACCTGATTCAAGCCGCCAAGGTCAAACGTGGCCAGCCGCGTTCTGTGGTTGCCGCCGCACAAGGGCCCTTGCAGCGAGAAGCGCTCCAGGAAGCTGCAGTCGGGCAACGGTTCCAGGGCACTGAGAACCCCTACCTGGGCATGGCCACCTTTGGTCTGGCCACCGGGGGCGTGCCAGCGGCTACCGGGCTGGTTGGTGGTCCCTATGCGGCAGCAGTACCCAGCTTCTTCGGCCTTCAGACAGTCGCCTCTGCCTACCGTCCGGTGCAACAGTACCTGATGCGTGAGGGGCCTCGGCAAAAACGCATCGCCGCTGAGCTTCGGCGCCGACGAGGCACCTATGGGCGGCTGCGCCGCGGGGCGACCTATGCCGCCGGGACACAGGGCCCGGAAGAATTCGAGGACTAGAGGATGCCCTACGAGAGCAAAGCCCAGAAGAACTTCATGCGAGGGTGCGCCCATGGCATGAAACCGAAGGGCGGGCGTAGCTGCCCACCGGCAAAGGTGACCCGGGAATACGAGATGGCAGAGCAACTGCGCAAGCGAGGAAAGAAGTATGCCTAGGGATGCAAATGGAAACTTCAATCTGTTTCAACCCGGTAATCCGGTTCTAACGGACACGAATATTGAGTCTACTTGGGCGAACAACACCCTTCAGGACATCGGAGCCGAGATAACAGATTCTGTGTCTCGTTCGGGTAAGGGAGCGCTCACTGCACCTTTTCAAGTCATCGACTTTGATGGAGGGGTGCCTGGGCTGGCTTTCGGCAATGAGCCCACCTCGGGGCTCAAACGAGCAGCAGCCGGTGATGTGCGGATGCAAGTGCAGGGCACTGATCGTATGCGCTGGCGAGCCGGTGCTTCCCAGGCCCCTGAGGTCCAGGTTGCCGGGGTCTGGAAAGAAGTTGCCCTGCTCGAGGCTGCCCGGAAGGTCATGCAGGGTGTTGGGGGAGAGACAGCGGTCTGGTTCTACAACGCCACGGTGCCGGCAGCGGCAGGATGGGAGCTGAAGGTTGCTGATACCAATCTGCGTAACCTGACGATTGCGCCTGGAGGTGCCACGCCAGTCGGAGGGGGCACTCTCGCCGGGGCGGACGATCCTTCCGCCATGACCTATACGAAGGACGTAACACCTGCAGGTACGGTGGCCACCGCTGATGTGCCACATACACATACGGGAAGCGGAACGACGAGTGCTGCTCCATCTGCTAGCTCTGCACAAGGTACTGGTTCAGAACACTCAACGGCTGGGCATACCCATAGCTATAGTTTTACAACCAGTCAGCCTACGGGCGCCACACATGGTCATGGATTCACAGGTACAGCCAACTCGGTGGATGTCAACTTCAACCCACGCCGCGCCATAGGTGTCCTGGGGATGCTCAGTGCGTAAGACAGAAGGTACCAGTATCCTCAGCCTGCATCCGGGCGCCAAGAAAGGGTGCAGCATCGGGGGCAAGTGCGAAAAGTGTCCCCTGTACCGTTTCGTGGAGACGGAGCACCCGCAGACCGGGGAGCAAGTCCGGGAGTGGGACTGCATTTTCGTCTGGCAGGTGATGTGGCAGGGAGACACCTCTCGACAGGTGGTGGGTGCCCATGCCGCAGTGGTCCATCAGACCCAGGAAGCCACCAAGCGGCAGGATGCTCTCCTCACGATTGTAGCTGGCGGGCCCCGGCCTTCCGGCGTCGATACTCATTCAGCGCTGCCTTCAGACCATCCTGAGTCGTTGCCTTCGCCTCAAGAGCGGCCTTGACCGCCTCGTCTGTTGTGTTCCGGGCGAGGATCCTGTGTACGATCACCGGACGGAAGCGACGTAACCCTCCTGCAAGTCGGTCTATAGTTTGTTGATACTGCTCCAAGGACCAAGGAAGTCCAAAGAAAATGAGAGTATCGCTACCGTGTTGTAAATTGAGTCCATGACCCATGCTCTTGGGGTGGCCGATTAGAAGAGAGATCTCTCCTCGGTTCCAACGGTCTTCTATTTCTTGGTTTCGAGCAGCACCAAGACCTGAGTGCGTATAGACACCTTCAGGATAAGCTTTTTCTACCCGTTTCCTGTCTGGAACAAATTGATAAGTGAACAAGAGGGGCTTGCCACCGGACTCTTCAATTATATCGTCCAAGGCCTCCAGCTTGGCCGTGTGCAGCTCCTCCCATGGGCCCCCGGTGGAGGTATAGAGGGCACCGTTCGCGGCCTGGAGGCACTTGTTGGTGAGCGCAGCGGCGTTAAAGACCTCCACCTCCGTGCCTGAGTCCAGCTCGAGGAACATCTCCCGCTCGAGTTGCTCGTACTTCGCCCGGGCACGAGGTGGAAAGTCTACCCAGATATCGTTGATCATGACACCAGGCAGTTGGAGGTAATCTGACGCACTCATCTGGAGAGTTATGTCACCGATTACCTCTTGAATACGTTTCTCGGCACCGGGGTAGACTTCGTACCGGCTGCCCATGCCCCAGTTCTTTTCCTTGAAGTAGGCATCAGCAAAGTCACCGCGCCGAGTGCCAAGACGAGCACCGAGGTCCACAGCCAGGAACTGACCAAAGAGATCCCAATACCCATTGGCAGCGGGCGTACCTGTGAGACCAACCCGATAAGGTATGAAAGGTAGGAGAGCTCGGAGTGCTTTGTGTCGTGCAGTCGTATGATCCTTGAGCTTAGAGACTTCATCGAACACCACCATGTTGAAAGGAGGGTAGCGACCTTTGGAAAGGTAATGGTGAGTAATTTGCTCGCTCAACCATTTCAAGCCTTCATAATTCACGAGAAAGACATCGGCATGGCGAGTGAAAGCCAGGGACCGCTGATTGGGTTTGCCATGGATGAGGCTGAATCGTAGGTGCTTGGTGTGCTCCCACTTCGAGGCTTCTTGTCTCCACACCGTCTGGATGACACGCAGGGGTGCCACCACCAGTGTGCCGTAGACCTGCAGCCGGTCTTGCCGGTTGACGATATTGGTTAGCGTGACAGCCGTTTTTCCCAAACCCATGTCGAGCCAAAGCATTGCTTCGGCATGGTGCTCAAGGAACTCAATCGCCTTGGTCTGGTACTGATGGAGCGATGACTTGTCGCGTATTTGTGAGGATGGCGTCACGGTACTGGGCAAGGATGGTATTGATGGCACGACTGGCTTGGACCTCTGTATCGACAACGCGCTTCCCCTCCTCGATGTTATCGACCACGTAGACACGGTGGCCGCGCTTCTTGAGTCTCTCGATTTCCCGTTCCTGCCCCGAGGTTAACTTGCCACCTTCCTTCTTGAACTCGATGAAGAAGTGATGGTCACCGTGACCCAGGAACAGCCGGTCGGGCACTGAGCGATGAGAAGGACTGGTGTACTTCCTGGCCAACATGTCATAGGTCCGTATGGCGTAGGAACACACTGCGGATTCGATATCACGTTCTAACATAGTTCACTCTTTTTCAATGGTACTCTCGACATTGATGGTTCACTTAAGGTAATTGGTACTCTCACGATGGATGGTTCACTCTTTATCCATGGTACTCTCCCCGAGAATGGTTCACTCAATCTTCTGGGTACTCTCTCTCGTACACGGGTTCACTCATTTCCATTGGTACTCTCGTGGGGGATGGTTCACTCGCCCTGCCTGGTACTCTCTTACACATCGGTTCACTCACCGACTATGTTACTCTCTTGGTGGATGGTTCACTCGAGGCAGGTGGTACTCTCTTTCACCTTGGTTTCTCTTGCGGCGGCTCGATGCAGTGTACGTGCCCTCCATGCTCCAGGATGTAAGGCTTAGGAGGGGCCTGTTCAAATTCTTCCTCATACCACCGCCAATGCAAATGCGAAAGGAATAGCTTGACTGCGTAACGCCGCGCACGGGCGTCCAGTTGTCCTGCGGGCAGCTTGCCTTCGATGTAGGCTTTGTAGCCCTCGGTGTCCTTGCCCCATTTCTTCTCAGTCAAGTATCTTTTTGCCTGCTCTTCGTTCCCACCTCGGTCATTCCTGGCGATCTCGTATTCTTTGCGTTGTTTATAGACTTGACCGTAGAAAGCGTCCTCGCGCCCGCTGAGCTTAACGAAGCTATCGCCGGCTTTCCAGCACAGTGTTTTTAAAGAAGCGTTCCACGGTCTCTTCTTTCCTTTGTTCCAAACCGCTGAAGGGTTCAAGCCCGCGAAACTCCAGATGTGCCCCACCGTGGGTGCCCGACGAATGTCTATATGCGCCAGCAAACCAGCGGAGATAATGGGCCCGACACCCAAGGTCTGATCGAAGAACCATCCCATCGGGTGGCCTTGAGTATAGGAAGCCATGGCACGTTGGACCTGTTTCTCAAACAAAGCAAACTGAGCCAGACCCCAGTCCAGCAGCTCATGTGGTTCTTCAGGTCGGTCTTCTTTGGCGGCGTCTCTGCCTAGTCCTTTGACCTGATTATTCAACCTAATCCGAGTCTTCTGAGCGGTGTAATACAAGTCCACCATGTAGCGAACTTCGTTGGAGGTGATACCACCGCTGATCTTGAGACTGGTGACGATGTCCTTGCTCAAGCGATAGAATGATTCGAGGTTTGGGACTATATCAGTCATGATGTTCTCCGTAGGAAGGGGAGTGGTCACTCCCCTTAAAAGCATGGACTACTTAGTTTCGTCGTCACCGAGGAAACTCAGACCTTTAAGCTGACCATTGGCCTTGAGCCCGAGCTTAGCCAACAAGGCCACTCGTCGCTGAGTGTCTTGAGACAGCTTTACTTGATTAGCCACTCCGCGGGAGAGAGACTGCATCTTTTTCTCGAGGCTCATTGTCGAATCGTTGTAAATTTCTTCCATCAACTTCGCATTGCAGTCCTGCATGTCGCTAGTGTTAGCAATTCGGGTCAATACGGTTGTGTTTTCGTCCGTCATATCTAGCTCCTATTTAAGTTGGTTCACTCAGAGGAAAGGGTACTCTCAGCTTGCTTGGTTCACTCCATGACTCTGGTACTCTCCCCAGGTGTGGTTCACTCGAGGACTCTGGTACTCTTCACCAACTTGGTTCACTCGAAAGCTATGGTACTCTCCGAACTTTTGGTTCATTCTTTCCGATACCTCTTAGCAACGTAACCCTCGGCACCCAGTATCAGCCCAGGTGCCCATTCCGGTGTGATTGACAGATAAGCATTCTGTCGCTTCAAGGCCTCCTCGGCGTTGGCTTCATCGGCGAGCGAGATGCCCTCGTCGTGGACGTGACCCACCAGCTCAAGGAGGGGGTCGGCTTCGATGGCTTTAAGACCTCTCATTAAAAATGCTCCTTGAAAGCTTTCTCAAGAATTTCAGCCATATCATTCCGACTTAAGGAAACACCTTCTCCTTCTTTGTTATAAAGGAAGAAAGGCCAGTCTTCATGCTCGTCGCCTTCAAATTCCTGGAGATAATAACCCCCGGCTTGAATGGTGTATTCGAATAAAGACATTTCACACTCCCGCCAAGATGTCTCGTGCGATAGCCTGCACACAGTTCTCCGTAAATTTCCCACCGTGTGAGCTGATGCGTTCCCACTGATGGGTGTAACTGTTCTGGCCCATGTAGGTGACGGTCATGGTTTCCCACTTCCGCTCTTCATCTGTCTCCGGGTCCACGACCGTGATCACTCGGGGCTCGACTACCGGCTGGTAATAGTAGAGGGGCCG
>JAAUYE010087911.1_pt1 | contig 16169 bp, 11 predicted proteins | sample 7278081 | NCBI WGS metagenome assembly JAAUYE01 (sample SAMN14350131, study PRJNA611818) | marine sediment metagenome | isolation source: surface marine sediment (0.6m) | place: French Polynesia: Moorea | collected 2018-08
CGGTCGAGTGGCTGGCGTTCTGCGCCGAGCACTCGATCCCGGCATCCGAAGTCGTGGATCTCGAGAAGATCGGGGAGGATCCCCACTTCGCAGCCGTCGGGTTATTGCAGGAAGACGAGCATCCTACCGAGGGTTCCTACCGCTACGCGCGCGACCCGATAAAGGTCGACGGCGATGTGAGCCCGATGCGCCACCACCCGCCGCGGCTCGGAGCAGATACCGAGGCGGTGCTGCGAGAGTTGGGCTGGGATGACAAGAGGATCGCAGATTTGTGCGAAGGACCATAGCCGAGTCGGTTGAATGCGTCGTTATTGGCGGCGGAGTGATCGGCCTCGCCGTCGCTCGTGAGATGGCGGCGGCGGGCCTCGAGACGGTCGTGCTCGAAAAAGAAAACCGTATCGGTACGTCAACAAGTTCGCGCAACAGCGAAGTCATCCATGCCGGCATCCATTACCAGGCCGGTTCGCTCAAGGCAGAGACCTGCGTAGCGGGCAAAGCGATGCTCTACGATTATTGCCGCGAGCGCGGCGTGGGCTATTCCAACTGCGGCAAGCTGATCGTTGCGACTGTAACGGACGAGATCCCGGTGCTGCAACAAATTGCTGCGCAGGCAAAAGCAAACGGTGTTGACGATCTTGTTTTGCTGGACCGCGCACAGGCGCTGGATCTCGAGACCGAGCTGCGCTGCGAAGCAGCGCTGCTGTCACCATCGACGGGTATCATCGATTCGCACGAGCTGATGCTCAGCCTGCAAGGGGACCTCGAAAACAGCGGCGGGGCAGTTGCCGTCGAGTCGCCCGTGAACGGAGGCACGGTTACCGACCATGGGTTGCTGCTGAAGGTCGGTGTCGATGACGAGTACGAACTGCTGGCGCGGCGAGTCGTCAACAGCGCGGGTCTCGGCGCAAGCAGGGTTGCAGGCAGCATTGACGGCATGCCGGCAGATCGCGTGCCAACCATTCACCTGGCCAAGGGCTGTTACTTTTCCTGCAACCGCCGCGCGCCGTTCAGTCGCCTCATCTACCCGGTACCGCATGCCTATGCACTCGGCGTGCACCTGACGCTCGACCTCGGGGGCCGGGCACGTTTCGGCCCGGACATGGAGTGGGTCGAGTCCGTCGACTACGACGTCGATCCGCTGCGGGCGGAGTCCTTCTACGGCGCGATTCGCCGCTACTGGCCCGGCTTGCCGGACGACTCGCTGTCGCCGGATTATTCAGGCATTCGCCCCAAGCTTCAGGGGCCCGATGAAGAGGCGCGGGACTTCTGGATCCAGGGTCCGGAAGAGCACGGCGTGCCAGGACTCGTGAACCTGTTCGGCATGGAGTCGCCAGGCCTCACGGCTTGCCTCGCGATCGGCGCCTACGTGCGCGACCTGTACCAGTTGACCCCATCGGCGTCGGGCTCGACCACGATTTCGCCCTCGTTGATCAGGTAGTTGAGGTGCGCGACCGCTTCGCCCGTCGCCATGATCAGGTTGCTGTCGGAAATCCGGCTCTTGAACAGCGCGGAAAACGTGTCCAGCGCGCGCCGCGGTTCCCTGCACAGCTCGAGCAGGGCATCGCAGCCATCGAGGTGTTCCTGGATCAGTTCATCGAGCCGCCCGTGGGCGCCGCGGAACGGCTTGCCGTGAGCGGGCAGGACCAGGACGTCTTCCGGCAATGTCGCCTTGAGCATACGCAGCGAATCGATCCAGTCGCGCAGCGGGTCGGCTTCCGGTTCGGTCGGATAAACGCTGACGTTCGATGAAATCGTCGGCAAAAGCTGGTCGCCGGATACGAACAACTTGCGCTCGGCATCGAAGAAGCAGGCATGCTCTACGGAATGCCCGCGCCCGACCAGCACCTCCCAGGTGTGTCCCGCGAAGTCGAGCCGGTCTCCGGCCTTGATCCGGCGGTACGATTCGGGCAGTAGAGCGACGTACTTGCCGAACATGCCGAACATCTTCTTGTAGTTGTAGAGAGCATCCTCGGGAAACCCGGCCGCGTGGTAGAAATGAACGCCTTCATCCGGCGCGACCCGGCCGGTGTCTGCAACGAGCACCCGGCACAACAGGTACTCCTCGCGGGTCATCCAGAGATCGACGTCGTACTCGTCCGTGAGCCAGCCGGCGCAGCCGACGTGGTCGGGGTGCAGGTGCGTGACGACAACATGCCGTATCGGTTTCTCATTCATCAGCGAGGAGATAGTCTGCTGCCAGACTTCCTCGCTTTCGCCGGTATGAATGCCCGTGTCCACAACGGCCCAGCCATCGTCATCCTCGAGCAGCCACAGGTTGATGTGGCCGAGCGAGAAGGGCAGCGGCATGCGCAGCCAGTGGATGCCATGCGCAACCGGCATCGTCGCGCCGATCTCGGGCGTGGAATCGAATTCGTACTGGATGGCCATTCGCGGATGATCGCACGAAACTGTGCCGATATACTGCAGCCCCGCAATTTCCCTGGGTTCGCACGGTGCCTGGCAACCGAACGATAATCTTCTTCCTGGCGGCATGGGTCCTGCTCCAGCCGGGCGCAAGCCATGCGCAAACGGGCGAGACGCCGAACTGGCGCCTTGCCGCAGCGCTCTATCCCTACCAGCACAGGGTGGACGATGACGTCGACACGACCGTGACGATCAGCGGCAACCTGCCGGGCCGGTTCTCGTACTTCAGCTTCAGCAACTTCACGGGGGTGACGACGAGCGAATCGGTCAGCCTCGATCGGTCGGAGCAAAACCTGCGCATGACGATCGTCGACGCATTGCCGCTCGACCTGAATCTGCAGGTCGTCTTGCAAAAAGGCGACGGCAACGATTTCTACCAGGGAGGGATCTCCTGGCGCGTCAGCGACACCCCGGGATTGCAGGACCTGTTCGATCGGCTGAGCTTCGCCTGGCGCATGACCGTGCACGCAAAACGCTGGAACGTCGACAGCGCGACGGCGAATGCCTGGAGCATCGAGCACGGTTTCCGACTGACGGTCCCGCAGTGGACCGACCGGCTATACCTGTCAGGCTTTTACGAAAAGACCTACGGCCAGGACAGGCCGGACGGCACTGCGCAGCGTCCACTGGTCTCCGAGGTGCAACTCGGCGCGAGATTGTGGAAGGCGCTCTATGTCGTCGCCGAATACCGCGTGAACGAGTTTCGCAAAGGCGACGAACACAATCTCGCCGCGGGTATCGAGTTCCAGGGCAGCTGGTAGGCGGGCGGTTGGCGCCGTGAGGCCCTAGCCTATTTGCCGGATGCGCTCGCTGACTTCCTCGATCGCCTGGTCTTTCACCGGGCCGTAACCGCGGATGTCCATGTAGGACGCGACGGTTTCCCGCATGTTCGCGAGCGTGTCGGCGGACAGCCCGGACAGCATTTCGTCAACGCGTTTCTCGAACTCGGTAATCAACGCCCGTTCGGCACGCCGGTCGTGCGAGTAGCGGAAAACGTCCAGCGGTGTGCCGCGCAGCCGCCGCAGGCTGGCCAGCAACTTTAACAGCGTGATCGTGCCGCGGCCGAATTCCTTCTTGCGCGGCCGGCCGCGGGCATCTTTCTTGCGGGCGATGAGTGGCGGCGCCATGTGGAAGCGAATCTTCGCGTTTTTGCCGTAGGTGGCTCGAATCTCGTCGAGGAAGCCCGTCTGCGTGTGCAGTCGAGCAACCTCGTACTCGTCCTTGTACGCGAGCAGCTTGAAGTAACTCTTCGCGACGGCCTCGACCAACGCGTCGTCGCTGGCTTCTGCGTCACGTACGCGCTGAACCAGCGCCAGGTAGCGGTCAGCGAGGGCCTGGTCCTGGTAGTCGACGAGAAATTCGGCGCGCCGCCGGATCATCTCGTCGAGCGACTCACCTTCACCATGATTGTCGTCTAGCAGCCGCGTGACCTTGTCGGGGTTAACCGCCGCAACCCGCCCCCAGTCGAAGGCCTGCTTGTTCTTTTCGATTTCGACGCCGTTGAGTTCGATCGCCCGCTTGAGTGCGTCCAGGCTTACCGGCACGAGACCCATCTGCCAGGCGCAGCCGAGCATCATGACGTTGGCGTAGATCGTATTGCCGAGCAGTCGTTCTGCGAGCGCATTGGCATCGAGCGTGGAGAGGTTGTCCTTGCCGACGACATCGCCAATCGCCTTGATGCGGCGGGCAGCCTGCATGTCGGCGTCGCGGTGCTTGACGAAGTCGGCCGTCGTCATCTCGGCCGTGTTGACGAGCGCCCGCGTGTAGCCCGGGTCGTAGGCGACCGATGCGCGCGGCGATGAGCTGACGACGAGGTCGCAACCGATCAGCGCATCCGCGCGACCCTGCTCGATGCGGACCTGGTTGATGTTTGCCGGCTCCGTACCGATACGGATGTAGCTGATGACCGTGCCGAATTTTTGCGCGAAGCCCATGAAGTCCAGAACGCTGGCGCCCTTGCCCTCGAGGTGCGCGGCCATCGTTATCAACTGGCCCACGGTGACAACGCCCGTGCCGCCGACGCCCGTGACGAGCAAGTCGTAGCAATCGCTTATCGTGGGCAACGGTGCGTCGGGCACGCTGGCGAGCGCACTGGCCAGCGCGCTGCTCGAATCGCGCGCGGCCGGGGGTGGCTGCCGCTCGCCCTCAACAGTGACGAAACTCGGGCAGAAGCCGTTGACGCAGGAGTAGTCCTTGTTGCAGTTGTTCTGGTCGATCTGGCGCTTGCGGCCGAACGGTGTCTCCTTCGGAATCACCGACAGACAGTTCGACTCCGTCGAGCAGTCGCCGCAGCCCTCGCAGACCAGGTCGTTGATCACGACAAATTTCTTCGGGTCGACCATCTTGCCGCGCTTGCGCCGGCGGCGTTTCTCGGTCGCGCAGGTCTGCGCATAGATCAGGATCGTAACGCCGGGAATCTCGCGCAGCTCGCGCTGCACGGCGTCGAGTTCGCGGCGATTGTGAATCGTGGTGCCGGCCGGGAAGTCCGCGGCGTCAAATTGCTCCGGCTCATCAGACAGCAGCGCTATGCGCTCGATGCCCTCGGCCCGGACCGAATGCGCAATCGCGGGTACCGAGATCGGGCCGTCGACGGGCTGGCCGCCGGTCATTGCTACGGCATCGTTGAACAGGATCTTGAACGTGATGTTGGTGCCGGCCGCCACGGCCTGGCGGATGGCCATCGAACCCGAGTGATAGAACGTGCCGTCGCCGAGGTTCTGAAAGATATGCCGGTTGCCGTTGAACTTCGAGCGCGTGATCCAGTTGACACCTTCGCCGCCCATCTGCAGCAGGCCCTCGGTTTCGCGGTCCATCCAGCTGGCCATGAAGTGACAGCCGATGCCGGCCAGCGCGCTCGAGCCTTCGGGGACGCGGGTGGACGTGTTGTGCGGACACCCCGAGCAGAAGTAGGGCATGCGGTTGGCGCCCTCGATCTTGATCAGGTTGCTGTCGCCGCGCAGCAGCTTGTCGGCGCGGGCGGTCAGGTTGAGGCCGGAGAACTCGTTATCGAGACGCCGGGCAACAATCTGTGCAAGTTGGATCGGGTTGAGTTCGCCGATCCACGGCACGAGCCGCTCGAAGTTCTCGTCGTGCTTGCCCACCATTCGCTTCGGCTTACTGCCAGGATGGTCATAAAAATATTCTTTGAGCTGGCTCTCGATGATGCCGCGCTTCTCTTCGACCACGAGCACCTCGTTCTTGCCCTGCACGAATTCCAGCGCGCCGTGCGGCTCGAGCGGCCACACCATGCCCACTTTGTATACGTCCAGGCCGATCCGCTTCGCCTCGGCGCGATCAATGCCGAGCATGCGCAGCGCTTCCATGAGGTCGAGGTGGCCCTTGCCCGTCGTGACGATGCCGTAGCGGGCTTTCGGCACGTCGAAGATCTTGTGATCAATCGGATTGCTGCGAGCGAAGGCCAGCGTCGCAGCTTTCTTGGCTTCGAGGCGCTCCTCGATCTGCGGTCCGGGCAGGTCGGGCCAGCGGTAATGGAGACCCGTGGCGGGAATCTCGAAATCCGGAACGATGAACTCGGGGTAGGGCGGCAGTTCGACCGACATCGCCGACTCGACGGTCTCGGAAATCGCCTTGAAGCCGACCCACATGCCCGAGTAACGCGACAGCGCGATGCCATAGAGGCCGAAATCGAGGAACTCAGCGACGTTGGCCGGGTTGAGCCACGGCATCATGAACGTCAGGAACGCGACGTCGGACTGGTGCGGCATCGACGACGACACACAACCGTGGTCGTCGCCTGCGACGATGAGAGCGCCGCCGTGCGGCGAACTGCCGTAAGCATTGCCGTGCTTTAGCGCATCCCCGGCGCGGTCGACGCCAGGGCCTTTGCCATACCAGATACTGAAGACGCCATCGACAGTTCGGTGCGGATCGGTTTCAACCTGCTGCGACCCGAGCACGGCCGTGGCGGCCAGGTCCTCGTTGACGGCCGGCAGGAATTCGATGTCGTTCTCGTCGAGAAACGCTTTCGCGCGCCACAGTTCCTGGTCGACGGCGCCGAGGGGCGAACCCCGGTAGCCGGAGACAAAGCCGGCCGTATTCAGTCCTGCGGCGCGATCCAGCGTGCGCTGCATCAGCGGGATGCGGACGAGCGCCTGGGTGCCCGTCAGGAACACGCGCCCGGACTCACGCCGGTAGCGGTCGAGCAGCTCGTAGTTGTCGAGGGGATAGTGGGGCAGGGAACGCGCGGGAGTGGCCATGGGTGATATTTAATCCCATTTTCGGCGAAAAGGGGCACCAGTTTTCCCGACAGAGACTACTAAAACGAAAGAAAATACCGATATATAACAAAATTTCGGTACAATATTTCAAAATATGAAATCGGACCGATTGCGATGCTTCAGCCCAAGGACCGCCGCCTGCTCGCGGAATTACAGCGTGACAGCCGCCTGACCAACCAGGAACTCGCCGACAAGGTCGGCATGTCGAGCTCGGCCACCTGGCGACGGGTGAAGAGCCTCGAGGACGGCGGCGTCATCGAACGGTACACGGCGCTGGTCAATCCGCGAAAAGCAGGTTTCGGCCTTGCCTCGATCGTGCACGTGTCGCTGGCTCGCCACGAGCAGACTCACGTCGAGCACTTCGTGCGTGAGGTCCTGCGGCATCCGGAGGTTCTCGAGTGTTACGCAACAAGTGGCGAAGCCGACTTTCACTTGCGAGTGGGTGTCGAGGACATCGATGCCTACAATCAATTCCTGGATGATTTTATTTTCAAACTTCCCGGTGTATCCCAGGTCCGATCCAACATCGTGCTAAAGGAGATCAAGGCCGACACCGCCCTGCCGCTGAAATGAGCAAGCCGTCACGATTCTCGTGGAAAACCGTTGCCAAGGAACTGCGGCGACGCAAGGTCTATCCGGTGATCGCCGGTTATGCCGTTGTCGCGTTCGTCTTGCTGCAGCTCGGCGAGATCACGTTCGGGCCACTGGGGCTACCGAACTGGGTGATGGTGGCGCTGATCGCGCTCGTGATTACCGGGTTTCCGGTCGTCATCGTTCTGGCCTGGGTGTTCGATATTACGCCGACGGGTGTCCGCCGCACGGGCGCCGCGGTCAGCACCGACGATCGACCTTCGATTGCCGTTCTGCCTTTCTCGGACATGAGTCCCGAGCAGGACCAGGGGTACTTCTGCGAGGGCATTGCCGAAGAAATCCTGAACGCGCTGACCAAGATCCCGCAATTGAGCGTGGCCGCGAGGTCGTCCTCGTTCCAGTACAAGGGTGGCTCGGGCGATGTGCGCGAGATTGGCCGGGAACTCGGCGTCAAGGCGATACTCGAAGGCAGCGTCCGAAAATCCGACAACAGGATTCGCGTTACCGCGCAGCTGGTCAAATCGTCGGACGGCTATCACCTGTGGTCGAAGTCCTTTGACGAGGAAATCAAGGATGTCTTCGCCATCCAGGATGAAATCGCCACCAGCATCGCCAACGCGCTGCTGGAGACCCTGGCGTCCGAACACAAGCTCGCAATTCACACATCGTCGACGTCCGATGTCAGCGCCTATGACTACTACCTTCGTGGCCGGCAATTCTTCCAGCGCTTTCGCAAGCGAGACCTGGAGTACGCCATACGGATGTTTCGCGAGGCAATCGACATAGACGAGGAATACGCGCTGGCGTGGGCAGGCTACGCGGACTGTCACTCATTCATGTTCATGTACGTGGACCCGGACCCGCGCTACCAGGAAGAGGCGAGCAAAGCCAGCCGGCGCGCGCTCGAGCTCGACGCTGATCTTGCAGAGGCGCATGCCTCGCGGGGACTCGCGTATCTCGTGTGCGAGGATTTCGATGCTGCCGAAAAGGCGTTCGCCACGGCGATAGAGCTGAACCCCAACCTGTTCGAAGCCTATTACTATTACGCCCGCACCAAGTTTCACCAGGGAGACATGGTGGCCTCGGCCGACCTTTTCCAGAAGGCTGCAACCGTGAACCCGGCGGACTACCAGTCGCGGTGTCTCCGCGGGCAAATTCTCCGCGGCAGTGGACAGCTTGAAGAGGCCCGCGCCCAGGCCATCGACGCGGTCAACGTTATCGAAAATCACCTCAAGTGGTCCCCCGACGATGCCCGTGCGTACCATCTCGGCGCCGGCTCGCTCGTAATCCTGGGTGATGTAGACCGCGCCAAGCGGTGGTTGCACCGCGCGATAGAGATCGCGCCCGAAGACTCGGTCGTGCTTTACAACGTCGCCTGCAACCTCGCAACCCTGGGCGAAACGGACAAAGCACTCGACTATCTCGAACGCGCCGCGGATCAGGGCGCCGTTAGCGCAGCCTGGATGCGCAACGACGAAGATCTCGTCAAGCTGCGTGACGATCCGCGATACATTGCGCTGCTGGAACGGTGCGATGGCAAGTGCACCTAGTGCTATCCGGAATAGCCGCTATACACATGCGGCAGCACTCGGCTAGTATCCACTCGTCAACAAATCCAGGGACCCAATAATGCAAGCTGTTCGATCCGCAGCGGCCTGGTTCGCCGCGACGGCGGTCTTTTGTGCCGCGCTAATTCCGAATGCCGCTCTGTCGCAGGAAACCGATCCGCGGCGCCCGCTCGACGAAATCGTCGTCACGGCGCAAAAGCGCACGCAGCTGCTGCAGGAGACGCCCGCGGCAATCACGGCGATCGAGCGCGAGACGTTCACCGTTCGCGGCATTACGACGCTTGCCGATGTGCAGAATCTCGTGCCGTCTGTGAGGCTGCAGAAGGAGTCGGCCTCGACGGAGATCTACATTCGCGGCGTCGGGTCGACGCTCGACCTGCCCATGATCGAACCGCCCAACGCGTACAACATCAACGGGGTCTATGTACCGCGCGAGGTAACGTCGGCGTCGCTCGTCGAGGTCGAGCGCATGGAGTTCCTGCCGGGTCCGCAGGGCACGCTGTACGGGCGCGGCGCGATCGGTGGTGTGGTCAACACGATCACGGTGCGTCCCACCGACCAGCTCGAGACACGCGCGGTCGTCGAGGCGGGCAACTACGCGCACTTGCGCGCAACCGTTTCGCAAAATGTCCCGCTGGGCGACAGCGCCGCGCTGCGCGCGTCGCTGAGTTACTACGAACGCGACGGTTATCTCGAGAGTGACGCTGATTCGGCCGACGACTTTGCCGGTTTCCTGGCGTTCGAGACATCGCCGACAGACAACGTCAACCTGCACGTCTGGGGTCACTTCGAGAGCCGCGACGGCTTCGCTGCCAACCTGCTCAGCAAGGGCAACCTGACCAACCCGAAGAGCCAGGCGTTCCCGAACAACGACCCCTGGGACGACCGGCTCGAGGGGGACCTCGCCGTCTATGCGACGCTCGGTCCCATCGATGCGCAGGAGCGCGACTGGGAAACGACGCTGCTCGGCGCGGAGCTCAACTGGGACATCAACAAGCGGCTGGCGCTGACCTATATCCCTTCGTACCTCGACTTCGAGTGGCGCCAGGGTTACTGGCTTACGCACAAGAACGGCGACTTCAACCAGACCATCGACCAGACGACGCACGAGCTGCGTCTTGCCTACGACGGTGGCGGCCCGCTGACGTGGCTTGGCGGCCTGTACGCTTACGAGATCGAGACGACGGGGCAGCTGTTCATCCAGTTCGGTCCTGACGAACTGTTCCCGGGCTCGCCGAGCGGGGCATGGCTCGACGCCAGCGACGTTCGCGATCATCGCCTGCGCGGCACGGCCGTCTTTGGCGAGCTGCGCTATGCGCTGAGCGGCGACTGGCGACTCGTGGCCGGCGGCAGGTTCTCGGACGACCGCCGCCGTGCAAACGGTTTTCAGCCCGACATCGTCGTGGAGCCGGCGGTGGATGAGGATCCTGTCGCCCTGTTCACGGGGCAGGCGCCGCCGACCTGGTCGAACAACGAGAGCTGGACGAACTTCGACTGGAAACTCGGCGTCGAGTTTGACGCCGCCGAGGAAACGCTCGTCTACGCCACAACGCAGACCGGCTTCCAGCCGGGCACGTTCGACGTGTTCCCGGACACGGTCACGGAGGCGTCCGAGCTGCTGTCGTTTACGGTTGGCGCCCGCAGCCGTCTCGCCGGTGGCCGACTCGTCTTTAACAACGAGATCTTCTATTACCTTTACGAGGACCTGTTGACGCAGGCATTTAACGCGGCAACGGGCAGCAACTTCCTGACGAGCGCCGATACGCGCATCTACGGACTGCAGTCGGACATCGCTTACGCGCCGGCCAGGCTCGAGAACACCCAGTTCTCGTTCTCGCTCGGTTACCTGAACGCGCGCTATGACGATTTTCTCGAGGACTCTCTCGACGTCTTCAACGACAACCAGATGCAGAACGCGCCGGACTGGACCGTGACGCTCGGCGTCGTGCACGACTGGCTGCTGCCGTCGGGCGCGTCTATCCGTGCGGATCTCAGCTCGCGCTACGAAAGCGGCTTCTGGGGCAACTTTTCGCACTCTCCGGGCATGTACCAGGCCAGCTACACGAAGACCGACCTCGCGCTCACCTGGCACAGCGGCGACGGCAGGTGGTCGGCCGGGCTGTGGGGCAAGAACCTGGAAAACAGCGACGTGCAGTCTGCGGCTGCCACGGGCAACCCGCTCACGGACCCGGGCCCCGGGGCGCCGTTCCTCGAAGCCCCGCGCACCTATGGCGTCCGGGTGACCCTAAATCTGCAGTAGGAGCCCGCCCCGGCGGGGCGAATCTGTCGCGTCAGCGCAACATATGGTCATTATGTCACTGAAATGTGACCGGTTCGTCACTTCCGGGCAACCCGATTCGCTTAATCTGGCGGCGCTTGGGTAAACATTTGGAGACTTCTGATGAAGTTCGCAACGACTGTACGACTGTTTGGCGCGGCCGCTGTGGCGTCGCTGCTACTGGCCCCGGCGGCGCAGGCCGACTCGGGTTTCTATCTCGGCGCATCGGTTGGTGATACCAGCGTCGAGCTGCAGGATTTCGACGAGAGCGACACGTCCTGGAAGGGCTATGGCGGCTATATCTTCGACATGCCTGTCCTCGATTTCGCGGTTGAGGTGGCGTACGTCGATTTCGGTTCGCAGGGCGGTGACATCCTGCAGGTTCCGGCCGCAATCGATGCCACGGGTCTCGGCGCGTTCGGCCTCGCTGGCATGGACTTCGGCGTGTTCGGCTGGTTCGTCAAGGCGGGTTACGTATCCTGGGACGCTGATCTCGAACTCGGCGGCCTGTCGGATTCCGACGACGGCACCGATCTCGGTTACGGCCTCGGCTTTCGCCTGAATTTCAGCTCGATCGAACTTCGCGCTGAGTACGAACTGTTCGAGTTCGAAGACGCCGACGTCGACATGGCCACGGTCGGAGTTGTCTGGCGCTTCTAAGCCGCTAAGGCAGCAACACCGTAGATCCAGTCGTCAGGCGCGCCTCGATATCGAGGTGCGCCTGTGCGGCGTTCTCGAGCGCATAGGTCTGTCCGATGCGCACTTCCACACCCTTGGCCAGCGCCGCGAACAGTTCTTCGCAGGCGGCGAGCAACTCTGCCCGCGTCCGGATGAAATGAAACAGCACGGGCCGCGTCAGGTACAGGGACCCTCGTTGGGCCAGCTCCAGCGGTGACACCGGGTCGACCGGCCCTGACGCATTGCCGAATGACACCATCGTGCCGTGAAAGCGCAGCGCGTCCAGCGACGCGGTAAACGTGTCCTTGCCCACTGAATCGTAAACAGCCGCCACGCCCTCGCCATCGGTCAGTTCGCGCACGCGCGCGGCGACATCGTCGTCGGCCATGATGACGTGATCGCAGCCCTGCGATTTCGCGAGCGCTGCTTTCTCCTCGGTGCTGACCACGCCGATCACCATCGCGCCGAGTTGCTTCGCCCACTGGCTGGCGAGCGAGCCCACGCCACCGGCGGCCGCATACAGCAGGATCGGATCACCGGGCTGCACGACATAGCTGCGCCGCAGCAGGTACCAGGTGGTCAGGCCTTTAAGCAGGACGGCCGCAGCAACCTCGTCCGGGATCGAGTCGGGAATCGGTACGAGCCGGTCCGCGGCGAAATTGCGGTGTTCGGCGTAGGAACCGATTGGCATGCCCGTATAGACGACGCGGTCTCCCGCGGCTACATCGGTGACACCGTCGCCGACGGCCTCGACGACGCCCGCGGCCTCCGAGCCGATGCCGCTCGGCAGCTCGAGCGGATAGAGCCCGGTGCGGTGATAGGTGTCTATCAGGTTGAGGCCGATGGCCGTGTGCCGGATGCGCGCCTCACCGGCGGCCGGCTCGGGAACCTCTACGTTCTCCCAGGTCAGAACCTCGGGGCCGCCGTACTCGTGAATGCGTATTGCGTGCGTGTTCATCTGCGTTAGGATAGCCGACTTGCAACGACTGACCCGAACATTCTTTCAGGCGTCATGCCTGATCGCCTGCTTCCCTGCGCATGCCGAAGAGATTGACGAGATCCTCGTGACCGCGGTGCGCCGCGCCGTGGCCGAAGACCAGCTGTCGATCAGCCTCGATACCGTTGAACGCGAGGCCGTGGTGGGCAACGTACTGCTCACCGATGCGCTCAGGGACGCGCCCGGCGTCTTCCTGCAGCAGACCACGCCGGGGCAGGGCGCCGCGATCGTGCGCGGACAGAAAGGCTCGGCCGTGCTGCACCTCGTCGACGGCATGCGGCTCAATAACGCCATCTTTCGCAGTGCGCCGACGCAATACTTCGCCCTGGTGCCGACCTCGGCTGTCGAGCGCGTGGAGGTCCTGCGCGGCACGCCGGCCTCGCTGTATGGTTCGGACGCTATTGGCGGCGTCGTGCAGGTCGTCACGCGCAAGCCTGAATTCGATTCGGCGGAGACCGAGGTTCGCGGCGAGCTGCTGGCTTCGGCGAACACGGCGGAGGAAGCGCGGGTCGTCGGCGGCACGATCGACGCGGGCAACCGCCGGCTCGCGACCTCGTTTAGCGCCGAGTACGCCGACATCGGCGATCGCCGGATTGGCGGCGGCGACACGGTCCGGCCGAGCGGCTATTCGGCCCGTTCCGCCCGCTGGCTCGTGGTCGGCCGGCCCGGCGACGGCGCGACCTGGTCCGTGGACCTGCAGCATGCCGAGCAGCCGAAGACACCGCGAACCGACGAACTCGTCCCGGGTTTCGGCGAGACCGAACCGGCGTCGTCCGAGTTCTTCTTCCGTCCGAACCGGCGGACGTTTGCTCACCTGGATTTCCAGTCGCTCGAAGGCGCGCTCGGGCTCGACTGGAATGTCGACTTTGCCTGGCAGCGCATTGACGACGACCGCCAGACGCGCGACCTCGATGCGCCGACGCGCACGCTGGAGCAGAACCGTAGCGACCTGTTCGGGCTGACGGTCAGCGCCAGCCGAATGTCCGATACGGTGTCATGGATCACGGGTCTGGATCTCTACTACGACGACGTGTCCAGCAGCCGCGTGCGAGAGGACGTCGTCACTGGCGAGCAAACGGAGACCACGCCGCGTTTCCCGAACGGCTCGAGCATGGAGCTCATGTCCGCTTACGGCAACGGCACCTGGACGGCCGGGGACCGGCACGCCGTGACTTTCGGCGTCCGGTTAAGCGACGTGCGGACCCGGCTTCCCTCAACGTCCGTTCACAACACCGAGGTGAGCGGCGATCTCGGCTGGGTCTTCACGATCAACGACGGCTGGCAGTTCACTGCGAACCTGGGTTATGGCTTCCGCGCACCCAATGTGTTCGACCTCGGCACGCTCGGCAACCGGCCGGGCAACCGCTTCAACATCCCGAACACCGATCTCGAGTCCGAGCACGTCGTGCACGGCGACGTTGGCATCCGCTACCGTAACTCGGTGGCGGACTTCACGGTGTCCGCCTACCTGCTCGACTACACGGACCGCATCACGTCGGTGTCGACGGGCAACGTCACGCCCGAGGGGCGTGACATCACGCAGAGCGTCAATGCGGCGAGTTCCGAGATACACGGCGTCGAGATGACGGCGCGTATCGACGTTGGCGATGAGTGGTTCGTGAACGCCAACCTCACCTACACGCGCGGCGACCAGCGCATCGCCGGTAGCGCGGAAGAGCCCGCGGACCGGATACCGCCGCTCAGCGGGTTTATCAGCGTCGAGTATGCGCCTGAAACCGTCTTCGGATTCGAAGCCTGGGCGAGCTTCGCCGACGCCCAGGATCGCCTGAGCGCCAGGGACGTGCGCGATTCCAGAATCGATCCCAACGGTACCCCTGGCTGGGCCAGCATTGGCGCGAGTGCGCACTGGCGGCCGACGGACGCCTGGCGCGTTACGCTGGAACTGGCCAACGTGTTTGATGCTTCCTATCGCGCGCACGGCTCCGGCATCGATGCAACGGGCCGCAACGCCACGCTCAGCGCTCGCTGGAGCTGGTGACTATTGCCGGGGTAATTGCCTAGTGCATGCCGGTGTTCCGCAGGGCCACGAACATCATCGCAATCGCCAGGAACATGAACAACACGCTGATGGCCTGGCGCATGCGATGCTGCGGGATGAGCCCCTGTAGCCGCGGGCCGATCTGGCCGCCGATGAGAACGCCTGGAATATCGTAGATGAGCAGGTTCCATGGTACGGCAGCCCAACCCCCTGCCTGGATCAGTTCGACGACCAGCGTCGCCGTCGCGAATACGATCGTGAGGATGACGACGAGTACCGACGTTGCGGCTGCCACGGCGATCGGAATGCCTTTGCGCGTGAGCTGCGAGATCGTGACCTCGCCGATGCCGACCGACACCATGCCGGTCAGAAATGCGCCAACGCTTGTCACCGCGTAGTCGCCGACACCGAGGTCCGGCCGGTCGTAGCTGTAGGTGTGGCCGCGCGAATCGGTCTTCTCGATCACGACGCGTCCCTCGAGGTGAACCTCGGGGTCGCCGGGCCTGATCGGGTTGCGCCACATTACGTAGGAGAGCACGGCGACGAGAATTGCATAGCTCGCGACCAGCGCGCTGCCGGGGACATAGTTCGCCACGACGGCGCCGAGAATGGCGACCGGGATCGAGACCCGGAGGATGCGGCGCGCGAGCTGGTAGTCGATCAGCTTGCGCCGGTAGTAGCCGATGAAACCGGAGAGGAAGCCGAAGGTCTGGGTGAACAGCGCAGCGGCAACCGCCGTCATCGTGGTCGCAAGCACGTATTGCTCGCCCAGCAGCGGGAACACGAGAATGAAGATCGGCGTGAACAACGCCGCGCCGCCGATGCCGCTCAGCATCGCGCACGTGGCGACGACGATCGACACCGGGAACATGAACCAGTAGAGCGTGAAATCCATCTCGATGAATTTTCCGTAAATCCCGACCGTTTGCGGACCGCAACTGCGATAGCCGCTTACCTTCATGCATTGTCCCGCTTGTCGGGAGCTCGCTGCGCTGCGCTTTACTTCCGGTAAGCGGCTTCTCCGTCGCGGCCCTGCAAGGGTGGCAGGCTACTACGAAACACTCCTCCAGTGTGCGTCCGTTGCGACCATCGTCAGCACGTCGTACTGGGCGCAGATCTCGTCGTCCTGGTTCGTGACTTCGGCGTCCCAGCGGACCTCGCCGTATCCCGTGTCGCCGCGCAGCGTCTTCTGCTTGCAGGTCAGGCGGACCCGGATTGTATCGTCGAAGTTGACCGGTGTCAGGAAGCGCAGGTTGTCGACGCCGTAGTTTGCGAGCACGGGTCCGAAGTCCGGGTCGACGAACAGTCCGGCCGCGAACGACACGATCAGGTAGCCGTGCGCGACGCGGCCCTCGAAGAACGGGTTCTTCTGCGCCTCTTCCTCGTTCATGTGGGC
>JAAUYE010231042.1_pt1 | contig 16157 bp, 13 predicted proteins | sample 7278081 | NCBI WGS metagenome assembly JAAUYE01 (sample SAMN14350131, study PRJNA611818) | marine sediment metagenome | isolation source: surface marine sediment (0.6m) | place: French Polynesia: Moorea | collected 2018-08
CGAGCTCTTCGAAGGTGTCCAGACTCTCCCGGACCAGGGCGCGGAGTGCGACCGCGTCGAGGTCCCGGGGGTTCGGGCAGAGCTCGTCGCTCAGGTGCGCCCGCGCGGGCTCGTCGAAAGGCTGCGCGGGCAGCCTCCGCACCACCGTGGCGTAGGCTCGGATAAGCCGCCAGTACGAGTCCCATGCGAGCCGCGGGTTTCCCGTCGCGCGGATCAGCCCGTGCACCGTCCGGTCGTTCAGCCCGACATTGAGCACCGTGTCGAGCATGCCCGGCATCGAGACGGGCGCGCCCGAGCGGACCGAGAGCAGCAGCGGTCGCCGGCTACCGCCGAAGATCCGCCCGGTGGCGTTCTCCAGATGACGCACGTAGGCGCCGAGCACCTCCGCGAGGTCTCCGGGCAGCTTTCCGCCGGCGGACCGATAGACCTGGCAGAGATCGGTGCCGAGCACGAAGGCCGGCGGCACCGCGAGCCCGGCCCGGTCCATGCGCATCAGACCGTAGGCCTTGCCGCCGACGGTCGCCGGCGTGACCCGGGTGACGTCCGACTGCCCGCCCCCCACGAAGTAGACGGACGGTGTCCACCCGTCTGCGGGGGCACTCGTCATGGCTTCATCAGCTCGCCCATCGCGTAGTCCCGCATCATGAGGCCGCAGAGGGCCGCCGAGTCCGCTGCCTTCTCGAAGCGGCGGGCGATCAGCGAGAACAGGTGCACCTGTCGGGGATCGGCGGCCGACTCGACGAGCACCCGCGTGACGGTGCGCTCCACCTCGTCGGTCTGGTGCTCGATCGTCACGAGGGCGTCGATCGCCTCGAGGAAGTCGCGCAGATCCTCGCGGGGCCCGCCGCGCTGCAGGTGCCCCATGGTCTCCACGCTCACCGCCAGCTTCCGGGCGGCATCCACCACCAGCTCGGCGAGCTCCTGGAGCGGATCGTTGAGGGCCGGGAGGGGAGTCACCAACGGCAGCATGCTCAGCAGGAAGGCTGCATCTTCGAGTTGATCCGTCACCTCGTCGAGCCGCGAGCCCAGGCGCGCGTAGACGGCGTTCGCGCTGCTCTCCGCTGCCGCCTCGCGCAGGCGGGTGACCAGCGCGTCCGCCTGGCTCTCCCAGAGCTTGGCTCGCCGGGCGGCGCGGGCGACCCCCTCGAGCGAGGGGGCCAGGCGGGCCTTCACCAGCTCGTCCCGGATGGTATCGGCGAGCTGCGCGCTGATGGCGACGTGGTCCGCCATGATGTCGAGCAGGCTCCGCTCCGCCCCGTGCACGTGGTCGAGCAGCTCGGCCTTGAGCTCGTCGCGGATCAGGCGCACCGAGCGGCCCGCGCCCAGCCCATCGGAGGCGCTGCGCAGCACGAAGCGGAGGTAGTCGATCGCGACGCCGCGGCCGAGGATGCGGTCGAGCCGCTGACCGTAGGGCGATCGGGCGCGGAGCACGTCGCCCATCACGTCGTAGACGAGCTGCTCGCCGCCGAGCTCCAGGAACCCCCGGTGCCCGTGCTCGTTGTCTGCCGCCCACTTGAGCACGGTGATGGCGTCGCGATTGCGCACGAAGTTGCGGAGTCGCTTGCGCGCGCGGTTCCAGTCGATGAGGAACACGACCCGCGAGCCGAGGAACTCCAGGGTGCGCTCGAGGGCTGCGTGATCACCGGCCTGGTAGGTGCCGGTGCACAGGAAGTAGGCGTCGTTCTCGGAGAACGCCTCCGAGCGGCGCGACCGGGTGTCCTCCCACTCGATGCCCTGCTCCTCGAACAGGCTCTGAAAGAATCGCGCGCGCCGCCCGTGGATGTCGGTGTAGGTCAGCACGACCTCGAGGCCCGAGACCTGCACCACGAGCACGTGAGCGTCAGTGGTGCCGATGTCGTTCTGCAGGAGCAGCCGGCCTCCCGCGCGAGTCGCGGTGGTTCCGAGCCCCGGATGATCGAACTTGAGCGGGGCGGTCGCATTCACGCCCCGCATGAAGGAGCGCACGAGCGCGTAATCCGCCTCGTCGAGCCCGTAGACCCGGGCTCCTTCGACCGATTCCTGGGCCAGCCTCGCCTGGAGCCGATTGAGCGCCTTGTGCAGGTCCATCACCAGCAGGTGGAAGCTGTCGCCCTGGGCGCGTCGAGCCCGGGTAGCGGCGGTGATGTAGCTCCCCGGCACCAGGTCCCCCTCGATGGGGGGCTGCGCCTCGACGGTGGCCGCGAAGCGCTCGGCATAGTCGGCCGCCGGCTCGCCGGCGAGCTCGGCGTCGGCCTCCGCCGCTTCGAGCGGCAGCAGCATCTCACGGATGCCCTCCACGATCAGCTCGTGGATGCGGCCAGCGTGCGGGATGTAGTACGAGCCGTCCGGGCGCCGGCTCGCGGTCAGTGCGTCGTCGAGGGCGGGATCCACGACGCCGCTCGCCGCCTGCTCCCGAGCCAGGTCCGGGACCTCCGCGGCGGGGTGTTCGGCGTGCTCGCGTGCCGCCTGGAGCAGCGTGAACAGATACTTCACCCGGTCGTTCGCGAGCAGCGCCCGGTTCACGTACTCCGGGAGCAGGAGCGCGCTCTCTCCGAGCTCGCCGACGATCTGGGTCTTGCGCATGGCCTCCCCACCCCCGCGGGCGAAACGACGCCAGGTCCCAGGGTATTCTCGCACCTCGCGGCCGCCAGACGAGTGCCGTCACCAAAACGTCGAATCGCGGCGAATCGCGGCGGCTCCCGAGCCCGTTCCGGCCTCGACGGCCCGTCAGGACCCAACTTGGGACAGCCGGCGGCTCTCTGGTAGGATGCGGCGCACTGGGACGCGGGGATCCGGCCGTGCAAGCGATGGCTCCACCTCGTCCTGAAACAAGGAAGAGGGACCATGCGGAGCTGCACCCGGATTCTCGCCGCCACGGCACTGCTGTTGATCTGCTCGTCGAGCGCCCACGCCGCCCCCCTGTTCGGCGCCTTCACCCGGGGGTCCGACCTGGACCCCCCGAGCGGCATGGAGAACGGGGGTCCGGGAAGCACCAGCGCGTCGATTCTCGACACCACCTACGAGGCGCAAGCCGGGCTCGGCGGACCGACCTTCACTCCCGTCTTGAAGGCGAAGTCCGTCTCGGTGAACGCCCAGAGCGACGACGACTTCACGCAGAGCGAAGCGGAGGCCTACCAGGTCTTCACGAGCTCGATCGGGCAGACGATCACGCTCGACATCGTTCTCGACGGGGCCGTGACCAACGACGGCACGCCGCTCTCCCGCTCGTTCGTCCTCGCGGACGTCTTCGTGATCGGCGGCCCGGATTTCTTCGTGTCCGACAGCTTCTGCTTCCGTGGGGAGCGCGCCTTCGGCGTGTATCTGTGCGGGGACACCCTCGGCCGGTCCAACCAATTCATCGACGGCGGCGACGTCACCCTGCGCGAGCCCCTCACCTTCGACGTGGGGGCGGGCGAGCAGTTCGCCGTGTACGGCACGCTGCGGGCCAACTCGCGGGACGGCACGTCGAACGCCTTCGACACGCTGCAGATGACCTTCTCGGACGACTCCAACCTCACGCCCGCGATCCCGGAGCCGTCGACCCTGCTGCTCTGCGGCGGCGGACTGGTCGCACTCGCGCTGCGCCGGCGCTCCGGCTCGTAACCCGCTCCTCGGCCACGCGCGGGGCGCAACCTCACGCCGGCCCACCGCTCGGAGACAGCACTCCGTCCAGGCAGCAAGCGATCTGCGTGGGATCGTCACCGTCCACCAGCAGCGCGTCGTGGGCCATCGCGGCACGGCGGCGCCGCTCGTCCAGCTCGTCGGCGTTGAAGACGACGACCGGCAGCTCGGGGCTGGAGCGCAGAACCGGACCGGGCCTGTCGGCGGAGACGAAGCCGCACAGAAGGTGCGCGTCCATCACGAAGGCCTCCCCTCCGTGCATGGCCTGCGAGAATTCGGCAGACCAGCAGCTGTAGGTGTTGACGGTCTCGATACCCCGCGCTCCCAGCGCCTCTTCGCAGCCGCGAATCCAGGCACCATCACTGCGCGCAGCGAGCACGATCCGTGCGTGACACCTCGTCATGTCTCGGCCTCCTCCCGGGCGCGGATCCCTACCGCCTGCCCGTGCCCGAGAGTACCGGGCGCCCGGTCACCGCTGCTTGTCGCACGCGGCCAACCGCTTGACCGAGGGGCACTTCTCCAGGGATGGACCCCGCGTCACGGGCGGACGAAGGGGAGGTCACCCCTCGCCGAGGCGACGGACGGTCCGGCGGATCCCGTCGAGGTCGTCGGGGTGCACTTCGAACGTGGACTCGTCCCTGGCCCGGGGCGGGTCGGCCCGAGGAGCAAGGCACCTCACGACCACTCCGAGCCGGGGGCAACCCTCCAGGAGGACGCGCCACTGCGCATCGTGGGTCATCTCCAGCAGACCGCCGTCGATGACGAGGACGGCGAGGTGCTCGCCGCCGTCGAGCTCCCGGACGGCGTGGCCGGCGTCGTCGACCCGGAGGACCGACCAGCCAGTCTTCGCGAGCGATGACTCGAGGAGACAGCCCTCCTGCGGTGAAACACAGGCGATCAAGACCCTGCGATCGACATCGACCATCCGAACCTCCATTCGATCGAGGCGGGTCTCCCGCTCGTCCGGTCTGCACCCGACCCGCCTCTCCCGAGGGCGAGCGAGGTTAGGGGCGCGCTCGGCACCGAGCTTGACCGACGCGGCCAATCCCTTGACGCAGGGAGCAATCCTTCCCTACGGCGACAGCGCCTTTCGGGCCTCGCTGGGAGGCCGTCCCGTCCAGCGCTTGAAGGCCCTCGAGAAGGACGATTGATCGGAGAAGCCCAGCAGATAGCCGATCTCGCCGAGAGATCGCGAGGGATCGGCGATGTACTGCTCGGCGAGCTCCTGGCGGACGGCGTCGAGGAGTCGCGAGTAGCTGGTGCCCTCGGCGGAGAGCCTGCGACGGAGGCTGCGGGCGCTCATCGAGACCGCCTTGGCAATCGCCGCGTCACCCGGCGATCCGGACGGCAGCTCGTCGACGATGGCCTTCTTCACCCGGCTGACCACGTCGTCGCCGCGCAGCTGGACGAGGAAGCCATGGAGGACCTGGTCGTTGAGCCGCGCGAGCTCACGGTTCGATGCGGGCAGTGGTCGGTCGATGTCCGCGCTTCGGAAGGCGAGCGCCGTCTCGCGCGTCTCGAACCGGACGGGGCAGCCGAAGAAGCTCGAGTAGGGTCCCGGATCTCCGGGTCGCTGGTGTCGGACGCGGACCTCGACCGGCTTCAGCTCCTGGCCAGAGCCGGCGCGACAGAGGCCCATGACGAAGGCCAGCGTCGCATCCTCCTCTGGTGGCGAGCCCGAATCGAGCAGCTGGCTGTCGGCGGCGAGCGAGAACAGGGCGCGCTCTCCGTCATCCTCCAGCACGAAGCCAACGGAATCGTCGACGACCCTGGTGTACCGGCAGAGACGGGTCAACGCCGTGCGCAGCGTGCGACTGGCCAGGAACGCATACCCCAGGGCGTGAAAGTCCGTGGGAAACCAGGCTTCCGCGACCTCGAGGCCGAAGCAGGGGTCCGCGATCGACTCGGCCGCCTTCCTCCATGCGGCCGTCAACTGCTCCGTCCTGTATCGGGCCCGCGGCACGTCCATCAGCGCCGGATCGAGCCCTGCCCTTCGGAACACGGACTCCGGATCGACTCGATGCTCCTCGAGGACCCGCCACAGGGGTCGGCTGAGGGAAGCCAGAGAGGTGCCCAGCATGGATCGGGAGCCATAGCGCGGCTCACCCCGCTCGGTCGATGCCAGAACGCACCGACCTCGAACGGGTGGAGGGCTTCAGGAGCGGGCTGCCGCGCTGCCCGGAAGCGAGAGCGGAGATCGGGCAGAATCCGGGTCGTGATGCTGGGATGGATCGTTCCCGAGCCGAAGGAGCCGGCGAAGTCCCCGGAGGAGCTGCGCCGGGAGCGCGAGCAGAAGGTGCGCGGGCTGATGCGGGAGGGCCTGCTCCGCTCCGAACGGATCCGCCGGGCGATGCTGACGGTCGCTCGCGAGGACTTCGTGCCGCGGCTCTATCGGGACTACGCCTATCGCGAGGTGCCCCTGCCCCTCCCCGGGAGGAAGGCCACGATCTCCTGCCCGCACAGCTACCCCCTCTTCTACGAGCCGCTGGGTCTCGACCGGGGCGACCGCTTCCTCGAGGTCGGCGTGGGATCCGGCTACGGCACCGCCCTGGCTCGCGAAATCGTGGGTGACGAAGGCCTCGTGGTCTCCGTGGAGATCGATCCCGAGACCCTCGCGTTCGCGCGCGGCAACCTGGAGCGGGCCGGCTATCGCGACGTGGTCCTGGTGTGCGCCGACGGGGGCCTGGGCTGCCCGGAGCACGCGCCCTACGATCGCATCTGCGTCACGGCCTCCTGTGCCGAGGTGCCGCCCCCGTTGATCGAGCAGCTCCGAACCGGAGGCCGCCTGATCGCCCCGCTGATCCGGGGCCTGGAACAGGACCTCGCGTTGCTCGAGAAGACCCCCACCGGAACCGAGCGCCGCACGATCTGCCAGGTGCTCTACGTCCCCCTCCAGGGACGCTACGCCGCCCGGCTCCCCGGCTGACACTTCATCGACGAGCTGGAGCGGATCGCCGGCTCAGGGCGCCCTGGCGAGGATGCCCTCGGCAGCGAGCATGCCGTTCAAGGCGGCTCCGATGATTCCGCGTGACTTTCCCGCGCCGTCTCCCGCGACGAAGAGGCCGGTGACGTTCGTCTCCAGGTTCGCGCTGGTGGGGTAGCGGACGTCGTAGAACTTGATCTCGGGCACGTAGATCGCCGTGGATGGATGGGCCACTCCCGGAATGACGCGCGAGAGCAGGATCAGGCTCTCGCGCAGGTTGTCCACGATCCGGCCCGGGTAGGCGAAGGAGACGTCGCCCGGCGTCACGTCGGGCCCCGGTGGAAGCGTCGGCTCCATGGCGTCGTAACCCCGCTCCGACGAGTAGAAGGTCTCGGTGCGGGAGCGCCTTCCCGCCATGAGGTCGCCCCAGCGCTGAACGATCAGGCTCCGGCCCCCGCCCCAGAAGTTCGCGAACTTCGCCACGATCCGACCCATCTCGGTGTTGTCCTGGACGGGCTCCGTCATCGTCACGGTGTCGAGCAGCGCGAAGTTGGTGTTCTTCGTCTTCCGGTCGCGGAAGGCGTGACCGTTCACCAGGCGGAATTCATCGACCTCCTCCACGCACACACGACCACCCGGGTTCGTGCAGAAGGTGCGCGTGGAGTCCCCGTGCGTGGGCGTCACGAAGTGGAACTTCGGGTCGTAGATGACACGGGTGATCTCGTCGTAGACCGCGGAGGCGACCTCGACCCGGCAGCCGATGTCGATGGCCCCCTGGCGCGTCTCGACTCCGAGCGACCGGGCCGCTTCGCGGAACCAGTAGGCGCCCTCCCTTCCCGGCGCCGCCACGACGAACGGCGCCCGGAACTCGCCCCTGGAGGTGCAGACCGTGAAGGTGCCGTCGGGCTCCCGCCGCACACTCGCGACCTCGGTCTCCAGGCAGAAGTGGACGCCCGCGCGCGAGATCTCCTCGGTCAGCCGCGCCACCACCTGCGGAGCGAAGTCGCTGCCCATGTGGCGCTGCCTGACCGGCACCAGCGTGATGTCCCAGCCGCCTCGCGGCGTGCGCCGGCGAACCCACGAGACGCGCTCGATCCAGCCGCGCACGCGCTCGTCGTCGGCACCGTGCACCTTGGGATCCGCCCCGTGGGCCAGGAAGACGGCATCGATGGCCGCGATTCGTTCCTCCGCCTCCTGCGGCGAGATCCGGAGCTCGTCCAGATCGAGGCCCACGCGATGGGAGAGGTTGAGCTTGCCATCGGTGATTCCGCCGGCGCCCCCGGTACCGGCCTTCTGGTCGAGGACCACCGTGCGCAGCTTCCCCGACAGACCGCGCCCTGAGAAGAGACCGGCGGGCCCGGCACCGATGACGATGACGTCCCACCTCACGGCGTGCATGCCGGGTGCGCCGGCCCGGCTCCGCTCATCGCCACGCCGTCGTAGGAGCGCGCCTCGTGCGCCGTCCCCGACATGTCGCGCAGCATAGAGCGGCGTGCATGGAAGCGCTGGCACGTCGCTTGCTTGAGAGTTCCGGGTGGGGCACCGCCGTCGCCAGCCGGCACGGCGTTGCCCGCTGCCCCAGCGGCCCCGCCGGCGGGGCGGGAAGACCCATCGGGAGCAGGTAGGACCCATCATGGCGATCACGCTCAGCGTCATCAAGGCCGACATCGGCTCGATCGGGGGACACCTCGCGCCCTCGGAACGCCTGCTGGAGACGGTGCGTAGCCACGTCGCGGAGCAAGGCCGGGATCTCGTCCTCGACCACTACCTGAGCTTCACGGGCGACGACATCGCGATCCTGATGACGCACACCCGGGGCGCCGGCGACGAGGCGATCCACCGGCTGGCCTGGGACGCGTTCCTCGCGGGTACCGAGCTGGCCAGGCAGCAGGGCTTGTACGGCGCGGGCCAGGATCTCCTCAAGGACTCGTTCTCCGGCAACGTGCGCGGCATGGGTCCCGCTGTGGCCGAGCTCCAGATCGAGGAGCGTCCCAGCGAGCCCTTCCTCTTCTTCGCCGCCGACAAGACCGAGCCCGGGGCCTACAACCTGCCCCTCTACCTGGCCTTCGCCGACGTGATGAACACGCCGGGGCTCATGCTGTCGCCGGCAATCGCCCAGGGCTACCGCTTCGTGATCATGGACGTGGGCTACACCGAGGGCGACCGGCTCGTCGAGCTCCAGACGCCCGAGGACATCTACGACGTGGCCACGCTGCTGCGCGACAACGAGCGCTACGTGGTGGAGTCGGTGTGGTCGCGGGCGAAGGGCGACCAGGCCGCCGCCGTCTCGACCTCGCGCCTGCACAACATCGCCGGCCGCTACACCGGCAAGGACGATCCCGTCATGCTCGTGCGCGCCCAGATGCACTTCCCCGCCACGGGCGAGCTCGTGGCCCCCTACCAGATCGGCCATTTCGTGGGCGGCGGCATGCGCGGGTCCCACCAGATGCCGCTCATGCCGGTCAGGCTGAACTCGCCGATCAGCTACTTCGACGGCCCTCCCGTCGTGAGCTGCGCGGCCTTCTCCGTGCACGAGGGGCGCCTCTCGGAGCCGGTGGACGTCTTCGACCACCCCTTCTGGGATCGCGTGCGCCATCGGGTGGCGGAGAAGGCTGCCGAGATGCGCCGCCAGGGCTTCTCGGGCGCGGCCATGCTGCCCATGAGCGAGCTCGAGTACACGGGCGTGACGGAGAAGCTCGAGGCCCTCGACAAGCGCTTTCGGATCCGCAGCTGAGAGCTCCGCTTGCCCTCTAGACGGGCCGCGCGCCCTGCTCGCGTTCCGCTCGTCGGCGACCCGCGCTCCGCAGCGCTCCCGATCCCGCTTCCGATCCCGCTTCCAATCCCGCTTCCGATCCCGCTTCCAATCGGGTGCCCCCGCGGTGATAGAATGAGCGCCGCCCAGCGCTCGGAGGGAGCGACCAGATGCGATCCGGCTCCAGGCGCCAAGGCGCGCTCGCCCTGCTGCTCGCCTGTGTGGGGAGCGCTGCCTGGGGGGACGGCGCGACGATCGCGGCCCTTGGCCGCATCGAGCCGCGCGACGGCGTGTCGCGGCTGGCCGGGCCGTCGCGACCGGTGGTGGTGATCGCGGAGCTCTCGGTGAAGGAGGGCGACCGCGTCGAGAAGGGGCAGGTGCTCGCGACGCTCGACAGCCATCGGCTGAGCCGGGCCCAGGTGGCCGAGGCCGAGGCGGTGCTCGAGCGGGCCCAGCGCGAGGAGAGGCGCTCCAAGCGTTTGAGGGCGGGCGATGCCACGTCGAGGGCCAAGCAGGAAGACGCCGAGGTGGAGGTCAAGGTCGCGCGGGCGCAGCTCGAGGCGGCCCGCGCCGAGCTCGACCGCTCGCTGGTGCGGGCTCCCTTCAGCGGCCAGGTGCTCGCCATCCACGCGCGTGAGGGCGAGCGCCTGGGCCCCGAGGGCCTGCTCGAGCTCGGCCGCACCGACGAGATGTTCGTGGTGGCGGAGGTCTACGAGACCGATGTGCACCGCGTGGCCGTGGGCCAGCGGGCCACGATGACGAGCCCGGCGCTGCCCCAGCCGCTCACGGGCCGCGTGGAGCAGGTGGGCATGCGGGTGGGGAAGATGGACGTGCTCGGGACGGACCCGGTCGCCAAGACCGACGCGCGGGTGGTGGAGGTCGAGATCCGGCTCGACGACACGGCCGCCGCGGCGGTGCTGACCAACCTCCAGGTGAAGGTCGAGATCGAGCTCTAGCCGCGCCCGGGCCGTCGCGCCGGCGCCGCACACCGGGAAGTCCCCCATGATCGCAGCCGTCCCCCTCACCTGGCTCCAGCTCCGGCACGAGAAGACGCGCCTCGTCATGGCGATCCTCGGGGTGACCTTCGCCGTCGTGCTCGTCTTCATGCAGCTCGGCTTCCGCGACGCGCTCTTCGACGGCTCGGTCCGCTACCACAACGCCTTCCACTACGACCTGGCGATGGTCAGCCCCAAGACGGACTTCATCGTGCGTCCCGAGGGCTTCTCGCGCCGTCGGCTGCTCCAGGCGCTCGGTGTGGAGGGCGTCGAGAGCGTGAGCGCCGTCTACCTGGGCAAGGCCGTTTGGCGCAATCCCCTCTCTCCCGGGGATTCGCGCACCGTCTACGTGGTGGGCTTCGACCCCTCGGAGCGCGTCCTGCGTCTCGCGGGCGTGGAGGAGCAGCAGGCGAAGCTGCGCATGCCCGACACGGTGCTCTTCGACGCCCACTCGCGCGAGGAGTTCGGCCCGATCGCCGAGCTCTACCGCGATAGCGGCACCTTCTCCACCGAGATCGGCAACCGCAGCGTGGAGATCGCGGGGCTCTTCGAGCTCGGCACCTCTTTCGGGATCGACGCCAGCATCGTCACCAGCGACCTCAACTTCCGCAGGCTCTTCCCGAGCCGGCAGGCCGGAAACATCGACCTCGGCCTGATCCGGCTCGAGCCCGGGGCCGACCGGGAGGCCACGCGAGCGCGCCTGCTCGAGTCGATCCCCGGCGACGTCCTGCTGCTGACGCGGCCCGCGTTCGTGGCGCGCGAGGTGAGGTACTGGTCGAGCGCGACACCGATCGGGTACATCTTCAGCTTCGGGGCGATCATCGGCCTCACCGTCGGGGCGATCATCGTCTACCAGATCCTCTTCGCCGACGTCTCGGACCACCTCTCGGAGTACGCCACGCTCAAGGCCATGGGCTACACCCACGGCTACCTGGTGCGGCTGGTGCTCAAGGAGTCGGCGATCCTCGGTGCCCTCGGCTTCGTGCCCGGGCTACTCGCCTCGAGCTACCTCTATGCGGCGGCCCGCGACGCCACGCAGCTGCCCATGCAGCTCACGCCCCAGCTCGCCGCGGTGGTGCTCGGCCTCACCGTCGCCATGTGCGCCTTCTCCGGGATCCTGGCGCTGCGCAAGCTCCGGGGCATCGATCCGGCCGAGGTCTTCTAGTGGGGACGGGGAGCCCGGTCGCGCTCGCCGGCGTGAGCCACTCTTTCGGCCGCGGCGCCCTGCGCAAGCGGGTGATCGACGGTCTCGACCTCGAGATCGCGGCCGGCGAGATCGTGATCCTCACCGGCCCCTCGGGCTCCGGCAAGACGACGGCCCTCACGCTGATCGGCGCGCTGCGCGCGGCGCAGGACGGCAGCGTGCGCGTGTTCGGGGAAGAGCTGCGCGGCGCCCGGGAGGCCGATCTCGTCGGGGTGCGCCGCCGCGTGGGCTACATCTTCCAGCACCACAACCTGCTCGACTGCCTGAGCTCGCTCCGGAACGTGCAGATGTCGCTGGACCTGGTGGCAAGGGTCTCGCGCCGGGAGGCGCGACGTCGCTGCCACGCCGTGCTGGAGCAGGTCGGCATGGCCGAGCACGCCGACAAGCTGCCGAGCGAGCTCTCGGGCGGGCAGCGCCAGCGCGTGGCCATCGCACGAGCCCTGGTGGGCGACCCGGGGCTGATCCTGGCCGACGAGCCTACCGCCTCGCTCGACCGCGAGAGCGGCCGCGAGGCCGTGGCGATGATCGAGCGGCTGGCGCGCGAGCAGGGCGTGCCGGTGGTGCTCGTGACCCACGACAACCGCATCCTCGACGTCGCGGACCGCATCGTGCACCTGGAAGACGGGCGCCTGTCGTCCCTGGGCGACGCGATCGTGGCCAATACGAAGCACATGATGCAGCTGCTCGCGGAGACCAACCGCCGCGGCGAGCTGGCGCGCAAGGTGGCGAGCATGAGCGCCCGCGAGTTCCAGAGCCTGCTGCGCAACGTCACCCTGGAGGCGGAGGAGTTCCTGCGGGTGACGCAGCTCTCGGGCGACGAGGCCTTCGACAGCATGCTCGAGCAGGCACTGGAAGCCTTCACCCGCAAGATCGGCGACCTGCTCCACGCCGACCGGGCGAGCATCTTCCTGCTCGACGAGGAGAGGGAAGAGCTCTGGTCGAAGGGCGCGCGCGACGCGGCCGGCGAGCTGATCGACATCCGCATCCCGTGCGGCTCGGGCGTGGCGGGCTCGGTGCTCTCGAGCGGCGAGAGCGTGCGCGTCGCGGACGCGTATGCGGACCCGCGCTTCAACGTCACGGCCGACCAGCAGACCGGCTACCGCACCCGCAGCATCCTCTGCATCCCGCTGCGCAACCGGGAGGAGCGCTGCTTCGGCGTGGCGCAGATCCTGAACCGCCTCGACGGCCGGCCCTTCGACGAGGCCGACGAGAAGCGCTTCCGTGAGTTCATGGCCTCGGTGGCCGTGATCCTGGAGTCGTGGTGGCACATGAGCCGCCGGCGGCACGGAGCGGGGGCGAAGGCCGTCGACCGGCCGGGCTGACGCCGGCCCTTCAGGCGCGGACCAGCGGCTTCCACCCGGCCAGGCGCTCGCGGGCATGCTCGTAGCCCACCTCCACCAGGCGGTCGAAGGAACGCACGTCGAGCAGGCCGAACTCCGCGACCGGCGGCCTCATCAGCAGGTCGGCCTGCTGGCGCATGGCGCGGCTGTGCGCCGAGCTCGCCACGAGCGAGGCCTTGACCATCAGCGAGAGGATGTTCGGCACGCGCGGACGGCCGCCCGTCGGCAGCACGCTGCCCCGCAGGATCTGGTAGGGGCTCGGCACCTCGTCGTAGTCCACCGAGCGGTCCTTCTGCACGGACAGATCGACGGCGATCACCTGGCCGACCCGCCGCGAGCGCATCACGTCCACGGGCAGGTTGTTCAGCACGCCGCCGTCGATCGCCAGGTGGCCGTCCACCACGGCGGGTGGGAGGACGCCCGGCAGCGCCACGCTGGCCCGGACCGCGCGCCACAGGTGGCCCGTCTCGTGCACCTCGACGTCGCCGCGGTCGAGATGGCTGGAGACGCAGAAGTAGGGAATCGGGAGGTCCTCGATCGGAAGATCGAAGTGCTCGAGCACGAGGCGGCGAAGGCGCCGGCCGCGCAGCAGCGCCACCAGGGGCAGCGTGTAGTCGCCCAGGGGGTTCTCCTCCACGAAGGCCTGCCGCGCCAGGGTCTCGACCTCGGCCGGCGCCCAGTCGAGCGCCACGGCTGCGGAGAAGACGGAGCCGATGCTGCTGCCGCCCACCCAGTCGACCGGGATGCCCGCCTCGCAGAGCGCCCGGTAGACGCCCACGTGGGCGAAGCCGCGGGCGGCGCCGCCTCCGAGCACCAGGCCGACGGCCCGCCCGGCGAGCATCCGGGCGAGGCGTGCCAGGTCGCGATCGAGGGCGCTCCCACGAACGTGGTGCAGCTCGTCCGGCCCGATCGCCTCGCGCCAGGCGGCGCCTCGGGAGACCTCGCTCCCGGGATGCAGGAGCACGAGCAGACGGCGCGCCCCCGAGGCGCCATCCCGGGCCGCCTCCTCGAAGGCGCTCGCGGAGGCCCGCTCGCCGGCCTCGCCCACCAGCAGGAGCAGGTCGGCATGGCGGAGGCAGAGCCGCGACCAGGGAGTGAGCGCGGGTTCCGCCTCGAGCACCAGGAAGTCGTGCTGCGCCTCCAGCTCCGCGAGCCGCTCGCCGAGGGCCGCCTCGTCGAGCTCCGCCTGCGAGCCGCGGGCCAGCCGGCGCACGGAGCCGTGCGCTCCGAGAGCGGACGCGAGCTCCTCGCCGAAGCGGCGCACGCGCGGCGCGTCGCCGAGCGGGAGGATGACGACGTTCTCCGGCCCCCGGGCCTCGCGCGGCCGGGCCGCGGTGCGATCGCGCAGCCGCGTGGCGATCTGGGAGGACAGCTCGAGGACCAGCGTGGGATGCGTCGCCGCGAGCCGCAGGAAGGCGTCGCGGCTCATGCGCAACAGCAGCGTGTCGCGAATGGCGCGGACGCTCGCGCTGCGCCCGCCACCGGTCAGCAGGCCCACCTCGCCCACGCTCTCGCCCGCGCCCAGCTCGCCGAGCAGCCGTTCCGGCCCGCCGGTCTCCGCCTCGCCCCAGACCTGGAGACGGCCGCGCGCGATCAGGAACAGCGCGCCGTCGCCCTCGCCGGCGCGGAACAGCCACTCTCCCCCCGGGAGCGTGACCGGCTCGAGCTCGGCCAGGATCGACTCCAGGGCCGCCTCGTCGCGGACCGCGAAGTAACGCTCGACCGTGTCCCGGATCCGGGAGGGGAACGCCGCACCGGGTTGCGAAGCACCCACGTCGCGCCTCCTGCCTTCCCCCTGCGCCAGCATACACCCTCCCAGCTCACCCCTGGCGAAGCGCCGGACCGGAGGCGATGGCAAGAGATGGCGCGTTGCGGACGTCCCGGCGCGGGGGGTACCGTTGCAGCGGCCTCGATCGCACGGCGGGGATCCGCGATTGCACGAGCCCGACCGGGAACGTGACCGGGAGCATGACCGGGAGCATGGCTGGCGGCGGCTCACGCGCCGGGCCTTCCTGCGCGACGCAGGCCTGACGGCGTCGCTCGCCGCCCTCGCCCAGCTGCCCGCCGGGCAGCTCGGGTGCGCCGCGGAGCCGAAGGACGCGCCCGGGTCGGGCCTGCTCTCGCCCGACGAGACCGAGGTCCTGACCCAGATCGTCGAGCGCATGGTGGACAGCGATGATCCCCGTGCGCCCGCCGTGCGCGAGACGGGGGCCATCGCCGCCATCGACCGACTGCTGGGCCAGCTCGACCCGGCGCTCACCAGCGACCTGCCCCTGGCGCTGCACCTCTTCGAATGGGGACCGATCGTCTTCGACCTCACCTTCTCGCGCTTCACCCGCATGAGCGCCGCGGAGCAGGACGCATCGATCCGCTGCTGGATGACGAGCCGCCTGGAGCTCCGCCGCCAGGGCTACGCCGCGCTGCGCAACCTGGCCTTCATCGGCTACTACAGCCAGGACGCGGCCTGGCGGGGCATCGGCTACCAGGGCCCGCTCATCGCGCGGAGGACCCGGGGGTGATCGCCTCGCTGCCCGAGCGCGGGAGTGACCTCGTCGAGACCGCCGACATCTGCGTGATCGGCTCCGGAGCCGGCGGCGCGGTGACCGCCGCCGAGCTGGCCGAGGGCGGGCGCTCGGTGGTGGTGCTCGAGCAGGGGCCGCACTGGACCGCGAAGGACTTCAGCCAGCGCGAGGACGACATGCTGCCCCGGCTCTTCGAGGAGGGGGGCATGCGCCAGACCGTCGACGGCGCGATCCAGATCCTCCAGGGTCGCAACGTCGGCGGGTCCACGGTGCACAACCTCTGCTACTGCCTGCGCACGCCCGACGCGATCCTGCGCCTGTGGCGCGAGGAGCACGGCCTGGCCGACCTCACGCCCGAGGCGCTCGCGCCCTCCTTCGCCCGCGTCGAGCGGGGGCTGAAGGTCAAGCCGATCCGCGAAGACGAGGTCAACGAGCTCAACCGCATCGTGCGCCGGGGCGCCGAGAAGCTCGGCTACTCGGGCTTCGTGACGAAGCACAACCGCGAGAACTGCGTGAAGTCGGGCTACTGCCTGCTCGGCTGCAGCTACGACGCCAAGAAGTCGATGCTCGTCACCTACGTGCCCCGGGCCGACGCCGCCGGCGCGCGCATCTACGCCGGCGCGCGGGTGGAACGCATCGAGGCCGACGGCGGCCGCGTGAAGCGGGTGCTGGGACACGCCATCGCCCCGGACGGCTCGGTCCACGGCTCCTTCGAGGTGAAGGCGCGGGTGGTGGTGCTGGCCGCGGGCGCCGTCAACTCCCCAGATCTCTTGCTGCGCAGCGGGCTCGCGGGCGGGAGCGGCCAGCTCGGCGAGAACCTC
>JAAUYE010048814.1_pt1 | contig 16079 bp, 20 predicted proteins | sample 7278081 | NCBI WGS metagenome assembly JAAUYE01 (sample SAMN14350131, study PRJNA611818) | marine sediment metagenome | isolation source: surface marine sediment (0.6m) | place: French Polynesia: Moorea | collected 2018-08
GCCCTTCCGGCGCGGGGTCGCTTCGCGATGAGCGCCGCGAGCCGGGGCCTCCGGCGGCGCGTGGCCGCGCTCGGGCTGGCGCTCGCGGCGTGCAGCGAGGCGGCGCCCCCGGCGGCGCCGGCCACCCCGCTGCCGCGCATCGACGCCGGGGCCTCCGGCCCTGCCGTCGGCGTCCCGGAGGCCGTGCTCGATGCCTGGCACGTGACGGCGCCCGACCGCCGCGTGCTCGGTGGCCCCGTGGGCGTGCGGGCAGGCTCGCTCCGCCAGACGGCCCGGATCCACGCCCTGCCGGCCGCGTGGGAGGTGCCGGTGCCCGCCGGTGCGCAGGCCCTTCGCTTCCGCGTGTCGCTCGGCGCTCGGGCGCCCCGCTGCCGGGCAGCGGTGCGCGCACGCTGGGGCCCGGTGCAGGAGCAACGAGGCCTCGTTCCCGGTGGCGGCTGGCAGACGCTGCTGCTCGAAGGCGGCGGGAGCGAGGCCGCAACGCTCGCCCTCCGGATCGAGCCGCAGGGCTGTCAGGCGTGGGCGGCCGTGTCCGAGATCCGCGCGAGCGTGCGGGCGGCGGCGGAGCCCCGTCGCCCCGACCTGCTGCTCGTGGTGCTCGACACCGTGCGCCGCGATCACTTCGACTGCGACGAGGCGACGGCCGAGCTCATGCCCCACGTCCATCGCAGCTGGTGCCGGCGCGGGCTCTTCCTGGAGGACGCCTGGTCGACGACCTCGTGGACCTACCCGGCGGTGGCCTCGATGCTGACGGGCCTGCGGCCCCGCGAGCACGGCGCCCTTCGCCGCCGGGGTCGTCAGCTCGAGCTCATGCCGCCCCGGGTCACCACGCTGGCCGAGATCCTGCGCTGGAGCGGCTACGCCACCGGCGCCGTGATCGCCAACTGGCAGGGCGGCCGCGGCGGCCTCTGGCGGGGCTTCGACGAGTTCGTCGAGCGCCACCCGCGCGAGGGGAAGGGATTCGCCTTCCCCGACCAGGCGCCGATCCGGCGGGCGGCGGGCGTGGTCGACGACGCCGTGGCCTGGCTCGAGGCGGAGCGCGAGTTCGCGAGCGGCGAGCCGACCTTCACCTGGCTCCTCTTCCTCGACGCCCACGAGCCGGTCGATGCCGCGCTGCAGGAGGAACGGCTGCCGGAGTCCTGCCGGGGAGTCGATCCGCTCCCGGTCCGCTGGCAGGGCATCGAACGCCGGGGCCGGGGTTCCGATCCGCGCGAGCCGGCCGCCCTGCCCTGCCGCCGCGACCTCTACCGCGAGGCGCTGCGCTATCTCGACGGCGAGCTCGGGCGCCTCGTCGCCCATCTCGAGGAGAGCGGGCGCGACGAGCGCACGGGCATCGTCGTGGTCGCGGACCACGGTGAGGAGTTCTGGGAGCACGCGGCCGCGGAGATGGCGGCCGGGAGCCGCGGGCCCCGAGGGTACGGCCACGGCCACACGCTCTTCGCCGAGCTCACGCACGTGCCCCTGCTGGTGGTGCCGCCGGGCGGACTCGCGTCACCGGTGCGGCGCGCGAGCCTGGCCTCGGTCCGCGACGTGTTCGCGACGCTGCTCTCCATGGCGAGGGTGCCGGCGCCCTCCGCCTCGCGCTCGCTCGACCTGCTCCGCCTGCTGGACGAGGCGGAGCCCCCGGCGTGGCGGCGCTGGCTGGTGAGCGAGACCACCATGTACGGACCGGACCGCGCCTCGGTGACCACGCCGGAGCTGCGCGCGATCCGCACCGAGGGGCGGGGGATCGAGGTCTTCGACCGTCGCGCCGATCCCGGCGAGAAGACGCCCCTGCCGCCCGAGAGCCCCCTCGCCCGGAGCGGCGCCGCTCTGCTCGAGCGCACGCAGGCCCCCGAGTCCGGAGCGGCTCGGCCCACACGCGCCGAACGCGAGGCGCTCCGCGCCCTGGGCTACCTCGAGTAGGGAGGCCGGCTCAGGGCACCCCGTCGCCGATGCGCTCCCAGCGCATTCTGCTCGTGAGCAGATCCCACCAGGTGAGCGGGTTGAGCAGCTCACCCCAGGTGCCGTTGAAGTTCCAGGACCAGTAGAGCACGAAGGCCGGCCCCTTGATCTCGGCCAGCCGCACGGTGCCCCAGAAGCGGCTGTCCTTCGAGTGATCCCGATTGTCGCCGAGCATGAAGTAGCGGCCCTCCTCCACGGTGAGGGCGTTGAACCGGGGCGGCGGAGGCGAACTCCGCGGGTCGTCGAGGATCACGAAGGTGTGTCGGTCCATCGTGACCTCGTTCTGGAGCAGCTTGCGGCCGCGGTCGTCCACGAAGTCCTCCCGCAGCGGCTTCTCGGGAACGGGCTCCCCGTTCACGAGCACCTTCCCGTCGTCGCGGAATTCGATGCGATCGCCGGGGATGCCGACGATCCGCTTCACGAACTCCTCGCGGGGGAGGTCGGGCTTGCGATCGGCCGGGTAGGTCTGTCCACCGAGCTTCGCCACCGTGAAGACCACCACCTCGCCCCGCTCCGGGGCCCGGATGCCCGGGGAGCGCCAGTCCGTGAAGGGGAGCTTCACCCCGTACACGAACTTGTTCACGAAGAGGTGGTCGCCGATCAGGAGCGTCGGGAACATCGATCCCGAGGGAATGCGGTAGGGCTCGATCACGAAGGCGCGGATCCCGAGCGCGATCAGCACCGCGAAGACGATGGTGCTGACCTGCTCCCACAGGCCGTTGGAGCTGGACTCCTCGCCCTTGCTCACGAGTCCCCCAGCTTGAGGGCCGCCAGGAAGGCCTCCTGGGGGATCTCGACCGAGCCCACGCGCTTCATGCGACGCTTCCCCTCCTTCTGCTTCTCGAGGAGCTTTCGCTTGCGCGAGATGTCTCCGCCGTAGCACTTGGCCGTCACGTTCTTGCGGAGGGCCTTCACGTTCGTGCGGGCGATCACCCGCGCGCCGATCGCGGCCTGGAGGGCCACCTCGTACATCTGCCGCGGGATGAACTCCTTGAGCTTCCGCACCAGCTCGGTGCCGCGCTGGTAGGCCTTGTCCTTGTGGACGATCAGCGAGAGGGCGTCGACGGGATCGCCGTTCACGAGCACGTCGAGCTTCACGAGCTGCGAGGGCCGGTAGCCGAGCCAGTCGTAGTCGAAGGAGCCGTAGCCGCGCGTCGCGCTCTTGATCCGGTCGTGGAAGTCGAGCACCACCTCCGACAGCGGGAGCTCGTAACGCACCTGCATGCGCGAGCCGTGGTGCGACATGTCGCGCTGGGTACCGCGGCGCTCCTCGCAGAGGGCCAGCACCGGGCCCACGTAGTCGGGGGGCACGTGGATCGTCGCCAGGATCACCGGCTCCTCGATGCGATCGGTGAGACCCGGGTCGGGCAGCGCCGCCGGGCTCTCGATCTCGATCTCCCCACCGTCCGAGAGCACCACCCGGTAGCGCACGGTGGGCGCCGTGGTGATGAGGTCGAGCGAGTACTCGCGCTCGAGCCTCTCCTGGATGATCTCCCCGTGCAGGAAGCCGAGGAAGCCGCAGCGGAAGCCGAAGCCGAGCGCGGCGCTCGTCTCGGGCTCGTAGACCAGGGACGCGTCGTTGAGCTGGAGCTTCTCGAGGGCGGTCTTGAGGTTCTCGTAGTCGTCGGCCTCCACCGGGTAGAGGCCCGTGAAGACCATCGGCTTCACGTCCTGGAAGCCGGGCAGCGGCTCCTCGGCCCGGGCCTTCTCGTGGGTCACCGTGTCGCCGATGCGCACCTCGGCCAGGGTCTTGATGCCGGCGACCACCATGCCCACGTCGCCGGCCCTGAGCTCCTCCACCTGGCGCGGGTGCGGATCGATCACGTGGAGGGCCTGCACCTCGCGCACGCTCGACGCCGCCATCAGCCGGACCTCGTCGCCCTTGCGGAGCCGGCCGTCGAAGACGCGGGTGAGCATCACGGCGCCCACGTAGGGGTCGAACCAGGAGTCGAAGACGAGCGCCCGGGTGGGGGCCGCGGGGTCGCCGCTCGGCGGCGGGATGCGCTCCACCACCGCCTCGAGCAGCTCCTCGATCCCCTTGCCCTCCTTGGCCGAGACCGGGAGCACGTCGGCGGCGTCGAGGCCGATCACGTCCTCGATCTCCTGGGCGATCTCGTCGGGCCGGGCCGCGGGCAGGTCGATCTTGTTGACCACCGGGATGATCTCGAGGCCGGCATCGACGGCGAGATAGGCGTTCGCCAGCGTCTGCGCCTCGATGCCCTGGGACGCGTCCACCACGAGGAGCGCGCCCTCGCAGGCCTGGAGCGCGCGCGACACCTCGTACGAGAAGTCCACGTGGCCCGGCGTGTCGATCAGGTTGAAGCAGTACTCGCGGCCGTCGCGCGCGGTGTAGCGGAGCCGCGCGGTCTGCGCCTTGATGGTGATCCCCCGCTCGCGCTCGAGGTCCATCTTGTCCAGGAACTGCGCCCGGCGCTCGCGCTCGCTCAGCGCTCCCGTGGCGTCGAGCAGGCGGTCGGCGAGCGTGCTCTTCCCGTGGTCGATGTGGGCGATGATGCAGAAGTTGCGGACGTGGGTCTGGTCGTTCGGCTGATCGCTCACGGCGCGTCCGGTGATTCGAGGTAGGCGCGGACCGCGTCCCGCCAGTCGCGGAGGCGGACGCCCGCGGCCTCGGCCTTCGAGCAGTCGAGAACAGACCAGGCCGGCCGAGGCGCGTCCAGCTCCAGGTCTTCGGTTCGGATACGGTCTACGGCGACGTCTTCGAAGCCGCTCGCGTCCAGGCAGGCCCGAGCCAGATCCCACCAGGTCGCCACGGCCCCGCCGCCGCACAGATGATACAGGCCCGACGCGCCCCCTTCGAGCAGGCTGCGGAGCCCTCCTGCCAGGTCCTCGGCGTAGGTCGGCAGGCCGGACTGGTCGTCCACCACCCGCAGGGGGCCCGAGGCCTCGCCGGAGCGGCGCGCGCGGGCCTGCGCCAGGATCGCGGCGAGGAAGTTCCGCCCGCGGCCGAAGACCCAGCTCGTGCGCACCACCAGGAAATCGTCCGAGGCGGCGCGGACCCGCTCCTCGCCCTCGAGCTTCGTGCGCCCGTAGACCGAGCGCGGCGCCGGCGGATCGTCTTCCGCATAGGGACGATCGGCGTCGCCCGCGAACACGAAGTCGGTCGAGACGAGGACGAGCCTCGCCTTCACCCGGCGGCTGGCCTCGGCCAGCACCCCGGGCGCCACCGCGTTGGCGCGGTGGGCCACCTCCGGCTCACGCTCGCAGCGATCCACGTGGGTGAAGGCCGCGGCGTTCACCAGCACGTCCGGAGGGGACGGCAGGGAGTCGAGCAGGCGCGCGACGGCCTCGGCATCGGCCACGTCCAGCTCGGGAAGGTCGACGGCGGCGGCGACCTCGCAGCCGGGCTCGGCCTCGAGCTGTCGCACCAGGGCGGTTCCGAGCTGGCCCCGGCATCCGGTGATGACCCAACGACTCGTCACGTTCCCGCTCAGACGGCGTTCTCGTCGAGAACCCAGGTCGGCAGCTTCTCCTCGGCCTTGAGCCGGGCCGCGGCGCGATCGGCCTGCTCCCGCGAGGCCAGCGGGCCGACCCGCACCCGCCAGCGCGCGCCCTGCCCGGGTGCGCTCGGGGAGACGTAGACGTCGAAGCCCCGGGCCCGGAGCCTCTCGGCCAGGCGCTCCGCGGCCGCGCTCTCGTTGAAGGCGCCCACCTGCACGGCGAAGCGCTGCCCCGGCCCGCCTGGCGAGAGCACCTCTTCGCGCAGGCGCGTGGCGCTGGCCGCGGGCGCACCGGCCGACGGCGCCGGGGCTGCCACGTCGGGCAGCGCGGGATCCGACGCGCCCGGCTCGTTGGCGGCCACGGCCTCCGCGTCGCTGCCGCCCTCGTCCCGGGCGGCGGCTCCCCACGGCACCTCGACCGTCCTGCCCAGCAGGTGGCTCAGCAGCAGCCCCGGCGCCTCCCAGGCCACACCGGCCACCACGCCGATCCCGAAGCCCGGGATCGCGAGCAGGGCCAGCACGACCAGGACGAGCGCGGGGTGGCGCTCGCGCGGCCGGGCCGCGCTCACGGCCGCCCCCCGTGCCGATGCGGCCGCGCGACGCTCGGGGGTCGAAGGACGCTCACATCTGCTCCGGCGCCGACACGCCCAGCAGCGCGAGCGCGTTCGCCACCACCGTGCGCACCGCCAGGGTCAGGCCGAGGCGCGCGCTCGTGAGCGCCGCGTCCTCGCTGAGGATGCGGTGGTTCTTGCGGTCCTGGACGTAGGGGTTCCAGAGGCCCGCCAGATCGCGGACGTAGTAGGCCAGGTGGTGCGGCTCCCGGGACTCCGCCGCACGGGCCAGGAGATCGGGGAACTCCCCGATCTTCTTCAGGATTTCGATCTCCTGGGGCAGCCTGAGCGGGTCGGTGTCGACGCTGTCGGCCGTGGGCATGGCCACGCCCTGCTCGCGCGCCTGGCGCTCGATCCCGTGCGTGCGCGCGTGCGCGTACTGCACGTAGTAGGCGGGGTTCTTCGTCCAGTCCTTCTCCTTCGCCAGGCCGAGATCGAAGTCGAGGTGACCGGCCGCCTTGCGCTGGATCATGAAGAAGCGGAACACGTCGCGGCCGACCTCGGCCAGCAGCTCGTCGACCGTCACGTAGGTGGCGCGGCGGGTCGACTGCTTCATCTGCGCGCCGTCCTGCGAGAGCGTGACGAACTGGTTCATCACCAGCTCGATGCGGTCGGCCGGGCAGCCGAGCGCCCCGACGGCGGCGCACACGTACGGGAACTGCTCGACGTGATCGGCGCCCTGCAGGTCGATGACGTGGTCGAAGCCGCGACGGAACTTCTCGCGGTGGTAGGCCACGTCGGGCAGCAGGTAGGTCGGCTCGCCCGTCGACTTCACGAGCACCCGGTCGCGCTCGAGTCCGAGCCGGGTGGCGGCCAGCCAGACGGCGTTGTCGGCCTCGTAGACCAGGTCCTGCTTGCGCAGATCGCGGATCGCCTCGTCGAGCCTGCCCTGCTCGTAGAGATCCATCTCGTTCGAGAAGACGTCGAACTCGATGGCCAGGTCGGCCAGGGTGCGGCGGATCTCGGCGAAGATCCGCGTCTCGGCAGCCTCGCGGAAGGGATCCGCGCCCTCGGCCGCCGGCTCGTCGGCCAGCCCGTCGCCGCGCTCGCGGCGCAGCTCGGCGGCGATCTCGCCGATGTAGCCGCCCTGGTAGCCGTCGCGCGGCATGCGCACCGGCAGCCCGTCGATCTCGGCGGGCCACTGCTCCTCGGGTGCGTCGAAGGCCTCGGGAGGCGGCGGCGCCGCGCGACCCAGCTGCTCCAGGTAGCGGGCGCGCACCGAGTCGCCGAGCACGCGCATCTGCCGGCCGCCGTTGTTGAAGTAGTACTCCCGCGTGACCTCGAAGCCCTGCGACTCGAGGATCCGCGCCAGCACGTCCCCCAGCACCGCCTGGCGGCCGTGGCCGAGCGTGAGCGGACCCGTGGGGTTCGCGGAGACGAACTCCACCTGCACCCGCGCCCCGGAGCGCGCCTTGGCGTGCCCGTAGGCGGGGCCCAGCTCGAGGACGCGGCGCAGCAGCTCGTGCCAGCGCTCGCCCGAGAGCCAGAGGTTCACGAAGCCCGGCCCCGCCACCTCGGAGCGCTCCAGCAGGCCACCGGCGTCGCCCAGGGCCTCTACGAGCCGCTCCGCGATGCTGCTGGCGAAGCGGCTGGCGCAGCCGCTTCGCCAGCAGCATCGCGGCGTTGCAGGCGAAGTCGCCGTGATCCGGGTTCTTGGGCAGCTCGAGGGCGAACTCGGGCAGCGCCGCGTCGTCTCCGGCGGCGTCGAGCAGCTCGCGCAGGGCGCGGCGCAGCTCTGTGAGAAGGGCCTCCCTCACGCCCGGGGAGGATCGCCCGGGGGTCGGGTTCGGTCAAGGAATCCGGGCACTTGGAACGTCTCCGCGGCGCAGCCGGACCAGCACCTGGCCGGGCCGCACCCGCTCCAGCTCCTCGCGGATGGCCCGCTCCAGGGCGAAGTCCCCGCTCTCGAGCTGCTCTGCCTCCAGGTCCAGGCGACGGGTCTCCTCGCGCAGCGCGGCCACGCGTGCCTCCGCCTGCGCCAGCTCGCTGCGCAGGTGCAGCCAGCGTCGGATCCCCGACTCCTCGTCCAGCGCTGCGCTCGCCAGCCCCAGACCGAGGAGCAGGCCGAGCCCCAGGAGCCCCCTCACCCGATCCCCCCTCAGGCGGAGCGCGAGCTTACCTGCGCCGTCAGCAGACGTCGAATGCGTTCGACGTAGGCCTCCGCATCCCAGCGCTTCTCGCCCACGTAGCGCTCGACCACGACGCCGTCCGGCCGCAGCAGCAGGCTCTCCGGGAACCGGAAGGTCTGGTAGGCCTCGGCGACGCTCCGGTCGGGATCGAGGAGGATGGTGAAGGACAGGCCGTAGCGGTCGCGGAAGCGTCGGACGGCCTCGACGTCCTCGTCCACCGAGATCGCCACGAGCTCGAATCCCTCTCCGGCCAGCTGCTGGTAGAGCCGCTGCATGGCGGGCATCTCGTCCTCGCAGGGCTTGCACCAGGTGGCCCAGAAGTTGACCAGCACCACGCGGCCGCGCAGGTCCGAGAGCGAGACCGGGCCGCCGTCGAGGCTGGCGAGCGAGAACGGGGGGGCCGGGGATCCGCGACCCACGGGCGGCGCGATGCCCTCGCCGGAGACGAGGGCGAAGACGGCGGCGGCCAGCACGAGGCCGCCGATCAGCCACCGGCCGAGGCGGCCCTCCATCCCGGCCCGCGCCGGATCAGCTCCCCGCCTTCTTCTTGCGCGGGGCCTTCTTCTTCGCGGGAGCCTCGCTCGCGGAGGCCTTGGTTGCGGCCTTCTTCGCCGCCTTCTTCGTCGCGGCCTTCTTCGAGGCCTTCTTCTTCGAGGCCCCGGCCTTCTCGGCCTCGAGCGGCTCCTGCACCAGCTCGACCACGGAGAGCGGGGCGGCGTCGCCGCGCCGGACCCCGAGCTTGAGCACGCGGGTGTAGCCGCCGGGCCTCTCGCGGAACCGGTCGGCCAGCTCGTCGAAGACCTTGGCCGTGACGTCGCGGCTGCGGATCACGCGCAGGGCCTGCCGGCGCGCGTGCAGGCTGCCGCGCTTCCCGAGCGTGATCATGCGCTCCGCCAGGCGCCGCACCTCCTTCGCCTTGGCGTCGGTGGTCTGGATGCGCTCGTGGTCGAGCAGCGACGTGACCATGTTCCGGTACATCGCCTTGCGGTGGGCGCTCGTGCGCCCCAGCTTGCGGGAACGTGCCCTGTGGCGCATTGCTAGCCTTCTCGCTCCCGCATGCGCTCGATCTCGGCCCGATCGGGGTAGCCGTCGAGCACCATGCCGAGCTCCAGGGCCATGGAGGAAAGCACCTCCTTGATCTCGTTGAGCGACTTCCGCCCGAAGTTCTTCGTCTTGAGCATCTCGGCCTCGGTGCGCTGCACCAGCTCGCCGATGTAGCGGATGTTGGCGTTCTGGAGGCAGTTGGCCGAGCGCACCGAGAGCTCGAGCTCGTCCACCGACTTGAAGAGGTTCGGGTTGAGGGGCGTGGGCTCCTCGGGAAGGGCCTGCGGCACCTCGACCGGCTCCTCGAAGTTGATGAAGATCGTGAGCTGCTCCTTCAGGATCTTCGCGGCGTAGGCCACGGCGTCCTGGGGCGCGACCGTGCCGTCGGTCCAGATCTCGAAGTTGAGGCGGTCGAAGTCCGTCTCGCGGCCGACGCGGGCCGGCGTGACCGTGTAGTTGATCTTCTTGACCGGCGAGAAGATCGAGTCGATCGGGATGGTGCCGATCGGCATGTCCTCGGTCTTGTTCTTCTCGGCCGGCACGTAGCCCTTCCCCGAGCTGACCGTGAGCTCCATCTCGACGTCGGCGTCATCCGACAGCGTCGCGATCTTGTGGCCGGGGTTCACGACCTCCACGGCGGAGTCCGCGGAAGACAGATCGCCTGCCGTGAGCAGGCCGGCGCCCTGCTTGTGCACGCGCAGCGTCTTGGGCCCCTCGCCGTGGAGCCGGAGACGGACCTCCTTCAGGTTCAGGACGATGTCGCTCACGTCCTCCATGACGCCGGGGACCGTCGAGAACTCGTGCAGCACGCCGCCGACCTTCACCGCCGTGATCGCCGCGCCCTGGAGCGACGAGAGCAGCACGCGCCGCAGCGCGTTGCCGAGCGTCACGCCGAAGCCGCGCTCCAGCGGCTCGCAGGAGAACCTCCAGTAGTTGCCCTCCGACTCGTCGTCGGCTTCCAGCGCGCGCGGCCGGATGAGGGCCCTCCAGTTCTTCGCGACCTGCTCCTGATCCATGGGTTTCCCCCGTTCTCGAGTTTCTCGCGCCGGCGCGGGGCTCAGCGGGAGTAGAGCTCGACGATGAGCTGCTCCTGGATGGGCAGCGTGATGTCCTCTCGGGTGGGCAGGGTCTTCACGGTGCCCGTGAAGGACTCCTTGTCGATCTCGAGCCACTGCGGAACGCTGCGCCCCTCGAGGGTCTCGAGGGCCCCCGCGATCCGGGCGACCTTCCTCGACTTCTCGCGCACCGAGACCTTCGCCCCGGGGCGGACCTGGATCGAAGGGGTCATCGCCTTGCTCCCGTCGATCAGGAAGTGTCCGTGCCGCACCAGCTGGCGCGCCTCCGCCCGCGAGGTGGCGAAGCCCATCCGGAACACCACGTTGTCGAGGCGCCTCTCGAGGAGCACGAGGAGGTTCTCACCCGCCCTGCCCTTCATCCGCGTGGCGCGCTGCATGGTCTCGGCGAACTGCTTCTCGAGCAGCCCGTACATGCGCTTCACCTTCTGCTTCTCGCGCAGCTGTACGCCGTAGTCCGAGAAGCGGGTGCGGCCCTGACCGTGCTGCCCCGGAGGATAGCTGCGCCGCTCCACCCCGCACTTCGGGGTGAAGCACCGGTCGCCCTTGAGGAAGAGCTTGGTGCCCTCCCGGCGGCAGAGCCGGCACACCGCGTCCTTGTATCTGGCCATCGATCCCTCCGCTCAGACCCGCCGACGCTTCGGCGGGCGGCAGCCGTTGTGGGGGACGGGGGTGACGTCTCGAATCATCGTGATCTTGATCCCCTGCGCCTGCAGGGCCCGCACGGCCGACTCGCGCCCGGCGCCGGGCCCCTTCACGTGCACCGTGAGCTGACGGATGCCGTTGTCCATGGCCTTCTTGGCGCACTCCTCCGCCGCCACCTGGGCGGCGAAGGGCGTCGACTTGCGGGAGCCCTTGAAGCCCTGGGCGCCGGCGGTGGCCCAGCACAGCGCGTTGCCTGCCACGTCGGTGATGGTGATGAGCGTGTTGTTGAACGTCGAGTGGATGTGGGCGATGCCCGACTGGACGTTCTTCTTGACCTTCTTGCGTGCGCCCTTCTTCACGGTGCCTACTTCTTCGTGGCGGGCTTCTTCTTGCCGGCCACGGTCTTGGCCGGACCCTTCCGGGTCCGGGCGTTGGTGTGGGTGCGCTGACCTCGCACCGGCAGCCCGCGCCGGTGCCGAAGCCCGCGGTAGCAGCCGATGTCCATCAGCATCTTGATGTTCTGGGACACCTCGCGGCGCCGGTCGCCCTCGACCTTGTAGTCCCGCTCGATGACCTCCCGCAGCCGCACCACCTCGCCGTCCGAGAGCAGCTCGGTCTTGGTGGCGCCGTCGATCTCGACCTTCGCGCAGAGCTCCCGGGCGGAGCTCCGCCCGATGCCGAAGATGTAGGTGAGCGCGATGTCGAGGCGCTTGTTGCGCGGCAGGTCGATGCCGGCGATGCGTGCCATGCCTTCTCTCCTCTCAGCCCTGGCGCTGCTTGTGCTTGGGGTTCTCGCAGATCACGCGCACGACTCCGCGCCGCTTGATGATCCTGCACTTCTCACACATCTTGCGTACCGAGGCTCTGACCTTCACGGGCGGCTCCTAGTGCGATCCCTCGATCCTCGTGAGGACCTCGGGGCCCTCCTCGGTCACGAGGATCGTGTGCTCGAAGTGGGCCGACGCCGAGCCGTCGGCCGTGACGGCGGTCCAGTCGTCGTCGAGGATCTCGACCTCCGGGCCGCCGACGTTCACCATGGGCTCGATCGCGAAGACCATCCCCGCCACCAGGCGCGGTCCCCGGCCCCGCGCGCCGTAGTTGGGGATCCACGGCGACTCGTGCATCTCGCTGCCGATTCCGTGCCCCGCGAAGTCGCGCACGACCGAGAACCCCTCCGGCTCCACGCGGGACTGCACCGCGAAGCCGATGTCCGAGAGCCGCTGCCCCGGGCGCATCATCTCGATGCCCCGGTCCAGGGAATCCCGGGTCACCTCGAGCAGCCGGAGGCGCTCCGGGTCCACGTCCCCCACCGGCACGGTGACGGCCGAGTCTCCGTGCCAGCCGCCCACCGAGACGCCGAAGTCGAGGCTCACGATGTCCCCGTCCTCGATCGTCCGGGACCCGGGGATCCCGTGCACGATCTCCTCGTTGACGGAGACGCAGAGCACCCCGGGGTAGGCCGGCAGACCGTGGGGATCGTAGCCCTTGAACGACGAGACCACCCCCCTCTCGGCGATCCGCTTCTCGGCCAGGCGGTCGAGGTCCACGGTCCGGACGCCGGGCCGGGTCTCCTCCCGCAGCTCCAGGAGGATCTCGGCCACGTGGCGGGCCGCCTCGCGCATCTTCTCGACCTCGGCGCGGGTCTTCACGGGGATCTTCTGGCCGTAGGAGAACATCAGGAGATGGCCTCCTCGATCCGCTTGGCGATCTCCTCCACGGAGCCCATGCCGTCGACCTCGGCGAGCACTCCCTGGGCCCGGTAGTGGTCGAGGAGCGGGGCCGTCTGCTCGCGGTACACCGCCATCCGGTTGCGGATCGTCTCCTCGTTGTCGTCGGCGCGGCCCTCGATCTCGGCGCGCTTGAGCAGCCGCTGGACCACGGCCTCCTCGTCGACCACCAGGGCGACGCAGCGCTCGAGCCGGGCGCCCGACTCGGCCAGCAGCTCGTCCAGGGCCGTGGCCTGGGCCGTCGTGCGCGGGAACCCGTCGAGCACGAAGCCGTCGCGGGCGTCGTCCTCGGCCAGGCGCTCGCGGGCCACCTGGATCACGATGTCGTCGCTCACCAGCTCCCCGCGCTCCATGATCGCCTCGGCCTGGCGGCCGACCTCGGAGCCGGCGGCCACGGCGGCGCGAAGCATGTCGCCGGTGGAGATCTGCGGGATGCCGAGCCGATCCACCAGGAACCGGGCCTGGGTGCCCTTCCCGGCGCCCGGAGCGCCCAGCAGCAGGAGCCTGCGCGCGGTCATCGGGCGAGCCTCCCCCGGATCCGCGTGCCCTTCGCGAAGCCCTCGTACTGGCGGGACACCAGGTGGGCCTCCACCTGGGAGATGGTGTCGAGGCCCACACCCACCACGATGAGCAGGGCCGTGCCGCCGAAGAAGAAGGGCACCCCGGCCTGCACGGCCAGGAAGGTGGGCAGCACGCACACCAGCGACATGTAGAGGGCGCCGACGAGTGTGATGCGGGTCAGGATCCGGTCGATGTGCTCCGCGGTCCGCTTGCCCGGCCGGATGCCCGGGATGTAGGCGCCCGACTTCTTGATGTTCTCGGCCACGTCCTGCGGGTCGATCATGATGGCCGTGTAGAAGTAACAGAAGAAGACGATGAGCCCGATGTAGACCACCTGGTAGCCGAGGCTTCCGGGGTTGAGGTAGACGTCGATGAAGTTGCGGATGGCGGGCGAGTCGGTGAACTGGCCGATCGTCAGCGGGAACATCAGCAGCGACGACGCGAAGATGGCCGGGATCACGCCGGCGGTGTTCACGCGGAGCGGGAAGTAGCTCATTCCCCCCTGCATCACGCGTTTGCCCACCACCCGCCTCGCGTGCTGGATGGGGATGCGGCGCTGGCCGCGCTCCACCACCACGACGAAGGCGATCACGGCCACGGCGAAGCCGGCCAGGAAGAGGGTCTGGAGCGGGCCGAACTGGTCGGTGCGAACGAGCTGGAAGAGCTGGCCGATGGCTCCGGGGATGCCGATGATGATGCTGGCGAAGATGATCATCGAGATGCCGTTCCCGATGCCCCGTTCGGTGATCTGCTCGCCGAGCCACATGATGAAGGCGGTGCCCGTGGTGAGGGTCATCATGCACATCAGGCGGAAGCCCCACCCGGGGTTCAGCACCGCGCCCTCGCCGAACTGGCCGTTCTCCAGCGCCACCGAGATCAGGAAGCTCTGGAAGAGCGCCAGCCCGATCGTGCCGTAGCGCGTGTACTGGTTGATCTTCTTGCGCCCCTGCTCTCCCTCCTTCTTGAGCTGCTCGAGCTGCGGGATCACCACCGTGAGGAGCTGGAGGATGATCGAGGCGCTGATGTAGGGCATGATGCCCAGCGAGAAGATCGAGAGCTGCTCGAGCGCGCCTCCCGAGAAGAGGCTGAAGAGGCCGAAGACGGTCCCCTGCATCTGCTCGAAGAAGCTGCGGATCACGTCGGGATCGATGCCGGGCGTCACGATGAAGGCGCCGATCCGGTACACGGCGAGCATCGCGAAGGTGAATAGGATCCGCTGCCGGAGCTCGGTGATCCTGCCGATGTTCTGGACGCCGCCGATCATCAGGCGATCTCCACGCTCCCGCCGGCCTCTTCGATCTTCTTGCGTGCGCCGGCACTGATGGCCTTGATCTTCACCGTGAGGTTCTTCGGCGCCTCGCCCTCGGCGAGGATCTTGACGTCGCCTCCCCGGCGGCTCACGAGGCCCCGGGCCGCCAGGGCTTCGGCGTCCACGGTGCCGCCGTCGCCGAAGACCGAGAGCGCACCCACGTTGACCACCTGATGGACCTTCCGGAAGCGGTTGTGGAAGCCGCGTTTCGGAAGGCGCCGGGTGATCGGCATCTGGCCGCCCTCGAAGAAGGTCGGCACCTCGCGGCCGGGCGATCGCTTGCCCTGGCCCTTGACGCCGCGGGCCGAGGTCTTGCCCGTCCCGGAGCCCGGGCCCCGCCCCACGCGCTTGTGGGGACGGTGGGCGCCCGGTCGGGGCTGGAGCCGGTCGAGCATCACGAGTCCTCCACGTGGACGAGGTGGAGCACCTTGCGGATCATGCCCCGCACGGCGGGGGTGTCCTCGAGCTCCACGCAGTGGTTGATCCGCCGGATGCCGAGCCCGCGCAGGGTGGCGCGCTGCCGCCGGTCGTACCCGATGGCGCTGCGCACCTGCTTGACGCGCACGCGTTTCCCCTCGCTCAATGCTCCAGCTCCTGGGCGCGCTCACCCGGGTCGCGCAGCTCGTCGAGAGCCGCCATCGTGGCGCGCACCACGTTGTTCGGGTTGTTGGTGCCGATGTTCTTGGTCAGGACGTCCCGGACGCCGGCGGTCTCGAGCACGGCGCGCACGGGCCCTCCGGCGATCACCCCGGTTCCCGCCGAGGCGGGACGCAGCAGCACGCGCGCCGCGCCGAAGCGGCCCACGATCTCGTGGGGCAGCGTCCCCTCCTGGAGCGGCACCCGCATCAGCGCCTTCCGTGCCTGCTCGACGCCCTTGCGGATCGCCTCGGGCACCTCGCCGGCCTTCCCGTAGCCGGCACCGACCACGCCCTGGCCGTCGCCGACCACGACGAGGGCGCTGAAGCTGAAGCGGCGGCCGCCCTTCACCACCTTGGCCACCCGGTTGATGTGGACCACGCGATCCACGAGTTCGTAGTCGTTCGGATTGAGCTGCTCGATCGCCATCCTGGCCTTCCTAGAGCCGGAGCCCGGCTTCGCGGGCCGCCTCGGCCAATGCCTTGACGCGTCCGTGGTAGAGGAACCCGTTGCGATTGAACACGACGCGTTCGATCTCCTTCTCGCGCGCGAGCTCGGCGATGGCCTTGCCTACCTGCTTCGCGGCCTCGACGTTGCCCGCGGCGCCGCCCCCGCTGCGGATCTGCTTCGAGCGGGTCGAGATCCTGCCGATCGTCTTGCCCGAGAGCGGATCGTCGAGCTGGGCGTAGATGTGCCGCGCGCTGCGGAACACCGTCAGCCGCACGCGGCCCACGGAACGAAGCGAGGAACGGATGCGGGCCCTCCGCGCGTCGTGCTTCCTCTCCTTCTCGTTTCGGTACTTCCTGTGCATGGAAAACCTCAGCCGCCCGTCGCGCCGGCCTTGCCGACCTTGCGCCGGATGTGTTCGCCCATGTAGCGGATGCCCTTGCCCTTGTAGGGCTCGGGAGGACGCACCGAGCGCACGTTCGCGGCGAACTGCCC
>JAAUYE010011899.1_pt1 | contig 16074 bp, 15 predicted proteins | sample 7278081 | NCBI WGS metagenome assembly JAAUYE01 (sample SAMN14350131, study PRJNA611818) | marine sediment metagenome | isolation source: surface marine sediment (0.6m) | place: French Polynesia: Moorea | collected 2018-08
ACTGCCAGTTATGTCGACAAGGAACCGCGCCGCTGGGAGCGGCCTTCCGATCACGCGCCGGTAATCGCCGAGTTCGATGTCTGACGAGGCGTAAAGAAAATCGACATAACATATTCCGGGTTTTACGTCGGTGCGCATTCAGCTGGCCGTGTATCATTGTCAGAAAAAAAAGAAGACAGCTGAATGTCTCAAGATCGCCGCAACGATTACGACGTTACCGACACCGTGCAGGTCAGCAATCCTGCGGCGGTGAGGAATGCCGTACACGAACTTTTTACCTGGACGTTTCCGGGCACTTCGTTCGACAAGCTATGGCTTGCTTTCTACGATTTCGAACGCCTGTTCACGGGCCGCTATCCCGGCTACCTGGGCTGCGACACGACCTATCACGACATGCAGCATACGCTCGATATGACATTGGCGCTGGCACGCCTCGTCGCCGGTTACGAGCGCAGCGTCGAACCAGCCGACAAGCTCGGCGCAGCCCGCGCACAGATGGCGATCATCACGTCGCTGTTTCACGATTCGGGATACATCCGACACGTCGAACGTGACAGGGACTTCAGCAACGGTGCCGAGTTCACCCTTTATCACGTATCGCGCAGCGCAGACTTCCTGCGGCGCTATCTTCCGGATCTTGGACTCAAGCGGGACGTCGCTGTCAGCAGCATGATCGTCCACTTCACGGGTTATGAGCTCGACCTCGACGACATCGAGCTCGACGATCCTCGAGACATCATTTGCGGACACCTTATCGGCACCGCCGACCTGATCGCGCAGATGTCCGATCGTTGCTATCTCGAAAAATGCCGCGATCGCCTTTACAAGGAATTTGTCATCGGCGGCGTCGCCGTAGAGAAAGGCGGACCCGGCGAGTACATGGTGCGCTACAAGTCCGGTGAGGACCTGCTGGAAAAGACGCCGGCGTTCTACCAGCAGGTCATGCGTGAGCGCCTGAACAGAAAGTTCAACCGTGTCTATCGTTACATCGAGGTCCTGTACAGCGGCCACAACCCGTATATCGATGCCATACGTCGCAATATTACGCACCTCATGCACATACTCGATACGGGAGACTGGTCGCTGCTGCGCCGGGAACCGGCTTTCTTCCTCGGCATAACGAGCGCGGCTTACGAGATCGAGCAGCTCGTCGCCCGGCAGTTGAAGTCGTTCCGTGGTACCAGCATCCCGTCTGGCGACCCCTTACTGATGCCGGTCTGACCTCGCGCGCCACAGGCGCAGCGCATAGTACTGCGATCTCGTCAGCCGCCGTTTCGACAAGAACGCCGCCAGCCCGGCGGCAAACACGGCGTAAAAACCATCCGCGGGCGTGAGCACCTCGTCGAAGAAGACCGGCCACGTCATGCTGGTAACCGACCGCAACACGTGTAGCGTACTCGTATCGAATATCTCGGCGGTATAGGAAGCAGCTACGACAATATTCGCCAACAGTGCACCCGAGAGCGTCAATACCGCCGCCAGCGCGGGAAAGCGCCAGTCGACACCGCGACCAGCGTGCCGAACGGCAAAGCCGATCATGGCCCCGAGCAGTATCGTCATCCATGGGAAAACCCGGTTGAACAGCGACGAGAGTGCGACCCACAGCAGGCAGAAAATGACGATCGTCACGAGCCCTGCCGCGAACGCGTTACGCAAAGACTGTGCCCGATCAAGACGTTCGCCGTCTGCCGTGCTCACGTCGAGACGTCTTCCGGAGCCGTGTTTCTTTCGCAATCGGAGCGGTTGTCGCGGGGGCGCTTTCGGCATCGGTACCGGCCTGCCTGGCGTTATTCGCCGCCGGCTCGACGGATCGAAAAATGTACGCCGAAGTCCGGCGTTGTCGTTTTGCTCGGCGCGGCATCCTCGACGATAGAAAACAGCAGCGACAAACCGTTGCTCTGCAGCCGGTAATCAAAACCCACGGCCAGCTGGAGCGAACTGCCGCCGAGTTCGTCGAGGTCACTGTCGAAATACTCGCCTTGCGCATAGAGCTGTGTCGTAATCGCGAAGCGCTCCGTCGCCCACCAGGCGGCAGCGATGCCGCCATAGGGCACGGTGCTGCGCTGAATATCTGCGAGCACCTCTCCCTCGCCCAACAGCAGTACACCAACGAAGCCGGAAACATCGAGGTCGCGCTGCCAGAGCGTCCATTTATCGGACGCGTGCAGGCCCAGTGAAAAGTCCGTAGCACCGCTGCCGCGGAGTTCGTCTGCCTCGCCTGTCGGCAGCTTGATGCTGGATCTTACTGCGACGGCAAGGTCGTCGCTTTCGCCCGGCCTGCGTAGCGGTGCAGCGGCGGTGAGCTGGATGTCGCCTATCCCGAAGGTAGACGAGTCCAGCGCATAGAGGTCATCGCCATTGGCGGAATATCTGAAGTTGAGTTCGTTCCTGGGTCCGTCCCGCTTGGCATTCGACAGACCCAGAAGATCGTGCCAGTTCTCGATCGCGCTATCCATGAAACCGCCGGCATGTCCAACCAGCGGCACGTCGACACCGAGCTCGAAGTTTTCAGTCACGCCTCGACGCAGCGACAAGGTCAGGAAGTAGCTTTCGCCATCAACGGTCACCTCTTCAAACATATTTTCACCGTCTTCCGCATGACTGACGAGGTCGAATATGAGGTCGTAACGGGTCTCGCCATCGGCGGCGAGGTTGGCGGATTGAAAGGGCGGCAAACCGAAGATCTGCAGAAATGGATTTTGATTTCTCAGCGGCACCCCTTGCGTCACGCCGTCTCCGGCCATGGCGGCTGGCCAGACAAGGAGGCTCGAGAGGAGCAGCACACGCCCCGCCGGCACACCGGGTAGCGATTTCTGAACGGTCACAGTGGTTCCCTTGGTCTTTTCTTGTCGATTCTTCCAGGGCTCGATTCGCAGTTACCGTCACAAGGATACCGAACTGCCGGCCGTCTCGCCTGCATGTCGCGTCGGACCTGGAGGTGGGGGTGCCGGCCGCGACGTAGGTATATCTACTGACCGGCCAGGCCCGGATTCCGGGAACCTTTTGCATCGCGGCTCCGTGTAACAGGGTTAAGCAGGGTCCAGTTTCCCTGGGACTCGACGCCAATTCTTGGGCAAAAGGATGAATGACATGAGCATAGTCAGCAGACTGACCGGCACGCTTGCGGCGCTGGCCCTGGCGGCCCTTTTCGGACCAACGACCGCCGAGGCGGGTCCGGACTGCGGCGCCATATTTGACACAACGTACCCCGACTCTTCCACACACACCTCGGGAGGCTGCCAGACGTGTCACCAGTCCGCCAACGGCGGCGGTACTTTCAATGTCTACGGGCAGGACCTGCTCGACAACGGGGCGAACGGCGCAGGCTTTAGCTGCGCAGCCGTCGATTTCGTCGCCGTGATGCGGGCTGTCGAGGGTCTCGATTCCGACCTGGAAGGCAACTCGAACCGGGTGGAAATCGATGCCGGCACGCAGCCGGGCTGGTGTGTTGCAGCGCCAGGCAGCGATTGCAGCAACTCTCCCGGTACGCCACCGGACGTACTGCTCGACCCTGTCGTCGCGAATACTGCGCCCGTAGCAGATGCGGGCGGTCCGTACTCGGGCGAGGCCGGCACGACGGAAATCCTGTTCGACGGTTCGGCCTCGAGCGACGCCGATGGCGACGCGCTAAGTTTTGCCTGGGAGTTCGGGGACGGCAGCACGGCGTCAGGGATGATGCCGACATATACCTACCCTGAGGCAGGAAGGTACGAAGTAAGGCTGGTCGTCAGCGATGGCCAAAGCAGCAGCGCTCCCAGCGTAACGTCGGCGACAATCTCTGCCCCGCCGATGAACATCGCGCCGACGGCAGATCCGGGTGGCCCGTATGTCGGAGAGCCGGGTCGGCCGGTTGAGTTCAACGGCTCCGCGTCATCGGATCCGAACGGTGACGCATTGACCTACGCATGGGACTTCGGCGATGGGGCGATGGGTGACGGGGTTGCACCGTTACACAGCTACGCCGCCGATGGTACGTACACCGTTACGCTTACCGTTGATGATGGCCAGGCCACGGATACGGCGACCACTACTGTGACGGTAGAGACCCCGCCGGCCAACCGCGCACCGACGGCCGATGCGGGCGGCCCCTACAACGGTGTTACCGGGGAAAGCGTCAGCTTCAACGGCGCCGGCTCAAGAGATCCCGACGAAGACGTGCTTGCCTATACCTGGGCCTTCGGGGACGGAACGATGGGTGACGGCGTCTCTCCCATTCACACCTATGCGGCCGCCGGGACTTACGAGGTCGTCCTTACCGTGAGCGACGGCGAGTTTGTCAGCGAGGCGGCGACCACCGCTGCGATCACCGACCCGGTCGCTGCCGCGGACGCCGCGGACCTCTACGAGGCTAACTGCGCCTCGTGTCATGGCGATCCCTGGAGCGGCCCGGCCGTCGACGACTCGCTGCCCGGCATCCGCCGCGTTGCGGGCGCAAGATCCTGCAATATCGCCGGCTCGATCTTCGGGACGAGCGTATTTCCAGGCGGTGCTCCGGAAATGCAGTTCCTGCAGGGCTTCAGCGAGGCGGACATCGTTTCGATTGCCGAGTACCTCAACTCCCGTGACACCACGGGTGAGCAGCGTTATGTGACGACATGTGCCGGCTGCCACGGGAATAACGGATCGGGTGGCCGGGTCGATGAGGACGTGCACGGCGACACCGCCGGCGAGACCTTCGAGGCGATCGCCGAAGAGAGCGAAATGCACTATCTCGCCTGCATGCCGGAATCCGATGTCGTCGACATTGCCGAATTCCTGGCCGGGTTCGACGACGACTATGACGACGACGGCATCGCCGACGACGAAGACGTTGATGACGACAACGATGGCATCAATGATGACGACGATATCGATGACGACAACGACGGTGTCAGCGACGATGACGAGCGTGAGGACGGCACTGATGCTCGCGACGAGGACAGCGATGACGACGGTGTCGACGATGGTGACGAACGCGAAGACGGTACCGATCCGCTCGATAGCGACACCGACGACGATGGCCTTGACGACGGTGAGGAACAGGAGCTCGGCACCGATCCGGTAGACGGCGACAGCGATGACGATGGTGTCGGCGACGGTGACGAGGTCATGCTTTTTGGAACCGACCCGCTCCTTGCGAACAATGCAGAGAGCCCGAGCGCTGATACAGGTGGCGGCGGTTCTACCAATCTTCCGCTGCTGCTTCTGCTTGCCGGCGTGGCGCTGGTTCGGCGCCGGGAGGTCTCGATCTAGCGACTGCAGGGAAGCTGCAGCCACTTAAACAGCCACGCCGTTCGTGCGTGGCTGTTTTTGTTCGGGACAGCTGGAGCGGTATTCGGGCTGCACGTGACGCTCTGCCATTTGCCTGCGCCGGACAGGCGACTTACGTGTTTTCCTCGCCCCTGTCACGAGGGTGAATCGTCGGTGCCGGCCTTCGCCAGGCAACGTACATTCTTATTGCACCACTAACATCGGCGCCGTAAGCTCCGGTCCATGCTGCTCCGCGCTGCAATTTGTCCGTTTCCGCGGCTATGTCCCCGAGGCCGCCTTGACTGACGCGGCGCTGCACCTGTCTGCCGAAGCGCTGATGGCAGGCCTCGGGAAGATTCGGCGCTCGCCCAAGGACGTCGGGGCGGTCAGAATGATCGTCCGTCGACCGGCCGTGGATGAGAGAGAGGCGCTGCCTGTCGGAGAACTCGATGTCGCCGAGGGACTCGTTGGCGACAACTGGCGCGAGCGTGGCAGCTCGCGCACGAGCGACGGTTCGGCTCATCCTGAAATGCAGCTCAACATCATGAACTCCCGCGTCATCGACCTGGTGGCAACGTCTGAAGATCGATGGCCGCTTGCGGGAGACCAGATCTTTATTGATCTCGATCTCAGCAAGGAGAACCTGCCTGCGGGCACGCGCCTCGAACTCGGCTCCGCAATAATCGAGGTTACCGGGATTCCGCATACCGGCTGTAAGAAATTCGTCGCTCGCTTCGGCCTGGAGGCAATGAAGTTCGTCAACTCCGGCATCGGGAAAAAGCTGTGTCTTCGCGGCATCAACGCCAGGGTCGTCAGATCCGGCACGTTCTGCGTCGGGGACACTGCCCGGAAACTGCGCCCCGATGAATGAACGCGATTATCGGCAAGACAGCGTTCGGTCGCGATTTCGCCGACCTGGCGGTCCGCGTTCTCGGCGGCGCGAAGATATGGAAGTACCTGGATGACTGGCAATCCTGACAACGGCGGGACCTTGAAATGGACCTGAACCAGGTTACGCTGCCGTGTACCGACTACGACAAGTCCGTTCGCTTCTACAAGCTGCTGGGACTTACGCAGATCGTCGACAGCCCGCCACGCTATGCCCGCTTCGAGACGAAATCGGGAACGACGCTGTCGATTCATTCCGCCGGGTCCTTTGCCGAAACCGCTGACGTGGTCATCTACTTCGAGACGGCGAACGTCGACCTGGAGGTTCGGCGGTTGAAGAGCCTCGGCCTGGAATTCGAGACCGCGCCCACGGATCAGCATTGGCTGTGGAGAGAGGCCTACCTGCGGGATCCTGCGGGCAATCTCATCTGCATCTACCACGCGGGACGGAATCGTCGATACCCGCCGTGGAGGGTCGACGAAGACGATAGATAGTGGCTTAGCGCGGGCACACGACGATGAGAGAATTACAGGACCGATCCGTTTACTGTCCCTATTGCGGCGAGTCGATCAGCATCCTGGTCGACAGTTCCGTTGCGGAGCAGGACTATATAGAAGACTGCCAGGTCTGCTGTCGACCAATAAACTTCAGCGTGCTCGTCGATCCCGATGGCGAGGTGCGGTTACGGGCCACGAGCGATAGTGAATGACGGGCGCCTCTTACACGCGACTGGAAACGAAGGCCCCCAGCGACCGCCCGAAGCGAAGCGTAACGAATGACATCCCGGCAACACACCGCGTGCTCCACCCGCGGCGCTCGTAGAGAATGTTCGTCACCTGCGCGACCGCCTGAACGACATCGCTGACGATCTTGACGCACTGCCCTTCCGTCAGATCCTCCGCCGTAACCAGGCGCAAACCATTGAGTGACATATCCTCGATATGGCCGCTGTGCGCCCTTCGTTGCGGCCAGTGCGTGTAGTAGGTGACTTTCGTTCGTTTGCCGATGCGCTCGACTGCCCTTTTCCCGTCTGATTCGATGCGCTGTTGCTCCGCTGCCGACAGGGGGCTGCCGCAGGTCTGGCACTCGGTCTCGAGTTCGATCTGGCTACCGTAGTTGTGCGGCGTCGTACAGAAAACGCATTGCCGGGACCAGTCGAGAATTCGGGTGGGAGCAGCGGACGGCTTCGGCTCGGGCGATACCTCCTCGAACCCTTCCGCGATATGCGCCATCACGTCCATGCGCGCATCGTATTCGGCACGGCGCTCGGCATTGGAAAGTACGGAGTAGGCTTCGTTTATCAGGGCCGCCGTCGCCGCATCCCCGCCCAGGTCCGGGTGATGTTTGAGCCGCTGCATCAGCGTGCGGTAGCTGCCCCGTATGATCTCTACCGGTGCATCGCGGCTGACGTGAAGAATCTCGTAGTAGTTGCGGCTGTCGGACGGCGTATCCATACAGGGGTATCGGCAGGTTAAGCCGCTTCCTTAATCTCTGTTGCCACTATTGTGCCTCAACGGCCAGATAGGTGATACCGGGCTCATTCGCCCTGTCACTCAACCGTTTGAGGTCCGTTTCGCGAGGCCGCCCGCGTTTCGGGAAACGTGCTTCGCTCACGATTTATGGTGCGTCGCAGCGTCGCCGACTTCGTAGTCGATGCCATCGATTGACGCCGACTTTTCCTGGCCTTCGATCGTGATTGAAACCCGGTCACCGACGCGCTTTTTCAGGAGCGCCTGCGCGAGCGGCGAGTCGATGTTTATATCGCCTTGCGTCGCGTCGGCCTCGTCCTCACCGACCAGGCGGTATTGAACGCAATCCCCGTCGCCGAGACCAAGCGTGACTTTCGCGCCGAAGAACACCTGTTCCGGCGGTACCTGGTGTCGAACGATCTGTAAAAGCGGCATTCGTTTCTGCAGGTACCGTATGCGGCGATCGATCCCGCCCAGCTCCTTCTTGCGGTAGATGTATTCCGCGTTTTCCGAGCGGTCGCCCTCCGCCGCGGCTGCCGACAGCGCTGCGACGACCTCGCGTCGGCGCAGCCACAGCGCCTTTTGCTCCTCTTGCAGCGCCGCGTAGCCGGCGGCGGTAATGTACGGAGATCCCGCCCGTTTCGGTGGCTTCCATCGCCCCATCGCTAGTTTCCTCGCCGAAGCACCGTTATCGCGACCCGGAGAACGTACGTTACTCCACAGGAAGGCGGTTGTAATTCTCTCGCATCAGGAAGCTGAAGTCCTCGAAACGAAATTCGACGTTTCCATCTGAAACGGGAACCGGGTCGACTTCGCCGGCAAGGACCCGGTCGAGATTTTCCTGCAGCCTGACCAGCAGCGAAGGGTCCGCGCCAGGAGTATTGTGCGCCGGAAAGACCGCCTTTAGTTCGGGCGCCAACAGCGCCAGCTTTGCGACCGACTTCCGATACGCCGCCAGGTCAGTCTCGGGGAAGAACAGCCAGATCGGGCCCTCGTAGAAACTGTCCCCTGACCACAGCAAACCGGCGTCCCTGTCCAGCAGGGCAATCGAGTCGTCGGTATGTCCCGGGATACGAATTACCTGGAGCTTTCGTCCGCCGATATCGAGCACACTCCCGTCGACCAGTTTCTTGCTGATCGCGTACGGCCTGGTCTGATGGTCCTCGCGCCTCACCCCTTCCGGAAGGCCTTTGCATAGAGCTTCTGGCGATACCTCCATCCGAAGCTCGTCGCTTCGATTACCTTTAGCCCTGTCCAGGGCGAACACCGTGGACACGGACAGGATGTCGTCGAACTGGTAGTTGCCGCCGATATGATCGAAGTGGCTGTGCGAGTTAATGACCCGAACGGGCCGGTCGGTGAGACGGTCGACAACGGCTTTGATGTTGCCGATACCGTTTCCTGTGTCGAACAGCACGGCGGATTCCGAGCCCACGATCAGGTAGGAAATGACTTCCTGCCACTGGAAGGGTTCGTAGATCGCAAAAACATCGCGGTCCACCTCGTAGACCTCGAACCAGTCGTCACTGGCCTCGTGTTTCTGATAGTTGGCATAAGCGGGGCGCGGGAGGCGGTCACAGAACGTCTCGAGGTCCTCCGCCGATGCGTACGACGCCGGCTGCTCACCGGGCCGGTCTACGGATTCGGAGCAGCCGCCCGATATCGCCAGAACGAGTAACGCGAATCCAAACTTTTTCATCTCGGGGTTCAACCAGGTTCAGGCAGGGTTACGCGTGACGGGCATCAGACGGGCAGCGTCGTTCCACTATGTAAATCCCTTCAGAGGCATACAGGCGGGCGAAGCGAAATAGTAGCAAAACGACGCGGCGCCGAAGGGACACTTCGATAGAACAAGCCCTGACAAGCGTACGTCCCGAGCGGTAAAGCCGCTCCTACTCAACCGTGACCGATTTCGCGAGATTCCGAGGCTGGTCGATATCTGTGCCCTTGAGCACGGCAACGTGGTACGACAACAGCTGCAGCGGCACCGTGTAGACGATCGGCGCGATGAGCCGATCCGCATGCGGCATCGCGATGACTTTCATTCCCGGCTCTGCCTTTATTCCCGACTCGCTGTCCGCAAAGACGTACAGCTGCCCCCCCCGTGCCCGCACGACCTGCATGTTCGACTTCAGCTTGTCGAGCAGCTCGTTGTTCGGCGCGACAACGACCACGGGCATGTCCTCGTCGATCAGCGCCAGCGGGCCATGCTTCAATTCGCCGGCCGCGTAGGCCTCGGCATGGATGTAGGAAATCTCCTTGAGTTTCAGCGCGCCCTCCATCGCGATCGGCCACATCGGGCCGCGACCCAGGAACAGCGTGTGATGCTTGTCGGAAAAGTCCTCGGCGACGTGCTTGAGCTCCTCGCTCATCTCGAGCGCTTCCTCGCAAGCGGACGCCGCACGATAAATGTTGGAAACAAACTCCTTCTCGTGCTCTTCGGTCAGCCCCCGATGCCGAGCCAGCATCAGGCTCACGATCAGCACCGACAACAGCTGCGTGGTGAACGCCTTGGTGCTCGCAACGCCGATCTCCGGACCGGCCTGCGTCATCATCACGAGGTCCGACTCGCGGACCATCGAGCTGTGCGCGCTGTTGCAGATCGTCAGCGTGCCGATGTAGCCGGACTGCTTGGCCAGCCTCAGCGCCTCCAGGGTGTCCGCCGTTTCGCCGGACTGAGACAGGGTCACGAACAGCGAGTTCTCCGGCACCACGACCTGGCGATACCGATACTCGCTGGCTATTTCCACCTGGCACGGCACCCCGGCCAGCGACTCGATCCAGTACTTGGCCACGCAGCCGGCGTGATAACTGGTGCCGCAGGCAACGATATGAATATGTTCCGCCTGGTCGAGCAGTTCGGCCGCGCGCGGCCCCAGTGACTGCGGCAATACCCTGTGATTGCTGACCCGACCGTACAGCGTGTCCGCCAGCGCAGCGGGCTGCTCGAAGATCTCCTTGAGCATGTAATGGCGATAGGGTCCCTTCTCGGCCGAGTCCGTGTCCCAGTGGGTCTCGTGCACCTCGCGGGTGGCCGCGTTTCCATCGGCGTCGAAAATATTCACCTCTTCACGGGTAATCTCCGCGATGTCGCCCTGCTCGAGATAGATAAAGCGCTGGGTGACCGGAAGTAACGCGGGCACGCCGCTGGCAACGTAATTTTCGCCGAGGCCGAGGCCGATGACGAGCGGGCTTGCAACGCGGCTGACGACGATGCGCTCCGGGTCTTCGGAATCGATGACGAGCAGCGCAAACGCACCCTGGAATTTCTTCACGGCCTTTTGGACGGCGTCCAGGAGGTTGTTGCCCTGCACCAGGTAGTCGTGAACCAGGTGCGCCGCGACCTCGGTGTCTGTTTCCGACTGGAACTCGTAGCCCTTTGCAACGAGCTCGTCCTTGATGGGCTGAAAGTTCTCGATGATGCCGTTGTGGATGACTGCGACCCGGCCGCCGGAGAGGTGCGGGTGTGCATTAGCTTCCGTTACCCCGCCGTGAGTCGCCCAGCGAGTATGCGCAACGCCGATGCGGCCTCTCAGCGGCGACTCGGCGAGCTTCTCTTCCAGCTCGGCGACTTTGCCGGTCGTGCGGCAGAGCCCGAGCTCCTGGTCCTTGTCGACGACGGCGACACCGGCGGAATCATAGCCCCGATACTCGAGGCGACGCAGGCCCTCGATCAGGATTGGGACGATGTTTCTCTCGGCGATGGCGCCGACAATTCCGCACATGGGCTAGCTTCCTTTCTTCACCGGCCGCTTCCAGCCTTTCACCGTGGTCTGCTTCGCGCGCGCTACGGTCAGCTCGTTGGCCGGCGCGGGTCTCGAGATCGTGGACCCTGCGCCGATCGTTGCGCCTTCGCCAACCTCGACGGGCGCCACAAGGTTGACGTTCGATCCAATCGACGCATTGTCGCCGATCTTCGTCTTGTGCTTCGCGACGCCATCGTAATTACAGGTAATCGTGCCGGCGCCGACGTTGACGCCCGTCCCGATTTCGGTATCTCCGATGTAGGTCAGGTGATTGACCTTGCTGCCGTCGGCGACGGTACTCTTCTTGACCTCGACGAAGTTGCCGATCTTCACGCTGTTCGCCAGTTCAGCCCCCGGCCGCAATCGGGCGAAAGGGCCGATCTCGCAGTTCTCACCCGTGCTCGACGCTTCGATGTGGCAGTTAGAGTGCACGACGGTGCCGGCGCCGATCCGGCTATCGCGGACCAGGTTATTCGACTCTATCCTCACGCCATCGCCGAGCTCGACATCGCCCTCGAGAACGGCGTTCACGTCGATAAACACGTCCTTTCCACAGGTGAGCGTACCGCGTATGTCGACACGCGCCGGGTCGGCAAAACCGACACCCTCTTTCATCAGCGCATCAACCAGGCGCGCCTGCAATGCGCGTTCCGCCTCGGCCAGCTGCTTCTTGTCGTTGATCCCCATAACCTCCACCGGGCTGCTTGCCTTGATGGCGTGAACCTTGACCCGATCGTTAACCGCCATCGCGATGACGTCCGTCAGATAATACTCGCCCTGCGCATTGTCGTTGCTTAAGTTTCCGAGCCAGTTCTTGAGCTTGTCAGCCGGGCTGACCAGTACACCGGTATTGATTTCCGTAACCGCTTTTTCCCCGGCGCCGGCATCTTTTTCCTCAACGATCGACCTGACGCTGTCGCCGCTTCGGATGATGCGCCCGTAGCCGGTCGGATCAATCATATCAACCGTCAAAACAGACAGCTCGTCCGGCGGCGTCTCGTCGAGCAGCACGGACAGCGTTGTCGGCGTCAGCAAAGGAACGTCGCCGAACAGGACCAGGACGCGATTCTCGTCGGGCGTTGCCGGCATGGCTTGCTGCATCGCATGGCCGGTGCCCAGCTGCTCGGCCTGCAGCGCCCACCTGAGCGACTCGTTGGCGAAAGCGGCCTGAACGGCCTCCGCCCCGTGGCCGTAGACAACGCAGATGTCATCCGCCGCCAGCGCCTTCGAACACTCCAGGACGTGGGACAGCAGGGGCCGGCCTGCCAGCAGCTGCAGCACCTTTGGCAGGTCCGAACGCATGCGCGTTCCCTGTCCGGCTGCCAGGATAATGATGCTCAGGCCCAAATGACGATCTCCGCGATTCGTAAGCTGCGAATGATACATGAAGCGCCGATTTGCGAACTTGCTTCAGCTCTCGTTAATGCTTGTGACGTATGCTGGGCGGCATGCAAAAGCTGATGCTATTGCCTTTCTTGCTGCTTGCCGCCTGCAACAGCGAAATCTACACGCGCGACGGCGTCACCGACGGCGACTCGTTCTACCTCGCGCCGCGCGCGTTCCAGGACGATGATCCGGTGCTGCAGAGCTGGGTCGCATACAGCCTCATGAAGACCGCCTGCCAGCTGGACGTCGGCGGCGAAATACCGGCGAGGGTCAGCGATTTTAGCTGTGAGTTCACGGCGCGCCAGCACCTGCTCGATGCCTGGGAAGAGCAGCGCAGCGAGCACGACGGCGTCTCTGACCCCTACCTCGACAGCCTGGTCGCGGTTCGCGATGCCGGGTTTCTCGACGAGTACACGGTGCGGTATTTCAGCCGCGGGGATTGGCAGGTTCCCGAGGGACTGCAGCTCGACAAATTCCACAAATGGCAGCGGCGGAACCTCCGCGGCCATAAGCCCGAAACCCGTCTAATCGGTTCCTGGGGTTATCACCAGCGGTAGCCCAGCTGCAGCTCGAACATCGGGTTATCCAGTGCGCCCGCATCCCGGCCCAGCACCACCGACGCCAGGACATCTTCATCTCGCACGGCACCGAAATCGAGGAAGTGCACGCGCGCGCCCACCGTCAGTCCGCTATCGCCGCCCGGCTTACCGGCACCCAGGTCCCAGGTCATGCCGAGAAACGGGCCGATGGTGCTCTCCTCCCAGCTCTGGAACTCGGCAGACGAATCATAGTCGGTCTCGAGCTGGGTGATATCGAGCAGGTGATAAGCCAGCCCGGCATCGAGAGATACCTTGCGCGCTTCGCCGAGCCTCAGTTTTGCGGACGCCGCGATGTAACCATCCCGCGCCAGCAGCTCATCGAGCAGAACCGGGATGTCGCTGCCGGTCACCATGACGGCACCCTCGACGCCGAGCAAGACGTCGGCGCCTTGCATCGACTTCAGCGGCCAATGCAGCGAGCCGCCGAGGCCGTAGCCGACATCATCGAAAGAACCACCGGCCACGGGTTGCAGGCCACCGAGTCCGGGCCAGCAGGTTACAGCCAGCCAGATCTCTCCGCGCATGCCGTCCGTGCGTGCCTCAGCAGCGTCATCGCTGGCGACAGCAGTATCGATCAGTATCAGGCTCGCAGCGATAATGAGTATGCCGTATCGCAAATTATGTAATGTTGCGTTCACGTCTCTCGCCTCCTCGGGGGCGCGGTAGCCCCACCGTTATTGTGATAACGATGGTGGGTCAAAGACGGATGGTGCGCTGAGCGTTTGCTGATGGTTTTATGCGGCAGGAAAAGGCCGCTCTCCTGCGGCCTTCTGATGATGCGCTAACCGCCCGGTTTCATCGCGTTTGGCATTTTTCCCGACTGCGGGGGTGCGCCTCCTGCGCATTGCCGGTCGGCTCGACCGCGGCAGGGATGCCGCTCCTACGCGTTGCCAGTCGGATTGAACGCGGCAGGGGCGCGCCTGCGAAGCGGTGCCGGTGCCGTTCGATCGCGGCAGGCATTTTTCCCGGCCGGGGGATGCGGCTCCTACGCAGTGTCGATCGGCTTGATCGCGACAGGGATGCCGCTTCGACGATCTTTGTAGTCCGGGTCGCGCGCTGGGGCGCGCTCCTACGAATATTCCACAGGCCGTGGGAGCGGCTTAGAGAGACTGCTTCTTGCCTTTGAGCTTCTGCGCAGCGCGGTAGCGCGCCCGGGCTTCCTCGAGTTCCGCCTGCGCGCGTGCCACATCGGTTTCCTTCGCGGCGCCGCGCAGCGCTTCTTCCGCGTGCTTCTGGGCGGCAAGGGCTGCCGCTTCATCCAGCTGATCACCCCGCAGCGCGGTGTCGGCAAGTATGGTTACCTGCGTCGGCTGCACCTCGAGCATGCCGCCGGTGATGTAAAAGCTCTGCTCTTTACCTTCCTCGTCCTGGACACGGACCTCGCCGGGCTTCAACGCCGTTAACAGCGGCGCATGGCGGGGTGCAATGCCGACTTCGCCCATTCTTGCCGGGGCGAACACCATGCCGGCTTCACCCGAAAAGATCTCGCCCTCTGCGGATACGATGTCGACGTTTATCGTGGCCATTCTGTCGTGTCCTTAATTGGGGTCGAACCGCGGTTTCTGGAAATCCCGGTTCGACCCCGGTTTCTGGATCGCGGCTGGAAGCCGCTCCTACGTAAAGTTCTTGGCGTTTTCGACGGCCTCGTCGATCGTGCCCATCATGTAGAAAGCCTGCTCCGGTATGTGATCGTAGTCGCCGGCGACGATGCCGTTGAATCCGCGGATCGTCTCCGCCAGCGTCACGTACTTGCCCGGTGAGTTAGTGAAGACTTCGGCGACGAAGAACGGCTGAGACAGGAAGCGCTGGATCTTGCGCGCGCGGTTTACGATCTGCTTGTCGTCCTCGGAAAGTTCGTCCATACCGAGGATCGCGATGATGTCCTGCAGCTCCTTGTAGCGCTGCAGCACCGCCTGCACGCCGCGTGCGCAGTCATAGTGTTCCTGCCCGATGATGAGCGGGTCGAGGATACGCGAGGTCGAGTCGAGCGGATCTACCGCGGGGTAGATGCCGAGTTCGGCGATCTGTCGCGATAACACGAGTGTCGCGTCGAGGTGAGCAAACGTCGTTGCCGGAGACGGGTCAGTCAGGTCGTCCGCCGGGACGTACACGGCCTGGAACGAGGTAATGGACCCGGTCTTCGTCGAGGCAATGCGCTCCTGCAGGATGCCCATCTCCTCGGCCAGCGTCGGCTGGTAGCCTACCGCCGAAGGCATGCGGCCGAGCAGCGCCGACACCTCGGTTCCGGCCAGCGTGTAGCGGTAGATATTGTCGATAAACATCAGGACGTCGCGGCCCTCGTCGCGAAATGCCTCGGCCATTGTCAGACCGGTCAGCGCGACGCGCAGACGGTTGCCGGGCGGCTCGTTCATCTGGCCATACACGAGCGACACCTTGTCGATAACCCCCGACTCGGTCATCTCGTGGAAGAAGTCGTTACCCTCGCGCGTGCGCTCACCGACGCCAGCAAACACCGAGTACCCCGAGTGCTCGTGGGCAATATTACGAATCAGCTCCATGAGCGCGACGGTCTTGCCCACGCCCGCGCCGCCAAACAGCCCGACCTTGCCGCCCTTGGCGATCGGCATGATCAGGTCGACAACCTTGATGCCGGTCTCCAGGAGCTCGGTGGTCGCGGACTGGTCTTCGTACGACGGTGGCGGCCGATGGATCGGCATATGCGTCTCGGCGCCGATATAGCCCGCCATATCGATCGGGTTACCTAGAACATCCATGATGCGGCCCAGCGTCTTCTC
>JAAUYE010086673.1_pt1 | contig 16072 bp, 17 predicted proteins | sample 7278081 | NCBI WGS metagenome assembly JAAUYE01 (sample SAMN14350131, study PRJNA611818) | marine sediment metagenome | isolation source: surface marine sediment (0.6m) | place: French Polynesia: Moorea | collected 2018-08
CCGGTGGTGCCGATCACCATTTTCTTGCCGTTTGCAACGCAGAAATCGACGTTATGCGTGGTTACGCTGGGATGGGTAAAGTCGATCAGAATGTCGAACGCTGCCGGATCGAGAGTTTCGCTGATGAACACCTGGTTGGCATCGATACCGGCGAGCAGCCCGGCGTCGGAACCGAGTAGCGGGCTGTCGGCGCGCTCCAGCGCCTGGGTAAGCTCGAGATCGTCGGCCTCGGCACAGGCTATGACCAGGTTTCGCCCCATGCGGCCTGCGGCGCCGGCTATCGCTATTCGATTCATCGCTGCCTCAGGACTTCATGTCTTCGAAGAATTTTTTCATGTTGTCGATCCATGAATTCTCGTTCGGGCTGTGTTTTTTAGCCGACTTGCCCATCGATTCGCCGAGCTTCTCGAGCAACTCCTTTTGTTCGCCATTCAATTTTACCGGCGTTTCGACGACGATGCGGCAAATCAGGTCTCCGACAGGGCCGCCGCGCACCGGCTTGACCCCCTTGCCGCGCATGCGAAACAGCTTGTGCGTCTGGGTGCCGGCCGGGATCTTCAGATTCAGGCGCCCGCCCAGCGAGGGTACCTCGAGCTCGCCGCCGAGCGCGGCGGTAATGATATTGATCGGCACTTCGCAATACAGGTCGGCATTGTCGCGCTCGAAAATCGGATGCGGCCGCACGTGGATTTGTACGAACAAATCCCCCGCCGGCGCGCCCGCTTCGCCGGCCTCGCCTTCGCCCGAAAGCCGAATCCGATCGCCATTGTCGACGCCCGCCGGCACCTCCACCGACAGCGACTTGTGCTCCTTGACCCGTCCCGCACCGTGACAGGTCTGGCACGGGTCGCTGATCGTCGTGCCCTTGCCGCGGCAGTTGGGGCAGGTTTGCTGCACCGAGAAAAATCCCTGCTGCATACGCACCTGGCCATGGCCGCCGCAGGTGCTGCAGGTATCCGGGCTGGTGCCTGGTTTGGCGCCGCTGCCCGAGCAGGCGGTGCAGTGTTTCAGCGTCGGCACGCGAATTTTAACCGTGGTGCCGGAAACCGCCTCCTCGAGGCTGAGCTCGAGGTTGTACTGCAGGTCGGCGCCCTTGCGCACGCGCGAACGGCCGCCGCCGAAAATGTCCCCGAATATGTCGCTGAAGGCATCGCCGAATCCGCCGCCGAAACCGCCGCCGCCCATGCCCGCGGACTGGTCCACTCCGGCATGGCCGAACTGGTCGTAGGCCGCCCGCTTATCCGGATTCGAGAGCACATCGAAAGCTTCCTTGGCTTCCTTGAAGCGGTGTTCCGCCTCCTCGTCGTCGGGGTTACGGTCCGGATGATATTTCATCGCCAGGCGCCGGAACGCCTTTTTGATGTCGGCATCCGAGGCCGAGTTGGAAACTTCCAGAATTTCGTAATAATCGCGTTTTGACATCGATTGATTCGCCAAAGCAAAAACCTGGCGCGAATAATCGCGCCAGGTTTTGAACGGTTAACTCGCTAACCGTTATTTCTTGTCGTCTTCCTTTACCTCTTCGAACTCGGCATCGACGACGTCATCGCCGGCGCCCGACTGCGCCGAAGCATTGGCGTCGACCGGATCCGGGCCGCCTTCGGCCGCGCTCGCGGAGTAAGCCTTTTCCGCGATCTTACTGGTCGCCTCGGCCAGCGCGTCGCTCTTGGTCTTGATCACGTCCTTGTCCGAGCCTTCGAGCGCTTTTTTCAGGTCGCCGATCGCGGCTTCGATATTGGCGCGGTCCTCGCCTTCGACCTGGTCGCCCAGATCCTTGAGCGCCTTTTCGGCGGCGTGGATCATCGCGTCAGCCTGGTTGCGGACCTCGACCGTTTCGCGGTGCTTGCGGTCTTCGTCGGCATGCGCTTCGGCATCCTTGATCATCGCGTCGACTTCGTCGTCGGACAGGCCGCTGGAGGCCTTGATCACGATTTTCTGTTCCTTGCCGGTAGCCTTGTCCTTGGCGGACACGTTCAGAATACCGTTGGCGTCGATGTCGAAAGTAACCTCGATTTGCGGTACGCCGCGTGCAGCCGGCGGGATATCCGAGAGGTCGAAGCGGCCCAGCGACTTGTTCGCGGTGGCGACTTCACGCTCGCCCTGCAGCACGTGCACGGTAACCGCGGTCTGATTGTCCTCGGCGGTGGAAAAGGTTTGCGAAGCCTTGGTCGGAATCGTCGTGTTCTTTTCGATCAGCTTGGTCATGACGCCGCCCAGCGTCTCGATACCCAGCGACAGCGGGGTTACGTCGAGCAGCAGCACGTTCTTGACGTCGCCGCCGAGCACGCCGCCCTGGATCGCGGCGCCGCTGGCAACCGCTTCGTCCGGGTTGACGTCGCGGCGCGGCTCGCGGCCGAAAAAGTTTTTCACCACTTCCTGCACCTTGGGCATGCGGGTTTGCCCGCCGACCAGGATGATATCGTGAATATCGGATACCGATACGTCGGCATCGTCGAGCGCCACCTTGAGCGGATCGATGGTGCGCGCGATCAGGTCGTCGACCAGCGATTCGAGCTTGGCCCGCGTGATCTTGATATTCAGGTGCTTCGGTCCGGACGCGTCCGCGGTGATGTACGGCAGGTTGACGTCGGTCTGCTGGCTCGAGGAAAGCTCGATCTTGGCCTTTTCCGCGGCCTCTTTCAGGCGCTGCATCGCCAGCGGGTCGCCGCGCAGGTCCATACCCTGCTCTTTCTGGAACTCATCGGCCAGGTAATCGATCAGGCGCATATCGAAATCCTCGCCGCCGAGGAAGGTATCGCCATTGGTCGACAGCACTTCGAACTGGTGCTCGCCATCGACTTCGGCTACCTCGATAATCGAAATATCGAAAGTACCGCCGCCGAGGTCGTAAACCGCGATCTTCTTGTCGCCCTGCGACTTGTCCATGCCGTAAGCGAGCGCGGCCGCGGTGGGTTCGTTAATAATACGCTTGACTTCGAGACCGGCGATCTTGCCGGCATCCTTGGTCGCCTGCCGCTGCGAATCGTTGAAGTAGGCCGGAACCGTGATCACGGCTTCGGTCACTTCCTCGCCGAGATAGTCTTCGGCGGTTTTCTTCATTTTCTGCAGCACGCGTGCCGAAATCTCCGGGGGCGCCATCTTTTTGCCCCTGGCTTCGACCCAGGCGTCGCCGTTGTCGTTCTTGATGATTTTGTAAGGTACCAGCTCGATATCCTTTTGCACCGCGGGCTCGTCGTAACGGCGGCCGATCAGCCGCTTGACCGCGTACAGGGTATCGCTGGGATTGGTAACCGCCTGGCGCTTGGCCGGCTGGCCAACCAGGATCTCGTCGTCCGCGCCGAAAGCGACGATGGACGGCGTGGTACGATCGCCTTCGGCATTTTCGATAACCTTGGGTTTGTCGCCCTCCATTACCGCCACGCACGAATTGGTGGTGCCGAGGTCTATGCCTATGATTCTGCCCATTTAAGATGCTCCAAAACTGTTCAAGTGAAACTTACACCCCACGTAGGGCTGTTTTCTATGGTTTCAAGCGAATACGCGTATTTTTTTCAGGGTTTATTTGGCCACTACGACCATGGCCGGACGCACCAGCCGATCATTCAGTAAAAAGCCTTTTTGCATGACTTCGATCACCGAGCCGGATTCGGCGCCCTCGGCCTCGACCATGCTGATTGCCTGGTGCCGCTCGGGATCGAATTTTTCGCCGAGCGGGTCGACTTGCTCGAGGCCGTTTTTCTCCAGCACCTGGACGAACATGTTCATCGTCAGCGCCGTGCCTTCGCGAATGCTTTCCAGCGTGGCGTTGTCGGCCGCAGCCGCGGTTTGACCCATTTCCATGCTGTCGATGATCGGCAGCAGGTTCTCGACGAAATTCTTGAGCGCGTACTTATGCGCGTTTTCGATATCGCGCTCGGCGCGCTTGCGGTTGTTGTCGATCTCGGCGCGCAAGCGCATCATTTGATCCCAGTAATCCTTGATCGTGTCCTGCGCCTTTTCGAGCTGCTGTTCGATGGTTTCCTCGGCTGCGTCCGCCGCGGCCTTTGCGGGCACCACGTCCTCGAGTTCGGCCTGTTCGCCCTCTTCGGTGGCGAGGGAGTGTTCGTCGTCGGTGTCGATACTGTTTTGCTGTGGCGCCATTAACTGCTCCGGTAGAATCGGGTGATTATCGGTATCGCGCTACGGCGCTGGCGGCCGCTGCGTATTTGCGGGCACAATGTAAGGATTATTTCTGAGTATTCAAGGCCGAAGTCAATAATTTTGCGGTAATGTCGACCACCGGGATGACCTGGTCGTAGGCAATCCGGGTCGGGCCGACGACGCCGAGCACGCCGACGATTTCTCCCTTGACGTGGTAAGGCGCACCGACCACGGCGCAATCGCTCAGCACCGAGTATCCCGACTCGCTGCCGATGAAAATCTCGACACCCTCGGCCGAAGTGCAGCCGTCGAGCAGTCTGAGCAGATCCGTTTTCTCATTAAATACATTAAATAGATCTCGTAACTTATTGATATCACTAAGTTCTGCATATTCTAAAAGGTTGGATTCACCGCTCGTCATCAAGTCATCGGCGGAATTCAGGCTGCACACGTCCTCCATGGCCGCAAGCACGGTTTGCATGATGTCGTTGACGTCGCTGCGTAACTCGGACAGCTCATCGAGCAATACCTTGCGCGCGGATTCGAAACTGTGCCCGACCAGGTAACGGCTCAGGGTTTGCGCGGCCTGCTGCAGTTCGATTTCACTGTAGTCGCGCTCGACATGGATAACCTTATTGTGCACCTCGTCCTGGTTGATCACGAGAATGACCAGGATGCGGCGTTCGCTCAGTTTCATGAACTCGATATGGCGCACCTCGACCGGCGCGGTATGCGACAGGGTAACGATACCGGCGAGATGGGTAACCCTGGACAGGATTTCGCCCGCGCTGTGAATCAGGTCGGTCGAGGTTTTATCGCTGCTGAAGCTTTGCGAAATCGCCTGCCTGGCGGCATTACCGAGATCGCTGACCTCGAGCAGGCTGTCGACGAAAAAGCGATAGCCCGCGGCGGTCGGAATGCGGCCGGCCGAGGTGTGCGGCGAATCGACCAGCCCCATGTCCTCCAGTTTGGCCATGATGTTGCGAATCGTGGCCGAGCTGACGTCGAGCCCGGACAGTTTGGCCAGGCTTTTCGAACCCACCGGCTGCGCATCGCGCGTATACGAGTTGATCAGCTGCCGTAACAAAACCTGGGCACGTTCATCAAGTTCGTATTTTTCGCTCATAGGGTCTGATATATTGTTGCTGGCGCTAGTTTAGCCGCAAACTAATTACAGGAAAACAAAAGCTATATACTAAGCCCCGGATATTCAAGGGCTTCAAGCCGGAAAAATGTCGACACGATTCAATTCTATCGGCCTGGTAGTGCGCCACGACATGCAATCGCGCCAGGACAGTATCCAGCAGGTGGTGGACGTGCTGCAGCGCCATTCCGAGGTGCTGCTGCATTGCCTCGATTTCGAGCAGCCGCTGGGCGGTATTCCCAATATCCCGCTGTCCAGGCTGGTCGAGGAAGTGGATCTCGTCATCTCGCTGGGCGGTGACGGCACCCTGCTGACCGCGGCGCGGGCGCTGGTCGATAAAACCGTACCGCTGCTGGGGATCAATCTCGGGCGCCTCGGCTTTCTCGCCGACGTTTCCTTCGACGATTTCGAATCCTATATCGAGGCGGTGTTTCACGGCCGCTACAGCGTCGAAAAACGCTTTTTCATCGAAGGCCGGTTTTACGCCGGAGACGAGCTGGTATCGACCAACATCGCACTCAACGACATCATCCTGCACAGCTTCGAGTCGGCGAGCATGATCGAGTATGAAATTTACAGCGGCGGCCACCTGATCCACATTCAGCGTTCCGACGGCGTCATCGTCACCACGCCGACCGGCTCCACCGCCTACGCTCTGTCAGGCGGCGGTCCGATCATGCATCCGTCGCTGGAAACCCTGGCCATCGTGCCGATTTGTCCGCATACCCTGAGCAACCGTCCGATCGTGCTGCCCGCGGATCAGCCGATCGAGGTGCGTCTCGGCCCGGAATCGCTGAACGCCAAGGTCAGCTACGACGGCCACTCGACCCGAACCTTCGGCGCCGACAATCGCGTACTGGTGACGCGTTATCCGCAGCCGGTAACCCTGTTGCACCCGGAAGACTACGATTATTTCCAGGTGTTACGGGCCAAGCTGTACTGGAGTGCCAACTACTAGTGCTGGAATCGATACAGATCAAGAATTTCGCCATTATCGATTCGCTGCAGCTCGAACTCGAATCCGGCCTTTCCGCGCTGACCGGTGAAACCGGCGCCGGCAAATCCATACTGCTCGATGCGATCAAGCTCGCGGCTGGCGACCGCGCCGATAGCGACAGCCTGCGCAGCGGCGCCGAGCGGGCCGAGATCGCGGTTTGTTTCCGTCTCGACCAGTCGCCGCGGGTGCGGGACTGGCTCAGCGAGAACGAGCTGGATGCCGATGGCGAATGCCTGATCCGCCGGGTGCTTTACCGTAACGGCCGCAGCAAGGCATTCATCAACGGCAGCAACGCAACGCTGGCCCAGCTGCGCCAGCTGTGCGACATGCTGATCGACATCCACGGACAGCATGAACACCAGTCGCTGCAGCAGGCCCAGGTTCAGCGGCAACTGCTCGATGCCTTCGTCGGCGATACCGGGTTGATCGAACGGGTGCGCGACTCCTACCGGCAATACCACGATTTACGCCAGCGACTGCAGCAGCTGCGTTCGGGCTCGCAGGAACGCGATCAGCGTATCGATTTGCTGCGGCTTTACTGCACTGAACTCGACAGTCTGGCGCTGGCCGCCGGAGAGTTCGAAAACCTGCAGCAGGACTACCGCCGCCTCGCCAATGCCGGCAAGCTGCTGGCGTCCACCGGCGAGGTTCTGGCTCGCCTCTACGATGACGAGCAGAGCAACGTGCAGGCGGCGCTGAGCCAGTGCGCGCGCGATCTGGCCGAAATGGCCGCCAGCGACGCCAAACTCGACGAGATACTCGAGCTGGTCAACGCGGCGCTGATCCAGGTCCAGGAAGCGAGCGCCGGTCTGCGCGACTACCGCGACGGTATCGAGCTCGACAGCGGCGGCCTCGAAAGCCTGAACGAACGCATCGCGACGGCGCAAAACCTGGCGCGAAAACATCGGGTCGAAGCGAGCGAATTACCCGCGCTGCAGGAGGCGCTGCGGCGTGAGCTGGAGACGCTCGACAGCGACAGTTACGACATCGAAACCCTCGAAAAAGAAGTCGAGGACAGCCTCGAAAGCTACCGTTTCAACGCCGCCGAGCTGTCCGCCCGGCGCCGCCAGACCGGCGCGATGCTGTCGGAGCAAATCACCCAGGTGATGCAGCAACTGGGCATGGACGGCGGGCAGTTCGTGATCGAGGTCGAGAGCTCGGAGGAAGCATCGGCGCACGGCAGCGATAGCATCCGTTACCTGGTCAGCGCCAATCCGGGGCAGCCGCCGAAGCCGCTGTCCCGGGTTGCATCCGGCGGCGAACTGTCGCGTATCAGCCTCGCGATCCAGGTCATCATGAGCGAATCCTCGCAAATACCGACCCTGATTTTCGACGAGGTCGACAGCGGCGTCGGCGGCGCCATCGCCGAAATCGTCGGCAAAAAACTGCGCCTGCTCGGTCACGAGCGGCAGGTTCTCTGCGTCACCCATTTGGCCCAGGTAGCGTCGCAGGCGCATCACCATTTCAGGGTCGAAAAAAGCAGTCGCGATAAAGATACGAAAACCGCCGTGTTCGCGCTGGACGCGGACGAGCGCCGCGAGGAAATCGCGCGCATGCTGGGCGGAGTCACGATTACCGACCAGTCCCGCGCTCATGCCAGCGAGATGATCGCGTCGGCGGAATAGCAGCGGTCCCGCCAGGCGCGGTATATTCCCCGGTTTCCGCTTAACGGTTAGCGGTTTTTTCCGGTTTTGTCGTTGAAGCGGCCGTACAACACCATGGTATGACCGGTTATCGTGAAATTGAATTTTTTCGCGATTTCCTGCTGGCGCTGCTCGATGACATCGTCGTAAAACTCAACCACGTGCCCGCTCTCGACGTCCACCAGGTGATCGTGATGTTCGCCATCGTTGATCTCGAATACCGCGTGGCCGCCGTCGAAGTGGTGCCGCGTCACCAGGCCCGCGGCTTCGAACTGGGTCAACACGCGATACACGGTTGCCAGCGCGATTTCCTCGCCCGAGTCGAGCAGCAGCTTGTAAATGTCCTCGGCCCTGAGGTGCCGATCGTCGGAGGTTTCGAGCAGTTCGAGGATTTTCATCCGCGGCAGGGTTACCTTGAGCCCGGCCTTTTTGATATCGGCTGATTGCATAAAGCTTTTCGATTATTTGCAGCGATTCATGGCTGACAGTATCATCGCGCCTTGCATTCAAGGCGTCGCTGGCATGATTTTCAGATCGTTCATCGTTTTTATTTTAATCTCGGGCATTGTAACACTGTCGGGTTGCGTGTACCGCATGGATATTCCGCAGGGTAACCGCATCGAGCCCGAAGTGATCGAGCAGCTCAGCATCGGCATGTCCCGCAGCCAGGTGGAATTCCTGATGGGGACCCCGGCGGTGGTGGACCTGTACCACCCGGACCAGTGGCACTACATTTACTTCCTCAAAACCGGCGACGACGGGAAAATCGATCAACGCCGCCTGACGCTGACCTTCAGCAACGACCTGTTAGCCGAGATCGAGGGCGACCGATTTATCGACGGCGAACCCTGATCGAGCCGGCCCTGCTCTAGGCCTCGTCCAGCGCCCCGCCGCCCTTTTTCATTTTCAGCCCCTTCGCGGCACGCTGGCGCCGGACTTCCTTGGGGTCGGCGATCAGCGGGCGGTAAATCTCGATGCGATCGCCGTTTTGCAGTTCGTAATCGGCCGCGATGGCCTTGCCGAAAACACCGAGATCGCAGTGGTCGAGATCGATTTCCGGGAAATGCTGATCGATTCCCGAGCTCTTCACCGCGGCACGCGGCGACGTGCCGGCGTCGATTTCGCACTCGAGAATAATTTGCTTCGCCGGCGTTGCGTAGGCGACCTCGATCAGCGTTTTAGCGTTCATAGGTTTCCCGCGCGCGCCGGCAAAATGAATCCACCATGGTATTGGCGATGCGGTTGAATGCCGGCCCAATCAGCTTCGCGCCCAGCCCGCGCCTGACCTCGAATTTTAAAACCAGTTCGATCTTGCAGTCATCGCCGTTCAGCGACCTGAAAGACCAGCGGCCCTGCAGCTGTTCGAACGGCCCGTCGACCAGGTCGATGTCGATGGATTCGCCCGGAACCATGCGGTTGCGGGTGCGAAACCGGCTGCTGATGCCCGGCGCCTTCATCAGGATCGACGCCTCCATCGAGGTATCGTCCTGGTGATGGATTTCGACGCCGCCGCACCAGGGCAAGAACTCGGGGTAAGCGGCGGCGTCGTTGACCAGCCGATACATGAATTCCGCGGGATACGGCAGCAGCGCGCTGCGGACAATCTCGGGCACTTCAAATGATTCCAAAAGCGCCGAGTATAACGATCAATAGCAAAACCGGCACGATATAGCGCACCAGGTAGTTCCAGATTTCGAAACCGTAATGCCGTTTCAGCGCAAATTCCTTGTGGCTGACCTCGCGCGGAATCTTCCAGGCGACGAACAGGCAGACGAACAGGGCCACGAAGGGCTGAATCAAATGGCTGGAAATGAACACCAGCACGTCGTGGAAGCCGGCGTTGTTGACCAGGCGCACGGCCTCGTCACCGAAGAACAGCGCCACGGTAAAACCCTGCCCGTTCCAGACGCTATAGGCCAGCACCACGCCGAGACCGAATAACCAGATGCCGAAACCGAGTATCACACTGGCCTTCAGGCGCGTGATGCGGCACTTGCGCTGCAGGTAGGTGATCGGCGCTTCCAGCAGCGCGACCGACGTGGTCAGCGCCGCGATGGTCATGAGTAAAAAGAATAAGGCGTTGAACAGGCTGCCCGAGGAAAATTGCGCCAGGATCACCGGCATGATACGAAACGCGAAATGACTATCGGCCCCCGGCTGCTGTCCGGCGGAAATCATTAACGCGTTGATCGACAGGCCGGTGAAAATCGAAAACAGTAAATCCACCGTGATCACCAGCGCCGCCGAATAGCCGATGGATGCCCCCGACGGTAAATAGCGTCCAAACGCAATCATGACGCCAATCCCGAGCGCCAGCGTGTAAAACGCGCGCTCGAGCGCGAGAATGGGCGTTTGCGAATCGATCGCGCTGAAATCGGCGTAAAGAATGTAGCGGATGCTGGCGATCAAGCCGGAAGACGTGGCTGCCAGTATCAGGCCGATAACCAGTAAAAAAAACATCGCCGGCACCATCAGCAGCATCAAACGTTCGACACCCTGTTTCACCGGCTGCGCGCAAATCGTGATCAGACCGACGACAAAGATGGTATGCCACAGGGTCATGCGCTCGCTGTCGACGAGAAATTCGTCGAACAGCATTTTCGCGCTGTCGAGCGTCGCCCCATCGAAGCTGCCGATCGCGGACCTGATCGCATAGGCCAGCGACCAGCCGGCGACGACGCTGAAGGTCGCCACGATCAGAAACGCGGCCAGCATCGATCCCAGGCCGAGCAGTTTCCAGTAAACCGATGCCTTGTACTGTTCCGACAGCGTCCGCAGGCAGGCTGCCGGGTCGCTGCGGGTAAGCCGACCCAGCATGAGTTCGACCATCAACAACGGCATCCCCAGTACGAACAGGAACAGGATATAAAGCAGCAGGAACGCGCCGCCGCCGTTTTGCCCGGCAAGCACCGGAAACGTCAGGAAGTCGTTCAGACTTATCGTGGCTCCCGCGGCAGCGATTACGAACGCGGTTTGCGAGCGCCAGCTGAAAGCGTTCTCGAAATGGTTCATATCAGATTCGCTCAACCGGGCTCTGGATAATGCCGAAAATCATTCTTATAGTAAAACCCTGGATTTAAAGCGAATAAATTCAATAAGTTAGTTAGTATAGTTAAAGTAACTTATTGTGCAATCGCCGAAACCGGCAAAACTTTCAGCTCAGCGCAAAACGCGCATACAGCGGCAGGTGATCCGACAGCTCGCTCCAGGGCTGGCGCTGCAGGCAAAAGGATTCGACCAGGTCGACGCCGCGGAAATAGATACGGTCCATGCGCAGCATCGGCCGATGCGAGGGAAAGGTCTTGGCATAATTGCCGTTGATCTGGCGGAAGGCTTCCCGCATCCCCAGCTGGTGCTCCAGCGTTCTGCCGAGGCCGCCGTGCCAGTCGTTGAAATCGCCGCCGAGAATAATCGGTTCGCGATCGCCGATACTGGCTTCGATGTAGTGGCGCAATTCGCGAATCTGGCGTTTGCGCTCGAATCCGATCAGGTCGAGATGTACGCAGAGCAGATGTAAATGCTGGCCCGATTCCGGCATCTCGATGCGGCCATGCAGCATGCTGCGGCTTGCGCGCTGGAAGCGCGACAGGTTGAGGTTGTTCCAGTCGGCAATGACGAATTTGCTCAGGATCGCGTTGCCGTGATGCCCCTTGCGGTAAATCGCGTTTTTGCCATAGGCGTAATGCGGCCAGATGCTGTCCGCGAGGTATTCGAACTGGCTGACCTCGGGCCAGCTAGAAATTCGGGTTTCGTGATGGAAATGGCGTCCCTGGATTTCCTGCAGCAACACCACGTCGACCTCGGCGTCCCGCAGGTGCTGCTTGATCCGGTGCAACACGAAATCGCGGTTGTAGCGGTCGAATCCCTTGTGAATGTTATATGTCAGTACCCTGATCATCGATCCAGTTATGGTTTAGGTTTAATCACATCTATTCTTTAACGATAATGCGATCGACATGGTTTTTATACCAGAAACCAGCGTCTTTACCCGGCCCCGCGTCAATTGTCCGCCAGATTTCATTATTTTTTCGATCGAATGCACCCGGCCGCTGTTTTCGACCTGGTGCCGAGGACGATAACCTGCTCAGCTATTCGGTTGCGGCTGGCACCCCGGGCAATAGTACATCCTGCGCCCGCCGGCATTGCTGCTGGATATTTCGGCGCCGCAGTAGTGGCAGGGCTGCCCTTCGCGCCCGTAGGTGTTGAAGCGATACTGTTCCCGGCGCGTCAGTCCCTCGGCCTTGAGTCGTTTGACCAGCCGCGGCGGGTTGACGATACCGCGGGTGCGATAGGAGCGGTCAGTCAGGTCGATGATCTGGCGCGCCAGCCGGCCTAACTCGCGCTCGCTGCAGTCGCACGGCCGGCAGTGCGGATGCAGCTTCGCCAGGGTCAGGATTTCGGCGCGCAGGTAATTGCCCAGGCCGGCCACGAAGCCCTGGTCGAGCAGCAGGCCGGCAAGCTGTCGCTTGCGAAACTCCGGCGATTGCAGGCGTTCGACCAGCTGCTCCGGAGCCGGGCGTTCGCTGAGCAGATCCGGGCCGATGCGCGCGAGAAAGGGATGCTGCTTCAACTTTTTCCGCGACAGCACGTCTATTTCCGACGCGCTGAATAACCAGGCGCTGAATGCCTCGTTGTGGATCGCCAGGCGCAGCTGGCGCGACGTATCCGGCCGCTCGCCGGCGGACGTGATATACCAGCGCCCGTATAGCTGGTTGTGGCTGTAGACGACCCAGTCGTTATCGAAACAGGTCAGCATCGCCTTGCCGCGGGTTTCGACCGCGGTAACCCGGGAACCGATCAGCCGCTGCCGGTACTTTCGCAGGCGCGTGAAGGCAAAATACACGTCCCGGGTTTCACGCTCGACCAGGGCTTCCGCCACCGCATCCGCCGCCAGTCTTATTTCCGGTCCTTCAGGCAATCTTTTTCCTCGACACAAACAAAAATGCTCCCGGAAGGGAGCATTAATATATGGCGGAGAGCGAGGGATTCGAACCCCCGGACCCTTTCGGGTCAACGGTTTTCAAGACCGCCGCTTTCGACCACTCAGCCAGCTCTCCTGATATATTTTCCTTATTATTTGATCTTCGATGTATTGTAACCTACAACGAAAGCGGCGGTGCCCGCCGCTTTGCCGCATACATCCCTGTATGCGGCCCTTCCGGGGCCAGCGCTGCGCGCTGTCCAAAATCGCTCCCGGCGATTTTGTCGACCACTCAGCCAGCTCTCCTGATATTCTTGATTGATTATCGCCCCGGGCTTTTGTAACAAGCTCGAAACGCTGGCGTATTATAATGATTTGCGCTGCGGAGTCATTACAAATATCGTCGGGCCAGGCTTGAAATCGGGCGTTTCGACCGTATTTCACCGGCATGTGCGACTTTCGCAGCGCGCGCGCTGGCGAGCCCCGGAATGGCTTGATATAGGGCCTCCAGGAACTTAAAATGTCGCGCAAGAGTCAAACTGACGTATCTAATAACGGAGAACGTAATGCAAATGAACACTGCTGTAACCCGCTCGCAAGAAGCGATTCTGCAGACCAACAAAGTCATCAAGAACACCTACATCCTGTTGTCGATGACGCTGCTTTTCGCCGCGTTTACCGCCTTTGTCGGTGTCGCGTCGGGCATTGGTCACGGAGCCGCCCTGGTCGCTGACATCGCGGCAATTGCTATTCTGTGGTTCGTGTTGCCGAGAACCGCCAATTCCGGCGCTGGTATCCCGGTCTTGTTTGGCATTACCGGACTGCTCGGCTTCGGCCTCGGCCCCGTCCTGAGTTACTACCTGTCGGTTAACCCGAGCATCGTCATGACCGCCCTGGGCGGCACCGGCGCGATCTTCCTTGGCCTGTCAGGTTACGCCCTGACCACGCGCAAGGATTTCAGCTTTCTCGGTGGTTTCGTCATGGTCGGCATGCTGGTCGTGCTCGGCGCCGCGATCCTGAATATCTTCCTCGGCATCCCGGCGCTGTTTCTCGCGCTGAACGCGGCGATCATCCTGATCATGAGCGCGTTCATCCTTTGGGAAACCTCGTCGCTGATCCACAACGGCGAAACCAACTACATCATGGCCGCCGCGGGTCTGTTCCTGTCGATCCTGAACCTGTTCCAGGCGCTGCTGCACCTGCTCGGTGCCTTCAGCAACGACTAATCGGGGCTCGATCATCGAAACGAGATAGGCCCCTCCACGGGGCCTATTTTTTTGCAGTCTAACGAGGTTGATATGGATTGGGTCAAGATCGGTTCGGCGCTGTTCCTCGCGGCCATGCTGATTTATCTGTTTCCGCGCGCCAAGCACGTCATCGAAAATTCACGCAAGGGCAGCGCCAGCGACTGGATGGGTTTCCTCGTGCCTATAGGCGCGGTGGTCCTGTTCGTAATTTTGCTAATCTCGCTGGTGTAGCCAGATCATTTCGGCCAGCTCGAGGTCGCCCGGGCGGGTAATTTTCATGTTGTCCGCGCTGCCCGACACGAGGCGCGGCCTGAGTCCTTGGTATTCGATCGCCTGAGCCTCGTCGGTAACCTGGCGCCGCTCCCGGATCACCTTTTCGAGCGCGTTGATCAGCGGCTGCAGGTGAAATACCTGGGGCGTCAGCGCCCGCCACAGGTTCTCGCGCGGCTGGGTCGCGACGATTTCTCCATCCTCATTGGCGAGCTTCAGGGTATCGGCCACCGCCGCCGCCAGCACCGCGCCCGCGGGATGCTGCCGCGCGGCATCGATGACCCGGGTCAGGTCCTGGTGCCTGACCAGCGGGCGCGCGGCATCGTGTACCAGCGCGATCACGTCGTTACCACAGCGAAACTGCAGCGTACCGAGTCCGCTGTATACCGAGTCCTGCCTGTACTCGCCGCCAGTGGCGATAAAAACCGGCTTATCCGCGCGGTAATCGAGTGACGGCCAGCGGTCGTCGTCGGCGCCGAGCACCAGCACCGCGCCGTCGATCTGCGGATGCGACAACAGGCGATCGAGGCAATGTTCGAGCACGGTCTTGCCCTGGAACACGAGATACTGCTTGGCGATGTCCGCCTGCATGCGGCTGCCGCCGCCGGCCGCCGCGATCACTGCCCACACCGGAGGGGAATTATTCGACACCGGCAGACTCTTCCTCCGGGATCAGCTGGATGAAGGTTTCACCCTGCTTGATCATGCCGAGATCGTTGCGCGCCTTCTCCTCGAAGGCGTCGAGCCCGTTCTGCAAATCGAGCACCTGGGCCTCGAGCATGCGGTTGCGCGCCTCCAGCTCGGCCAGGCGCTGGCGCTGAATCTCGAGCTCGCGCGACAGCTGCACCACCTCGGACAGGCTGCCGTCGCCGAACCAGAGCTTGTACTGCAGGCCGATGAGCAGCAGGATCAATACCGCGAGCAGAATTTTCATCGGTCCACGGGGCGCGCTCTACTGGTTCTTGATCGCCGCCCTGCCCGGATAACTGGCGCGCGCGCCGAGTTCCCCCTCGATGCGCAGCAGCTGGTTGTACTTGGCGATGCGGTCGGAACGCGACAGCGAACCCGTCTTGATTTGGCCGGCGGAGGTCGCCACCGCGAGGTCGGCTATGGTGACATCCTCGGTTTCGCCGGAGCGGTGCGAAATAACGCAGGTGTATCCCGCGGCATGCGCCATCGAAATGGCGTCCAGGGTTTCGCTGAGCGTGCCGATTTGATTGAACTTGATCAGGATCGAGTTGGCGATAGCGTTATCGATGCCTCGCTGCAGTATTTTGGTATTGGTCACGAACAAATCATCGCCGACCAGCTGGATCCGCGAGCCCAGTTTTTCGGTCAGAATCGCCCAGCCGTCCCAGTCGCTCTCATCCATGCCGTCCTCGATCGTGATGATGGGGTATTGCTCGACCCAGGCGGCGAGGTAATCGGCGAAACCTGCGGCATCGAAACTGCGGTTTTCGGAAGCGAGCAGGTATTGTCCGTTTTCGTAAAACTCGGAACTGGCGACGTCGAGACCGAGACAAATATCCTCGCCGGCGCGGAAGCCGGCATCGCCGATGGCCTGCAGGATGACCTCGATCGCCTGCTCGTTGGACGCCAGGTCGGGCGCGAAACCGCCCTCGTCGCCGACCGCGGTATTCATGCCCTTGCCCGCCAGCACCGCCTTCAGCGCATGGAAGACCTCGGCGCCGTAGCGCAGCGCTTCGGCGAAACTCGGCGCGCCCACCGGTAAAATCATGAACTCCTGCA
>JAAUYE010125998.1_pt1 | contig 16031 bp, 9 predicted proteins | sample 7278081 | NCBI WGS metagenome assembly JAAUYE01 (sample SAMN14350131, study PRJNA611818) | marine sediment metagenome | isolation source: surface marine sediment (0.6m) | place: French Polynesia: Moorea | collected 2018-08
AATGGGCCCGCTGGTGACCAGGGAGCATCGCGAAAAAGTCATGAACTACATCCAGATGGCGCAGGACGAAGGATCGCGTCTGGTGGTCGACGGGCGCGACTTCGTTTGCGAGGGTCACGAGGATGGCTACTTCCTGGGCGGATCACTGATCGACAACGTCAAGCCGCACATGCAATCCTACCAGGAAGAAATATTCGGCCCGGTGCTGCAAATCATGCGCGTGGGATCGTTCGAGGAGGGTGCAGCGCTCGCCACCGATCACCCCTATGGTAACGGCACCTCTATATTTACCCGCAATGGCGCCGCCGCCCGCACCTTCGCCGACAAGGTCGAAGTCGGCATGGTCGGTATCAACGTCCCGATCCCGGTGCCGCTCGCCTTCCATAGCTTTGGTGGCTGGAAGTCGTCAGCCTTTGGCGACCATAACCAGTACGGCATGGAAGGGCTGCGTTTCTATACCAAGGTTAAAACGGTGACTTCGCGCTGGTCGGACAGTGGGCTCGAGGCCGAATTCATGATGCCGGTGCTTAAATAGCGCAAGGTCGCGGTCGTGGCGCCGGCTCGTAGCGACCTGGTGTAACCAATCGGCTAGCTAGTTATAGCCGTATTCGTAGCTCATCGAGCCGCTGGAATTGAACACCTGGGCGTGAAACGAGACGATGACCCGATCCTTGTCACCATTATACGGAAACGGCATATGCTTGATATGCGACGGAAATATGCAAAGCTTGCCGTCTTCAGGATACGAATCCCAGCTGTTGTCGTGTAGATAAAGGTTTCCGTAATCGCCGAATCCGCCCGCCATGTGCTCCAGGTGCGGACCATAGAAACGCGTGACACCGTTCGGTTGCTTGCCAGGATGCGACTCCGGCGAGGTGCTGCAATCGCCCGATTGTACGTAGTAAACCCCCGACCAGGAGCAGTTCCCATGAACATGCATTTCATGGAACGAGTAACCGTTCGATATCTGGAACCAGAGGCCGGTCAGGGTGACGCTGACCTTTTCATCTTGCCGCCAAAGGCCCCGGTTAGCCTCGGTCGCGACCTCGGCGATACCCTTGCTGATGAATTCGGCGAGTTCGCCCAGCTCCTGGTGCAGCGGATAATGGTTTTGCAGATCGTCTTTACTGGCGTAGGCCTGCTCCGGACTGCGCTGCTCGCGGTCGCGGTGCTGATAAAACAGTTCCAGCAGGGCTGGATTGACCTTCTGAAAATGCGCAAACCGCTTTACCAGGATCGTGGTCGGCCACAGTTTGACGATATTCGGATTACCATCCGCCCTCGGTTTTTTTGCCATGGTGATAATGCTGCTCTTCGGTTGGACCTATGATACTCGAATCAGGGTAGCGATGCCTTGTCATAACGCTGACATTTTTCGACATAGGCCTGGCTGCTTTTCGGCATCGACACCCGCGCGCCGGCAATATAGCTGATCAGGCGCCTGCCCTCCTGCATCAGGTCGCGACCGTAAGCTACCCGCATACGCAGCATCTGGTCGGCTTCATCCGATAGGTCGGGTTTGAAAGCATCGAGCTGTTCCCCCAGGGCGACGAAATTAGGCCAAACGCGGAAAATGACCGGATCCTTTTTCATGGTCTCGGCGGTTTGCCGGGCCGCGGTTGCGTACTCGACGATCAGCTCCCTGGCCTCGGAAAAAAGGGCGCGGCCGCAAAACACGTCGATCATGCAATCCGCAATCAGGTCAATATCGCGCATGCTTTGCGCGATCTTGATAAACCTCGACTCGTAAAAATCTTTCACCGGCATGGTGAAGGCCTTGAAGGGCTCGCCCCAGACTTCGTCGATCCCCTCGCAGCCGCTGTGGTGCTTGACCTGTCGCCCCAGCGTCAACGCCTCCTGAAAGCAGTCGCTGCACTCTCGCATCAATTCATTGCTATGGCTAACCTGAACTCCAAGTTCCGCCAGGTCGACGATCGAGGTAAACAGGTCGGTGGCGCGATTGAACAGGGCGCCCGCCAGCATGGCCGCATTCACCCGCTTGCGCTCCGGACTGGTTTCACTTTCATAGGCTTCGCGCGCCAGATCCAGGCTTTTCCCGGGCGTGTTAATACCGGCCTCGGTATGATGAAAAGCGCGGCGCGTCAGGCTGTCGATCAGGCGCTTGCGGTTGGCGAGGGTATCCTCTATCGGCGCATAATATCGAATCCAGTAGCCATCATAGAAGACATACTCGATGTTATCGACGCTACGGCGCTCGCCGTTCTCGGGCTGGGGACTGCTGTTAGTAGCGGTTACCATGGTTCCGCTTTTCATCTCTCCCATCAAGGATCTGACAATAATAAATCAATCCGGATACAATGTTATGAAATCTAGCGGGGTAATCAATTAAATTTTTGAATGCAGGAAGCCGCTGGCACCGCGCTATAGCTCATCCCGTGAGCCGTTATCTGTTTAAACTGGGCGGGTTTCATAAAATGACGTTTGAGCCATGTCCCTAACCATCCTGAGTTCCAATCGCGTTGAGACGCTGCAGTCGAGGCTGGCACAGGAACTCGCGGCCGCACCACCGCCGTCGCCCTTCGCGCCGGAAATCGTTGTGGTTCCGACCTTCGCGATGGCCCGCTGGCTCAATCTGCGCATCGCGCAACAACAGGGTATCGCGGCAAACATCAACTACCATCAACCGGGCGAGTGGGTCTGGTCGCTGGCGGGCGCGATTCTGGGGGACGGCCATGGCCGGGACCCCTATACCGGCGCGGCCCTGGGCTGGCGACTGTTCGAAATATTGCCCCGAATGCTGGGGCAACCTGCGTTTCGCGGAATCGGCAGCTACCTCGATGAGGATCACAGCGGCATCAAGCGCTGGCAGCTAGCGCAGCGGATCGCCGGTTGCTTCGATCGATACCAGGCGTATCGACCGCAAATGATTCGAGGCTGGTCGGCTGGAGAAGAGCATCACTGGCAGGCCCGACTATGGCGCGAGGCCGTCGACAGCGCCGGCCAAGCTCACCGGGTCGAACTGATCGACAGGCTGGTTGCCTGCCTGAACGACGAGTCGCTCGAACTCGATTTGCCCGCAAGAATCAGCATGTTTGCGATATCCAGCCTGCCGCCTTACCTGGTAGAGCTGGTGCATGCGCTTGCCAACCGTACCGAGATTACACTTTACCAGCATAGCCCGACGAATCACTACTGGGCGGACCTCGTCAGCACGAGACAAAAAGCCAGGAAACGCCTGCAGGACCCGATCCAGGCCGAGTACCTCGACGTGGGCAATAGCCTGTTGGCATCATGGGGCAGACAGGGGCAGGCGATGCAGGATTTGCTGCTCGACATCGGCTCGTCGGCCGTCGCGGAGGTCGAAGACAATCGCCCACCCGGGGCCGACAGCCTGTTGCAGTGCCTGCAAAGCAGCCTGTTCGAACTGGTTCCACCGAGGCGCAGCATCGACGCCGACGATTCGCTCACGGTCAACATCTGTCACAGCCCGTTGCGCGAATGCCAGGTTCTGCACGACCACCTGCTGGGGCTGCTGGATCGGAACCCGGACCTGGCCTGTGAGGATATCCTGGTCATGGTGCCCGAGATCAGTCGCTATGCACCCTATATCGAGGCCGTTTTCCAGCATGATGGCAGCAGCCAGCGCCCCACGCTCGGCTGGAATATTTCCGACATCAGCGTCAGTGATGGCAATCCGCTGGTGCAGGCTTTTCTGCAACTGCTGAAATTACCCTCGAGCCGCTTTGCCCGCTCCGAGATTCTCGGCTTTCTCGAGTGTCCCGAGATTCGATACTGTTTTGGAATCCGCCCGGAAATGCACGACGAGATTCTGAGCCTGGTTGAAGCGGCACGGGTACGCTGGGGGATTGACGCTCGTCATCGCGAGGATCTGGGGCTGCCCGCAACCCATGAAAACACCTGGCAGCAAGCCTGGGAGCGTTTCTTTGCCGGCTACGCGATGCCCTCCGATGAGTTGTGGCGAGGGATAGCGCCTATCGCCGAATTCGAAGGCGAATCGGCGGAAGCCCTGTCCCGTTTCAGATACCTGTTCGAGCGCCTGACTCACTGGCAGAAGCGACTCTCTAAAACAACCAGCGCAGCTAACTGGCAACAACAGTTACACCAGCTGGTAGACGAGTTTTTTACGCCGCGCAGCGTGGTTGAAGATCAACTGCTTCCGCTGCGAAATGCGATCAGTGAGCTCGGCGAATCGGGCGCCGTCGCGTTGACTCCTTCACTGGTCAGTTACTGGATGGAAAAGCAGTTTGCCACTAATCAGCAAGCGGGGCGCCTCTACTCGGGCGGCATTACTTTTTGCGGTATGCAGCCTATGCGCAACATCCCTTTTCCCGTCATTTGCGTGCTGGGCATGCAGGACACGGCGTTTCCGCGCCGTGAGAACCCGCCTGAGTTCGACCTGATGCAACAACAATGGCGTCCCGGCGACCCGCGCAAGGGCGACCAGGACCGCTACCTGATGCTGGAAACCCTGCTGTGTGCGAGGCGCCACCTCTACTTCAGTTACTGCGGCCGCAGTCTCAAGGATAACAGCGAGTGTCAGCCATCGGTATTGTTGCGCGAATTACTCGATTACATCGACAGCAATTTTGACAGTATCGACTCCAACAAAACGCCAGCCGAGGAGCTAACGCGGATTCATCCGATGCAGGCCTTTTCCGGCCGCAATTTTGAGCCGCGGCAACCCGGTTACGACGGCTACTGGCATGACGCCGCGATGCAATTGCAGCGATATCGAGCACCGGAGGCCGATCAAGCCTGGTCGCAGCAGCCGCTCGGCTCGACAGGGCAACCGGGGGCAAGCGTCGGCCTCGAGACCCTGATCCGCTTTTACTCCCACCCGATACGGTTCTTCTTCAATTCTCGCCTGGGTATTTCGATGCCGTCGCAAGACCGGCAGCAGGACGAAGAAAGCTTCGGCCTTCAGGGTTTGGAGAAATGGGAGCTGGCGACACGGCTCGCCGAGGATATCGTCAGCGACCAGACCAGCGACGTAGAGCTATTCGCCGCGCAGGGATTGCTGCCGCACGGCATGGCGGCGCAGTCCGAATGGCTCGAATTGCAACAGGACTTCCAGCCTTTGCTGGCGCGTCTGCAGCATTACCGCGGCCTGCAAGCGGCAGCTCGGCCTGTCGATTGCGAAATAGGGGACGGAATGGCGCTTACGGGACAGGTCGGGGCCTGCTATCCAGGCACCGGCTTGATGCATTTCACCGCAAGCAAATCGGTAAAAAGCCGCGCGCTGCTTACGCTCTGGCTCCAGCATCTCGCGCTTTGTGCCGCCGGGAAGCTGGCGGAGGCTGAAACCAGCCAGTTGATTACGGCGCAGGACAACGGCGTTCGCTACAGAAGAATTGCGGTCGCGGATGCCAGGACCTTACTGTCGGATTATTTTGAACTTTTTCGGCTCGGCCTCCAGTTCCCGCTGCCGGTTTTTCCTGACACGAGCTACGCCTGGGCCCGTGAGACCGATCCGGAGCAGGCGATGAAGAAGGCCATACAGGCCTGGCAGGGAGGCCTTTACCGCGGCGCTCCACCGGGCGAACGTGAAGACGAGTTGATTCGATTAGCACTGCATAATAATAGTCGGGACCCACTCAAAGGCGCATTGTTCAGGGACTGCGCCATACGAATCTACCGTCCTGCCATCGAACAGGACAAGTCATCATGAGCGAACAGCGGAAAATCAGGAATCTCGATTCCGAGACGCTGCTCGATCTCGACCTGTCGGGCACAAAGCTGATCGAGGCCAGTGCCGGTACCGGAAAAACCCATACCATTGCGGATCTCTACCTGCGCCAGATACTGGAAGGCAGGCAAGTCTCTGAAATACTGATCGTGACCTATACCAACGCAGCGACCGAGGAATTACGCGGACGAATTCACCGCCGACTCTACCAGGCCTCGAACTGCCTGCAAGGTTCGGGCGATGAAGAAGACCCGTTCCTGGCCCTGCTGCATCAGGCCTGGCGCAATCTAGAGCCGGATTCGCAGGACGTTCGACTGCGGCGCCTGGAACTGGCATTGCGCAGCATGGACGAGGCGGCAATATCGACCATACATAGTTTTTGCCAGCGCAGCCTGCAGAATTACGCGCTTTCCGGCAACCAGCTGTTCGAGACCGAAATGCGCGCCAACGATGATCCGCTGTGGGATGCCGCGATCAGGGACTGGTGGCGTAAGCAAACCTACACCCTCGAGCGCGGGACCTGGGCGATCGTCCGGAACGCGTTGGAAAATGTCGATGCCCTGAGCGCTTGCCTGCTGGAGTTGCGCAGTCGTCCCTCGGCAAAACTCCTGCCCGCTCCCCGCATGGCCCTGGACGAACTACTGCAACAGCCACGTGAAATTGCCCGCAGGCTGCACCGGCTGGCGCCGGTCTGGCAGCAACAGCGCGCTCAAATCATCGAGATTATTTCGACCTCACCGGCGCTAAGCCGGGCTAAAACACTGCCTTATCATCCCAATGAGCTAGCAGGTTTTTTTGCCGCTACGGACCGGTTTTTCGACTCGACCGAACCGCTTGTTCCCTTCGACAGGTTCGAATATATGGGGACAGGGTGGCTACATCAAAATTCGGTAAAATCCAGGCGTGGCCAGGATGCGAATCTCGAGCACAGCTTTTTTCAGGCGCTCGACGATATCGCAACAGACTGGCAGGCGTTTAACGAAACCCTGGCCGCACAGTTGCTGGCCACGGCCTTCGAATACGCCAGGAAAACCGTACTCGAGGTCAAACGCGATACCGCCGCGCTCGCGTTTCAGGATCAGCTGATGCTGCTGCTGGATGCGCTCGAGTCGAGCAGCGGCACAGAGCTGGCCCGGAATTTACGCCAGCAGTACCCGGTGGCGATGATCGACGAATTTCAGGATACCGACGATATCCAGTATCGTATTTTTAGTAAAATCTACCTCTCCGCCGAAGACGTTTCGCTGACCCTGATCGGCGATCCCAAGCAGGCGATTTACAGTTTTCGCGGCGGAGATATCTTTACCTACATGCAGGCCAGGTCACTATCGAGCGTCGAGCTCTACAGCCTGCAGACTAACTGGCGTTCACAGCCGCGACTGGTAACAGCGGTCAATACCCTGTTTTCGCAACGTTGCGATCCCTTCATCTACCAGGACTCGATCGAATTTACACCGGTTGCAGCGGTCGACGAGAACTGGGGTCAGGCGCTGTGCTTCGACCGTGAGCCGGCCGCCGGGATGACGCTTTGGCAGCTGCCCCGAAAACAGGGGGATAAAAATTACAGCCGTGACGAGATGCGCGACCTGATCAATCCTGCGATCCTCGCGGAGATCAACAGGCTGCTGGATTCGCAACACGAAGCAAGCGCCAGCATCGAAGGCCGACCGGTTCGCAGCGGCGATATTGCGATACTGGTACGACAGGCATCGGAAGGTCAGGTACTCAGCCAGCTGCTGCAAAAACATGGGATTGCCACGGTTACTATCGGGCGTGACTCGGTGTTTCACAGCGAAGAGGCGCGTGGCCTTTATCTTTTGCTGAGCGCGATATCGCAGTACCAGGACAACGCCTTCGCGTCGCGTTCACTGGGCTCCAGCCTGCTCGGTCTGGATTACCGACAAATCGCGGATATCGTGGATAACGACGCCTCCTGGCAGGCCTGGCTCGACGATCTTGCCGAGTTACACCAGCAGTGGGAGCGGCATGGCTTTATCACCATGTTCCAGTCGCTTTTGCAGCGATTCAACCTGGCCAGCGCACTGGCCCAAAGAGACAACAACGAGCGCCGTATTACCAACCTGATCCACCTCGCCGAACTGCTGCAACAGCAATCCACGGCGAGCGCGGGAATTTCCCCGCTGCTAGGCTGGTTCAGCCGGCAGTTCGACGAACCGGCAAGCGAAGAAGCCGAACTTCGGTTGGAAGGCGACGAATCGCTGGTCAAGATTGTCACCATACACAAGGCCAAGGGTCTGCAGTATCCGATTGTATTCGTACCTTTCCTATGGTCCTGCCGGCAGGTCGATAAGAATGGAGCGGTTTATTTCCATGACCAGCAACTGGCGCCCTGCTTTGATCTCGGATCCGCGGCTCACCGGCAAAACTGGTTAAGCGCCGAAAAGGAGCGTCTGGCGGAGGATTTGCGCCTGCTTTACGTTGCACTTACGCGCGCACGCTCCCGTGTCTACCTCGCATGGGGTCAGGCGGGGAATGCCAGTCGTTCCGGTTATGCTAGCCAGACCGCGCTGGCTTACCTGCTGCATTCGCGCCAGGCGCCAGCCGACCTCGATTTGGCGGCTGCCGACGGCTTTCCGGTAAACATGGACTTCGAGGCAGATCTACAACGGCTGATTGACCGGAGCGAGGCCAGCATCGAGTTACGTCCGCTGCCCGAATTAGCCCGAACAAAAGAGTTTCGGCAAAACACGCTCGAAAAACCCGAGCTGGGATTAGCAAGATTTTCCCGCGCTGACCTGCATCACTGGCGTATTAACAGTTTTACTGCGTTAACCCGCGGCATTCATCAGCCGCCGAATACCGGGGCAATTGCCGAGCAGGGTGATCCCATCCTGGAATTTCCGGCAGGCAGCCACATCGGCCTGTTGCTCCATTCGCTACTCGAAAACCTGGATTTCCAGTCGGGTATCGAATCCCAGTGTGAATTCCTTTTCCAGCGTTTTATGCCCGGCGCCGGCCTTTCCAGCGAGTACGAGCCGACCCTGCTAGCCTGGCTCGAGTGGATATTGAAAACCCCCCTCGACGGACAGGCGCTGAGACTTGATCAGCTGGCAGGCGGCAGTCGGTTGAACGAGCTCGAATTCGATTTTGCACTGGATCACCTCGATATCCGAGCGCTGAACCGCTTCATGCAGTCCCTGTCGCCGCTGCCGTTGATGGATGTGAGCAGTCCCGAATTCGGCGGACTGATTACCGGTGTCATCGACCTGGTGTTCGAATACCAGGGACGTTACTACCTGGCGGATTACAAAAGTAATTTTCTTGGAGCGAGCCTGGCAGACTATCGACCATCGAAACTGCAGCGGGCGATGCTGGATCGGCGTTACGATCTGCAATCCCTGATCTACTGCGTGGCGCTACATCGCTATCTTGAACAGCGCCTGCCCGACTATGACTACGCGCAACACTTCGGGGGCAGTTACTACCTGTTTTTGCGCGGCATGCGACCACAACAGGCAAACCGCTACGGTATTCACTTCGAACGCCCGCAACTCGAGGTGATGATGGCATTCGACCGGTTACTCGGTTTTACCCCGCAGCGGGGCACAGCAGGATGACCGTATCGCTTCACAATCTCGCGCGACATGGCGATATCAGTTGGGTCAGCTATTACTTCGCCGAGTTTATAGCGAGGCTCGACCGTTCCACAGTCGACGAGTTACCGGGTCTCAGCGCGGCGCTGGTGAGCGAGGCAAATCTTGCGGGTCACGTTTGCATCGAACTGGGTCGCTTCGAGGGTCGACCTCTTTTCAAATCGTCGCGCCTGCGCGACGCAGAACTACCCCGGGGAATCGACAGCTCGAGCTGGCGCCAGCGCCTCGAGGCCAGCGTTTGCGCAGGTTCAGCGCCGCAGCGCGCTCCGCTTACGCTGGATGGCGAACGGCTGTATTTGAACCGCTTCTGGTATTTCGAAGATTTTGTCGCCACCAGAATCAAAGCGATGCTTTCAGATAGGCGGGACGAGGATCCGGTAGAGATCCAGTCGCTGGTCGATACGCTGTTTGCCGATACCAGCACACCGGATCCAGACCAGATGAACGCTGTGCTGACCGCCGCGATAAAGCCTTTTACGGTAATCTCGGGCGGGCCAGGTAGCGGTAAAACGTCGACCGTGGTGCGCATACTGGCGCTGTTGCTGACGCTAGATCCGGGTTGCCGAGTGGCGCTTGCCGCTCCCACCGGTAAGGCAGCGGCGCGAATGATCGATTCGATTCGAGGACGTATCGATCAACTCGATATCGATAGCGCCGTCAAACGAGCCATCCCCGAAGAAGCCCGGACCATACACCGGCTATTGCGCTATCGTCATCGCGGCTTCGATTACGACCAGCAGAATCCGCTTCCATTCGATTGCGTGGTGATCGACGAGGCCTCGATGATTGACCTCAAGCTGACCTACCATCTGCTGGCAGCCCTGCCCCCCGAAACGCGCCTGATCTTGCTCGGTGACCGTGACCAGCTGTCCGCAGTCGCTGCCGGTAACGTACTCGGCGATATTACTGGCCATGGGCTTGACATCAGCGATGCCCCGATCGCCGCATCGATAGCATTGCTCGGCAGTAGTTATCGTTTTGACAGCGAGAGCGCCATTGGCGAGATCGCGCAACTGGTCAACCGGGGAGAGCGTAACGCTTGCCTGGAGTTACTACGGCAAAGCATCCGTGGCCTGCACTGGCATGAAAACAACAATGAGGAACTTGACCCCGTCGCGCTGGCCTGGCTAGTCGAGGCCTTTCAACCGGTGTTCGATAGCGACTCGCCAGCGGTCGCCCTTGCGGTGTTCGAATCGGTCCGAATCCTGTCCTGTACCAACCTCGGCTCGTTAGGGTCCGATGCTTTGAATCGATTGATCTCGAGTGAAATGCTGGCCCGTAATAATTTGCCAGCGGCGGAATTGTTTAGCGGACTGCCAATCATGATCACCCGCAACCGGCACGAGCTGGGGCTGTTCAATGGCGATACCGGCATCCTTTGGCAATGTCAGGACGGCTTGCGGGCCTGCTTCCGAGACTCCGACGGGGGCATTCGCGAACTGTCATTGTATCGCCTGCCGGAGTTTACCCCGGCCTGGGCCAGCACCGTGCACAAATCTCAGGGCTCGGAATTCGACTCGGTAATGCTGGTGCTGCCGGTCGACCCGGAGTCCGAAACCCTGTCACGCGAGTTGCTCTACACCGCGATCACACGCGCCCGCCGACAGTTTATCCTGCACGGTTCCGAAGCTGCGGCCGAAACTGCAATCAGGCGTATTACACGTCGTCACTCGGGTCTTGCACATAAGCTGGGGTGGACCTGATGGAGCCATCTTCCGATTCCCGCGGCAGCTTGATTTCGACACGGTATGTACTAAACAGATATGGATAACCACATAGGATCACCCCGGCATTGCGGTAGAACAAACTCCGGCTTTTACCGACCTGTCTTTCGATATGATTAATTCCGGCCTCGGAAAAGCCCTGATCGTTGACGACGAGAAAACTAATCGACTAATTCTAAAGTCGTTGCTGGTAAAGCAGGGTTACCAGACGATCGAGGCCGTCAATGGCCAGGAGGCTATCGACCAGTTCCACCGGGAGAATCCGAGTATTATTTTCATGGATGTCATGATGCCGGTGCTCGACGGTTACGAGGCAACGCGGCAAATCAAGGCGGCATCGGCCAATCAGTTTGTACCCGTCATCTTTTTGACCGCGATGAGCGATGAGGAAGCGCTGGCGCAGTGCATCGAGGCCGGCGGTGACGACTTTCTGGTAAAACCCTACGACAAGCTTATTCTGCAAAGTAAAATTCGCTCGATGCAGAGAATTGCGGCGCTCAACCGCGAAGTCCAGGGTATGTACAGCATGATTCACCGCGAGCACGAGATCGCAGAATCGGTTTTTATCAACGCCATACAAAGCTCCAATATCGAGAATCGACACATCAAACAGGTAGTACGCCCGGCTGGCATTTTCAGCGGCGACATGGTGTTATCCGCTTACTCGCCATCGCGAGACCTGTTTTTTCTAACGGGTGACTTTACCGGTCATGGCTTGCTCGCCGCGCTCGGCGCAATGCCGGTATCCGAAGTGTTTCGTGCCATGACCACCAAGGGCTTCAGCCCCGAGGAAATATTGGCCGGGATAAACAAGAAGCTGAAATCCATGCTGCCCGTCGGCATGTTCTTTGGCGCCCAGCTGGTGGTCGTCAACCACGACCTCGAGCATGTGAGGGTTTTCAACGCAGGCATGCCGGACGTGATTATCGTCGATGGCGAAACCCATCAGATCAAGCACCGATTAAAATCGACCGGTTTGCCCCTCGGGGTTGACGCCGGTGTCGATCCCAAGGAAATGCTGCAGTACGCGCCCATTTCGCATAACGACAAGATCCTGATGCACAGCGACGGCCTCACCGAGGCTCGTAACTCCAGGGATCAGGAGTTCGGCGATACGCGCCTGTTCGAGTCGATAGCGCGCGCGCCGAAGGATCAGATCTTCGACCAGGTATTCAACGACCTGGACCAGTTTTGCGGCAGTATCACGACCCAGGCAGACGACGTCACGCTGGTCGAAATCACCTGTGTTCACGACGTGCTGCCCGAAATCGAGGTGCACGATTACATCAAGCCCTCGACACATATGATTGGCGACCGCGGGGAATGGAAACTTTCAATGCGCTTCAACGGCAGCCGCTTACGTGAAACCAACCCGGTGCCGATACTGGTCAGCCACCTGATGGAAATGGAAGAGCTCGAGGCCGAACGTCAGTCGTTGTTCACAGTCATGACCGAGCTATATGTTAATGCCCTCGATCATGGTGTGCTGGGGCTGGACTCAAATCTTAAGGCCGATCCGGATGGTTTTGAAAGCTATTTCCAGACACGTGAAAGTCGACTCGCCAGCCTCGACAGCGGTTACGTTATTTTTAACCTGTCGATAGAACAGGAATCCAACCGTCGCAGCATATTGCTGCGTATCGAGGACAGCGGTAAGGGGTTCGACTATAAAAGCCAGGATTTCCGGCAATTGCAGGATACCGATCTCAGCGGCCGCGGAATCATGTTGATCCGGGATTTATGCGAATCGCTTGAATATCATGGTAAGGGAAATATCGCGATAGCGCGATTTAGCTGGAGCACCACCTAACCGTCCGCACACCAGGCGAGGACGCCGCTTGGGCCGTTACTGCGCCAGTTCCAGGCCTACCAGGTAGTTCATGATTTCGAGCATGCGCTCGTTACTGCCGGCAAGCGAAGCCGATACCAGGTATTTACCATTGACAATGACCGCGGGCACTCCACGGTGGCCATAGCGCTTCTCCTGCTGCATATTTTTACGGATCTGGGTTTCAACCGGAAACGAAAAATAGGTTTCGCGAAACAGCTTTTCGTCGAGGCCCTGCTCAACCGCAAACGCGGCCAGGCTATCGAGGTCGGTTATGCGTTGGCGCTTCAGATGAATCGCGTCGAACAGCGCTTTGTGGGTCTTATCGTGAGCGTTCATCATCTTGAAGGCATAGTAGGCTCGCGCATGCTCGACCCATCGTGGGTTCAGTGCCGACGGCAACTGCTCGAATACGACGCCCTCGGGAAGGCTGGCGGACCAGCGCTCGACAACAGGCTCGAAACGAAAACAGTGCGGGCAGCCGTACCAGAAAACTTCGGTAACCACGACCTTGTCGGGTTGCGAGGTCTTGGCTGCAGGGGAAATCGTCTGGTAATCGGTGCCCTCGACGAAGGCCGATTGCGCCAGTGCGCTTCCGGAAAGCAGCATCAGGGCCGCCAGGCCCATGAACCAACCCTTGATCATAATTAAATCTCCTGAAACAAATCCTGTAACTAGTGACAGGAATTAGCGCGATTAGTTTAACCGCATCCTACTCGCAAACAGGTTAATACCCGCTGAATCGAAAATTCACTGGATCCCCGCGACATAGGCCGCGACCGCTTCCATTTCCCTCACCGACATACGCGCGGCCGCATTCCGCATCATCCGGCCGGCGTCATTCTCACGCAGACCCTCCTGGAAAGCCTTGAGCTGGGTTACGATGTATTCAGGATGCTGCCCCCGCAACGAGGGCCAGCCCGCCGGGCCGTTGCCCTTACCGCTGGGCGCATGGCAACTCATGCAGGCGGCGACGCCGGTTTCGGTAATTCCACCACGATAGATATTTTCTCCGGCCACTATCAGTTCCGCATCGAAAGCCGCCGCTTTGGGTTGCTGGCTCTCGTAATAAGCCGCCAGGTTCTTCATATCGTCATCGTTCAGCAGGGCAACCATGCCGGTCATCGAGGCATTAACACGCCGGCCCGCTTTGTAATCGCTGAGCTGCTTATAAATGTAAGACGCATGCTGCCCGGCAAGCGAAGGCCAGGCAGAATTGTTGCTATTTCCGTCCGCCCCGTGACAGGCCGCGCAAACGGCGCTTTTTGCTTTACCAGCCTCGATATCGCCAGCGTTCACGGCAAATGTCATCAGGCCCGACAAGGCCAGCACGATGGCTCCAATATGGCTCGCTTTCATTGTTTCTCCCGGGGAAAACGTACGGAAATTTTGGGCGCAAATGTATATCATACCCCGGCCGCACGTTCAACAATAACCCGGTAGCAATCATGAGTATTTCCTTCAAGCAGGCAAGGTTTGTTACCAGCGCCTTCGAATTGTCGCAGCTATTACCCGACAGGGGAGCCGAAGTCGCGTTCGCCGGGCGCTCTAATGCAGGCAAGTCGAGCGCGATTAACTGCCTGACGCGCCAGAAAAACCTGTGTAAAACCAGTAAAACGCCGGGGCGTACTCAGCTCATCAATTTTTTCGAACTCGGCCCCGACCAGCGGCTGGTCGACCTGCCCGGCTACGGGTTCGCCAAGGTCTCGAAAAAGATGCGTAATCACTGGGACTGGGTGCTATCCAGCTTTCTGTTGGAGCGTGCGGCGTTGAAAGGCCTGGTTATCGTGGTCGACATCCGGCGAGGAATTAGCGAACTCGACCAGGCATTAATCGACATGATAGACCACAGCCTGCCGCTGCATATTCTATTGACGAAATCTGACAAATTGTCGCGCTCGGCGATCGCGCAAGCGGTCGCCGCGGCAGAATCGCAGTTAACAGCTCCCGATCAAAGCGTATCGACCCTGTCAGTCGTGAATCGGCAGGGCCTCGAACACCTCGAGCAAAAATGCCGCGAGTGGCTAATTATTGAATGATCGGTCATAAACCGGATAAAAAAACCCTGGCAGATAACTGCCAGGGACAAACGTGTGGCCCGGATGGGGTTTCCGAGCCGTTGTCCGCTCATAGGAGGGAGAACGGACATAGCGCTGGGCTAAAGCGCTACTTCGTATTGACATCTTTGCACGGTTTAAGTTCCCTTGAACCCACCAGCCAGATGCCTGCAATACGGACAAAATGGGGCAACAAAGAATTATTTCAACCCTGCTCTTTGAGTCTTCTAGATACGCTGCCCGACTCCGGGTCTAATGAGAAAATGAAAACGACCGTGAATCTTCCGCCAGCCGCTTCCGCATACTGAGTAAAACCCCGATTTCCACCACCAACAGTGACTGAGCTGGAGGTACTGTAGCCCCTAGTGGGCCTGGTTCCAGTTGGCCCCTACGCCGGCATCCACTTCGAGTTCGACCGACAACTCGGCGGCGCCGGTCATCAGTCCGGCAATAGCCTTCCTGCAAACCTCCACGTCACTGTCGACCACCTCGAAAACGAGTTCATCGTGCACCTGCATGATCATTTTGCAGGCATCGCCATAGTCATTCAGCCAGGCCTGCACCCGAATCATGGCGCGCTTGATGATATCTGCCGCGGTACCCTGCATCGGGGCATTGATCGCGGTACGTTCAGCATATTGACGTACGTTGCCGTTACGAGCATTGATATCGGGCAGGTACAGCCGGCGCCCGAACACGGTTTCGACATAACCCTGGTCTCGCGCCCGCTGCTTGGTTTCTTCCATGTAGCGCCTGACCCCCGGATAGCGTTCGAAATAGGTATCTACATACTGCTGTGCCTCGTTGCGACCGATATTCAGCTGCTTACCGAGACCGAAAGCCGACATGCCGTAGATCAGGCCAAAATTGATCGCCTTGGCCGCTCGTCGTTCCTCGGCGCTTACTTTATCCAGGGCGGACCCGAAAACTTCCGCGGCTGTTGCGCGATGCACATCCAGCCCCTGAGAAAAAGCATTGAGCAGACTTTCGTCGGCCGACAGGTGCGCCATGATACGCAGCTCGATCTGGGAGTAATCGAGCGCCAGGATCCTGCCACCCGATGGTGCCACGAAAGCTTCGCGGATGCGTCGACCCTCGGCGGTACGCACAGGTATGTTCTGCAGGTTAGGACTGGTCGAC
>JAAUYE010003701.1_pt1 | contig 16029 bp, 20 predicted proteins | sample 7278081 | NCBI WGS metagenome assembly JAAUYE01 (sample SAMN14350131, study PRJNA611818) | marine sediment metagenome | isolation source: surface marine sediment (0.6m) | place: French Polynesia: Moorea | collected 2018-08
AATGGGTGTATATAAGATCGATGTTGAGGTTTCGCTCACCGAGGTTAATTGTGGGAAATGCGGTGGAGTGTACGCGATCAATGAGCGGCTCAGACAGCAGCGGGAGGAAGAAGGTGGTGGGTGGTATTGCCCCTATTGCCGGGTCGGCTGGGGGTATTTTAATGATAATGAAAACGCCAGGCTGAAAAAGGAGCTCGAGCAGCAGAAAAAACGTATTGAGTGGGCGCGCAACGCCGAGCGAATAGCTAAAGAGCGGGCGGAAGAGGCAGAGCGCCGGCGGGTAGCGCAGAAAGCCGCTACGACCCGGTTGCGCAACCGGGCGAAGGCCGGCATATGTCCGTGCTGCAGTCGTTACTTCAAACAGCTGAAAGCTCATATGGATCGGCAACATCCGGATTTCAAAGCTGAACCAGACGAGGATAAAGATGCCTGACAATGTTCATATAATGCCGGGCACTGTTAATGTGCTCCCTGATGTGATATTGCGTAAAGCTTTGGATTGGGAACTTGATCAGGTAGTGGTGATTGGTTGGGATAAAAACGGAGAGTTTCGGATTGGAGGAAGTCATGGCAGATTAAGCGATATTTCATGGCTGCTGCGTAACGCTGATAATTGGCTGAATGATATGTTAAATAATGGCAAATGAAACCAAAAATTACATCGCTCCAACCACCCTGTCGCGATTTCTGGCTTCGAACGCCCCACTTAGATTTATCCGAGGACCAATTGGATCGGGTAAATCCGTCGCATGTGCCCTTGAGCTGCTACGTAGAGCTGCGCGACAGAACCCAGGACCTGATGGGATTCGACGGTCTCGTGGTGCCATCATACGAAACACACTGTCGCAATTGCGATCTACGTGCTTGGTTACTGTTGAAGAATGGCTCAGACCGATCATCACCTACAAAGTCAGTGAGCAAACAATTCAGGTACGAGCTGGAGATATTGTCGCAGACTGGCTTCTCCTCCCTCTTGATACCCCACAAAATGTTCAACGCCTTTTGTCGCTTGAACTTACCTACGCCTGGTGCTCCGAAGTCAGGGAGCTGCCCCTTGAAATTGTGCAGTCAGTGTTTTCAAGAACTGGGCGATTCCCCTCTAAAGCTAACGGGGGCGCCACCTGGCGCGGTCTTTGGGCGGAAACGAACTCGTTCTCGGAAGACAGCGAATACTACGACTTCCTCGAAGTAGAGCGGCCGGGCAACGTCGATTATTTCATCCAGCCCGGGGCGACCGAGCCTGATGCTGAGAATGTCGAGAATCTGCCGCCCGATTATTATGAGGCGATGATTGAGGCCAACACCGAGGCCTGGGTCGATCAGTATGTACACAACAAAATCGGACCATCGCTTAGCGGGCAGGCGGTGTTTGCCAGTTTGTTTAAATATGACTTTCACACCGTAGAGGAATTGCAGTATGAAGAAGGCCGGCCCATCGTATGTGGACTTGACACCGGGAGAAACCCCGCGATCGTTTTGGGTCAGATGGATGTACGAGGTCGCATCCTGGTCCTGGGTTCCGCTTACGGTGAGAATATGGGTATTGAGAAGTTTGTATCGACGGTGGTCAGGCCGTGGTTGATAGAAAACTTCCCGATGGGGCGGTTCGTGTGCGTGGTAGACCCCGCCGGAACAAAAAGATCGGAGATAGGCGAGGAGAGCGTGATCAAGGCACTGCAGAGGCTTGGGTTCCTTGCCGCCCCGGCCAACACGAACGCCATCGCTCCGCGGCTGAGAGCGGTCGAGAGGCAGTTCAACATGCAGATTGATGGTAAAGGCGCGATCCTTATAGATAGACGCCACAACGCCATGCTGATACGGGCGATTTCACATGATTATCGATACAAACGAAAGAAGGAAGGGGATCTTAACGAGGTTCCTGAGAAGGGCCATCCTGAGTCGGATCTAGCCGACGCGCTGCAGTACCTGTGCCTGGGGATTGACTCAGCAGTGGTCGGGAAGGCGCTGCGCCGGCAGCAGACTCGAGAATATCAACCGGTGAGCTCAGCGGGGTGGACGTGATGGCGCGTAAAGACCTGGAAAAACTACAGCCTTGTCCGTTCTGTGGCAGTCCTACCGTAAAAATCCGCTACGTTCCCGAAGCTAAAATTCATGTGATCGACTGTTCTTTTTGTCACGCCCTGGTTTCTTTTCGTGGAGTAGGCGGGTCAATAAGGCATTCAACAAAAATGTGGAATATTCGAAGCCCTGCCCAGCCATCAGGGGTTTAGGCAGTCCCGACCATCCCGGCCACAGAAACCTAAAAGGAAGCCCCATGAAAAATGAAGATATAAAACCCATACCAAAGGAGCCGCTAGGGTCTCCAGTCGTATGGCTCAAGAAGTTTCACAAAGGAATAGAAAAAGGAGAAGTTACAGTGCCTTGCGGCACCTGCGATGCTTGTTGCCGGGATTTCGATGAGATATTTTTGACTGACGAAGAGGCCCCTAAATATGAGCACATCATCTGTGAGGAAGGTAAGAACGCCGGGCGGCCGACACTGGCGCGCAAGGATGATCATTGCCACTACCTCACTGAAGAGGGTTGTTCAGTATATAAGGACCGTCCTAAAAACTGCCGTCAGTTTGATTGTCGCGCTCTTGCTCATTGTGGGGTATTTCCTATGGATTTCCCTCGAGTCAATGCCGCGGTACAGCATTGGGAGCCGACATTCAAGACGGAAGAAGAAAAGGTGTTAGGTATGTCGTTGCGACTGGCTGCGCGGGCCGCAGTGGAGTCTGGTAGTGACCCATTCCAGGCCTCCGCCAAGGCGGTTTTTGGAGGATTCGGTATGTTTGCCCGGGAAGCAGTAGCATTGATACGTAGAGCCACTCGCCGGGGGCCTCAATTGGTCGATCAATTCGGCAGACCCCTCAAAAAATACTAAAAACTTGACTATTGCTAATAACTTACCCACAATCTCCTTAATATATGGAGAGGAAGGGGTAGATTCGGGTGGCTACAGGCATACTGGCGATCGTCTCCGAAGGCGAATTACAGCAGCGCGAGCAGGACGTAGTCGATGCCGCCCAGGCAGAAGAACAACAGCATTCTGAACTTGCTGAGAGCAACCTTGCAGGATATATCCGCGGGTTGTTTTACGAGTTCAGAAACTACCGTGTTGAGGAGAGTATTGATGCTCGAATCGATTCTTCCCTGAAAATCTACAACGGCCAGTACACCGCCTCAAAACTCGCTGAAATCCGCCAGTTTGGTGGATCCGAGGTCTACTCCCGCATAACTACATCGAAATGCCGCGGTACCACGGCGATGCTGCGCGATGTCTTTCTTGGTAATGAGCGCCCGTGGGGTCTTAAACCTACACCGGTACCGTCTCCGCCTCCTGAAGCTGAAACCAACATTAACGAATTGATGTCACGGGAACTGGCCGAGCTGGCGGCCCAGGGGTTGCCTCCGCCCACGCCGGAATTGGTCGAGCAACGCCGGCAGCAGCTGATGGACCAGGCGCAGAAGCAAATGTACCGGAAAGTCGCGAAGGAAACGCAGCAGGCCGAACGCCACGTTCAGGATATTCTGGTTGAGGGCCGTTTTTATGACGCGCTGAATGATTTTCTTGTCGATCTGCCGATTTACCCCCTGGCGATACTGAAAGGCCCCGTCGTGCAGATGGAGGAGCAGATCAAGTGGAATGACGCCGGCCAGATGACGATCGAGAAGCGGCCGAAGATGTTCTGGTACCGCGTCGATCCCATGAATTTTTATCACACTCCAGGCGCCAGTAATATCGAAGATTGTACCTGTATTGAACGACTTAAAGTATCAAGGACAGATCTTAACGGTATGATTGGGGTGCCGGGCTATCAGGAAGAGGACATTCGTGGCGCACTGCGTGATTATTCGGGCGGCCTGCGCGACTGGATCGATAATTATGATCCGCAGTACGCCGAGGAACAGGCTAAGGAAAACCCCAACAGAAACCGATCGGATCTTATCGATGCACTGGAATTTCATGGCCCCGTTCAAGGCAGTATGCTGCAAACTTTTGGTTTTGAACGCGAAATTGATCCCGATCTGGATTATTATGTTGATGCCTGGATCGTAGGGCAGTACGTCATCAAGGTGCAGTTCAACGACAACCCTTCTAAACGGCCGATTTACTACGTCTCCTCTTTCGAAAAAGTCCCGGGCGCTGTGGTCGGGCACGGGCTTCCCGAGATCATTAGCGATATTCAGGATGTAGCCAACGCTTGTTTTCGCTCTATGGTCAACAACATGAGTATATCGTCCGGCCCGCAGGTGGCTGTGGACGAGGAGCGCATGATGCCGGGATGCAACCCGGACGAGCTCTACCCCTGGAAGCGGTGGCGCTTCGAGTCCGATCCGATGAACAACAATAACCCCATGCCGCCAATCAGTTTTTTCCAGCCGAATTCTAATGCCCAGGAGCTGATGAACATCTACCAGACCATGACGGTGATGGCGGATGAGATTTCGGCTATTCCGCGGTATATGACAGGTTCACAAAACGTCTCCGGAGCTGCGTCAACGGCATCCGGCCTGTCCATGTTGATGAATAACGCCTCGAAAGTACTACAGAATATCGCGGCCAACATTGATAACGATATCCTGCGGCCTGTGCTCACAATGCTCTATGATCTCGTTATGATGACCGATGTCACCGGTATGCTACGAGGCGATGAAGAGGTTGTGGTGCAGGGCGTGGGCGTGGCGGCGCAGCGCGAGACCGATCGGATGCGCCAACTCGAGTTTCTACAGATGACCGGCAATTCTATTGATATGGAGATCATGGGGACAGAGGGCCGGGCAACAATTTTGCGTCGATTGGCGGATAATCTGGGGCTTGAAGGCGCTAATGTGATACCAGGTGAAGATGATTTGCGCAGGAAAGAGGAGCAACGTCAGCGCCAGCTCCAGATGGAGCGGGACGCCGCTGAGGCAGCGCAGATTGCGGGCGCGGGGGGCGCGGCCAATCGGCCAGCACCGCCGCCAGGCGCGGGTCGCGGACCTGAAGAGGTCAATGACAACCGAATGCGGGTACGGGGTGTGTGATGGCAGACAAACCTGGTAAATCTCGAGCCAAGGGCAGTATGAAGGGCATGACCGTCAAGGGCGGCCACAAGCTGCCGGTCAGTAAAGGTGCAGGCCTGACGGCTAAAGGTCGGGCGTCAATTAACCGACGCACTGGGTCAAATCTGAAGGCCCCTGCGCCCAACCCCAAAACCAAGGCGGATAAGGGCCGCAAAAAGTCGTTCTGCGCCCGCAGCAAGGGTTGGACGGGTGAACGCGGCAAGGCTGCCCGGCGCAGGTGGAAGTGCTGATGCCGTATACTCCTGCACAGTGCCGCAAATTCGCCGCCATGGCTGCCCGGGGCGAGCGTGTACCGGCGGATTGGAAGCGTCACTGCCGTAAAGGCGCGGTCAAGAGAAAGAAACCAGTTAAGAGGAAACAGTAATGGCATCTCAGAGACATAAGTGCGAAGTTCACGGTACGCCGTCCGGTATTCCGTCGATCCCTTGCCCGGCTTACGAACAGGTGAGCCCGATTGTACCTGGTCAGGCCCCACAGTGGGTAAGCCCTATTGTTGTGCCGGTACTGTCACAGAACGTCGCCATGGCACCAATCGACATGGATAATTTCGCCAACGGGGCTACGTCTTACGCCGTCACTACCGGCGTTTTGCCTACTGGTCTGGCCCTTGACGGCGCCACCGGTATTTTGTCGGGTACGCCAACGGTGATTGGCGATACGACTGGGCTTGTCATCACTGCGACTAATGCGAACGGCAGCGCGGCATCGGATCCATTTACCATTTCCGTGGTGGCATGACCGATGGCCGAGGGTGGGGAGAAGCGCTCGAGAACGAGCCATCGAACGCCGAGCCAGATCAAACGGCACGGGCGGACGTACCAGGCGCGGCCCACCCAAAAGAAAAACCGCGCCCAGCGGAATGGAGCACGTGCGAAGATGCTGAAGGAGGGGCGGGTAAGTAAAGGCGATGGCAAGGATGTTCATCACAAGAAGCCATTGAGGAAAGGTGGCAGCAACGCCAGATCGAATCTGGTTGCGGTGTCGAAATCCAAAAATCGAGCGAGGACTTGATCATGAGAAAGACGGACAAGAAGAGTTCGTATCTGTGCCCGGTGCCAAAAGGCGCGAGCGCGAAGGCTACTCAGCCGTATTCCGGTTATGGTGTGAATGGTGTCAGCGGCAGTGGTGGTAACTACGGCACCAAGGGCGTCGGCGGTGGATCTAAGGGTAACTACGGCACTGGTAAGTGAAACTGACGCCTGAATCAGCAGATGCGGTTAAACGTCTGCGGACCAATACTGACTTCAAAATACTCGTGTCAGCGGTGGCAGATTTTGGAGGAAAGCTGGTTGAGCAGATGGTATATGCGCAAGAAGACAGCCAGCTTCGGACATTGCAGGGCAAGGCCCAGGCAGTGACTGAAATACTCAAGGCTATAGAGACAGCGCCTGAAAAATTTAAAGGATAAGGAAAAATACACCTATGAGTGCTTTGCCTAAGAGCGTAAGAAAACAGATCGAAGCTGCTGAAAAGGCGCATGCCGAAGCGTACAAAAAACCGGACGATAAACCCGACGATCAAAATACGAAAGGCGGAGATGACGAAACCGCGCAATCCCAAACGCCCCCAGAAGGGATACAACCGCCGGAAGCAACCGCCACTCAATCTGCAATAACGCCTGAGTCGCCTGCGGGGGACGAGCCGCCCGTCGCCGGCGATGCGTCTCAGCCCGATGCCTGGGAAAAGAGGTATAGCATCCTGAAAGGGAAGTATGATGCTGAAGTCCCCCGCCAGGCGCGGCAAATTAAGGAGCTGAAGAATGAACTAGCCGGTGTTCGGGGCTTGCTTGCTAAACTGAACGAGCAAAAACCTGCGCCACCTGCAAGTTCGTCCGAAGCGCCGGCCTCACCAGAGAAACCGGCACAGCGCCTACTCAAACAGCAGGAAATTGAAGATTATGGTGAAGAACTCATTGGCGTTATTCACCGCGGCGCCGCGGAGGCGTTTAATCCCGAGATCGCCGCACTGAAAGAAGAAATTAAGCAATTGAAGAGTCAGCTTGGTGGTGTTAGCCAAACACTGCACTCTTCTCAACGAGATACTGTTCTCGATATCCTGACGAGGGAGGTTCCTGACTGGAAAACCTTGAATGAAGATGAGTTGTTCCTGAGCTGGTTGGATGAGGTCGATACCTTTTCCGGTGAACCACGCCAGGTCTTACTCGACCGCGCCTTTGGAAGCGGCGACGCTGCCCGTGTCGTAGCGTTTTTCAAAGGCTACCTGAACGAAAACGCAGCATTGCAACCACTACAGCAAGACGAGCCTCCGCCTGCGCGGAATACTTCGACTAAGCTGAATGACATGGTTGCGCCTGGTAAACCCAAAGGGGCACCAGGTGGCGCTCAGAAAGGTGAAAAGCGTATGTGGACCCAAAAGCAGATCGCTGACTTCTACCAAGCTGTCCATAAGGGGAAGTATAGAAACCAGCCTGATAAACAGGCTGCGATCGAACGCGACATCGTCGCGGCTGGACGGGAAGGGCGAATCACAGCGTAATAAACCCAACTTGAGGACATAACTATGTCATATCCTGTTGCAGTATCTCCGTGGTCGGGCGTAGCCCCGAACCCGGCTTATACCGGCATTTTCATTCCGGCCATCTGGTCCGGTAAAATTCTGGAGAAGTTTTATGCGGCCACTGTCATCGCCGCCATTGCCAACACCGATTACGAAGGTGAGATTAAAGGCCAGGGTGACACCGTATACATCCGTCAGCGTCCCACTATCGCCATCACTGCCTATGAGGCTGAGATGTCGATCAATCCGCCGCAGCGTCCGTCTGTCGATCGGGTTGAACTGCTGATCGACAAGGGCTGGTACTTCAACACCGTGCTCGATGATGTCATGGACGTGCAGTCCGATCTCGATCTGTTAAGTATGTGGGCGGAAGACGCCTCTGAACAGATGAAAATCAAAGTCGATACCGAAGTACTGGCCTACATGGTTGCCGATATTGCGGCCGAAAACCAGGGCGATGGCGCCGGCGCCATTTCCGGTTCTCTGACGTTGGGTAAAGCCGGTGCGCCGATCGCGTTGGACAACACCAACGTCATCGATTACATCGTCGCTTTGGGTCAGGTGCTCGATGAGCAGAACATTCCCGAAACTGGCCGCTGGCTGGTGATTCCGGCCTGGATGTCTGCACTCATTAAGCGTTCGGAACTGCGCGATGCATCGCTGACCGGCGATGGCCAGACCATGTTGCGTAACGGCCGCCTGGGTATGATTGAGCGGTTTACTGTGTATATGAGCAACCTGCTTCCGTTCACAGATGAAACCGGTAAAAATGCCTACAATATCTACGCTGGGCACAGCCACGGCCTGACTTTCGCTTCGCAGCTCGATAAGGTTGAGACTCTGCGGGCGGAATCTACCTTCGGTAACCTGTTCCGGGGCCTCCAGGTCTACGGGCGCAAGGTGACTGACGGTAAGTCATTGGCGATGCTCTACGCAACCAACGGCTAAACGCCGAAACCAAAGGCGGCCCCTTCGGGGGCCGTTTTTCTAAGGAGAATCTATGGATCCTACACCTTGGCTGAAAAATCGCCGTACAGGCGTTATTCTGCCTTTTAATCCGCATCTGGCGACGCATCCGGACATGGTTGCTTGTGAGGAATTACCGTGGAAGCAGGAACGCCATCCGCCCGAAAAACCTACTACGCGGCGGCATGTAGCCGCAACGAAAAAAGCTAAAGCGGAAAAAACTGAAACGAAAAAAACAGCCAAGAAAGCGCCACGTACACAGGTTGTCGATCCTACGCCTGAGCCTTCGGGTTCTGCTGAGATCGATGATCTGTTAGCAGGAATAGAACATGGCTAGAACGCTCGCCGCTGTCATCAAGCAGGTTCGCTATCAGATGCAGGACGAAGACGCGTCTAATTATCGTTATACGGACGAGCGTCTTGTAGACACACTGAACATGGCTTTGCTCGATGTTTGGCGCCTACGCCCCGATTTGTTTTTGGCCGCGGGTTGGAAGCTGACTGAATATACTGTAGCAAATCTGAGTGACAGCACGATGTTGCCTATTGATGACATTTACTTCAGTACAGTCGTCAAACTAATTGTAGGGTATGTTGAGCTCGAGAATGATAGTGTTACACCAGACGGTAAGGCAGCAACAATGTTGAGCACTGCTCGAGCTGAGCTGCAAGGGGCTGCATAATGAAAAAATATACTGAGTGGCTTCCAGAAGTGCGAGTAGCTGTTGCAGGTGCAGATGACACTTTAATTCAACAACAAATTGCAGCGACGATTCGCGAATTTTTTACCCGTTCGACTTGGGTAGAAAAACTGTTCCCTATTACTTTAAAGGATGGGCAGGATCGGTATTTTTTTAACAACATGGCGTCATATTACGCTATGTATTTGATGATGGCTAAGATCGATGACACTCCTATTTATATTTATCCGCAAGAGCCTATAATTTATTCGAATAAAACCGGCGTATGGATGGATGGAGTTAATGATCAGGTAGTTGTTACACCTGTTCCTACCGAAGCGGCGGTTGGTAGTAAGCTGTATCTCGAGGCCAGTATAAAACCAAAAAATAATTGCGGTCAGGTACCTGACCGAGTCTTTGAAATGTTTTTTGATGAAATTCTGGATGGTATTAAAGGCAGGTTGTATTCAATGCCGTCAAAACCATGGAGCGATCGACAGATGGGGTTAATGCATACAAGGAAGTTTCGTTCTGGAATTGCTCGAGCAAGAACGGCTGAGCGGACAGGATATTCATCGGCCGATACGGCTTGGAGGTATCCAGGTTGGGCGTAAATTTTTATAAGCGAGGTAGCTCAATATGAGCGACTGCGTTATTAATGGGGTAGCAGTAAACGAAATATACCCCATTAATGGTTGTATCGGAGCAGTTCCTGTACCTCCAATATATGAACCTGTAGGTTGTTATTATCTTGTTGCGCCAGAGTGCCGAGAATATAACATAAATAATGAATGTCGAACTTACTACATAAATAGTGAGTGTAAAAGCTACATGGTACCTTCTTGTGGATGTGATCCATCATGATTATTGATCAAGTAACACAACAAGCACAAGAGAAGAAAATCTATACTCTGGATTATTCAGATTGGCTTGTTACGGATGAAGAACTTACCGACGTTGTTGCAACTATTGATCCCGTTGGTACTAGTCCGGATCTTGTAGTTGGTGCTGCTATAGCAGTCACTAATACCGCAATTGAGCTTACGGTTAGTGGTGGGGAGGTATTAAAGGATTATTCTGTTTTTGTAAACGTAACGACTGATAAAGGACAAATAAAAACGGATTGCCTTTTGTTTTCAATATATGGCACTTGTTCGGTGGGAACAGCATAATGCCCTACATATTTAGCAATAATGCGGCGACTACCCTTGCAGTTGCAATAGATGCTGTTGCAACTCAGCTTACAATAGTAGACGCTACATTTTTTCCTTCTCCATCGGTTGATGATCCCTGTAAGATAACACTGCAGGATGCCGATACCGGTGCGGTAGAAATTTGTAATTGTACAAATAAATCTGGAAATGTACTTACCGTTGTTCGTGGGCGGGAAAGTACATCAGCTATATCTTTCCCTATTGGTGCTATTGTTCATCATCGGCTTACTGCTGAGAACCTTGGAGATTTTGTTCAGGAACTTACGAATGTAGGTACTGGAGAAGGTCAAGTCGCTCGAGATCGTGTGGGTCCGACTGCTAATTTTAAAACAATTAAAGCGGGTTCAAATACAACTGTTGTTGATGGGCCTGATGAAGTAACAATCAATAGCGCCAATACTGATCTTGGTAATACACCTACACCGACTCAAGTAACTATTACTTCAAGCACGGGCGCTGATACTATAATTCCTGGTGCGGCGTCCGGTGCCGCAGGCGTAATGACTGGCGCGCAGGTTGATTTACTCGCTGGTAAAATTGACGCCAGTGGTGTTACTTATGAAAATTTGAATACCAATGGTGATGTTGGTCCAGGCGCCGGCCAGCTTGAACCAGGATTAGACGTTCCTGTACAGGATGGATATGTTCTTGCTTCTACGATCGCAGGAGTTAGATCCTGGGTGCAGCAATCCGGTGGGATTGGCGAGCCGACAGATAATGTTTATGGTTATGTGAGAGAAGGACCGACTAGTAATATATGGGTACGCGGTGCCAGAATGTTTGAAGGTCCAACTGAACCTGCAGAAATGGGAATCGGGGATTTCTGGATTGAAACAGCTTGATGGCTATTTTTAATACCAAATTACCTGATACTTCTGACAGCCTCTATATAAAGGTGCCAGATACGTCTGATAGTGTATGGGTAAAACTTCCTGCGGACCCCACAACTAATTTAACCGCTGGTGGAGCTCAGGAATCGAATGTTGGGTTGTTTGTTAGTTATAGCGTAGGTGATTGGACGCTATTACCTGACGCTTCACCTATGCCATCAGGAGATGTTGAGTCAATAGCATATAACCCGGTAGGAACTATACTTGCAGTTGGGAAAAGTGCGTCGCCAACTATAGATATTTATGATGCAGCAACACTTACAGCTATACCCGGGCCGCCAGAACCAGCAGGAGTCGTTAACTATGTAATTTTTAATAAAGCAGGGACTTTACTGGCATTTGCTTCTGGTTCGAATGTTTATATTTATAATACTTCTGATTGGAGCCTTGCCACTACATTAACCTTACCGGACGTAGCAGAAGTACTTGATTTTAATTATGCAGGAACTTTGCTTGCAGTAGGGGTAAGTGGTTTTGGTGGTCATGACTATTTACATATTTATAATACTTCGACTTGGTTACCGATATCAGGACCGACATCTGGCGATTTACCAGAAGGCTGGGTATATGCTTTAGATTTTAGCCCAGATGATGCATTGTTGGCTGTAGGTAACCATTTTGGGTCAATCCGTAACCTAACAATATATAATACAGCAACATGGGGTACGATTATCCCTACTGGCGTCACAACAGATCCTCTTCTTGCATGTACATTCAATAATGCGCAAACAGAATTACTTACAGTAAAACAATCTGAACCTTTTTTTGTTCGCTGGGATGTTTCAACATGGACAATACTTGGTGGTACGCCGACTTTACCTGCCCAATCAGGTTCTATTGCTATCAATAGAGATGATTCTTATGTAGCTGTTGGGCTTTCACAAAATGTAGTATCAACTCTTATAGTGTATGACACAAGTACATGGCTAGCGGAATCAGTACCACCGCCACCTAATCGGCAGGTAAAAACTGTAGGCTTTCAGTTAAACTAAGAGATTTGATGAGATGGCAAAAATACTAGACCTCCTTGATAGTAAAAACCAGAAGTTTGACCCTGGTGCGTCTGGGATGTCATCTACTAATGCCCAGGATGGCATCATTGAAGCGTATAGCATCGTAAATGTTCAGTTCGATCTTACCCCAACACTTGGTGGTGATCTGCAGACTAATAATAACGATATTATTATTCAGGATGGTTCTGCTAATGAAAAAGGGCGGCTTAAATATATATCTGCAGAAAATGCAGTTGCATTGGCTTTTATTTCTGATCCAGGTGCGGGGCTTGACCCGAAAACAGATGGAGGGATACTTGCAAAAGCAGGAGAACTTACTCTTGCCGGTTCGATAACAGAAGTCATTAATCTTAGTGGAAGCGGGACTCAGCAGGTTTATGTTTCTGATGATGGTGTTCTCTACGGCGTTGAACCTCCAGTTGCTGGATGGACAGAAACGGATGTGGATAATGCTGATTATACATTTCCTACACTTGGAACTTGGGTCGAAATTGTTGGGTTAGTCATAACAATTCCACAGCCTGTGGATGTTGGGGATCGAGTTGATGCATTCATAAATCTTTATATTCAAAACGGCAGTTCAAATACCGGTGGTTCGATTGATATTGGTATTGGTATTGACAACGTAGCGCCGACAACCGCGCTTAATAATATTTCGATTGAGGGCGGATTCGATGCTGTAGTTCCAACATCTATTACTACAACACTTCATGGCGGATTAGCTATTGGTCAGACATTAAGTGTTTTTGTTAGGCGTTCTACTCAAGATAATGCTCAGTTTAATCCACAGCTTTTAGGTTCTATTGATCCTTCTGAACTGATTGTCAGTGTACCGACTGCTGGCGGTGGCGGCGGTGGTAATACTGATCTAGGCAATATTCCTGCGCCAACTACAGTAACCATTACCTCGAGCACTGGCGCAAATACTGTCTTAGCCGGCGCAGTGTCCGGCACTGCTGGTGTAATGACAGGTGCACAGGTTGATTCGCTTAACGCTAAAGCGGATCAAACTGCGTTGGATTCGCACACCGGAGATACCGTAATCCACATGGATGCGGATCAAGGTGCGGCTATGGATGCGGCTAATTCTCCGAGTGCTGCTAATGCGATAGCGACTATTAATGATCTACTCGATAACCCGTCCGGTGGGACGGCATTACAATATGTATGGTCTACTGATACTACGGCGACAGATCCCGGTTCTGGTAGAGTAAAAGCTAATAACGCTGACCTTAGCCTTGCAACTGAGATCTATGTATCGAATCTTACAAAAGCCGGTAATAACGTACAGCCTGCATGGTCCGCATGGCGCAATGGGGATTATCTTGGTATTGCAGATTCTAAACAGGCTTCTAATGGTCGGCCATACCGGTTAACTGCTAATTCTATCGATAATACTGGGTGGTTTACGCTTCAGGTAACTGCACTTGGCTCTACTCAAAATCCTGCGATTGGAAATAATCGCGATACACTACTGAATTTGATAGCGGATCCTGCAAGTCGTATACCCCAAGGAGGGACAGCCGGACAGCGTCTAACCAAAATCGATGGGGTTGATTACAACACTGAGTGGGCGGACCCTGGTGTTACGGAGGCTGGTGATAACGTCTTCACAGGCAACAACGCCTTTCTTGGTGACTTCAATGTTGGTAACCCTGGCATTGAGACTGGCAGCATTCAGGTTGATGGTGTCTCTTATCCTTCGGTTGGTAAGTTCAATCGTTTTGGTGCGGGTGTTACGGCTGAGGTTGTTATTCATCGTCATTCGACAACAGATGGCAGTAATCTCGTATTTTCCCGAGCGCTCAGCAACGACGTAACGCACGCTAATGTCGTTGACGGTACGGTGTTGGGTGATATCCAGTTCACCGGTTGGGGTGATTCCAGTTATTGGACTGGCGCAGTTATTCGTGCTGTTGTTGACGGTAATCCAGGCGTGTCTGACATGCCGACGAAGCTCGACTTTTTGACCAGCGCTGATGGAGGCTTCACACCAGCGCTTCGGATGTCTCTTCGTGCTAATGGCACCGTTGAATTAGGTAACGCTACAGTTATTGGTGATGCCAGTGTTGCTGGACTTTCATCTAACAATTTTTTAGAAGTAGTTAAATATGCTTATTACAATACTAAGGTCTTAGCTGCGGCGGCAACTGTTAATTTTGCAGATGGTGGTCGCCAAGAAATAAATGCTATAACTTACCCGAACATCTTGTTGACACCCGGTATAGCGGCAAAACCTGCCAACTACATACTGACGATTCTTAATTCCAATAACTTAGTTAGTATTGCCCCGTCTGCAGGAGGTGCGATTGAGTGGGGAGGAGGTACACCTCCAGTGTGGGCAGGTAAAACGGTGCTTACATTTTATTACGACGGGACTGTCTGGATTGGATCTAAATTGGTGGGTGTGGCATGAACGAAAGTTTTTATTGTCTGGTAAATATCCCAACGGCCGATACCGTGTTGGAAGGCCCTCGTATTTTGCCTGAGAACCATTACGATGGTATCAACATGAACCTTCGTAATCAGACTCTGTGGCCGGATTCAGAGCTTTTGACTATCGGGTGGTATCCTTATGTCGAATCAGACGCTGGAGCGCCGGGACCGTATTACGACAGAAGCCTATCGGATTTCGTAGTCAATCCAACCAACGTGGTTAGGAATGCGATCTATACACAACAGGACATCGAAACAGTAAAAAGGTCAAAAGATGCTGACTTACAGATCCAGCTTCGCCAATATACGACAAATGAGGCGGCCATTAACCCCAAGGTCCAGCAGTACGTCCAGGATGACACCAAGTGGTACACCGATCAGCAGGCTGCGCTGGCGCGGCTTACTGTATGGGATGATGTGGCCAACTTCAACACCGCGAAACCAAGTGACCTGAACACGGTTCTTCCGAACTCCTACGTGGGTCAATCCTACGTGGAGCAGGGTTTGTCCATGCAGGCCCAGAATGATGCGGCAACGGCGCAGACTCTCGCAGCCCCTTGGGATCAGACAGAGTTGAATGCTTTCATATCTGGTAACAACGCGGCGGCTAACGACCCGAGCGACGCTACAGCCCCGGTTCGCCCCGGCTTCAGACTTCGCCAGGGTGTCGGCGTTCCTTCTGAACAGTTCAACCGGGTGGTCATCTATCGGGAAGCAAGGGATGACCCGAACCCGGCGCTGCAGACCACTTATAAGATGATCCTGACCAATCGGCAGGATGCCAGGAACATCTACATCTTCAGCTACACCAATAGCACCTATCTTACTTGGAGGCTGTTTGAGGACGCCGGGGACGGCACCTGGAGACTGGAGGCAACACCGGCTGAGTGGCAATACGTGCCAGGGGACATGTCGTTTATTTTCAGTTATGGCACAAACCCTGCTGTAGAGGCAGACTACTTCACCGACCGGGTGGAGTTTCCTGCTGGAGTGCAAACGAAACAAGTTCTTGTAGCCTGGGATAGTGCCTGATGGCAACGGAGCGAAAATTTGCCATATCGACAACGCCTAGCCAGCCCGGCTATGAAGCGACTTATGCCGATTTGTCTGCATTTATGTCGGCATTCGCTAGCTATGATCTTCAAACACCGGATCAGAAATTTCTTGTTGAGATTTTCCCGGATTACGACGGAACAACGCTGACGCTGCCTGTCGAAAGAATGGATTTTCGAAATTGGACGGG
>JAAUYE010102064.1_pt1 | contig 15995 bp, 15 predicted proteins | sample 7278081 | NCBI WGS metagenome assembly JAAUYE01 (sample SAMN14350131, study PRJNA611818) | marine sediment metagenome | isolation source: surface marine sediment (0.6m) | place: French Polynesia: Moorea | collected 2018-08
CACATGGGCGAGGTGGCGCTCGCCCATGTGATTCAGCATTGACGGCTCGGGGTTTTCCCACTGCAGGCGATAGGCGCGATCGACCAGGTTCTCTGCGCGATCGAGGTCCCCGAGGTCGAGGTAGATGACCCCCAGGTGCTCCAGCGCTTTTCTCTCCCTGCCGCCGCTCAGTTCGATGGCTTTCTCGAGTGCCGCGATCGCGCCGTCCCGGTCGCCCTCCAGGTAACGGTACATGCCGAGATTGCTCCAAGCCCTGCTCGATCCCGGGGCTTTCCGCACGGCGTCCTCGTTCAGCGTCAACGGCTCCTGCCATAACGTCGTGCGCATGGCCGTCGAGATCGCGAGTCCGAGCGTGACCGCCAGCACGGCCGCTACGAGGCCGGGCAGGATCGCCGGTCGGCGCTGGTGCAAGGCGACGAGCCCGGCGCCCGCCAGCAGGGACAGCCCGACCATCGGCATGTACATGCGGTGCTCGAACACCATTTCGAGCGGAATGAAAGAACTCTCGATGGCGAGCGTAACTGCCGGCCAGAGCAGCAGGAAGCCGATCGCGCGCGTACCCGGCCGGACGAAAAGCGCCAGTGCGGCGGCGACGAGCGCCGCGAGCGCGAGGATGCTCAGGAGCGTCGTCGACGGACTCAGTAGCGACGTGGAAACCGCGAAGTCGTGCTCCAGCGAGAAGCGTCCGGGCGTCGGCCACAGGACCAGCGACAGGTAAAAAAAGATGACACGTGGCTGCGTCAGCAGCCGCTCCTCCATGCTGAATGACCGGGCGCCGTATCCCGAGAGATAGTTGCTGCTGATCGGGCCGCTGCCCGACACGAGGTCGATCATGACCAGCGCACCCAGGACGAAGGGCAGGGCGAGCAGCAATGCGTCGACCCTGCTGCGCAGCAGTTCCTGCCCGTGGCGAACGATACCGTACTCGGCAGCGACCACGAGCACCGGCAGTATCCACGCGTTCTGCTTGCTGAGTGCGCCGAGCACGGCAAAGACGCCGGCGGCGATAAACCAGGCGACGGCACGCGTCGACCTGGCAGCCCGCCCTGCGAGGTAGCAGCTGAGCGACAACAGGACAAACAGCGTCGCCAGGATGGCCATGCGCTGCACGATGAGGTTCACGGCCTGGCTGTTGACTGGGTGCACGGCCCACGCGAGTGCGACGAGAAATGCCGCAAGGGGCACGATCCCGGGATCGTCGGGCGTGATCCGTCGCAGCACCTGGCGGGCAAGAAGGAACACCGCGAGCGCCGTCAATGCGTGCAGCAGGATGTTGGTCTGCAGGAACGCCCGCGGCTCGCCGCCGCCCCGCCACCAGTCGAGCGCGAAGGTGAGCGACGCAACATTGCGGTGCTCGAGTCGCGGTTTCGTGAAGGCATCGATCAGCGCTGCGGCGCTGAATCGTTCCATGCGAACCGGGCCGTGGTCGACGATGTTATACGTATCGTCGAAATGGAACTGGTTTCGCGGCGCGTCGTGGTACGTCAGGACCACTGCGACGACCAGCAGCAGCGCGAGCCCAAGGGTCCGCGCAGCCTCGGCCCTGCGAGGGCCGGAACCGTTCGATGTGCCGATCATGCGCTATCTCGTGACCACCGCGTCTGCGCTTTCACCAAGGCTAGTACTGCATCCGCCGACGAGACGCAAGGCGCCGCCACCGCGCGCCCTACTTTTGGAGGGTTTTGTCGGCCCTCGCGCTGTGATATTCGTGGCAGGATCGTCCGGCCGGAGCGCTTTCGCCGGGATTACCAAACGTAATTGCGCCGATGAATCGCCGGGGCCGGTTTGCCACTATCCGCGTCGCTCATTATTTTGAAGGATCTCGCGTGCAGTGCAAACACGCCACAAGCTCTGTCAACCTGTTCACCACGGCGCTACGGACCCTGGTCATGGCAGGGCTCGGCGCGATGTGCGGCGTGCCGGCAGTTGCGGCGCCGGGCGATATCCCGCACTGGGACGGCGAGTCCTGCAATACCTGCCATGGCGAGGGGACACCGATGGCGATCGAGAACTACGACGCCACCGCCATGTGCGGCAAGTGCCATGACAAGTCCGATACCCTGTCGTGCCGGCATCCGACCGGCATCGCAATCGGTGGACCGGGATCAGCTGCGCTGCCGGAGAGTTACCGGGATGCGATCCAGGACGGCAAGCTCGTTTGCACGACCTGCCACGATCCGCTGGTGCAGTGCCAGGGCGACAAGCTGGCGCCCTACCTGAATCCGCGATTCCTGCGCGGCGGGCCCTTCCAGCAGCGCGACGAGCCGTGCCTGCTGTGTCACGACGCAGGCGACTACGGGAAACTGAATCCCCACCGGCAGCTCGTCGGCGGTGAAGCCAACGAGCAGGTGTGCGGCTTTTGCCACGCGGCCGCGGCCGAGCGGATCACCGCGTCGACCGGCTTCCGGATGGATGCGTCGCTGCAGTGCCTAGGCTGCCACCCGGTCGCGCCGCACCCGATGTCGATGATCCCCGGCAGCGGCATCGACAGCTGGAACCACCTCGTCGTGCCCGGCGAGAGCACCTTGCGCCAGATGGCCGCCACGCGGGCGCGAACCGGCGCGCGGCTGCCCGTCGAACCGGGCACCGGCAAGATAACCTGCTCGACTTGCCACGATCCTCACGAGACGGGCGTGATCGCCGGCGATCCGGCATTCCTGGAGCGGGCGCGGATGAGGCCGGTCGCCCGCTGCGAGAACTGTCATGAGAAATAAGGCGCCAGGCAGTCACGTACGGTGGCCGTGGCTGCTCGGCCTGTCGATGACCGTTATCGCCGGCGCAGCGCACGCTGCCGATGCCGGGTCGGTCCCGACGCTGTCTGCGCAGACGATCCAGGAGTGGCAAGACGGGTCCGAGGTGCCGTTCTCGCTGCCGACCGACGTAGCGCTCGGCACGAACGGCCACCTGTATGTCGTTGACGGCGGCAATCACCGCGTCGTGTCGATCGACGGTTCCGGCAATGTGCAGGCCGTGTTCGGTTCCCGCGGGCGCGGTGATGGGGAACTCGAGGGTCCTGTCGGCATTGGCGTCGATGGCAAGGGGCGTGTGCACGTTGCCGACCGCGGCAACCGGCGCATCCAGGTGTTCGCCGAGGACGGCTCCTACCTGTACCCGGTGCCGCTCGTCGCCAGCGGCTTGCGCGTCGCGCCGGTCGACGTCGCGGTCAACAAGGAGGGCACGGAGCTCTTCGTGACCATTGCCGACACGCACGAGGTGATTGTCTTCGACTGGAAGGGTAACGTGTTGCGGCGCTGGGGCGGGCGTGGCGAAGAACCCGGCCAGTTCTTCCACCCGGCAACGATCGCCATCGCCGCGGACACGGTCTACGTGGTCGACGTCCTCAATGCGCGCGTGCAGTGCTTCTACCCGGACGGCAGGATCATCCGGACATTCGGGAAACGCGGCGCCGGCCCGGGCACGCTGTTCCGGCCGAAGGGGATCACGGTCGATACCTCGGGACGCGTATTTGTCAGCGACAGCTATTTCGGCGTGGTCCAGGCGTTCGAGACGAGCGGCGAGTTCCTGTACGCCCTCGGAGAGGCTGGCAAACCGGCCCTGTTCCGAACGCCCGTCGGGATGACCGCGGTCAACGGCGATCTCGCCGTCGTCGAAATGCTCGGCGGCTCGCTGAAGCGGCTGCAGCTGGGGTCGGAGCAATGATCCGGCGGCTTGCAGCCCTGCTCTTCAGCGGCATCGCGATCTGCGGCGCGGTGCCGGTTGCCGCGCAGATCGGCCCGGAGATTGCCGAGGAGTTCGAATGTGCGGCCTGTCATACCGAACGCCTGCGAGAGTTCCGCCGCCGTGGCGCCGCTACGCTCGTCGAGCACGATCCGCGGCCGAAACTGGATACCGGCAGCCAGGACGAATCGAGTTCCCCCGACATGTGCCTGTCCTGCCACGACGGATTCGTGATGGATTCCCGCTCGCTATGGCAGGAGGGCCACCACGGCCACCCGGTCGGCATGGTGCCGTCGGACAGGATCACGCAACCCGTTGTCGGCAACGAAGCGGTGTTTCCCATGAACGACGACGGCAGGATGTACTGTGGCTCCTGCCATTCGCCGCACTACCACGGCAATGCGACGCGGGAAGCGCCGCCATTCATGCGGGTCGACCTGCGAAGCGGCAATCTGTGCACGGCTTGCCATAAAGAGAAGAGAAGCGTGAAGGACAGCGACCATGCGCCACCGGCCTCGCGGCGGCGCGCGCCCCCCGACTACTCGGATCGCGGCCTGTGCACGCGCTGTCACGTGGCACACGATGCCAAGGCGCCGGTCTTGTGGGCGCGCGAGCCGGGCAGCGGCGAGGTGCTGGCCGACGCGCTCTGCAACAGCTGCCACGACGGCGACGTGGACCACTACCGGCACCCGCCGAGGATCGAGGCCTGGTCGGACGACCTGCGCGCCGGGCTGGTCGACGACGGCGGCGCGCCGATGCCGGTGTTCGACAGCTCCGGGAGCCGGGCCCGGACGGGCGTCATCGGCTGTCCGACCTGCCACGACGCGCATTTCCAGCGCCCCGACGACCTGGCGCCCGACCGGGCGGGCGGCTTCCTGCGCCGCAAGGACTCCGAACACCTGCTCTGCGCCGACTGCCACGGTCCGTCGAGCCTCAGGCTCTACCAGTATTACCACTCGACGGTCTCGCGCAGGCGATAATGCAGCTGCCGGGCCCGGGGCGCAGCGCGCCCCGCCGGAGGTAGCAGGATTCCGATGCGGACACGACACGACAGGCTTAAACTGGCGCTCGCATTGCTGGGAATCGCGGCGCTTACCGTGCTCGCGTACTACCCGGGCATGTCGGCCGGTTTCTACTTCGACGACGAGCAGAACCTCCTCGAGGCCGTCGCGCTGCACTGGGAAGAGTTCGGCGCATCAAACGTGTCCGCCGCGCTGCGCGACGCCAATTTGCGCTCGCGTCCAGTGGCCAACCTCAGCCTTGCTGTAAATCACCTCGCTGCCGGGCTGGATCCCGCGCCGTACCACTGGACCAACCTGGCCATTCACCTGGCCGCGGGGCTCGCGCTCTACTGGGTGATCCGGCTGTTCCAGCGTCATCATGGCGGGGGACTCTGCGATCGCAACATCGCCTTGCTCGCCGTGCTGCTGTTCCTGGTGCACCCGCTGAACATCCAGGCGACCACCTACGTCGTGCAACGCATGACATCGCTCTCGACCCTGTTCCTTCTGCTGGCGCTGGGGTCTTACGTGAGCGGCCGCTGCGGTTCGGGCACTGTTTCGCGACGGGGCTGGTATCTGCTAACCGCGACGGGTTTCCTGCTTGCCGCCGGCAGCAAGGAACTCGGCTTCCTGCTGCTGCCTTTGTTGCTTCTTTACGAGGCCTGCTTTCATGGCACAGCGTGGCTGGACGGCTGCAAGCGCGTGCTACGGCAGGCCGGGTTGCCCCTGACGATCATGGCCATGGGCGCGATCGTGCTGCTTGCCGGCTGGCTGGGCTGGACGTACGCGGGCGGCCATTTCCACGGCGGCGAGACGATACCGTCCCGTAACTTCTCCGGTGTCGAGCGTGTACTCACGCAGGGCCGGGTACAGGTCTTCTACCTGACGCTGCTGCTCTGGCCGGCACCGTCGCGCCTCAGCCTGGACCACGATTTCGAGGTGTCGAAATCGCTTCTCGATCCGCTGACGACGTTGCTGGCTTTCCTCTTCATCGCGGCAACGATCGTGCTCGCGTTGCGGTCGGTGCGAACGCGGCCGCTGCTCTCGTTCCCGGTACTCGGCTACTGGTTGTTACACAGCATGGAGAGCGGACCGGTCAATCTCGAACTAGTGTTCGAGCATCGCATTTACCTGCCGATGACCATGCTTGCCTTGCTGCTCGCGCTGAACGTCCGGCCGGCGGCTGCGAAGCAGGGTACCGCGAGCTACGGTGTCTTGGTCGCTGTGGCTCTCTTGCTTGCGTTCTCCACGTACCAGCGTAATGCCGTGTGGGGCGACCCGATGCGTTTTCACCGGGACATCGCGCAGAAGAGCCCGAACAAGTTCCGGCCGCAATACAATCTCGGCACGCAGCTCGGCCAGCGCGGCCTGTACTACGAAGCGGGCACCGCGCTCGAGCAGGCGATCCGCATCTGGCCGGAGAGTTCCGCTGCACACAACCAGCTGGGAAACGTCTACCTGATGACCGCCCGGCCGCGGGAGGCAGAGCAGCACTACCGGCGGGCGATACAGTACGACCCTCAGAACGCGGAGGCGTTTTTCAACCTGGCGAGCGTGCTGATGTCACAGGGCCGCTACGAGGAGCAGCGCGAACTGCTGCGGCGCTTCGTCGAGATCGCTCCCCCCCACCTCGAAGAGCAGAAAAGTTGGGCGTTGCGGCAGCTCGGCCGTTAGCTACGCGTTGCGCCCGAGGCGACGGTAGATGCGGACGGCGACCTCTTCGGCCGCGAGCATAACGATCACCACTACGATGAACGATACGACACCGTGCAGCGGCCCGGTGAACAGCACGTTGTCGCCGAACGCGAGTTCGATCGCGCCGAGCATGACGAACTTGGAGCCGAACAGGATCAGCCATGCGGTGAAGTAGCGCATGAACCGGGCGAACCCGCCGGACTTCGAATTGAAGTACTCGGCAACCTTGTGTTCCAGTACCAGCGTCGCTTTTAGCAGGACCTGGAGGAGCAGCGCTGCGAGCATGGATACCGAGAAAGGCCCGATCGACACAAGGTCCCAGTACTCGTCGAACAGGTTCAGGACGGTCAGGTCTATCAGCACCGCAACGAGGTAGCGAACGAACATTCTTTGTCGATTGCTGATTTCTTCGGTCAGTGCGATGCCCGGTATTTCTTCGCTCATCCGGATTCTCCGCGAGTCTGGTGCCGCCCCGACATGGATAATTGTAGCGACAAAACCGTCATTGCCGCTCGACGATCAAGATCGTGAGCCGGCTGACGCACACCAGCCTGTCCTCCGGATCCCGGATTTCGATGTTCCATACGTGCATGCGGCGGCCGATCCGTATCGGCGATAACCTGCCGATGACGAACTGCCCTTCCGGCACCGGTCGCAGGTGATTGGCGTTGATCTCGACGCCGACCGGCGTGTGCTTAGAGGGGTCTTCGATGCACAGGACCGACGCGAGGCTGCCCAGCGACTCGGCGAGCGCAACCGATGCGCCGCCGTGCAGGATGCCGTAAGGCTGGATGCTGCGGTGGTCCACGGGCATCCGGACAGATACCCAGTCGTCGCCGATGCCTTCGAGCGTAAGCCCGAGATGCTCGAGCAGGGTGCCCTGCATCGATCGCTGCAGCTCGTCGAGGTCAGGCATTCGTTTCCAGAGCATGGCAGCGTCCTTCGCGTTTCGCCGCGCGATCGGCGGCCGGTTCGGTTGCGCGCAGGATTCTAGCGCGTTGCCGATACGTTTACATCGCCCGGAGCTGCGTCTTTGGTGTCAGCGGGCAAGCTTGATAGCTGAGGGTGACTGCAGTCGAACCGTCACGAGACGATAAAGCGGCTGTCATTGACAGTTGCGTTTAACGGCGGGCTGCCGTGTGTGAAGCACACATCTTCCGCCCGGTCCGGCAGCGACCGGTTTGGCAGCAATCCGCCGGCCGTCCTGTTCCCGCAGGCCTGCCGGCGCGCGCGACCCCGATGTCAGTGGATCGCGCCCTCGAAGATCTGGTGCACCTCTTTGCCCAGTCCGCGGGAGGGGATAACAGTGATCTGTTTGCCCCCGATCTCGGTCGTGTAGCGCGGCGCTTCGCTAGCGTGCTCGTAAGCTTCGCCCAGCGCGACGACCAGCTGCTGCACCTGCGAGGGCGACAGCTTGTGCTGATCGACCAGCTCGTTCAGGCCATCGACCTTGCCGTCGTGCAGCCATGCGATGCCGAAACGCTTCGGCGGTTTGCCGAGGTAGACAAAAGCTTCGTGCTCGCCAGGGACGATTTCCAGGTGATCGTGGATGCGGTCGGCCAGCTCCTCGAGCTGCGCCTTGACCTCGTCCAGTTTGGCCAGTGCTTCGTTGTCGGCGGGGAGGGGAGGATAGTCTTTCTTACCGCCGAACCACTTGTCTAGCATTCCCATCGTCGCCTCCTTGTGGATTCAACACGGGGCGAAAGCGCCAGACGTGCGCCAGGCAAGCTGGCGCTCTCATCTATAAGACTAGTCCGGAAACGCCGATTTTCAAGCGGGCGGAGCGCCGATCAGCGCTCGTCTTCCTCACCGTTCCGGTCGGGCGCGGGGCGGTCCGAGTGTTGCAGCGGATAGGCGTCGGCAACGTAGGCCGGGCCCTTCATGATGTAGACGACGATGCAGCCGATGGCGAGCGTGAGCACGCCCGTAAGAAACGTGATCGTGGTCGCGATCGCGAAAATGTCGACGGACTTGACGTGCTTGGCGATGTCGATGCCCGGTTCCGGCGGCCAGACGCGGACGAGAACGGCCAGCGCAACCGGTATCAGCAGCCCGACGGCGGTGATTCGCGGCAGCTTCCTCAGGATTTGCCACTCGAGTCCGGGGGGCACACGGCGTCCATGCAGTTTCTTGAAAAGGTCCATCGCTGTTTCCCGTAGCCAGGGCGCCAGTTTACACCAGGGAACGGCGCACCCGGCGGATGTCAATCGTCGTCATTCACTTCGACGCGAATTCGGGCGATCGGTTCCAGGCGGCCGGACACTGCGCTGCGCTGGCCGAGGTAGACGTAGAACACTTCGTTGGGCTCGGGCAGGCTGTCGTTAACGAGCGGAATGTGTACCGTTTCCGCCTCTTCGCCGGCGGGAAACGCGAGCACGGGCGCTTCGATCGGAATGTAGTCCGAGTCGGCAATGGCCGTGCCGTCACCGGTCCACCAGAAAAGCGCCGCGGTGGCGCCGAAGGGCTGCCGATAGGTGATGCGCGCCGCGCCGTCGCGTTCGTATACCGTTACGAGCGATTGAACCAGCGTTGCGCCCGGCGCTTCGGGTTCCGCGGCCGTCTCGCTCGCTTCCGGCTCTTCGGCCGTCTGCGCGATCGTGGGCGGTTCGTCGGTGCTGTCCCCGACCTCGCCAGTGTCGGCTTCCGGAAGCGTTTCCGTCACGACCGGCGGCGCGGTCGCGGGTGCGGCTGCAACCGGCGGACTCTGCTCGACGACCACGACCGGGCTTTCCGTAACCTGCGGCGGCAGGTAGGGCTCGGCGAGCGTGGCGAGTTCTGCGATGTCGTCGCGCGGCTGGCCGGCAAAATACCAGGCGGTGAGCCCGGCCAGCACGACAGCAAGCAGCGTCGACCGGATGCGGCTTGCCCGCCTGCGCCTCGCGATAGCCCGCCGCTTCTCGCCATGCGGCGCCGGGGCGGCCACGACGACCGGGGACGTCGGCTCCGGCTCGGGCGCCTGGCGTGGGGGAGTGGCGGCCTCCCCGGACTTTTCCTCGGCCGGTTCCCGGACCGGAGCCGGCTCGGCGCGTTGTCGCGGTGCGGTGTCCGCCGAGGTTCGCAGACGCTCGGTACCGGTGACGCCCAACTCGGCCAGGAACTCCGCGATCGTCGCGGGCCGTTCGTCGACGTCGGACGACAGCGCACGCCGCAATGCGCGCCACTGCCTCTCGGGCAGGGACCGAATACGATCAGGCTCGAGTCCGGCGAGGCTGGCTTCGGTGGACGGCTGGAAATTGAACGGGTGCTTGCCCGCGAGGACCTCGTAGGTCAGGCAGGCGAGCGCGTAGATGTCGTCGCGGATCTCGGCACGACTGAACGGATCTCGCGACGCGACGCCGCGCAGGAATGCCGATCCCGAATCCAGCGGCACGATATCGAGCAGGCGCACATCGAGGGTTTCGGTGATGAATACGCTCCTCGCGTTCAACTGCCCGTGCACCATCGACTTGGCGTGCAGGAATTGCAGCCCGTCCCCGATGGCCCTGACGACGGGCAGCGTTTCGTCCAGCGGCAGGCTGCCCGCGTCGTCCAGTACGAAACGCAGCGACGCGCCGTCGAGGCGCTCCATAACGAGATAGCCGTAGCGGCCGTCATGATCGCAGTCCAGGTAGCGCACGATATTGGGATGGGCGCTCGCGCGCAGCACGGTGTAGCCCAGCTTGAGCTTGCTGAACAGTCCCTGGTCGAGAGCGATGCGGTCGGGCAGCAACTGGATCGCGACGTGGCTGCCGACACCGAGGTCGCGGTAGCCCTCGTCGGCGGCGTCGTAAATGTCGCCGAGCCGCCCGGTACCGATCTGCTCACGCAGCAGGAAGCGGCCGGCCACGAGCTGCCGTGGCTCCGGCGCCTTCTGCTCTCCGTGGCTGAATTCGATGGTCGTCAATGTCCGGTCCGTGTCGATAATTGCGGTGTCGCGCGCGCGTCCGCAAGCCGGTTCCGGTGCAGTTCGGGAATGAGACCGATCGGTACCGGGCCGGCCGTCTCTTGTCGTTTTCGGGTACGGCGCGAGCCCTGAAGTATCAGTGTAGCATCGAATGCGGTCGGGCGCGGAGTGCGGCCCGTCGCCGGTCTAGCCGTCCGGTGTCGCGCAAGCGCGAACGTTACAGGCGTTCTGCGTCGGTCAGTTCATGACGCCGGCGACGTCGTGGCAACCCTGGCAGTTTTCGTTGATGCGCTCGGCCGCCGCGCGCGCCGTGTCGAGGTCGCCGGCCTCCTCGACGGCCTGGGCCGCCTCGCGCATCCCCTCGAGGAATGGCCGCCACTCGTCTTCGATGCCACTGGCTTCCTTGTGGCCGGACAACCAGTAAGCGGCCGTCATCGCCCCTTCGAGATCGCCGTCGGCGAGCGCGAAATTGAGATCGTCGAGTTGCTCGGCGTGGGCGTGCATGTGGTCGATGAATTCCTCGCCACGGCCCGTTTCGACCTCTGCGGGGGGAGCTTCCGCAACGGGCTGCGGCTCCGCAGGGGCAGGCGCGGGTTCCGGCGCCGGTGCCTGTTTCTCAGCACAACCTGTTACACAAAACGCCAGTCCCGCAATCAACAGAAGATGCAATTTCATACCAACTCCCAAGCCAGCTACCGGTTATCGAGTAGACTCCTCGCTGAATTGTATCAAAAGGCGCGCCGTTTCTTCGCCTTCGACAGCCAAATTGCCGGGCAGACGAAGGCGTTTTGCAACTCCAGGCCCGATGAAACGCCCTAATACGCTCCCATCGACCTTCTATCTGCGCGACGACGTTGTCGCGGTCAGCCGTGAGTTGCTGGGGAAGGTCCTCGTGTCGGAAGTCGACGGCCGGCGGACCGGCGTGATCATCACGGAAACGGAGGCCTACGCCGGCGTGACCGACAAGGCGAGTCATGCCTTCGGCGATCGCAGGACCCGCAGGACCGAGCCGCTGTACGGCCCCGGCGGCACGGCGTACGTCTACCTCTGCTACGGCATCCATCATCTCTTCAACGTCGTGACCGGGGCGGCAGGCGTGCCCCACGCGGTACTCGTCCGCGCCGGTGCCGTGCACACCGGCCTGCGGGACATGCTCGAGCGACGCGGCAAAACACGGCCCGACCGCACGTTGCTCGCCGGTCCCGGTTCGCTGGCAAAAGCGCTGGGAATTACGACGACGCTAACCGGCAGCAGCCTGCTGGATGGCCCGATACGGATCGAGGACCACGGGCTGGAGATCGATGAGGCGCACCTCAGGGTCGGTCCTCGTGTCGGCATCGACTACGCGGGAGAGGACGCCGCGAGGCCGTACCGGTTCCGCGCGGAGCTGCCGGAGTAGCGCAAAGCCTCAGTCGATCGCGGGCAGGATGTGCGAACGCAGCATCGTGTAAAGGTTGGCGATGCCGTCCACGTCCTCGTAGTTGTGGCCAGTGAACGCGACGACGAGCTCGAGCCCCGGCACGACGAAGATGTACTGGCCGCCGAAACCCGAGGTAACCCAGGCTTCCAGCAGCTGCGTACGGTAGGGCAGCTCGTCGAGCCACCACTGGTAGCCGTAGCCCTCGCTGAACCTCAATACGTTGGAAAGGTCGACGCGGCGTACCACCGAGTCGGCGACCCATTCGGCGCTGATCAGCTGCTGGCCCTGCCAGGCGCCGCCGTCGAGATACAGCTGGCCGAACTTGATGAGATCGCGTGTGCGCAGGAACAGGCCGCTGCCGCCGTTGGCGAGGCTGTTCGGTGACCACCAGCGCGCGTCATTGATCTGCATCGGGAAGAACAGGTAGGTGTTCGCAAACCGCCCCAGCCGCTCTCCGGTCGCATTCTCGAGGGCCTTGCCGATCGCAATCGTTCCTGCCGTGTTATAAGCGAAGCTCGTGCCTGGCGTCGTCGCCAGCGGCAGGTCCAGGAGCGCTTTCGGCCAATCGAAATTGTTGTTCTCCAGGGCCACGAGGTCGTTCTGCGGATCGCTGTAGGGCAGTGACCATTCGTCCCAGCGAAAACCGAAGCGCATCGTGAGCGCGTCCTCGAGCGTGATGTCCGCTTTGCGCGGATCCCAGTTGTCGTACTCCATGTAATCGAACAGGTCGAGGAACTTCACCTGCGTGGACTCGATGTGACCCTGGTCGATGGCGATGCCGACGAGTGCGGACGTGAAGCTCTTCGACGTCGAGTGCAGCACGTGCCGCTCCCGGGTCATGTTGTTGATCCAGGCATCGAACTGATCGAGCTCGCGGCCGCGGTCGTACCAGTACAGCAGCAACTTGTTGTTCCTGGCGATCGCGACCGAGTCGATTCCCGGGTAGGTCCCGTTCAGCACGCCGCTCATCATGTCGACGATCATCTGCGTATCGAAACCCTCGGCCGCGAGGTCGCCGACCTGCCAGCCGTCGCCGATGTCTTGCGGCACGGTGTAGCCGAACGTGACGGGTGGCGGAGGGGGTGTCGGGGCGGCGCCACCGGACGAGCCGCCGCCGCATCCGGCTGCGGCGAGCAGGATGGCGAGGGCGATAGTCGATGAAACGCAGTCCCGGAGCATGGTTCTTTTTTTTTGTTCGTCTCCCGGGGTTTTGACCGTGGTGCTGTGAAACGTTCAACGCCTCAGAGACTCTCGTAAGGCATCTCGAACGTGTCGCCGCCCTCGATCCGGCCGCTCTCCAGCCCCCGTCCGAACCAGCGCATCCTTTGTTCCGACGTACCGTGCGTGAAGGCGTGCGGCACCACCTTGCCCTGTGTTCTCGCCTGGATGGCGTCGTCACCGATCTGGTTTGCGGCGCGCAAGGCTTCCTCGATGTCGCCGTGATCCAGGTAGCGCTGGTTGTGGTGCGTCCAGACGCCGGCCAGGAAATCCGCCTGCAACTCCAGGCGCACCGAGTACTGGTTGTAGTCCGGCCGGCCGCGCATTGCGCTGACCTTGGCCGAGATTCCGAGCAGGTTCTGCACGTGATGCCCGACTTCGTGGGCGATCACGTAGGCCTGTGCGAAATCGCCGGGCGCCTCGAACTGTTGCTCGAGGGCGTCGTAGAAGCCGAGGTCGATGTAGATCTTGCGGTCGGCCGGGCAATAGAAGGGACCCATCCGCGCGTCGCCCATGCCGCATCCCGTGGGAAAGCGCTCACGGTAGATGACGAGTTCGGGTGCCGCGTAGTCGCGCCCGATGCGGGCGAATTCGGCCTGCCAGATGTCTTCCGTGTCCGCCAGCACGACGGTAACGAACTCGAACAGCCGGTCTTCCTCCGGCGTTGCCTCGTACGCGACGTCCTGGACCTGTCCGCCGCCGAGCAGCGCAGACGGATCGAGCAGTCCCATCTGCCAGCCGATGAAGCCGAGGGCGATGACGACCAGGATGCCGCGGATGCCGAACGTCCGCCCGATGATGTTGATCACGGTCGCCAGTCCGGCCGAGCCGGCGGCAACCCGCTTGCCGCGTGCGTCTTTGACGTTCGAGCTGCGTCGTCGGCCCTGCCACTTCATGCGGTACTACTTACCACGGGCGGCAGGCTGCGCCAACCGACGCGTCAGTCGCGCTGCCGGTAATCGCCCCACTGCCAGTAGACCGAGCGGCACTTCGGGCAGGCGTCATGTCGCGCGTGTCCGAAGGGCTGGTCTCGCCACTCGTACCCGCAGCGGCAGCAGCGGTTCAGCGCGAGCCGCCGCGCCTGTTTCCTGTCCGATGCGAGATTGAACGAGCGCATGGCGTCACCTCCCTGGCGACGTCGTCCTCGTCATGGCCCGCGCGGCTCGTTGCGAATTCTCGTCTGCCGCGACCGTCGGCACGCAGGAGCCCGGGTTGACCCGGTTGTCGATGACGCAGCCGACGTTGAACGCCTGCACGTGGTGCAGCGTCTTTTCGTCCGGGTCCGACGCGACCCGGTAGCGGACCGCGACGCCGAACTGGAACGACGCGCCCGCGGCCTTGTCCGGCGTCATGCGGCGATAGCTCGATTCGATGAGAATCGACGGCGATACGAATTCGTCAATGCTGCGCGCGACCGAGATGCCGGGCGGGATCTCGATGGCCAATGCGGTCGTGTTGACGCTGGAGTTGTAATAGATCGTCTGCGCCATGAGGGTGATGTAGTCGTCCGTTGCGTTCGTGAAATGCACGGAGTCGCGATCGACCCTGACCCTCAGGCGCTCGTCGGCGAGGTCGAAGCTCGGGTAGAGTTCGTCGAAGTCGCGGGACAGTATCGTGACCGCGAGCGGCAGCTTGACGGCCCCGTCAGCGGACGCGGTGACCTGTTCCGGGCAGCTCACTGTAAGCAGGTACTGGCCGTGAACCGCGTTTTCGCAGCGCACACCGTAGATTTTCGCGCCCGGTGCCATCATCGCGGCGAGCCTATCCTCGTGAGCCTGGATATCCCGACGCAATGCCGATAGCGCGGCCTCGGCGCTCGCCATGCAGTGCCGCGCATCGCAGGGCAGGGCAGGCTCTCTGTCCAGGTTGACGGCCGGCACCTCGCCGTCGGCAATGGGCGTCAGTTCGACCAGTTCGGTAAAATCGATGTCGCCCTCGTAGTAGCCGGTCAGGCCCTCGATGCTGGGCCGGATGTCGAGTTCCACCCGGTTCGTTTCCTGGCGCGTCGCCGTCAGTTGCTGGCCCATGTCCGACAACTCGGCGCCCGCGCTGGCCGCTTCCTTGTCGTAGGCATCGAGCAGCGAGATCAGCCGGCGCCGCTGATCGTCGAGGCCGGAGTTTATCAGCGCCTCGTCGACGGCCTGGTTAAATGCGCTCTCGTCGAACGTGGTCTCGTAGGTCTGCGAAATGTCGGTGACCTTGCCGGCCGTACCGACGGCGATGCTGCCGCTGATGATCTTGTCCAGCATGCCGGAGTCTCTGTCGCGAAACGGGTGCAGCGGGTTGCAGCGGTGGAGTGCAGGGTATACCTGCGGCGTGCATTCCGCGGCGCGCGTGTCGAACGCGGGCGCCAGGTCGTTGAGGCGCACCAGGAAGCCCGAGTCGATCGGCGCGTCGGACGCGGTCACCGTGGTGAACACCCAGCTGCCGCTGCGCTCGTTGACGAGGTGCGCGTACACCGGGCGCGCGCCCACGAAGTAACTGCCCTGCGACGCGACGTCGGCCGCCGCCGGGGGTTCCTGTTGCGGATTGCTGCTGCAGGCAGCGCCGAGCACGGCCAGGCAAACGGCTGCCGCTGCGCGCGCATGTACGATTCGGAAAGTCATCGGCCCAAACGCTTTCAGAACTAAAAACGCGCGGAGTATAACGAAATTCCGCCCCAGTTCGACGCAGAATTGTGTCGCATTCCGGCGACGCCGCGGGGCGCGGCCGGGCTACCGGGCGATTAAAAAAAATGCAGGAGTTCGTTGGCGATCCCGTCGAGGTGCCGCTGCCAGCCGGCGTGCTTTTTGTCGGTCATGATGTTGCGTTCCTCGATTGGCGGATGGACGAGACTATCACGGCAGGTGCCCCGGCAGCCGCTCAGGTAATATCATGCTTTGCACGGGTTCGAGTCCGCACAAAAAACAGGTGGTAAAAACCGATGCCTTCACTAGACCTCAATCCCGAGATCGTCCGGTTCATCATCGACAAGGTGCACGAGTTTCACTCGCGCGAAGACGTGACCTTCCCCGAAGAAAACGAAGCCGAGGCCATCAACGAGGACCTGGCGCAACAGTTCGCAACGGACTTCGCGGGCGATCCCTATTACCAGGAGCTG
>JAAUYE010063926.1_pt1 | contig 15967 bp, 14 predicted proteins | sample 7278081 | NCBI WGS metagenome assembly JAAUYE01 (sample SAMN14350131, study PRJNA611818) | marine sediment metagenome | isolation source: surface marine sediment (0.6m) | place: French Polynesia: Moorea | collected 2018-08
ATGACGACATGGCCGACCTCCGGGAGCGGCTGGGCGAGGCGAGCGGAGCCAACGCGAAGCTGGTCGTGACCGACGGCGTCTTTTCCATGGACGGCACGATCGCCAACCTGGGGGACATCTGCGACCTTGCCGACGAATTCGACGCGCTCACGATGATCGACGACTGCCACGCCACCGGCTTCCTCGGCAAGACGGGCCGGGGCACGCACGAGTACCGCGACGTGATGGGCCGCGTCGACATCATTACCGGCACGCTCGGCAAGGCCCTCGGGGGGGCGTCCGGCGGATTCACGTCCGGCCGCAAGGAAATCGTCGGCTGGCTGCGGCAACGCTCGCGCCCGTACCTGTTCTCGAACTCGGTCGCGCCGGTCATCGCCGCGTCGTCGATCGCGGTTTTCGACCTGCTGGAGCGCGACAACTCGCTCGCCGGGCAGCTGCACGAGAATGCACGCTATTTCCGCAATGCAATGCAGGAACGCGGTTTCGACCTGATTCCGGGCGAGCACCCGATCATCCCGGTCATGCTCGGCGACGCGAAGCTTGCCACCGAGATGGCGGACCGGCTGCTCGACCGAGGCATCTACGTGATCGGCTTTTCGTTCCCGGTGGTGCCGAAAGGCCAGGCGCGCATCCGCACCCAGATGTCGGCCGGGCTGACGCGCGAGCATCTCGACCAGGCGATAGCGGCATTCACGGCCGTCGGCAAGGAACTCGGAGTAATCAAGTAATGAAAGCACTGGTCAAGGCGAAGCCCGAGCGCGGCATCTGGATGCAGGACATCCCGGTGCCGGAGGTGGGCCACAACGACGTCCTGATTCGCGTCAACCGCAGCGCGATCTGCGGCACCGATATCCACATCTACCAGTGGGACGACTGGGCGCAGCACACGATCCCGGTGCCGCTGGCCGTCGGCCACGAGTTTTCCGGCACGATCGTCGAATGCGGCATCGAGGTCAGGGGCTTCGAGCCTGGCGACCGCGTGTCGGCCGAGGGTCACATCACCTGCGGCGTCTGCCGGAACTGCCGCGCCGGCCGCCGCCATCTCTGCATGAACACCAAGGGCGTCGGCGTGAATCGGCCCGGCGCTTTCGCGGAGTACATCGCGGTGCCGGCTTTCAACGTGTTCAAGCTACCGGCGGCCATTACCGACGACATGGCCGCGATCCTCGATCCGCTGGGCAATGCCACGCATACCGCGTTGTCCTTCGATCTCGTCGGCGAAGACGTGCTGATCACGGGCGCCGGTCCGATCGGCATCATGGCCGTCGCCATCGCCCGCTATGCCGGCGCGCGGCACATAGTAATCACGGACGTAAACGACTACCGGCTGGAGCTGGCACGGAAGATGGGTGCGTCGGTCGCGCTGAACGTGACGCGCGATTCCATCGACGACACGATGCAGGCGCTCGGCATGGAAGAAGGCTTCGACGTCGGCATGGAGATGTCGGGTAATCCGGCTGCGTTCCGCGACCTGCTGCGGACCATGCATCACGGCGGCAAGGTCGCCCTGCTCGGGATCCCACCCGACGACACGGCGATCGACTGGAACCAGGTCATCTTCAAAGGCCTGATTTTAAAAGGAATTTATGGCCGTGAGATGTTCGAGACCTGGTACAAGATGGCGAGCATGTTGCAGAGCGGCCTCAATATCGAGCCGGTCATCACGCACCACTTCGGCATCGACGAGTTCGAGCCGGCGTTCGAGCTGATGGAGTCGGGGCAGTCCGGCAAGGTGATCCTGCACTGGAACTAGCCCCGCCCTCCGGCAGCTCTACCGGATATCGCAGAGACAGTGTGCGTAGACGCCCTTCGGGTCGTCGAAGCCGACCAGCGGCGCCAGTGCCGCCTCGAGTCTTCCCGCGATCTTCTGCAGCGATGACGGCTGCCTGTGCAGGAAGTCGAACTCGATGCCGAAACCCCGTGCCGTGGCGAACAGGTCGATAATCATCTGCTCCGTGGGCGACAGCTCGGTCCTGATCCATTTTTGGCCGTAATCGTCTTCCGGCAGGTCGACCAGCTCGGCCGCGAAGGCAATCGCCTCCTCCATGCCGCCCAACTCGTCCACAAGCCCGTGCCGCAGCGCATCGCTGCCCGTCCACACCCGGCCCTGCCCGACGGCATCCACATCGGATTTCTCCATGCCGCGATAGGTCGCAACCCGGCCGATGAAATCGTCGTAGCCTTCCTCGATGACTACCTGGATCAGGCGCTTCGTGTCATCGCTCATTGCCCGGTCCGGCCGCAACTGGCCCGCCAGCGGCGTCGACCCGACGCCGTCCGTGGCGATGCCGAGGTGCGCCGCGGTGCGTTGGTAGGTGGGGAACATACCGAAGATGCCGATCGAGCCCGTGATGGTCATCGGGTTCGCGAACACACGGTCGGCGCCCACGGAAATCCAGTAGCCTCCCGACGCAGCCACGCTGCTCATGGACGCGACGACTGGCTGGCCGGCGTCCTGCAGCGCCGCGATCTCGTTGGCGATCACGTCGGACGCGAACGCGCTGCCGCCGGGACTGTCGACGCGCAGGACGACAGCCTTCACGGAATCGTCGTCTCGCGCACGCCGCAACAGTTCGGCAGTCGAGTCGGCGCCGATGGCGCCTGGCGGCTGCGAGCCCGACTGGATGACCCCCGACGCGATGATGATGCCGATATTCTCCTCGGCGACCGTCTCGCCATTGAGCATGTCGACGTGACCGAGGTACTCGCCCATGCCGATGGCGCTGTAATCGACGTCCGATTCATCCGTGGTGCCGACGTACTCGATCATCAGCTCCCTGAGCTCGGTGCGGGTCAGCAATTCGTCCACCAGGCCAGCGTCCTTCGCCGCCTGGGCAAGGTCGCCGTCTGCGGCGGCGACGACGTCGACGAAGGTGTCCGCGTAGCTCTCGACGTCCGCGACGGCTATCTGCCTGGCCGCCGCCACGTCCTCGAGGTAGGTGGTCCAGAGTTGCCCGATCAGGCTGGCCGTGGCTTCCCTGTCCGCGTCGGACATGTCCATGCGTTCGAAGGGCTCGACGGCTGACTTGTAGGTACCGACCTTGAAAATGTTCCAGTCGAGCTTGAGCTTTTCGATCGCATCTGCGAAGTAGGTGCGGAACCGCCCGTAGCCCTGAAGCAGCACGCCGCCTTCCGGATTGACGTAGACCTCGTCGGCATGTGCCGCGATGAAATAGGCCTGCTGGCTCATGAAGTCGGCGCTCGCGATGACGGGCTTGCCGGACTCCTTGAACTCCTCGATGGCGCGCGCGATGCGCTGCAGCTTGGGCAGGCCAGCCGGGCCCAGCGCACTGAGCTCGATGTGCACAGCGGCGATACGATCGTCATCGCTTGCATAGTCGAGCGCATCGACGATGTGCTGCAACACGGTCTGGGGCTGCGCTTCGTCGAGCAGTTCGGCAACCGCGCGATCGAACGGGTCGCCCTCGAGCTCTTCGACGATCGCGCCGACGGGCTTGACGTACAGGGCCGCCTTGCTCGGCAACTGCGGCACCGTCCCCGACATCGCACCAACGAAAATCGCGAAGATGAACAACAGCAACAGCAGGTGCAGGATCTTGCGAAAACCGTCGACGCCGCTCCAGATTCCGGACAGTATCCTGACGATCAGGTTTCTTTTCTTCATCGAACAACTATCTCCTTGTGCGAGTCGGGTACTCGCCACATACGATTACAGTGTACGTCGTGGCCGCAAGTGCAGCCAGCGCCCTACCCCGGCACCAGGACCAGCGACAATGCCGGCCAGAAGGTGATGACGAGGACGGACAACATGAGTATGACCAGGAACGGGAACGTCGCCGAGTAGACGTGCATGATGGATTTCTCGAAGCGGTAGCTGGCGATGAACAGGTTCAGCCCCACGGGCGGCGTCATGTAGCCCAGCTGCATCGCCGCCAGAAACACGATACCGAGATGCACCGGGTCGACGTTATACGCTGCGGCAATCGGCAGGATCAGCGGCACGACCAGCACGATCGCCGAGAAGATATCGATCAGCGCGCCCAGTATCAGGAGGAACAGCAGCAGCAACAGCAGGAACGAGACCTGGCTGGAGACGAGCCCGGACACCGACGCCAGCAGGTCCTGCGGCACGCCGGCGCTGATCATGTAGTTGGTCGAGGCAAGCGAGACGCCGAGGATGGCGAGGATGCCCCCGACCAGGACCATGGACTCGCGAATGATTCGCGGCAGCTCCGACAGGCGAATCTCGCGGTGAATTATGACCTCGACGATGAATACGTAGAGCGCGGTGATGGCCGCCGCTTCGGACACGGCGAGAAACCCGGAGTAGATGCCGCCGAGAACGACCAGCGGCAGCGGAATCTCCCACGCCGTTTCGCGGACCGCGCGGCCGAATTCGCGCAGCGAGAACTTCTGCAGCACTTTCGGGCTCTTGCGACTGACGAACAGGCTCCAGCCCGACAGCATCACGAGCATCAACATGCCCGGCAGGATGCCGGCAAGGAACAGGTAGTCGATCGACACCTCGGCGATAACGCCGTACAGGATCAGCGGCAGCGACGGCGCGAACAGCAGCCCGAGGCTGCCGGACGACGTCACCAGGCCGAGATTGAACTTGTCGGGATAGCCGTCCTGCTGCAAGGCCGGGTAGAGGATCGCGCCCAACGCGATGATCGTGACACCCGATGCGCCGGTGAACGCCGTGAAAAAGGCGCAGGCAGCCAGCGAGACGAGGGCGAGGCCGCCGGGCATCCAGCCCAGCACCGCATCCGTGAGCCGGACCAGGCGGCGCGGCGCATTGCTCTCGCTGAGCAGGTATCCGGCAAAGGTGAACAGGGGAATCGCGGCGAGGAACGGCAGATCGGCGATGCTGAGGATTTCGAGCGCGATGTTCATCAGGTCGGTTTCATCGCGCATGAAACCCAGCATGGCGCTGGTCGCAATCACGGCAAACAGCGGCGCGCCGAGAATCGCAAGCAACGCCAGGATGACGGTCAGCAGGATCACTGCGGCGCTCCCCGCTTCACGCCGGTGGCTATGGCGAAAATCGTGCGAATGACCGAGACGGCAAACCGGTAGCTGATCAACACGAATGCACCGGGAACGATCACGTGCGCGATCCACGCCGGCACGTTGATCAGCACCGTGTCCTCGAATTCGATTTCGAGCTGCAGGTAACGCCAGGCCTGCCACGCGACGACGGCACAGACTATCGCGGCGAAGGCGTCGACGAGGAGCCGGATACCGGTGACCGCCTTGTCGGGCAGCAGGTGCGACAAGGCGTCAATGCGAATGTGGCGATTGTCGCGCGTTGCGGCGATGGAACCGACCATCGCCAGCCATAGCACGAGGAGCTTGATCAGCTCGTCCGCGCGGAAGAAGCCGGTCTCGAAAATCTCTCTGAGGATGATCTGCCCGACCGCGAGAAGGACCAGCGAACCGAGCAGTACGACGAGCACCGCATTTTCCGCCAGCCGGCCGAATCGTTCCAGCCGCGCCAGCACGGAAATTGCGCGATGACTCACTGAGTTGCGGCCGCCGCTTCGCTACCGGTTTCGCGATACTCCTCCACCAGCGCCAACATCTCGTCGTAGAGGGCCAGGCTGAACGCGCCCTCCGAACCGAGCTGCCGGTTCGACTCCAGGAGCCGTTCACGCAGGCGCTCGACCTCCGCGGCATCGAACGGGACGCTCTCGATCCCGGCGTTCAGCAGCGCGTCGCGCGCCTCGCGGTTGTCCTGCAGGTTGACACGGTCGAAATTCTCGTAGGTCGACTTCATCACCTCGCGCACGACCTGCTGGTCGGCTTCACTCAGCTTGCCGAACGCGCGCTTGTCCACGGCCATGAAGCCCATGGTGTACACGAGCGGGATCTCGGTCATGTATTTGATCTTCGTGTGCCACTGCAGCACCAGCGCTCCGATCGGCGACATCGCGACGATGTCGATCAGCCCGGTCTGCAGCCCGGTCAACACGTCGGTCAACGGCAGCGTCACCGGCGCCAGCGACAACGCCTCCATCGAGGCATAGCTGATGCTGTCACCCTCGGGCACCCAGACGCGCTTGCCTTTCAGATCGTCGAGCCCCTTGACCGGCGTATTCGACATCACGACCGCGAAGCCGCCCGCCGCAAATCCGAAATTAACGAAGCCGGCCGCCTCGAGCCCTTCCTGGAGCTTGCTGTCGAGCTGCGCACGTACGTATGCCGCCTCTTCTTCGGAGTCGAAGACCAGCGGCATACCGTAGATGTTGAGGTCCGCATAGATGCCCGACAATGCCGCGGGCGTGAAGGCGCCGCCCTGCAGCGCACCGATGCGGATCTTGCCGAGCACCTTGGCGTCGTTGCCCATGACCCCGCCGCCGTAGTACTTGATCTGCACACGGCCATCCGTGCGCTCCTTGATCTCCTTTGCGCTGTTGCGCATGTCTTTCATCCACTGCGAGCCCTCGGGGGTCACGGTGGCGATCTTCAGCGTCGCCGCGCTCGCGACTCCGCTAAGCGCAAGGGCAAGGGCAAGGGCAAGGGCAAGCAGGGTAATCAGGAATCTATTCATCGGTCGTCCGCCTGTTGAAGGTCCGGTCAGAAATAATCGTCCGCCTCGGCCAGGAGTCGCTCGGCCTCTTCCTGGGCCATGACGTTGCTCAGCGTGAGTCCGTCCGCGTACGGGCTGGCCTCGACCACCTCGGCGAGCAGGCGGTCGTGGAGTTCGCGTTCGTAGAGAAGCCTGGCGTAGCCCTTGGCAAACTCTACCTTGGCGCTCAGGTCCCTGCCGTCGGAGAGCAATATCGCTTTCTCGAAATGCGCCCGCGCCTCATCGGGCCTGCCGCCGAGCGACGGCGGTCGCAAGGTCAGCAGGATCCCCATGTAGGTGTGAACGGCGCCATCGACGTCGTCGCCCGCGATGTCCAGGTAGCGGTTGAACAGCGCTTCGACCTGCGGCAACTCCGCGAGCGAGTTCCAGTCGTCGCTGTGCGCTCGCAAGTAGGCGAGCATCGCGAAACCGTAGGTGTAGAGGAATTCGGACTGCCGCGCCGTCAAGCCGTCGAGCGTCGCGACGAATTCGTCGTAATTGTTGTCCGGCCACCCGCAGGATGGCGTGTAAGACTCGCACATCGCGTCCTGCGCGTAATTGCGCGCACGCGAGGTCAGGCGCTGCGCCCGCGCCGGGTCGTCCGCGAAAACGGCGCCGTACGATGCATAGAGCGTGGCCGCCGCGGCCAGCAGGTCGGGGTTCTCGGGGTCGCCTTCCAAAAAGCTGTCCAGCAACAGCATGTAGGACGGCGCGCCGGCCCGCACGGTCTCCGGATCGTCCTGGTTGAGGATTGCACTCGACAGGTTATCGGCCAGTCCGTTAGCGGCCGAGGACATCAGGGAGGCACAGCCGCCCAGCAGCAGGCTGGACAATGCGAGCAGCACAGCGCTGCCGTGAGTACGTCGAAGAATCGATTTCATGCCACGAAAGACCCGGCCCACGCGAATAGGTTCAGGCTAACCGACCCGAGGCCGCCAATTATGTGGATTCGGCCACAGATTTGGAACCGTGCCGCTGCCGGCGGCACGGTACTTTCTAGATCTTTTCCTTGATGCGAGCGGCCTTGCCCGTGCGTCCGCGCAGGTAGTAGAGCTTCGCGCGACGCACGTCGCCCCGCCGCTTCACCTTGATGGAATCCACGGTCGGGCTATAGGTCTGGAACACGCGCTCGACGCCTTCACCGTGGGAGATCTTGCGCACCGTGAACGAGGAGTTCAGGCCGCGGTTGCGCTTCGCGATTACAATGCCTTCGAACGCCTGCAGGCGCTCGCGGGTGCCTTCCCGTACCTTGACCTGGACGACGACGGTATCCCCCGGGGAAAATTCGGGGAATTCCTTGTTCATCTGTTCCTGCTCGATCGCTTCGATAATTTTGCTCATGTCACTCTACCCTGTTCCTTCAGGAACTCGTCGAGCAGCTCTTGCTGCTCACGGCCCAGTTGCAACTTCTTCACCAGGTCCGGGCGCCTCAGGTAACTGCGTCCCAGGGCCTGTTTGTATCGCCAGCGCGCTATCCGCGCATGATCGCCCGACAGCAACACCGCCGGCACCTTGCGGCCATCGATTTCCTCCGGCCGCGTGTAGTGGGGACAGTCCAGCAACCCCTCTACGAAAGAATCCTGCACCGCCGAGTCCTCGTCACCGAGCACCCCCGGCAGCAACCTGACGATGGCGTCGATCACCGCCATCGCGGCGATTTCGCCGCCCGACAAAACGAAATCGCCGAGCGACAGTTCTACGTCGACCTCGTTTTCGATCAGCCGCTCGTCGACGCCTTCGTAGCGACCGGCGAACAGGACCAGGCCCGGCAACGCCGCCAGCCGCGCCGCTTCGCCCTGGTCGAACACCCGGCCGGCCGGCGACAGGTAGATCACCGGGCTGCCCTCGGGTAACGCCCTGCGCGCTGCGCGAATGGCCTCGGCGGCCGGCTGGTACTTCAGCACCATGCCGGGCCCGCCGCCGTACGGCCGGTCGTCGACCGTGCGGTGCACGTCGGTCGCGTAATCCCGCGGGTTCTCGATCCGCAGCGCGGCCAGTTGCCGCTCCATCGCGCGTCCGACGACGCCGTGTTCCGCTACCGTGCGGACCATGTCCGGGAACAGGCTGACAACGGCAATCTGCATCACGTCAGTCCCACTCCCAGTCGACCCGGATCACGCCCGCGGCGAGATCCACGTCCAGTATTACTGTTCCCGGCACGAACGGTATCAACCGTTCGGCCTCCCCGTCGACGACCAGCACGTCGTTGGCGCCGGTCGCCATCAGGTAGGCAACCCTGCCCAGCTCCGTGCCGTCCTTGTGCACGACGGTCAACCCTTCGAGGTCGGCCCAGTAGTAATGGCCTTCCTCCGCGTCCGGAAGCGCGTCGCGATCCACGGCGATGTCGCTACCGAGCCATTCCGCGGCAGCATCCCGATCATCGACACCGGCAAGACGCGCGATGACGCTCTTGCCGTGCTGCCTGCCCTCGGCAAGGCCGATCGGCTGCCATTCACCGTCGCGGTTCAGTAACCAGTCACGGTAATCCAGTACCGCTTCCCGCGGCTCCGTGTACGAATGCACCTTCACCCAACCCCGGACACCGAAAAGACCGACGATGCGGCCCAGTATCACCGGCTGTGTGGAGACCTCCGTCACACTGTGCTCGCCGGCCCGTCGATACCGGGCCCGCAGCCGATCAGGCGCTGGCAGCGGCCTTGCGTTGCGCCTTCAGCAGCGAGGCAACCCGGTCGGAGGGCTTGGCACCCTGCCCGATCCAGTAATCCACGCGCTCGAGGTCGATGCGCAGGTTCTCTTCGTGATCCCGGCCAACCGGGTTGAAGAAGCCGACACGCTCGATGTAGCGGCCGTCCCGACGGTTGCGGCTGTCGGTGACGACCACGTGATAAAAAGGACGCTTTTTCGCGCCAGCGCGCGAAAGACGAATACTAACCATTACTTTCCCGTAAAAAACGCTAGGAGGCGGACACGCCTGAGCTCGGGCGGACCCGAGTAAAGCGCGCATTGTACTGATTTCGGTCTAAATGTGAAGCGTTTTTGGGGCCTGATTGACCGCTTTTGCAGCCCGAAAAACCGAAGATTTACCGTAGCTTGGGGCGCTCTCAGCCGAAACCGGGGGGCAACCCGCCGCGCGGCAGGCCACGCATCATCTTTTTCATGCCGCCGCGCGACATCTTCTTCATCATTTTTTCCATCTGCGTGAACTGTTTCAGCAGGCGGTTCACGTCCTGTACCTGCAGTCCGCAGCCCTGCGCGATCCGCTTCTTCCGCGAGCCGTTGATCGTCTTCGGAAAGCGTCGTTCGGACGGCGTCATCGAGTTGATGATCGCGATCTGGCGGCGCATCTGCTGCTCGCCCACGCCGTCTTTCAACGCGGCCGCGTTGACGTTGCCCGGGATCGGCAGCTTGTCCAGCATCGCCCCGAGCCCGCCCATGTTCATCATCTGTTCGAACTGGTCGCGGAGGTCCGACAGGTCGAAGCCGCGACCTTTCTTGAGCTTCTTCGCCAGCTTCTCGGTCTTGTCCCGGCTGACCTTGTCCTCGATCTCCTCCACCAGCGACAGCACGTCGCCCATACCGAGGATCCGCGAAGCCATCCGCTCCGCGTGAAACGCCTCCAGCCCGTCGACCTTCTCGCCAACGCCGAGGAAGCGTATCGGCTGCCCGGTAATCTCGCGAACGGACAAGGCCACACCGCCTTTCGCGTCGCCATCGGCCTTGGTCAGCACGATGCCGGTCAGCGGCAGCGCCTCGTTGAACGCTGTTGCCGCATTCACCGCGTCCTGGCCCGCCATGCTGTCAACGACGAACAATGTCTCCTGCGGCTTCGCCGCCGCGTGCACCGCTGCGACCTCCTCCATCATCGTCCCGTCGATGTGCAGCCGGCCGGCCGTGTCGACGATCAGGACGTCCGCGTGCGAGCGCCGCGCCTCGTCCAGCGCGCGTGCGGTTATCGCTACCGGATTCTCGCTGGCTTCGCTGTCGCAGTGCAGCGCCCCGACTTCGGCGGCGAGCGTCTTCAGCTGCAGGATCGCGGCCGGGCGATGTACGTCGACGCTCACGAGCATGACGCGCTTCCTGTCCTTGTCGATGATCCGCTTGGCGAGCTTCGCCGCGGACGTGGTCTTGCCCGCACCCTGCAGGCCCGCCAGCAGTATCACCACCGGCGGCTGCGCCTTCAGGTCGAGGGGTGCATGATCGCCACCCAGTATTGTGACCAGCTCGTTGTGGATGACCTTGACGAGCGCCTGGCCCGGCGTGAGGCTCCGCGCAACCTCCTCACCGACCGCCCGCTCGCGGATGCGGTCGATGAAGGTCTTGACGACGGGCAGCGCGACGTCGGCCTCGAGCAACGCGAGCCGCACCTGCCGCAGCGTGTCCTTGATGTTGGCTTCGGTGAGGCGTCCCTTGCCGCTCAGGCTGCGCGCAGCATCGGACAACCGCCCTGTGAGATTCTCAAACATGGCGCGCAGTCTAGCAAAAGTCTGCTACGAGCCGCTGCGCTGACATCCATGGATGGATTAATGCCGCGGAGCACAGGGATGTGCGAGAGCGGCGGACTTCCTCGAGCAAGCACCGTTGTCTGTCGCCTGGTGAGGGAATTGACCAGATCGAGACGGCGCCAAGAATTCAACGGGGCGGGACGCGAGGATTCTTTTTCGAGGAGGTAACGACGAGAAAAATGAATCGGAGCGGCTCGCCATTGCGCGGCGCCATTTGGACGATTCAGATGGTCAACACAGTGCCGCGCGAGAGCATCTGGATGTTCTTGTCGGGGGCGGCGGCGACGACTTGCTTGAGGATGCGCGCCTCCTCACCCGGCTTCATGCCGGTCAGCCAGATCTCCGGTTCGCCCTTGAGGCGCTCGAGGTCGCGCGTCAGCGTGCGCGGACAGTAGTGGCCGGCGTCGGCGGCCAGCTTTTCCATCTCGTTCGGGAACGACACTTCGATGACCAGCACCTTGAGGTCGTCGCAGGCGTTCAGCACCGGCCACAGGGTCTCGTTGGTCTTGGTATCGCCACTGACCGCGAACACGCCGCCGGAATTCTGGACGGTAAACCCAAGCGACGGCACGCTGTGCATGACGTCCACGGCATAGAAGTCGCGGTGGCCGATCCGGACCGTGTCGCCGGGGCTGCATTCGCGGTAGCGCAGCATCGGCTGCTCCGGCGTGGGCAGGCGAGCGAAGTCGGGCCAGATCACGTCATTGAACAAGTGGTCCTTGATGGCCCGCAGTGTCTCTGCGCGGGCGTAGACCGTCAGGGGGGTATCGAAATCCTCGTCGAATACCGTGTCGACGAGCAGCGGCAATCCTGCGATGTGATCGAGGTGCGCGTGCGTCAGAAAGACATGGCGAATCGGCTGCAGTTCGGCAAGCGCGAGGTCGCCGATGCCGGTACCGGCATCGATCAGCACGTCTTCGTCGACGAGCATTGCGGAGGTCCGCGCCCCGGCGCCTATTCCGCCGCTGCAGCCTAGTATTCGAATACGCATAATGTCGAGGGTTCTATTGCCCGCCACCATGTGGGATGATGCATCCCAAGAAACGGTAGGTTATCGACCGACGGGTTTCTGTGCTTCAAATCACACTTCCATTTCTGTACCTGTTTGCTGCTGCGGGCTTTGCGGCAAGCCGGCTGCGCCACGATGCGGGTTACGCCGGGCTGCTGCGCGGCGGCGCATTCCTGCTTGCCGTCGTGGCGATCACCATCCACGCCTCGCTGCTGTTCGAATCGCTTGCCGGCGGCGGCGGTATCCACGTATCGCTCCTCTCCTCGGTCTCTTTAATCGGCCTGCAGCTGGCCGTTATCGGTACGCTTGCCGCGATCGATGCCGACCTTCGCGGCGTGACGGCGGGGCTGCTCGTACTCGCGGCGCCAGCGGCGCTCGCGACGCAGACGGGCGCCGTTGAAGTCACCGGCAGCGGGCTGACCTGGCAGCTCCAGACGCACGTCTTTACCGCCATGTTCGCCTACGGTTTGCTGGCGGCGGGCGCAATCGTCGCGATCTATGCGCTGGTCCAGGATCACCGCCTGCGCGCGGCCAAGCTCTCCAGCGTCAACCTCCTGTTCGCACCGCTCGAAAAGACGGAGCGCGTGCTGTACGGCGTCGCGTCTGCCGGCATCGCCGCGCTCGCTATGTCGATGGCGCTCGGCATCACGTTCGTCGAGAACCTGTTCGCACAGCACCTTGTACACAAGACCGTGCTGTCGCTCATCGCGTTGCTCGTGTTCGGCATCCTGCTCGCGGGGCGGCACTTCGCGGGTTGGCGCGGCAAGCGCGCCATCTACCTGTACCTCGGCGGCTTCGTACTCCTGTTCCTCGCCTACTTCGGCAGCCGCTACATACTCGAGGTCGTACTGCAGCGAAGCTGGGGCTAAAGCAGGCAGTGTGCTGGTTCCTTGACAGGCAGGCGGGCGACTGCTGAACTCCTGTAATCGCGACAACATCGAGGTACTCGTCCGTTGGGCGAAGACGTCCCACTATCGGCCCTGTTTGGGCTGCTGATCACACTCCTCGTACTTTCCGCCTTCTTTTCCGGCTCGGAAACGGCCCTCGTGAGCCTCAATCGCTACCAGCTGCGCCACAAGGCGCGGCAAGGTCACCGCGGCGCCCGACTGGCAGAAACCCTGCTGCAGCGGCCCGACCGGCTGATCGGCCTGATCCTGCTCGGCAACAATCTCGTGAACTTCTCCGCCGCGTCGCTGGTGGCGATCATCGCGCTGGAGATGGGCGGCGAGCCTGCCGTCGCCCTCGGCACGCTGTTGCTGACGCTGGTCGTGCTGATCTTCTCGGAAGCGGCGCCCAAGACCCTCGCTGCGCTGCACCCGGAGCGCGTCGCCTTCCCGGCCGCGATGATCTACTACCCGCTGCTCAAGATCACGTACCCGATCGTGTGGCTGACGAACGTCGCGTCGAACGGTGTCCTTTTCCTGCTCGGCGTCCGCAGCAGTGACGCCGAACTCCAGCCGCTGACCCGGGAAGAACTGCGCACGGTCGTGCACGAGGCCGGCGGGCGTATTTCGAGCCGCTATCAGCAGATGCTGCTGAGCATCCTCGATCTCGAGCGGGTCACGGTCGACGACGTGATGGTGCCGCACAACGAGATCATCGGGATCGATCTCGACGACGAGATCGCCGACATCGAATCGATCATCAGCAAGAGCGAACATACCCGGCTGCCAGTCTACGAAGACAACGTCGACAATATCGTCGGTATCCTGCACCTGAGGCGTCTTGCGAACCTCGCGCCGCTGTCTTTCGACAAGACCTCGATCCGCGAGCTGCTCGACGAACCGTACTTCGTTCCCGAGGGCACTCCGCTCAGCAAGCAGCTCGTGCAGTTCCAGCGTCGTCGCGAACGGATTGCGCTGGTGGTCGATGAGTACGGCGACATCCAGGGCATCGTTACCCTCGAAGACATCCTCGAAGAAATTGTCGGCGAGTTCACGACCGACCCGGCCGACCAGATCGAGGACGTCGTGCGCGAGGGACCCGACTCGTTCCTGGTGAGCGGCACTGCCAATATCCGCGAGCTGAACCGCGCGCAGGGCTGGGAACTGCCGACCGACGGCCCGAAGACGCTGAACGGGCTGATCCTCGAATTGCTCGAGACGATCCCGGAACCGTCTACCTGCCTGAAGATCCACGGCTATCCGCTGGAGATCGTCGCCTCCGACGACGTTCGCGTCCGCACCGTGCGCATCGGTCCGCGTGTTGCGGAACCTGAGAGCTAGAAAGCGGCGTCCAGCGCTTCCCGTATCCGCGTCACCGCGACGATCTCGATGCCGTCGACAGGCTTCCGCGGGACGTTCGCGCGGGGCACGATCGCGCAGCTGAATCCCTGCTTTGCAGCGGCAGCGATACGCTCTTCCCCGTAGCGAACCGGTCGCACTTCGCCGGCGAGACCGATTTCGCCGAAGCTGACCAGGCCTTCCCGGCAGGGCCTGTCACGGAAACTCGAGACGACGGACAGCAGGGTTGGAAGGTCCACCGCCGTCTCGGCAATGCGCAGACCGCCGACCACGTTGACGAACACGTCTTCCGGCCCGAGCTGTACGTCACCGTGACGCAGCAGCACGGCAAGCAGCAGCGCCAGTCGATTCTGGTCGACGCCCTGCGCGACCCGTTTCGGGTAGCCACCGCCGCCGTCGGCAACGAGCGCCTGCATCTCGACGAGCAGTGCCCGACTGCCTTCCCAGGCGACGGAGACGACACCACCCGGCTCCGACAGCGTGTCCCGCGAAAGAAAGATCGCGGACGGATTGCGGACTTCACGGAAGCCGTTACCGGTCATCGCGAATACGCCCATCTCGCCGGTGGCGCCGAAGCGGTTTTTCACCGAGCGGATCATCGTGTAGCGGCTGGCCGGGTCGTTCTCGAAATACAACACGGTGTCGACCATGTGCTCCACGACCCGCGGTCCGGCGATTGCGCCTTCCTTGGTGACGTGGCCAATGACGAACACAGACACCTCGTTCTGCTTCGCAAACTGCACGATGCGGCCGACACATTCACGCAGCTGGCCGACCGATCCCGGTGCCGTGGTCAGGTCGGCGGCGGTCATCGTCTGGATCGAATCGATGACGAGCAGTCGTGCGTTGTTGCGGCGCGCCTCGGCCAGCACGTGTTCGAGCGCCGTGTCCGCCAGCACCTTGAGACCGCTCCCCTCGGTCCCGAGGCGGCGCGCGCGCTGGCTGACCTGGCGCAGCGACTCCTCGCCGGTGGCGTACATGACCGGCAACTCGCCCTGCATCTGGCCGCTGACCTGTTGCAGCAGCGTAGACTTGCCGACGCCCGGATCACCGCCCAGCAGGACGACAGCGCCGGGAACCAGCCCGCCGCCGAGCACACGATCGAACTCGGCAAAACCCGAGGCATACCGCTCTTCCGGATCGAGCTCAACCGCGTCGAGGCCGGTCGCTTCCGGTCCGCTGGCGACCGTCGCCGTGCCTCCCGCAAGCCGCAATTCCGAGAGCGTGTTCCAGGCCGCGCATTCCGGGCACTGTCCCGCCCACTTCACGCTGTGGGCCCCGCATTCTGCACAGACATAGGCTGTCTTTGGCTTCGCCATTCGGCTCCTCGCAGCGCCAATGTCCTGACCGGCGGCGCCAAAATCTTGAAAATTTCGAGATTGTAATTATAAGTTACTGTTTTAAAACAGATTTAATGAGTTAATACTACCGGACGGTCAATAAGCGGGTCACCGCCGCGTCCGCATCGATGATAGCACCGCGAATCAGGCGCTTATGACAAAAAAATGCCAACCCTTTCTCATTAACGGCGGCGCCGATTTCCTATACTTTTCCGCCTGAAACGGGAACCTGACAGACTTGAACATCGGCTCTAACCAGAAAAGAAACCGCCTGATCGCATTGACTTTCGCGAGTGTACTGCTGCTGCTCGTCTACGGGCCGCTGGCCCCGTGGTTCCTCACCGCCGACCGGTTTCTCTACGACACTTACGCGTCCGGGC